>ERZ791808.489-NODE-489-length-45075-cov-27.578498_pt1 | contig 45075 bp, 31 predicted proteins | sample MGYA00510305_ERZ791808 | MGnify/ENA primary metagenome ERZ791808 (study PRJEB30046, sample SAMN00792024) | human gut metagenome | study: EMG produced TPA metagenomics assembly of the A metagenome-wide association study of gut microbiota in type 2... | reverse complement strand
TACCTGTATTGGGACGCATTAAACTGATTGTACACAGCAAACCGGGAAAGCATACGCCTGACGTGGAATATACATTTAAAGATGTGGGATTAAAACAGAATATTCCGGTATTGGGACTTTATCCCAATTATAATAACCAGATCACTTTAATTTATACAGATTTGCAAGGAAATGAACGTGCTCGGTCCAATCTAAAGCTTCAGACGAAAACATTGGAAAGCAGAAGGCTGCCTAAGGAAATCAGAGTGGTAAAGGCTCAATATGACCGAATGGAGCCAGGCATGAATTTGGTAAACTCCCCCGGACAGGATGAAACAGACACTTCTATCCCTTATATGATAGATGCTGACGGAGAAATCCGTTGGATTCTTGATTGGGAGAAGTCGGATGAACATCGATATATCGGAATCGGGTGCGGACTGATTCGGATGCAGAACGGACATTATATGACCGGTGACGGAAACCATCATCGGATGGTGGAGGTGGATATGATGGGAAATACAATTCATAATTGGGATATGCTGGAAAGGGGATACACTATGCATCATGCCATATCTCAAGATAAGCAAGGCAATATATTAGCGACTGTGAGCAAGACTTCCGCTAAAATCGCCAATGGGAAAGATGTACGGATAAATGATTTTATTATTATGATGGATCCCGAAAAAGGGGAGATATTGCAAGAATGGGATTTGGTGCACATGTTGGATTCGGCTCGCTATGGAATGACCGATTATGATCTAACCTCAGACCCTTTTGCACAAAGTGCCAGTAATTGGGCGCATAATAATGGTATAGTAGAGTGGGGAGATGATTATCTGGCTACAGCCCGTTATCAAGGAATCTTTAAGTTTAATAAAGCTGGAGGTATTGAGTGGATTATATCGCCTCATGGGTATTGGAGAGATAAATACTTGAAATTATTATTGAATCCTCTTCATGCCGACGGAACTCCTATTACTGATCCTGAGGTGATAGCCGGAACGAAGACTTGTGATGATTTTGAATGGCCTTGGGGATGTCATACAGCTGTCCCATTACCTAATGGACACATTCTTTATTTCAATAATGGTTATGGGCGTAACTTCAAACTGGATTTTACAGACAGGAAAAATATTTATACTTGCGGCATAGAATATGAAGTGGATGAAGTGAACCGTACGGTTCGCCAAGTTTGGCAGTATGGAAAAGAGCGTGGTGCCGCGTATTTTACTCCGGCCCGTTCCGGGGTGCAATATTTGGAACAAACGGGTAACAGATTAATTTGTCCGGGAATGAGCAATGTGCTTAGCAATGGCAATCGTGGTGCACGCGTGACAGAAGTAGATCCTGAAACACAGGATGTTGTGTTTGAGTTGGAATTGGAAGATGCGATTTACCAGCGGGTTTACCGTATGTCTCTTTATCCTGAGAACCAATAACAACACTGTATAGAATATGATTGATTTTTGATAAAATAGTATAATTCTAGATGCTTGGATAGCATTCTTTTACTGTAAAAGATGGATTGATAACAATGAAAAGAAAATAAGATATGAACGGATATTTCAAAAAACAAATAGAAGCATTGCGCCAACGCCATGAAGCGTTGTTGCAACGTCCTAATGAAATGCAGGAAGAAACGAACGGTGTCATCCACCGTTATGTTTATCCGGTACTGACACGCCAGCATATTCCCCTGGAATGGCGTTATGACTTCAACCCTGCCACCAACCCTTGTTGTATGGAGCGTATCGGCTTTAATGCTACCATGAACAGTGGTGCCCTGAAATGGAACGGAAAGTATCTGATGGTGGTGCGTGTGGAGGGAGCAGACCGGAAGTCGTTCTTTGCCATAGCCGAAAGCCCTAACGGGGTGGACAATTTCCACTTTTGGAAACGTCCGCTGGTATTGCCCGATGTGGATCCGGCGGAAACCAATGTGTATGATATGCGTCTTACCGCTCACCAGGATGGATGGATTTATGGTATCTTTTGCAGCGAACGCCATGATGACAAGGCACCGGCGGGAGATCTGTCGGCGGCGGTGGCAAAGGCGGGAATCGTACGCACGCGCAATCTGGTGGACTGGGAACGGTTGCCCGACTTGAAAGCGGCGAGCCAACAGCGCAATGTGGTGTTGCATCCCGAATTTGTGAATGGGAAATATGCCCTCTACACCCGTCCGCAGGATGATTTTATTAATGCCGGAAATGGGGGAGGAATAGGATGGGCGTTGATAGACGACATCACCCGGGCGGAGGTGAAGGACGAAATGATAATAAACCACCGTTATTATCACACGATCAAAGAGGTGAAGAACGGAGAGGGACCGCACCCCATCCGCACCTCCCAAGGGTGGCTGCACCTGGCGCACGGAGTACGCGGATGTGCCGCCGGACTGCGCTATGTGCTCTATCTGTATATGACCGCAGCCGATGAACCGTGGCGCGTCATAGCTGAACCAGCCGGCTATCTGCTGGCTCCGCTGGCGGGGGAAAGGGTGGGCGATGTGTCCAATGTGCTTTTCTCGAACGGATGGATAGCCGATGACGACGGTACGGTATACATCTATTATGCCTCCAGCGACACGCGGATGCACGTGGCGGTTTCTACGGTGGATCGCTTGGTGGACTACTGTCTGCACACGCCTGCCGACGGATTGCGTTCCGCAGCTTCAGTGGCAGCGGTGAACGCGCTGATAGATCGCAACGAGGCATTTCTGAACGGGTAAACTAGAAGGAATATAAAGGCATTGATAAGATAAAGTCGTTTTTAATGCGGAATGGCTGTTTTTTAGGTGGAAAGAGAAGTGGATAATGCCATTTATTTTCTTGTCGAAAGGGAATAAATGGCTAATTTTGTAATTATAAACCCAAAATAGATATTGTATGAAAAAGATTGCTTTATGGGCTATGTGCATAGCCGTAATGGTGTTGTCGGGTTGCCGGAAGGCTCCGGAATGGAAAGCGGAACATGTGTTTGTCATCGGTTTGGACGGATGGGGCGCCTACAGTGTGGAAAAGGCGGATATGCCGAACGTGAAGGCGTTGATGGATGCCGGATGCTACACGTTGAAAAAACGCAGTGTACTTCCTTCATCCAGTGCTGTAAATTGGGCTTCCATGTTTATGGGGGCAGGTCCTGAACTGCACGGGTACACGGAGTGGGGATCAAGAACGCCCGAACTACCCTCGCGTGTGCTGAACGAGCATGGCATTTTCCCCACCGTGTTCAGCGAGTTGCGCAAGGCGGCTCCCGATGCCGAGATGGGCGTACTGTATGAATGGGATGGCATCAAGTATCTGGTAGATACGCTGGCTTTGAACCATCATGCGCAGGCACCCGACTATAACACGCATCCTACGGCTTTGTGTGACATGGCCTGTGAGTATATTACGCAGAAGAAACCGGTGTTGAGTGCTTTTTGTTTCGACAACCCTGACCACGTGGGGCACGGTGACGGACACGATACTCCGGCTTATTATGCCAAACTGAAAGAACTGGACGGCTATGTGGGCCGTATTGTGGATGCCATCAAGGAAGCGGGTATTTATGAAAACAGCATCATTATTGTCACCGCTGATCATGGGGGAATCAATAAGGGACATGGCGGAAAGACCATGGAGGAGATGGAAACGCCGTTCATTATCGCCGGAAAGAACATCAAGAAGGGGGGAGCTTTCGAAGAGAGCATGATGCAGTTTGACTGCGCGTCTACTATAGCATCTGTTTTCAATCTGGAGCAACCGCAGGTGTGGATAGGACGCCCCATGACACAGGTGTTTGAATAAAAGATGAAGCGGATACTATGAAATTGCATATCGTTGATATTCTGATTATTTGTGCTTATCTGATGGTTATTGTCGCCATCGGGTTGTTTTTGAAAAAGAAGGCGGCAAAGAATATGGATTCTTATTTTTTGGGCGGAAAGTCGTTGCCGTTTTATATGTTGGGGCTGTCGAATGCATCGGGCATGTTTGATATTACCGGCACCATGCTGATGGTGTATTGGGCTTTTGCTTATGGGTTCAAAAGTCTGTGGATTCCATGGTTGTGGCCCGTGTTCAATCAAATTTTCCTGATGGTCTATCTGTCGGTGTGGCTCCGCCGGAGCAATGTGCTGACGGGCGCCGAATGGATAAAGACCCGTTTCGGGCAGGGGCGGGGGGCGACGCTCTCGCATACTATTGTCATTGTCTTTGCTCTGCTCAGCGTGCTGGGCTTCTTGAGCTACGGGTTTATCGGAATCGGCAAGTTCATGGAGATCTTTTTTCCGTGGGAGGTAGTGTCGCAGTATGTGCCCTGGGATATTCCGGTACAATATGTGCCTCATTTTTACGGCATTTTCTTTACGGCCATTGCTACCTTCTATGTGATGCTGGGCGGTATGCTCAGCATTGTGTGGACGGATGTGGTGCAGTTCCTCATCATGACGGTGGCGGGTGTGGTCATTGCCATTATCGGGATGAACATGGTGGCTCCTGAAATGATCCGGGAGTTTGTGCCTGCAGGGTGGGAGTCGCCTTTCTTCGGCTGGACGCTGGACATTGACTGGAGTGAACGGATGAGTTTGCTGACGGAACGCATGGCGGACGAGCCTTACAGCCTGATGGGTGTCTTTGTGATGATGGCGTTGCTGAAAGGGATTTTTATGAGCATGGCGGGACCTGCTCCGAACTATGACATGCAGAAGATTCTGTCGTGCAAGTCACCCAAGGAGGCGGCGCTGATGAGCGGTTCGGTATCGGTCATTCTGCTGATTCCGCGTTATCTGATGATTATGGGGTTTGCGTTGCTGGCTATCTATTTCTTTAAAGTGGATGGAGGACTGGAACAGATGACGGCTGTCCACACGGATTTCGAAACAATTCTTCCTCACCTGATTACGAAGTATGTGCCGGTGGGGCTGGCGGGTTTGTTACTGGCAGGATTGCTGTCGGCATTCATGTCTACATTCGCTTCTACGGTGAATGCGGCACCGGCCTATGTGGTGAATGATATTTATCTGAAGTATATCAACCCAAGGGCTTCCGTCAGGACACAGATACGGGCGAGTTACCTCGTTTCGGTACTGGTGGTGGTTATCAGTACGGTGATGGGCTTTTTTCTGAAGGACATCAACGAGATTTTCCAGTGGATTGTGGGCGCGTTGTTCGGCGGATATATTGCCGCCAATGTGTTGAAGTGGCACTGGTGGCGGTTTAATGGTGAAGGGTATTTCTGGGGAATGACTTCGGGTGTGGTGGCTGCCATTGTGATGAAGTTCACGGTGCCCGATTCGTTGGTACTTTATTTTTTCCCCGTGTTGTTCGGCATTTCGCTGGTGGGTTGTATCGTGGGTACGTACTCGGCACCTCCTACTGACGAGGAGACGCTGGTGAACTTCTATATCCGGGTACGTCCGTGGGGGTGGTGGAAACCGGTGGCGGCCAAGGCGGTAGCACGCTATCCGCAGGTGACGCGCAACCGCCATTTCAAGCGGGATATGTTCAATGTGGCGATTGGTATCGTGTGGCAGTGCTGTCTCACTATTGTACCCATGTATCTGGTGGTGCGCGGTACGGGGGGACTCATTGCGTCGGTGTTGCTGCTGGTGGTGACCACCGTGGTGTTGAAATATACCTGGTACAGGCCGTTGTGCAGGGAAGAGAAGGAATATGATGAGTTGATGAAACGTATCGGAATGGACTGATAGACAAAAAAGGGTAAATGTGTCAAAACTAAAATGGCTACCCCGCAAAGTTACAGATCGTATTTATAACACTTAAAAAAGGGTCGTATCAAGCTCTGTATTGAGTAATGATACGGCCCTTTCTTTAGCCTTTTAGGATGTTCAAATGCCAGATTATAAGTTCATATTTTCAAAAACAGAGTTTTGACATCCTCTTTTTGTCTGTCAATATCAACCGGAAGGTTTAGCTCACTTCGGGCGGCTCCAGTATGCGGCTGGCGTACTCATGTTGTAGCGGTAGCTCGACACCTTGTTTCATCAGTATTCTTCCGGAGAACATTTTGTTGTCCAGTGGCAGCGGACGGGCATCTTTTCCGGTTTAGTTCCGTGATGCGGTATTGCTTGTCGGCTTTCAGCCTGTCCATGCGGAAACGGGGAATAATCTGATTGCAATAATGCTGAATCTTGTAGGCAAGAACACGGCATGTTTTTTCTGTGGGGTGTAGAGCATCAGTGAGAAAGCACCTCTATCATTGTAAGGCGAGATGAGACGGTATGATAAATTGCCCAGCTGTATCATCGGAGGGATTTTCTTGTAGGTAATAATGGCTTCACGTTTTCGGGAACGGACAACGGCAGGGAGGTGTTCGGAGTAGCTATCAGAATATCTTGTTCCTATACCCGGAGCGGAAAGGAAGAGAAGAGGCATAAGTTTGCCGGAAGTAGTTTTTTCATGGGATGGTATTTTTTTGAAGAATAATGATCTGTATGTTTGGAATTATGCAAAAATGAAAGAAGTTTTTGGCATTTTATGATAGAATATTATTCATGTGGCACTATGTGCGCATTTTATGTAATTATGAGGTGCTTTTCCGCAATAAATATCAAGGAATCTTTTTATCTTTGCGAATATTGGTAATCAGTGCTTAAGTATAAAAAAAGGTTATGGAAAAGAGAGATAAAGAGGAAATGAGCCGCAGGAAGTTTCTGAAGATAGTAGGCGTCAGTGCGGCTGCATCGGCGGCAGCCCTGTATGGTTGTGCATCCGAAGGGAAACCGGCTTCATCCGAGGCTTCTGTGTTGGGCGAAGTGCCTGTGGATAAAATGACGTATCGCGTTTCTCCCAAAGGGGAGCGTGTCTCACTTTTAGGATATGGATGTATGCGCTGGCCGTTGAAACCTGCACCGGACAGCGATGGAAATGTGATAGATCAGGATGCGGTGAATGAACTGGTGGATTATGCTATCGCTCACGGAGTGAATTATTTCGATACATCTCCTGTCTATTGCCAAGGGTTTTCTGAAAGAGCCACCGGTGCGGCCTTGAAACGTTATCCCCGCGAAAAGCTCTTGATTGCGACAAAGATGTCCAATTTCCAAAACTATACTCGTGAGAATTCCATCAAGATGTATCATCAGTCGATGAAAGAATTGCAGACGGATTATTTGGATTATTATTTGCTTCATTCCGTAGGTGGAGGGGAAGGGATAAAGACTTTCCATGACCGTTATATTGACAATGGGGTTCTTGACTTTTTACTAAAAGAGCGTGAAGAAGGCCGTATTCGTAATTTGGGATGGTCATTTCACGGATCGGTGGAAGTGTTTGATTATTTGCTGTCGCTGGATGTGAAATGGGATTTTGTGCAAATTCAGATGAACTATGTAGATTGGCGCCATGCTTCGGGTAGAAATGTTAACGCGGAATATTTGTATGGAGAGTTGGCCAAGCGTGGAATTCCGGCTGTGATTATGGAGCCGCTGTTGGGAGGACGTTTGTCTAAACTGAACGACCACCTGGTGGCGCGCTTGAAGCAGCGTCGCCCGGAGAACAGTGTGGCATCGTGGGCGTTCCGTTTTGCCGGTACGTATCCCAACGTGTTGTGTGTGCTGAGTGGAATGACTTATATGGAACATTTGCAGGATAACCTTCGGACTTATTCGCCCTTGGAACCTTTGAATGAGGAAGAAAAAGAGTTCTTGGAAGAAACAGCCCAATTGATGCTGAAGTTCCCTACGATTCCTTGCAATGACTGCAAATATTGTATGCCCTGTCCTTACGGGTTGGATATTCCGGCGATTCTGGTGCATTATAATAAATGTGTCAACGAAGGAAATGTGCCTAAAAGCAGTCAGGATGAGAATTACCGCCGTGCACGGCGTGCTTTCCTGATAGGTTATGATCGTAGTGTGCCCAAACTGCGGCAGGCAAGCCATTGTACCGGATGTAACCAGTGTAATCCGCATTGCCCTCAAAGCATTGATATTCCCAAAGAACTGCATCGCATAGACGCATATGTGGAACAGTTGAAACAAGAGACTTTATAATGGAATGGATAAACATGATAAAATAACGAATGCTTATGTTACGTAAAATAAGACTTGCCGCCGCCCTTTTGTTCTTTACAATGATCACGTTGCTGTTTTTGGATTTTACTGGAACTGTGCATGGTTGGTTTGGCTGGATGGCGAAAATACAGTTCCTTCCTGCCGTGCTGGCATTGAATGTGGGGGTGGTGATAGCCCTTGTTTTGTTGACTCTGCTTTTGGGGCGTGTCTATTGTTCGGTTATCTGTCCGTTAGGGGTGTTTCAAGATATCATTTCCTGGGTTTCGGGAAAGGTAAAGAAGAATCGTTTCCGCTACTCGCCTGCTTTGTCGTGGTTACGCTATGGGGTATTGGCAGTGTTTATCGTCGCTTTGGTAGCAGGGGTGGTTTCATTGGCGGCGTTGATTGCTCCTTACAGTGCATACGGCCGTATCATTTCTAACCTGCTGACACCTTTGTATCAGTGGGGGAACAATGTACTTGCCCTATGGGCGGAGCGTGTGGACAGTTATGCTTTTTATTCGGTAGATGTTTGGATGAAAGGTCTTTCTACTTTTGCAGTTGCAGTGGGTACTGTGATTGTGCTTTTTATTTTGGCATGGCGTGGAGGAAGAACTTATTGCAATACCATTTGCCCGGTGGGTACAGTATTGGGATTCTTATCTAGACATTCTTATTTTAAACCGGTTATTGATACGTCTAAATGTAATGGTTGCGGACTTTGTGCTCGTAATTGCAAGTCTTCCTGCATTAATCCCAAAGCACATGAGATTGATTATTCCCGTTGTGTTGCTTGTATGGATTGTTTAGGCAAGTGCCGCCAAGGGGCAATAAAATATGTATCGGGGCAGATGCTTCTGAAGAAACAGGCTCCGGCAAGTGAAGGAATTGGCAAACAGGTTTCTCAGGCGTCTTTAAACAAAGAAAAGGTAGATACTGCACGGCGTGGGTTCTTTACGGTTTCGGCTTTGATTGCTGCAAGTGTTGCCGTAAAAGCTCAGGAAAAGAAAGTGGATGGCGGTCTGGCTCCTCTTATAGATAAGAAAGTTCCCAAGCGTGCCACTCCTATTGTTCCTGCGGGAGCATTGAGTTTCCGTCATTTTGCGCAGCACTGTACGGCTTGTCAGCTTTGTGTGTCGGTGTGCCCTAATCAGGTATTGCGTCCGTCCGGTGATTTGAAACATCTGATGCAGCCCGAGATGTCTTACGAACGTGGATATTGTCGTCCTGAGTGTGCGAAATGTGCAGAAGTATGTCCTACTGATGCTATTCACTTGGCTGATCTGACAGAGAAGTCATCTGTACAGATTGGTCATGCTGTGTGGGTTGCTCAGAATTGTATAGTGAACACAGATGGGGTAAGTTGTGGAAATTGTGCCCGTCATTGTCCTACGGGGGCTATCTTGATGGTTCCTAAAGATGCCGATGATGAAAAATCACTTAAGATACCGGTTGTGAATACAGAACGTTGCATCGGTTGTGGCGCTTGTGAAAATCTTTGTCCGAGCCGCCCGTTTAGTGCTATTTATGTAGAAGGTCATGAGATGCATCGTATTATCTGAATGAAATAGAAAGGAAGATGGATGAATTAATCAGATTGTTGCATGAAGGCGGCTATTCCTGTGTTATCAGAAAGGAAGAGATCCGTACTTTTACCCAACGCGGGGTAGCCGATTTATATGATTTGCTGAATCAGCATCCGGTCTTTTTGCATGGAGCGCAGGTTGCTGACAAGGTGGTAGGAAAAGCAGCTGCCGCATTGATGGTGCTGGGGGGTGTCCGGGAGGTTTATACGGATATCATCAGTGAGCCTGCATTGGCTGTATTGCACAAGGCGAATATTAGGGTGGAGTGTGTTCAAATAGTTTCTCGTATTTGGAACAGAAACCGGACAGGTTGGTGTCCTTTGGAAACTCTTTGCTATGAGTTGGAATCGCCTGAGGCTATGTATCCGGTGATTCAGAATTTTGTGGAAAGGATGAGGGGCTTCGGAAGCTAACTTTGTGGTTCTTGTCTTGTTTCAAATGTGCTGATGATGCTGTACGTTCGGAGAGTAAACGTTTTGCATATAATCTTAACTAATGTTGTCTGTCAGATGGTTTTCTTCGAAACTTAATGAAATTTTGCTAGGAATTCTTAAATCTTCATTATCTTTGAAGCATAAAACAATAAGATTATGAGTGACCAGATAAAACAAATAGCTGAGCGTCTCCAGGGATTAAGGGACGTTCTGGAACTGACTCCTGATGAAGTGGCTAAAAGTTGCCAGCTTTCAGTGGAAGAGTATTTGGGTATGGAAAGCGGGGAGAAAGATATTTCTGTCAGTGCTTTACAGAAAATAGCCCGTAAATACGGTATTGCATTGGATGTATTAATGTTTGGTGAAGAACCTAAGATGAGTTCTTATTTTCTGACCCGTTGTGGTTCAGGAGTGTCGGTAGAACGGACCAAGGCGTATAAATATCAGTCATTGGCTTCCGGTTTTCGCGGGCGTAAGGCTGATCCTTTTATTGTGACTGTAGAACCGAAACCGGAAAATACTCCGATTCATTTTAACTCACATGAGGGACAAGAATTCAATTTGGTTATTGAAGGAAGAATGTTACTTAATATAAATGGAAAAGAATTGATCTTGAATCCAGGTGACAGTCTTTATTTTGATTCTTCTATTCCACATGGTATGATGGCATTGGATGATAAGACTGTGAAATTCTTGGCAGTAATATTATAATAAATTGAGATTAAAAAGACTGCGTTGTCATTGACCGCAACTATTTCTAATTTTTGGTTCTCAATTTTTAATTGAATAAGATTATGGTAGAAAAATTCTTAGAACAGACCACATTTACCTCACAAGAGGACTTTATAAAGAATTTAAAGATTAAAATCCCTGAAAATTTTAATTTTGGTTATGATATAGTAGATGCCTGGGCTGCCGAAGAACCCGATAAGAAAGCATTGTTATGGACTAATGATAAAGGGGAGCATATACAATATACTTATGCAGACTTGAAAAAGTATACGGATATGACTGCTTCTTATTTTCAGAGCCTTGGTATTGGTCATGGTGATATGGTGATGCTTATTTTAAAGCGTCGTTATGAGTTCTGGTACTCTATTATTGCCTTGCATAAGTTAGGAGCTGTGGTTATTCCTGCAACTCATCTGTTGACAAAAAAGGATATCGTGTATCGTTGTAATGCTGCTGATATCAAGATGATTGTAGCTGCAGGAGAAGATGTGATAACAAAGCATATTATAGATGCCATGCCCGATTGTCCTTCAGTAAAAAAACTGGTCAGTGTAGGACCGGATATTCCGGAGGGTTTTGAAGATTTTCATAAAGGTATTGAAAAAGCTGCTCCTTTTGTCAAACCGGAACATCCCAATACGAATGAAGATACTTCATTAATGTATTTCACTTCGGGCACTACAGGCGAACCTAAGATGGTGGCACATGATTTTACATATCCTTTGGGACATATTGTAACTGCCAGTTTCTGGCATAATTTGCATCGTGACAGTCTTCATCTTACCATTGCCGATACAGGTTGGGGGAAAGCTGTCTGGGGAAAACTTTATGGACAGATGATAGCAGGAGCCAATATTTTTGTGTATGATCATGAAAAATTTACACCGGCAGATATTCTTGGAAAGATTCAGGATTATCATATCACTTCTTTATGTGCTCCTCCTACTATTTATCGTTTTTTAATTAAGGAGGATATTAGTAAATATGATCTTTCTTCTTTGGAATACTGTACTACGGCGGGAGAGGCTTTGAACTATTCTGTATATGAAACGTTCAAGAAAATCACAGGTATCCGTCTGATGGAAGGTTTTGGACAAACGGAAACTACATTGACTTTAGGTACTTTTCCCTGGATGGAGCCTAAACCCGGAAGTATGGGGGTACCTAATCCTCAATATGATATAGATTTGTTGACACACGACGGGCGTTCTGCTGAGGATGGAGAACAAGGTCAGATTGTTATTCGTACAGATAGGGGCAAACCATTGGGATTGTTCAAAGAATATTATCGTGCTTCGGAATTAACGGAAGATGCTTGGCATGATGGTATTTATTATACAGGTGATGTGGCTTGGCGTGACGAGGATGGTTATTTTTGGTTTGTAGGCCGTGCTGACGATGTGATCAAGAGTTCGGGCTATCGTATAGGCCCGTTCGAGGTGGAAAGTGCTTTGATGACCCATCCGGCTGTTGTGGAATGTGCCATTACCGGTGTGCCTGATGAAATCCGTGGTCAGGTGGTAAAGGCGACGATTGTTCTTTCTAAAACTTTTAAGGGTAAGGAAGGACCTGAGTTGGTAAAGGAGTTGCAAGATCATGTGAAGCGTGTGACTGCTCCGTACAAGTACCCGCGTGTCATAGAGTTTGTAGAAGAACTTCCAAAGACCATCAGTGGAAAGATTCGTCGTGTGGAAATCCGTGAAAAGGATAAATAATCTGATCGGAGTTTTATTGGTAAAATAATTAAAAATGAAAAAGGTTTTACTTCTTGTGTTTTTAAGTCTGGCCTGGTTGTCAGCAAGTGCGCAAGCCTTGGTTCCTATTACATGGACAGCCTATGGTCTGACTTTTGAGGCTCCAAAAGGGATTTTGGTGGAGGAGGATACAGAGGAGACTTTTCTTCTGAACAATTCCAGGTTTTATATCACCATTCAGTCTTTGGATTCGGATGGTATGACAAAAAGTGACTTGAAGAGTGTATTAAAAGACTATGCCAATGATGACGGGGTGAAAGACCAGTCGGCTGTGCAGGAGTTTGAGTTACCACAGTTTTTCGGTACTTATTTAAAAGGAAGCTGCGAAACAGATCATTGCCTTTATGCTTGTCTGATGACTAAGGCGGCAGGTAGTGGATTTTATATATCTATTATCTATAGCAAGGAAAATGAAAATATTGCCGAAAAAATACTGAAAAGTTTTACAATGGAGGAATAAACAAAAGAGCGTTAATGCTTGTTTCTCAGATAAGAAAGCGTTCAAAATTTACCAGAAAATTACTAGATTATTAATAGCAAATGAAAGGACTGGCTTCGTGAGAAGGTAGTCCTTTTTTTTGTGTAGTTATGAATGTTTAGGGAATCTATGATTCATGTGGAATATGCTTTGCCGACATCAGAATATCAAATGATTTTGGGCCATAATAAGGGACATTCAGAAAATAATATAAGTTAGCCAACTAATTCGCAATACTTTAAGTATGCATTAGCTGGCTAACTTATTATTCTATGAATGTCTCAGGTTAAGACATTAACGTCCGGTCCACCATAAAGGAGTGATGATATTATCTGAGCCCCCTAACAACTCTACAGCTTGTTTATATCCTTCGGGGTCTGCATTCTCCAGCCTGGAAGGATATCGCATACGCTGTGGATAAAATTCCCATTTCTGTCCGTCTTTCCAAGAATTAGGATTCCAGGCATTAACCATGTCTGAACCGGTCATTGAACTTTCGTTTGCAGGAATCTCAAAGAATGGTAATCCCAAACGGCGGAAATCCGACCACATTTCCAATACTAAATACGGAGTTTGTGCAATGAATTTTTGAGTGATAATTTTAGTCAGGTGGTCATTCAATGCTTTTCCATATAACGTTTTAGAAGCTGTAGGATATTCATAAGTAACAGTCTTCTGTTCCTTGCTGTATCCATCCACATAAGTCATTTGTTCAGCAGTAGGTTCAGTGATATGATCAAATTTGACCGAAGTACCTACACGATTGTAGTTGGTGGAATTCAGATAATCATTCACATATTCGCTAACACCAAAGTATTCAAAACTAGCTTTAATACCGTTTTCATAGGCTTCTTTCGCTGTTGTTCCAGTGTTCCAACCATACAATGAAGCTTCTGCTAGCAAGAAATACGTTTCCCATGCTGCAAAGAATATGCGAGATTTTCCCTTACAATAGTCTTTACCCAACATTGGAAGAGTACAGCCGGGGCCATATCCATTTGTCACCAGTTGGTTATAAGCCAAGGTTGGCGACCATCCACCACGCGAACCAGCGGGATAACCATTCCAACAACGAGTTGCATCAATCTTTATTTCTCCGGGATTATCCTTGTTAGGAATCGGATTTCCGTTTTCGTCTACTGTGTAAAGAACGAAATCTTTAGCTGTCCTGTCATTATATTTATCTATGTAATTCTCAGCATTTTCATCATCAGGCAGACAGAATATCTTTAATGCACGCGGGTCAAGATTTTCCGGCATACCATCCAGCCAATATTGTTTAGTAGGATTATCTGTATTAGCAACATAATGTCTGTCATATTTAATACCTAAATAATTAGCTGGTTTAACATAACTAGCCAAATCGGAACGTTGTTCTGTTACTTTAATACCACCTAAATTAGTCAGAAGATTGGCAACTGTTGAAGAAAGAACCTGATCGTCAAATGAACGGGTATATACTCCGGAAAAGACATCCCATCCATCATTTTCTTTTACTGCAAACATATCATCAGCCGTTAAAATCTTGTTACCTTTGGCCGCATCCTCAAATTCGGCCTGTGCAGTTGCCTTGTCGATGTTTGATAAACGCATGGCCAGACGCATACGGAGTGAATTTGCATATTTCTGCCACTTCACAGGATCATATTTTACATTGTCAAACGGGGCGCATTTGCCTTCTGCCTCAACAGGTAGGACAGAGGTGTTAATAGCTGCTGCCGCTTCTTTCAACTCCTTTAAAATGAATTCATAATCATCTTTCTCTGAGTTGAAAACAGGATTTTCCCCTAGGAAACTTTCAATAGGATAAGGTCCGAAATTATCAACAAACTCACTGATAAGATAGGCACGCCAGATACGGGCAAATTGCTTTACGTTCGGGAAAAATTCTTTTTCATGTGCAGTGGTAGTGGCCGCTTCGAGCTGGTTTTCTACTGCTGTAATAGCCAACGTAGCATTTTTAATACTGGAACTGAGATCAGGATAATAATAAGCAGATGTGTAGTCATCACTATAGCGGCCTACGTTCAGAAAACTCATTTCTCCACAAATTCTGGCAGCACTAGCCCAATTATAGACTACTACACGTTCTGCGGTACCGGGATTCATCTGTGCCTGTCCTATAGAATTATTCAATGCATATTGAGGTTTTACATATTCCTCACCGGCGGCTGTGGGATTGGTATTGACTTCATCAAAGTCAGAGCAGGAAACTAATCCGGCGCAAAAGCCAAGCCCCAAAAATAATTTATTCATTGTTTTCATTGTTCTTTTTCTTTTTTATGATTAGAAACCAAGAGTTACATTAAACAGGTAAGAACGTGATGTCGGAGCTGACGAGTTCTCCAAACCTGTTGCATTAGTACTTGTAGCATATACTGATTCCGGATCAATGCCGTCCAAATGGCTTGAAATCATCCATACATTATTCACGGTGAAACCAAGCTTAACCTGTTGGAACGGAGTCTTTTTCAACATAGATGACGGGAAACGATAACTCAAGGCGATGTTACGCAAACGGATGTTGGTTGCATCATAAATATAAGCTTCCGAAATGCCGGCGCGACCTGTAGCCAAAGCTTTGTAATAACGTTCTAAAGAAACACTTTGATCATTTACCTTATAACCGTTGCCATCTTTGATAACTCCCGCTACAACGATATCCTCACGTTTACCGCCTGGAGCAGTACATTCGGCAATACCACTACGTTGCAAGTTCATATTGGTGAATGAGAAAATATCACCACCAAAACGTCCGTCAATCAGGAAACTAAGTGTGAAGTTTTTATAATTAAATGTATTTGTCCATCCTAATAGGAAGTCAGGCTGTTGTTCACCAATCTTATGCTTGTCACTAGTGGCCTGTGGCAGTCCTGATTCATTGAGTAATAATTGTCCTTTAAATTCTCCTTCTTCTACTCGTTGATATTTGGTACCCCAGATTTCACCATAAGCACCTCCCGCAACTGCATAAACCTGTAATGCGTCAGAACCTCCTAAAGCATACTGCATACCTGCTTTTCCCGGTAATAATTCAATAATCTTACTCTTGTTCTGAGAGAAGTTCAACTGAGTATCCCAACTAAATTGAGCTGTTTCGATAGGGCGTGCATTCAACATGATTTCAATACCGGTATTTTGAATGTTACCTGCATTTACTTTCATGTTATCATAACCGGAAAGGTTATTTAAAGGAATATTCATTAACTGGCGTTTTGCGTTTGTCTTGTACCATGCAAAGTCAACTCCTAAACGGTTATTGAAGAACTTCAATTCAGCACCGGCTTCCCAAGAAGTAATCAACTCGCTGCGTACATCTGCATCGTATTTGGTTTTTCCTTGTCCGGCAGTTGTATTGCCATTAGGGTCTGAACCAATACTATATGTATTATATAACTGATATGCATCCATATCGTTACCTACTTGTGCAAAAGATGCACGTGCTTTAGCATAAGTAAACCATTCGGGCATGCCTTTGCCTACTTTACCCACCATATCACTGATCACCCATGACAATGAAACAGACGGATAGAAGAATGAACGGTTTTCTTTATTCAAAGCTGATGACCAGTCATTACGGAAAGTTGCATCCAAGAATGCCCAACCATTATAGTTGATCCCAAGAGTTCCATACAAAGAATTGATTTTTTTATGAATATAGGTTTCGGTTATTGACAAATCTTTTTTGTCACCATTGGCTAAAGAGAATAAATCGGGCGCAGTCAATTTTCCCATAGAATTATCCAAACCTGTAGATTTTCTTTCCATTAAGTTACCACCAAAAGAGAAATTACCACCAAATTTTCCAAACAATTCATCTTTATGGCCACTGATCAAAAAGCTGAAATTATTTTCGAAGAACTTTTTCTCACTAGTGCTGTAACGGCTGTTCTTATTATTAGTAGGACTTCCTGCATACAATTTCTCTTCACCCTCAGTGAAATACATATCACTACCGGCTTTGATTTCAGCATCCAGCCAATCTGTAAATTTGTACTTCAATGATCCGTTCATCAGGAAACGATTGCGACTGTCTTTATTGGGATTATAATCTTTAGACCAATAAGGGTTGATACCCCCTTTACTCCACCAGATCATTTCGCCGAATTCGTCTTTGACAGGGCTGGAAAAGTCACGGATGTCAATAGTCGTAGGCATATTGAAAATAGTATAAAATGCATTATTCCCACGTGCACCACTGATAGGGCGGTTTTCTGCGAGGGTATTGATGTATTGTACTTTTGCATCAATGCTCCAACGATCATCTTTACCAAAAGTAGAAGATGCACGCAAAGTTAAGTTTGTACGGCTTAAGTTAGCACCCGGTATCATGCTGGAGTCATCCATACGATTCAATGAGGTGTAAATGGATGTTTTATCATACTGCTGCTGGAATGATATGCTTTCTGATAAGTTCACACCTGTATCAAAGAAATTTTTTACGTTATCAAAGATTTGCATATTTGCAGTTGTACCATCCCATTTTGTATAGCTTTGCCCTGTTACTTCAGGACCCCAGCTATAGCCGTTAGTTGAGTCGAACACGCCATTCTCACCTTGTCCAAAGGCTTTTTGGCGTTTAGGGAGCATAAATGTTATCTCAGCGGAAACTGAACCAGAGATAGTGATACCCAAACCTTCACGCTTTGTTCCTTTTTTAGTTGTAATCAAAATAACACCATTACCGGCACGAGAACCATAAAGAGCAACAGCTGACGCACCTTTCAACACAGACATGGACTCAATATCTTCAGCATTAATATCTGAAAGTCCATTACCCATATCCAATGTCGGGTTATCAATATCATTATTACTTGCTCCTGTAAAGTTATCCATTGGCACACCATCGACAACAATTAACGGCTGGTTCAAACCTGTTACAGAATTCGCACCACGAAGCTGGATTTTGGAAGAACCGCCAGGACCATTGCTTGAACGGATAATCTGGGCACCTGAAACTTTACCTGTCAAAGCATTTGCGAGGTTCGTTTCACGAGCTTCAAGTAACGCGTCACCTTTTACCTCCTGCATGGCATAACCCAGTGCTTTTTTCTCACGTTTGATACCAAGAGCAGTCACTACAACTTCACCCAATGTTTGTGTGTCATCCTGTAAAGTTACATTCATGGGTTGTCCATCCCAAGGAATCTCTACTGTTTGATAACCTACAAATGAAATTTGAATGATATCCCCTTTTTTCACATTGGATAAAGAGAAGTCGCCATCAAGTCCGGTTATCGTACCATTAGTCGTACCTTTCACTACTACAGACGCACCGATAACGGTTTCACCTGTAGCGTCTACTACAACTCCTGTACAAGCTCCATTTTGTTGTGTGATTTTCACATCGGCAACGCCGGGATTGGCGACCGCGTATGCTGCTCCGGTAGAGGCACCCATTAGGAACAGCAACATACTGACTGATTTTAGTCGTTTTAACATAGCTGTGATTTTTTTAAAGTTTATTGAAAATTAAGTAATTCCGTTTCCTTACTTCCTTCAGAACTACTCATGCAGCTATATATCTGAATGTCAGTGTGTTTTATTTTTATGCCTCAAAAAGAAAAATTGTATTTAAAAGTCTATAGAAGGACTTTTAAATACAATTTTCTATCTATTTTCTACCGAAAAGAGTACTAATATAGAAAGCCGAATAACCATAATGGTATTTTATTATTTATTCCATACTCTATATCATCAGCAACAATATATGCATCAGAAAGTCCATTTATTTGTTGTTTACCTTTATGTCTACCACCGACTTCAAAAGTATAGCGTCCATCAATAAAGAAATCACTCTCTTTAGAAACGTTTATTTTGTGGCAATAACGCAATTGGTTGGCAAAAAAAGTTTCCCTGACATTTCCAATATCAATCTGACTGGCAGACAATGCATACATTAAATTAGGATTCTCCAAAAACAGTTTATCAGGTTTTTGCAAGCGGCTTATGCCGGAGCCTTCTTTTTGGAGATTCATAGTCAGACAGCTGTCATGGAGGGCATCCAGATAGGCCAGCAATGAATTACGCGAGATTCCTATCCGTTCACTTAGTTTGCTGACATTAGGAATAAAAGGCGCCGACTCTGCAATGATATATAGTAACTGCTTAATTTTAGTTGTATATGAAATATCAACCCCTCTTAACTGTGGAATCTCCAATTCCACAATCAGATTGACCACTTCATTTATTCTTGAATAATAAAGAGCGGGTAATTCATTGTAATAAGGATAATACCCATGTTTCAAATAATCAGAAAAATGTTTCAGAACTTTAACTTTGTCTACTATCCCGACAGATAATGCCAGATGATTGTCCAATATATTATTTAAAGTCAATATCGGCAATGATAGTTTTTCATTCCAGTTTAAATACTCGCGAAAAGAAAAACCTTGCATTTCATAAACAATAGCCCGCCGGCTTAAATCCGATTTGGCATTTAAGATTTCAAGCAAGGACGAACCTGTAAAGACTACATGAAGTTCAGGTAAGTCATCATAAATATTTTTCAGTTCTTGAGACCAGTTGGGGTATTTGTGTACTTCATCCAGAAACAGATATTTTCCTCCCCGCTTTACAAAATCGGAAGCTAAATCATAAAGTTTATGTTCACTGAACCAGATATTATCCACACTGGCATAAAGTACGGTTTTATCCATTGGAAGGTTCAGTTTGATATACTGCAACAATAAAGTTGTTTTTCCAACTCCCCGGGCCCCCTTTATACCGATAAGACGAGCTTCCCATTCTATCTCATTCATCAGGCTACGTACAAAAGAAGTATTCGTTATAGCCAGTTTCTTGATAAAGGATTCAAATAATCGTTCCATTTCTTCTTTTTGTTTATCATACATTACAAAAATAGCAATAAATTGTTCATTACAATAAACAAAATGAGTTTTTTTAAGTTGCAGCAATAAAATGATCACATTACTACTTGTTTAAATAAAGTTTATACCTTCACCAACTGCCATTTTTTACCCTTGTTGGCTACCATGATCTTTGCTGGCTTTTCGTAGTCGTTGTTACCATCTGCCCCATTATTTCAAAAAATAAAATGCTGCGAATCACTACTTATTATTCTTTCACATCAAATACAAAAGCAAGTGATTGCGAACGATCCACATATTTAGGTAAGAAGATTTTTACTCGATTACCTTCTACTTGACATCTTATTCGTTCTTGGGTTTGAAGTAATGTCACATAGTTATTTTGAGGGATATTTTCTGTCCACTCTATTACATCGGGTACTTTCTTCTCATCATCATCTAACGCATAACAAGCATACATGGAACGTTGATTTTTATCGCAGGTAAACCATACATTTCCATCATTGTAATGTTTGGTCGCAACAGTGCCGTAAATAGCTTTCCCATTTTTTTCTAGCCATTTGCCGATAGTAAGTACACGTTCGGCGACTATATTGTCTATCAGTCCTTCGGCTGTAGGCCCAATTCCGAGTAAAAGATTACCTCCTTTTGCCACTACTTCTATCAATACGGAAATAATCTTTTTTGAGGATTTGTATTCTCCCTCACTGCGCCACCCCCATCCATTCATGGAAAGGCATGTTTCCCAAGGAATATTTAATTGCTTGGGAGGTATTTCTCCTTCCGGAGTTTGGTAATTTTCAAAAGGACCTTTGGCCATACGGTCTACCAACAGGATACCGGGTTGATGCTTTCGGGCCATAGCAGCTATTCTGTCCATTTGGATGTCTTGGTTGAAAAAATGAGGAAGAACTTGTGCCCCGTCTAGCCATAGAATATCTATAGGACCGTAGCCTGTCATGATTTCCTCAATCTGGCGATAAGTAAACTGTGTAAATTGCTGCCAGCGTCTAGGATGTTGTTTTATATCATAATTCACATTACGATCTCGTGTAGGGAAAAAAGGCCACCAATAATATTCGGAGTGCCAGTCAGGTTTAGAGAAATAAGCTCCTACCATGAAACCTTGGTCGCGGAAAGTGTCGAATATATATTTGGCCACATCAGCATGTGGATCTTTGCCGAATGGACCATTCATAATGGAGAAATCTGTTTGTTTGGTGTTATACATACAAAATCCCTCATGATGTTTGGTGGTGAAAATCATATAGCGCATGCCGGCTCTTTTCATGATGTCTGCCCATTGACCGGGATTAAAACTTGTAGGATTCAGAGAATCCTTCAATCCCCAATACCACTCTTTGTATTCTTCATAATTCAAGTCTTTGCGACGGAAGTTAGTAATCCAATCTACATCTTCGCCACATAGCACCCATGATTCTAGAATACCTGGTACAGTGTAGAGTCCCCAATGGAAAATGACACCAAATTTAAGATCTCGCCATTGGGCCAGCTTCTTCAAGACCGTTCGGTCTGTAGGCCATTCGTAATCATCTACCCGTTTTTTATTTTGAGGGGGCAGTTCTTGTGCACTGATTTGTAATGCCAAAATACCACTTAGTACAATGGTAATTGTTGATCGAATTTTCATATAATTACAATTAAATCATTGATCAATAAATCAATCGTTTAAAGTTTCACTAAAACAAAATAGGAGGAAAAAATCCCCCTATTTTTAATCAAAATCATTAGTTGATTTTAGGTCCTGCACCGAATTCAGGAGCATTTTTATCGTACCATACACGTTCTTTTGTTAAGACAGAAGGAGCATCCTTCATTTCTCCTTGATAAGTGAATCCTTGAGCTTCATAAGCTGCAATTGTTATATCATACAAAGGATCAGTAACCAATGGTTCCGATACAGCGAATCGACGTGGAATAATGTATTGATCTCCCAAAACTGGATCAAATTCCAAGCGTGGAAGAATATTACTGCCTTTCATAGGAACGCCTGAACGTCGACAAGTAACGAACATATCCATTGGCAACATCATGTAATGAATCATTTGCTGAATATAAACTTTTTCTAGATTTTCTATTTGAGAACCATTTAATTGGTAAGCATCCAGTAATAATGATTCTTCAATCTGTGCATCAGAATAACTGATAGGTTTGTCAAATTTATCATTGATATAACCAGCCTCGTAATAAGGCAGTTTATTCTTACCTGCTACAGCATTATATACTTTCATGGAAGCACGTGCACCTTCTGTCATGTATTCTTGTGCGGATTTAGGAAGATTAGCTCCCAATAATTTAAATTCAGCTAACAATAAGTTAGTCTCACCTGCTGTAAAATAAAAACCATACCATGCTTGTTGATCTGTTTTTATAGGCGGAACATCAGGCGCATCAGGAAATTCATATTGGAAATTACCTTTAATGGCAAAAGTGTTGCGTGAACATAAAGGAGAATAGAATATTTCCTGTCCGTTAGCACTGAATAGTTTGAATGCTTCTGATTTTGGATCAAAATATTCTGCATATTTATAAACTCCCGGTGAGGTTTGAATAGAAGCGGCATCATTTTCTACTGGAGCACCATAATAACGGACCCATGGTTCTCCCGGAGCCTTCCATCCTGTAAATGTCTTCTTGCCATCCTTTTCTTCATAGTTTACATATTGCATAATATATGAAGGTATATATTGTGCTCTGTCTTGATCAAAGAATGCTTGAATAACATTTGCATTGTAACTGTTCTTCATGAAGAGAGTGAACAAACGTGGATCTTTATTTTTCTTCATAAACTCAATGACGACTTCATTACCGATATTCATACCCGGCAGAGTGTTATTAAAATTATTATCTGTACGACCTTTGTTGATAATAAAATCATCACCGCCTACACCCGCTTCACTAGTAAAACCAGCAGGATTTTTAGCTGCTTCTTCCACAATTTGAATAGCCCGATTCTTGTCAATATTGATTAAGCGACTGGCAATCTTCAATTTCAATGAGTTTGCAAATTTGGCCCATTTCTTAATGTCATCGTTGTAAATAAAATCCTGACTGCCTAATATACCTACATTTGGATGACTGTTTAAATACTCAATAGATTCATCCAATTGTTTTAACCAAAGATCAAATAATTCTTCTTGAGTATCATATTTAGGAGTCATAGTACCTCCGTAACGAATCATTTGCGCTTCGCTATATTGACGTGAGCCATACATGTCGGAGTCTTCCATGCTTAGGAATACACACATAGGAGTACACAAATGTTGTATATATTCATATTTCGCACGTTCTTCTTCAGACATTTGCTGGATACGGTACTTGATTTCATTAGTATAGAGCAATACTTTACCCACTCCGTAACCACAGCCCGTAGTGGAAACATCCAAGTTCGTTTTACTGGTATTTCCACCTGAACGAACACTCATTTGTGACCAGGCTCCCATAGACTTATATCCATAAAACCATGCTTCATAATCTGCCGGTTGAAACTGTTTGATGCATTGTGCAAACAAGTAGCGTACATTAGGAGTCGAAACGGCAGACGGATTTGAATTGATTTCGGCAAAATCCTCTTTACAGGAACTGAAGATGGTCAGTCCTGACAACAGAAGAGTTGCAGTTAAATATCTATATTTCATAATGTTGTTTCTTTTAAAATTTAAAAAGCTATTTAGAAATCTACGTTAATAGTCATCATATAATTGGCTGTATAAGGTTCAAAACCGCGGATACGGAATTCACGGGAGTCATTACCACGTCCACTTTCAGGATTAATGTTATTAGGTAATGAGTTATACAAATAGCCTAAATTACGTGCTGAAAGCATAACGCTTAGTCCTTGTGCGCCAACCTTATGTGCAATTTCTTTGGCGAAACGATAAGATAAGGAGATTTCACGTAATGAAATATAGTTCACTTCATGGAACCATACATCATCAATGGTGCTTCCCCAAGGACTGTTCCATGCCGAATGGTTAATATTGTACGCACCGGCGTGTGTCGGCTCTAGTTTTCCTTCCTTAATCAATTGTGCGTATGACATTCCACTTACATCGTTTTTGGTACCATCAACAAATGTTGCAATCGTTCCTTCTTTAAAGACACCTTGTGGAATTACACCATCATGGTAAGTGATGCCATTACTTTCTGCGTATTGGCTGGTCCAACTCAAACCGCCATGGCCTTCACGTCCCTTTAATGAACTTTCCAGCCAACCTCCTTGTGTTCCATATAAGTTAGCATATGAAGCTGTCATACCACCAAAACGCATATCTGTAGCAATATGCAAACTCAAATTTTTCCAAGTCAGTGTAGTAGAAATAGATCCTAAGAAATCAGGAGTCAAAGTACCTACTTCCTGTACGATTCCACTCGGAGTTTCAGATGCTGCTCTCCAACTGTCATCCCAAGTCAGCAGTTTTTCACCTTTATCATTAACAGCAGGTACAGCATCAGACATCAGCAAACCGTAAGCGCCACCTACTTTTGCCACTGACCCAACATGATAGTCACCACCATTTACTGATCCCATCAGTGTATAATAAGGAGAAGACAACATATCACTTAGTTCTACAATCTTACTCTTATTTTTGGTATAAGTGAAATTCAAATCCCATTGCCAATCTTTGTTCTTGAACGGAATAGTGTTCAATGCGATTTCGACACCTTTATTTTCAATATTACCAGCATTAATCAATTGAGAACTTGCTCCTGATACAGAAGGAATACCTACAGACATAATCTGATTTTTGGTATTTTCTTTATAATATGTAACATCTAATGCCAAACGGTCGTTTAATACACGGAAGTCCAAACCTACTTCCCAAGAATTTTTACGTTCTGGTTTCAAATTCGCACTCTTGATCTGATCCAACAATTCATTGGTGTATACATTGGAACCGCCTTGAGGATTCTCTAATGTTCCGAAATTATATGTTTGATTAATATAATAAGGATCTGTATCATTACCTACTTGTGCCCATGATGCACGTAATTTGGCCAAACTGATCCATGAAGGCATTTTTTCCTTAAATGTTTCACTCACCAACCATGAACCTGACACTGACGGATAAAAATAAGAGTGTGTACCAGTAGCGTTAGAATAAACTAAAGCGGAAGACCAGTCATTACGTCCGGTTACATCCAAATATAATTGATTCTTCCAACTGGTATTCAATGCAAATATGGCAGACATCATACGTTTGGTACCTTTCATTTCTCCACTATAACTTGGAGTTTGTTTGGAGTTCTTGATAAACCATTGTCCGGGAACCACCATACCTCCATTAGTACCTACTGACCATTCGCTTTGTGATTTATTGTAGTATTCAAAACGAGTAAATCCCCCTAAAGAGAAATCACCAAATTGTTTATTCCCAGTGAAAGTTCCTCCTACGGTAAATTCTTCTTTGGTTTTTTGTGCCATACCGTAATAACCTCCGTCATTCGCATAACCACGACCTAATTCTTTTTCTTCTGAACGGTTATAATAATAGTTCATGTTTGCATCTGCTTTGAAACGCAACCAATTAAAGATTTCCACATTCACTTCTAATGTAGGACGTATAACGGTTTCTTTACGATATGAATCATAATTATCAATAGCAAACCAATAATTCTTGTAAGAACTAGGAAGACTTCCATATTGGTCTCCATAAGATGTGCTTGCCACACCTCCATGCTCTCCTAAATATTTATCTCTAAAATATTTAGTATCTAGGTGGCTACCCAACATACCAATATTAGGATTAACAAAATATTCACCAACATTACGAGCCGCATTGCGTGGCTTTGAATTTACAAAGTTCATTGATCCGGCAATATCTACACGATCACTTATCTGATAAGTTCCTTTCAACAAGAATGAGTAACGTTCAAATGTATTATTGGGGGTGGTTGAATTTGCTTTTTTATATGAAGCAGAAGCATAGAATGATGCTTTTTCTCCACTTCCTCTTACTGTTACATTGGTATTTGTATTAAATCCCAGTTGATACATATCCAACATATTGTTTTTATGAGGAGAATAAGTAGTCCAAGTACCATCGTAATTACGAATTTGACTACCATCATATCTCGGGCCATATCCATAAGAGGAGTTTCCAATATAGGTCTTTTCACCATTGCTAACTTTTACCTGATAAGGGTCCCAAATAGTTCCATTGCCATCCAAATCATTCCATCCTGCAAATATACCAGGTCCGAATTCAGTCTGAATATCCGGTGTCTTAAACGCGTGGTCTATACCTAAAGTTTGTGAAACACTGATGCCGAATCCTTTGGCCCCTTTGCCACTTTTAGTCGTGATAACGACAGCACCATTCAAACCGCGAGAACCGTAAAGTGCAGTTGCAGCAGCACCTTTCAATACAGACACGGTTTCAAAGTCATCAGGATTTAAGTTTTTCAATTCATTACCATAGTCATTAGCTTTAGTGTTTGCTTCATCACTATATTCAGAAGGAGAAACACTCGAAATATCATTTGACAAAATAACACCATCTACTACATAAATAGGCTGGTTATTGCCTCCTAAAGTGGAAGCACCACGAATTTGGATCTTGGTAGCACCAAAAATACCACCATCTGATTGTTTAATTTCCACACCGGCGACCTTACCTTGCAACGCAGCAACCGGAGAAATAGTATTGGCTGCTCTCAAAGCGTCACCTTTCACTTCGGTTACTGCATAACCCAAAGCTTTTTCTTCACGCTTCATTCCTAAAGCGGTAACTACTACTTCACCCAGTAATTGAGTATCATCTTTCAAAAGAACATCTAGAGGTTTCCCGGTCCATTTTATTTCTTGAGTAGCATAACCTACGAAAGAAATAACAATGATATCCCCTTCCTTTACATTACTTAAAGAGAAGTCACCGTCAAGCCCTGTGATAGTACCATTCGTAGTTCCTTTCACTACTACAGATGCGCCGATAACGCCTTCTCCCGTAGCATCCTTGACGATACCCGTGCACGTCCCTGTCTGTTGTGTGATTTTCACATCGGTAACGCCGGGATTGGCGACCGCGTATGCTGCTCCGGTAGAGGCACCCATTAGGAACAGCAACATACTGACTGATTTTAGTCGTTTTAACATAGCTGTGATTTTTTTTAAAGTTTATTGAAAATCAAGTAATTCCGTTTCCTTAGTTCCTTCAGAACTATGTTTTTCAATTTAATTTAGATTAACGGTGCAAATATATAACAATTTTAATATATATAAAGGATCTCTTGAAAAATATTTTTAATATGCCCTGATTTTTAACGTTTGAGATGCCTGAAGCACCTTATTTAAAGAGAGAACTGCTAACTGTCACAGAACTTTCTTGAAATGATTTATATTGTTTTTTCATCGAATATTTACCCTTTGTTTGGTAGTCGGTAGAAAACAGGTAACGTATGTTGGGATAAGAACCAAAGGAAAAAAGGTGATGTCAGTCCATGCCGTTGGTGTATTGCTAGAGAAAATATACCTTTTTATATATAAGTATTGCAGACAACAATCAAAATATGAAAGGAAGAACGGAAGAAGGAAAGAAGTCCAAACAAACTGTAGGCTGTAATTTTAAGTCCTTGAACTTGCCCATGGACAACTTGCCCAAGGACAAGATTGTCCTTTGAGGAGATAGAAAAGTTGGAACATTCCTTGTCCTGCGGTGACAGAAACATTTCTGTTATCGCAGGACAAAGGAATTTACATTAATAAATAAGCGTACCTGAGATACACCAATAACTATTGCTTCCCCCTTCGGGAGCACCCTGCGGTATTTTTACGGTGATGCTGTGTTCACCCGCTTCCAGATCACCCAAATAGATGTATTCGGGATTGGTCACCGTACCCGGACACCAGTTGGAACGGCTCAAGTCGGAAGAGCTCAGTCCATTGGAGAAATTACCCGAACAAGGATTCCAGTTACGATAAGTTCCACAATCATCCCGCCAAGGTACGAAAGAGATCACCTTTTCACCGTCCAAATAGAGAGTGTTCGGTTTCTGGTTGAACTCATCACCGCCTCCCCAACCGCCATGTCCCGTGGTGAGGTAGTACAGACGGGCGTTCTTGGCAGGCTCCTTCAAGGTGAACTTTACGGTCAGAGAATCCTGACGCATGAAAATCGGATAAGGCTGTCCTGCCTGCTCCAGATAATTCACTGTATTGAACAGCGGAAGAGTATTATAAACCCGATGTTCTTCCTCAGGATAATACTTCAGTTTCAACGACAGACGATGTCCTTTGGCATCCCAGTTGCCGATGTAAGCGCCAATCCAAGCTTCCCCTTCCAATTTTTCGGCCAGTGGGGTTACCTCCATTTTGTAAAGTACGGAGTCCACCCAGTCCTGCCCCTTCACCTTATTATAATTGAACTTGCGCACACCGAAACCGGTGAAGAAACGCATCAACTCTAAAGGCACATCATACTCCGCTGTGGAAATCAGCCCGTGGTAGTCCGTATTTTCCGAGCGGAAAGAGGGAACTTTCTTCAAATCACGTATGGCATCAAGAAAAGACAGCTGCTTGCCTTCCGGTATCAGAAAGACAGAACCGGTGCGGTCGTAAGCATCACCGTCCGAGTATTGGACAACTTCCGCAAAGACGGTACGATTCTTCACATAGTCGGGCAGCTTCACTTTCTTCAACAGGATGGTGCCGCCTCCGGCACTGTATTGTACGCCATCCTCCAGTACTTCGGGCAATTTAGCGTTGTTGAAGCAGATGCTCTGCTGGTCGAAGACCGGAATTGTGATAACTCCGCTTTGGTTGATGGTATATTGGTAGTCGGCCGCATCCATGCTTTCCCCCCACGACTGTGGCAACACATCCTTTCCTTTCTTCAGCGGGGTAATATGGGTGGCTTCCTGAATCATGTCACCGTTTCGCACGACTCTCAGTACCAATCCGTCAGGTACACCCACATTGGCTTGCGGAGTACCACGAAAAGGGATGTCGTTGGTATACCACACCTCGATGGTGTTGGAATTGATGGATGTGCGCAAAATTTTGCAGTTCATCCCTAAGTGTTTTCCTTCGCCCGTTTGCGTGAAACCTTTGCCGAATTCGAAGGGAGTGACCGCAGATATCACTTGTCCGTTAGGTAGTTCAGCCCTGCGGTATGCCTGCCGGGTAGTGTAGTCTATGTAACTGCCGGTTACAGGTGTCTTGTCTTCCGGGCGGGGATTGGGACGGTCGTTTTGCTCCGGCCATACGTTGGTCAATGATACGCGGTCACCGGACACGGTCATCAACAGATGCCCCGGCCGGGCTTTCCCTTTGTAATTCGATTGGTAGGTCACCTCGATACCTTGTGCATTCTTCACTTTTCCAGGGTAGTTCTGCGCGCAGACCGTCCCGGTGCTAAGCAGGAAGCACAAGCCGATTCCTACGTTTTTCAAGATGGTTCTTTTCATTTTTTCTTATTTTAAAGTATGATATAACAATTCATTTTACATGAAACACAAAATTCTCCCTTCACCCTATCCGGCTCGTTACCAGCGATCTGCCGTGTAGGAACGTCCGTAATGCCCTTTAACCGGTATGTAGGCAGTGGCATTTTTGTAGCCCTCGCGTTGTAATGACGGATGGACTCCTTGGGTCAGTGCCTGTAGGCGGCGGTATGCGGTAGAACGGGTCATTCCGCAGACCTGCTGCATCCGGGCGCAGGTGATACTGCGATGATCTTTAAAATATTCACTCAGCAGCCCGTCTACTTCGATAGGCGACAAGTCCACCGTGTGCACCTTGTATCGTTCTCTTACAAAATGTGCCCGGCTTATAATACTCTTCTTGAAACTTTTCTCAGGCTGGAAGTTGACTCCTGTTATCTGTACTGTGCCACGGGTCATCTTCTTAGGATTTTCACTTTCTGTGGAGCCGATACTGACAGAGAAATACCCTAATCCGTTGATATGGATTCGCTTGCCGTCACCCAATTTCTCGGACAGAATATCTATCAGTCCCTCTACCACTGCCGCCCAGTCCGAACGGCTTACTGAAGTATAAAGCGTAGCCTCGTGTATCAAGTCCTTCGAGTGGATGGTCTGCTTGTTGGTGTTTCTCACATGGTATTTTTTCTTTTCCCCGTCATTTGCCGGAGATTCATAGATATCAAATTTAATGTCTGACATAATGTACTATGTATTTGTTTTATTTATAGGATGTTATCATGCAAACTTACAGAACATTCTGTTGCTTCACCTTAGTGAAGCGGCAGTTTCACCCGTGTGGCAATGGCTCTTCACTAAAGTGAGTAGGCAACTTCACGTCAGTGAGAACCCAGATTCTTCCGGACGAAGATACGGATTCTTTCGTCCTCTTGCAAAGATTCTACCATAAATGTTTCACACGTTGGATTTATTTTAATTTGTCGGGCAAAGTTCTTGCAAAACCCTGTTTTGCAGAACTATCTTCACACCTCAAATCAATAAAAAACAGATTTAATGGAAAAAGAAAAAGACTCAAAACTGAAACAAGCCATGAAAGGGCTTGATTCGTTCCTCACCACTCATTATTCCTTTCGTTACAACCAAATAACAGAACAATGCGAATTTCATGACAAGCACAAGTTCGATAAATACCGTGTGGTGGATGAGCGAGAATTCAACACATTGGTTATTAATGCAATAGAGGAAGGCGTGAACTGTATGGACCGTGATATGCGCCGTTATCTGGGTTCGTCACGCATTCCTTCTTTTCACCCCGTGACAGCCTATTTGGAACATCTGCCACACTGGGACGGGCACGATAGAGTAAGCGAGCTGGCACGCTCGGTAAGCGATGAAACGCAATGGGTGGAGGTGTTTCATATCTGGATGCTGGGCATGGTGATGCAATGGAGCGGTAAAAACCGGATGCATGGCAACTGCCTGATTCCCATTTTGGTTAATCCCCTTCAGGGCCTGAAGAAGTCTACCTTTTGCCGGTCGCTCCTTCCACCAGCGTTACGTGGATATTATACCGATGACTTCGATGTGACCCGCGAGGGGGATGCCCTACGCAAAATGCGCTCTTTGGCTCTTATCAATATAGACGAATTCAATCGGATGGAAGAAGGTAAACTGGCACGGCTGAAGAATCTAGTCCAAATGAGCGGTCTTAGTATGCGCCGTCCGTTTCAAAGCAGCTATAGCCAGCAACCGCGCCTTAGCTCATTTATTGGCACCTCCAATTTTTGCGATCTGCTGACCGATTCTTCCGGTAACCGCCGTTTTTATCCGGTGATGACCAAAGGGAGTATCCGTTTGCCTCGCATCAATTATAAACAACTTTATGCTCAGTTAAGAGATGAACTAAAACATAACCGCCGCTATTGGCTCTCACCCAAAGAAGAACAGGCTGTCAGCTTGCGTAATGACGCATTTTTGCGCCGTCCCATAGAGGAAAGCCTCTTTTATAGCTGCTTCAGTCTGCCCCGGGATGAGGAGAAGTTTCAAAGATGGACTATCGGCCAGATTTATGAAGTGATGAAAAAGGCCAGTCCTGAAACCATGCGTGATGTCAAGATGAGAGCCTTCGGAAAACATTTGGCTCTGATGGGAGTGAAGAAATTACATACCCGCTATGGCGACCAGTATCTGCTAAACCGGCTCTAACTGATAAACCATTTCGAGGAAATACTGAAAGTTCTGTCACCATATAATATTGAAGTCCAGCGATATGTGGTGACAGAATAAAAAGTATTACAATACAATATTTATTAACCCTATCCTAATTTAAATTTGACTATGGTAACGGGATGGTAGCTAGTAGAAAACTGGTAGAAATCGCAAATTTATTTCCTGTTTGTAAATTCAAGGACAAAGATCATCTTAAAATTACCAAAGTACATATGCTTTGATTATCAGATACATAGCTGCAAGAGTAGTTCTGAAGGAACTAAGGAAACGGAATTACTTGATTTTCAATAAACTTTAAAAAAAATCACAGCTATGTTAAAACGACTAAAATCAGTCAGTATGTTGCTGTTCCTAATGGGTGCCTCTACCGGAGCAGCATACGCGGTCGCCAATCCCGGCGTTACCGATGTGAAAATCACACAACAAAGTGGTACATGTACAGGAGTTGTCAAGGATGCTACGGGTGAAACTGTCATTGGTGCATCTGTAGTAGTGAAAGGTACGACTAATGGTACTATTACCGGTATTGATGGCGACTTTTCATTATCTGGAGTGAAGAAAGGGGATATTATCCAAATTTCATTCGTGGGATATCAGACTGTTGAAGTTCCCTGGAATGGTCAACCTTTGAATGTAACATTACAAGATGACACACAAACGCTACAGGAAGTGGTAGTAACCGCTCTCGGCATCAAACGCGAAAAGAAAGCATTAGGTTATGCCATGCAGGAGGTAAAAGGTGATGCATTGGTAGCAGCTCGCGAAACAAACTTAGCCAATGCTCTTTCCGGTAAAGTATCCGGTGTTCAAATCATCCGTTCAAGTAATGGTCCTGCCGGTTCTTCTAAGATTCAGCTTCGTGGTAGTAATTCTGTAACGGGTTTGAACCAGCCGTTAATTGTTGTAGACGGAGTACCCTTGGATAATTTTACTGGAGCCGACAACAATGATATGTGGAATCCATCTACTGATATGGGTAACGGTTTATCGGATATCAACTCCGAAGATATTGAATCAATGTCTGTTTTGAAAGGTGCATCTGCTGCTGCGCTTTATGGTTCGCGTGCAGGTAATGGTGTTATCCTGATTACAACAAAGAAGGGTACTAAGAGCGAGGGGCTTGGTGTTACATTTTCCGGATCCGTTTCGGTGGAAAATGTATTTATGAAACCCGAACGACAAACTATTTTCGGTCAAGGTTCTAATGGCATTTTCAATGCAACCTCTAGTTCTAACTGGGGACCAGCTATTACAGGTCAAAGCTATACAGACTGGAACGGACGTACTCAAAATATGCAATATTTTGACAATGTAGCTAATTTCTTTAAGACAGGTGTGAATTTAACTGAAAATATCGCTTTTTCGCAACAGTTTGATAGGACATCCGTTTATTTATCAGCTACCCGTATGGACGATTTCAGCAAGATTCCAGGGGCAGAGTATAGCCGTACTAACTTAATGTCACGTATCACTTCGTCATTTGGTAAAGATAATCGTTGGAGTGTGGATGCCAAAGTACAATATATTTTGTCTGATGCTACCAATCGTCCTATATCCGGTGCGCGCTCGGACAACTATTTCTATTCCATGTACATGATGCCTATTTCTTTGGATATAAGAGAGTTTAAACAGGCCAAAAATCCAGAAGATGGAAAAATGTATTGGTGGGAGAAAGGCAGTGGTCAGAATCCATATTGGGCAAAAGATTACAATACCAATCAAGACAAACGTAATCGCTTTTTGCTGAATGGTTCGTTGAAATATCAGATTACAGATTGGTTGAACGCAGAAATTAAAGCAGGTAGTGATATGTATTTCACAGAAACAGAAACCAAACTGTATGCTGGCAGTCCTTCATCAGAAAACGGTCGTTATTCTTTTGGTGAACAAAAATTCTATGAAAATAATTTCAGTTTTTTGGTTACCGCACAAAAAGACCGTGTATTAGGCGATTTCGGAGGTGTGTTTACATTCGGTGGGAATTTAATGGAACGTAAATCAACAGGTGTTAGCAATTCTGTTAGTGCTTTAACAGTGCCTGATTTATTCTGGTTGACAAATTCAACCGACTCAAACAGAAGTATCAGTCAGACTTATACTCATCGTAAGACCAATTCATTGTATGGTACACTGGGAGTTAACTATGACGGTTGGGCATTTTTGGATTTGACAGGACGTAATGATTGGTCCTCTACTTTGAGTAAGAGCAACCGTTCGTTCTTTTATCCTTCTATCAGTGCTTCATGGGTAATCAGTGATATGATTAATAACCGGGGAAAGGGAATGCCCGAGTGGTTTACATATGCCAAGGCTCGTGTATCTTTTGCACAGGTAGGTAATGACCTCGATCCTTATCAATTATATAACGTATATGGTATTGGATCTATCTATGAAACAGGAGGTACGAGTGCGTCTGTGTCTGGTAGTACCTTATTTAATGAAGATGTACGTAGCGAATTGATTTCATCTTGGGAAGCCGGTGCCGAAGTCCGTTTCTTCAATAATCGTCTAGGGTTAGATGTGGCTTGGTATAAATCAAACGCTAAACGTCAGTTGCTAAATTTACCTATGAACTCATTGTCTGGATTTAGTTCAATGAAAATTAATGCTGGTAATATTCAGAATTCAGGTGTAGAAATCATGTTGAATGCTACTCCGGTACAAACTAAAGAATTTACTTGGGACACTCAAGTGAATTTCTCTACCAACAAAAACAAGATTATAGAACTAGCTGATGGTATTAACGAATATACTTTAGGTACCTATGATAATTTAAAGATTTTGGCTGTTGCTGGAGGTAATTATGGTGAAATTTGGGGTACTACTTATCTGCGGGTGACTGATGAGAATAGTCCTTATTATGGAAAAATGTTGTTGAATGATGCCGGTTTGCCACAAGGTGACTCAAAAATACAAAAGATTGGTGATCAACAAGCTACTTGTTTGGTAGGATGGACCAATACATTCTCTTACAAGAATTTTACATTGAGTTTCTTGGTAGACGCACGTATCGGTGGTGAAATTTTTTCTGGTTCAAACCGAATGTTGCAAGCCAATGGTGTGGCAGCATGTACTGTGGTAAACGGTAAACGCGATAAATTTGTAGTAGATGGGGTTATTGCAGACGGAAACGGGGGCTATTCACCTAGCACCATCGAAGTAGAACCACAATCTTATTGGACGGCCGTAACTGGATCAACTGGTAATATGGGTATCGGTGAAGCTAATTTGTATGATGCAACGAATGTTCGTTTACGTAATGTTTCCTTAAACTATACTTTCCCCCGGAAGATGCTTGCAAAAGGTCCGTTCCAGCAAGTTAAGTTAGGTATGTCTTGCAACAATGTTTGGATGATTCATAGTAATCTGCATGGCATAGACCCCGAATCCGTGTTTGCTACCAGTACCAATGCAACCGGATTTGAGAATGCGTCATCACCAACATCACGTACCTTCTTGTTTAATGTAACACTTGGTTTCTAATTTTTAATACTCGACAACAATGAAAAAAGTAAATAAATTATTATTCAGTCTGGTAATGGGTGCTGCTTTGATGGGAGGTGCCACATCATGTGATGACTTTGAGGAAATCAATTTTAGTCCCTCTGCAGCAGGCGAATCATATATTCATCCGGACTATGCACTGAATAAATCTTTTTATGAGGCGCAAATGGACCCGGATATTGCAGAACGTGTATTTGTGTATAACTGGGCTTCCATTACACGAATTATTGGTGATAACACTATGGGAGTAACTGCCCGTTATAGCAATGAGTATAACGACAGATTGTATAGTTATACCTCCAATTGGGTAAAATATGCCACCAATGCCATCAATATGGCAGATGTAAATCCGGGAACTTCCGAACATGAACAGGCTTTCTTTCCTAATGTAAAACAATTTGCTCGTATTTGGCGTGTTATGCTGATTGCAGATTTTGCTGATTCTTTTGGTCCATATGCTTTGGACGCTGCTCAAGGTGTCAATCCGACATTCAACAGCGTAGAAGATGTTTATGTATTCATGTTGACCGAATTAAAAGAAGCAGCCGCTGGAATTAACACGTCTGTAGAACCTACAGAAACAGAAGCTAAAGGAGATCCTGCTTTTGGATACAATGCTGCAAAATGGGTCAAATTGGCTCACAGCCTCCGCTTACGTTATGCCATGCGCCTGTCCGAAGTATCTACTTCAAAAATCGATGTCAAGGCTGAATTTGCGGATGCTGCATCCAAAAGTTTGTTGACTTCTGCAGATGATTTCTTTTCGTTTCCAGAGGCAGGCGGATGGTCTTGTTATGAAGGTGTAATGAATCGTCCTTGGAATGACCAATGTATTTCTTCTACTATGTGTAATCTGTTAACTGGTTTAGGAGATATTCCTGTAACCAGTTATCGTCCGGACTTGGCGCCTTACATCAAGCCTATGAATTATATTGGTGAACAATACGTAAATCATTATCCGGTAACTACTGATAATCCAACCAAACAATTGTGGATGGATGGTATTCCTGAACATCTTGATCCGCGTGCTTTGAAAGTATGGTGTTTAACGAATGATGAAAAAGCTGAAAATTTTCCAGATCAAGGTTCGCAAGGCGTTAAGAATCATGCAGAACATGCCATGCTGGATCCGACTGATCCTGAAAAAAAACTAGTAAAGATTGACGCTCAGTTCACATGGAATGGTTATCCGGCAGGTACTCGTTCCGCATGGAGTACTGAGACATTCAAATTCAATGATGTTTTAGGCAGTATGTATGATACTACTCCAATGCTGGGTAAACAATATCGTGATAACACCGCCAGACGTATCTGGATGTCACCATGGGAAACCTATTTTTTGTTGGCCGAAGGTGCTTTAAGAGGATGGACCAACTCCATCAGCGCTAAAGAAGCGTATGAAAACGGTGTACGTGCCAATTTCGAATACCTTGGCCTAAGTCAATATGTAAATCAATATCTGGCATCTACCAGCTATAACCGTGTAGGTACTTCAGTAAATTTTGATCATACCGTAGAACCGGTTTCTTTTGAAGCTGATTATGTGAATGGTTATACCAAGCAAGCTGGAAAAATGACTTATAATTATCCAGACGCCAGTAAGATTTTATACAAAGGTGGTGCTTTGAATGACCAACTAACCAAGATCATTACACAAAAGTATATTGCTAATGTGCCTTATGGAGTAGTTGAAATGTGGAATGACCGTCGTCGTTTAGGATTGCCTTTCTTTGAAATCCCAGCTAATGAAGGTACACTGACCGGTTCTGACATGGAGAAATATATTCAGGCTTCAGAATGGAAAAATGGTCAGAAATGGTATCATTATACACAACGTATGCGGTATCCGACAGCATTAGAAAACGCAGATAAAGAACAATACCAAAATGCATTGCAATTATTAGGTGCAGAAGACAATACAATGATGACGCCACTTTGGTGGGCTATCAAATAAGTTGATTCTGAAAAGATATTTCAGATAAAAATAGAAACTGAAAGTTTTTATAGATTGAAATTTTCTTAAAATAAATCCTCTTATTCTTTCCTATTATTAGTGGTAAGAATGAAGGGGATTTATTTCCTTTAAAACTAATTCCTTTTATCTGAATTCCAAATCGAAAAGCAAATTTAATTGATGATGGATAACATTGGGCAAAAAAATTATCTTATCTTTTTCTATTTGATTGAGAATTGATACAGTAGCTTCAGTATTTCTTTTGAATTTTTAAAATTGACATTGTTTATATCTACAAACTCTTTCACATTCTCTTGTTTGTTTTTAGGATAAAGATTAACTAATGTCTTTGCATTGCGAAAACTCTTCAACTTTCTTTTTACATAAGTATAGTAAATATTCTCCGTTACCATATTTATAGACCGAAAGGTCTAAATTCTGTTCACCATTAACACGTTGGAAGCGTGCATTGACATCAATTGCTTGAACACTGCCATGAGTAACTGTTCCCATACGATCTCAACAGGCCTTCCACTCCTTTCTCCGGATATTCCATTATTTGCTGGAATTCGTCAATGGCTATATAACATTCTACTCCCGATTGGTTTAGGTAAGTGAAAATCTCTTTCAAGGTTTCTTCTGAACGTTCCGGAATAAAGTCGAGTGTTACAGATGGCATTCCTGTAATTTCATCGGCGCTGATGACCGGACGGCAACTTTTAAAGAATGAGAATAGCGATTTTAAGGTACTCTGTGATAAGGTATCTGATTTTCCCAACAACTTCGTCCCAGTAGAGATACAAACTCCTGAAGATTCTGGGTTGAAAATATATCCAGATAAAAACAGGCGGCAGATTTATTTTCTTTTTGAATATAGTAAAATACATTCTTTATTAGTCCTGTCTTTCCCATACGGCGTGGACTGATTAATGTAATATTTCTGCCATTCTTTAATGCTGACATTAAAGAAGCTGTTTCTTTTTCGCGGTCACAGAAATAGTCGGGGCCTTGGTAACCGGTTATTAAAAATGGATTAGTAGGAATATTCTTCATTGCAGTTTTTATGTTACATAAAACATGTAACGCAATAAAGTTTGGATTGAGCAAATATGAGAGTTGTATTTTTGTGTTGCCCATTGTACCATGCTCTGACTTGACATGGTTCATGGCAATAATTTAATGTGGCAGTTACAAGATATCTAAAGCAGAAGTTATGCAGATAATGATCATGTTTCATGGATAAGGACATGATACCTGGAGCATTATGATCCTTTGGAAAGCATCAGGAGCAGAAAACAGGAAGAGGGTATATAGCCGGAGCCGGCTGTTATACCCTCTTCCTGTAATGAGGTAGATTCCTTATTTCATCTTATACACCAAAGTTCCACCCTTCAAAATATCTTCATGCGAGATATAATTCTTTGTATAGGGTTCACCGTTCAGTGTGATGCTGTCAATGTACTTGTGTTCCTTTGACAATCCTTCGGCAATGATCGTGAAAGTCTTTCCGTCGGCCAGATTCAAAACGATTTCAGGCAGCTGCGGAGCGCCGAAGACATAATTGCCACTTACCGGATCTACCGGATAGAACCCCATAGCCGAGAACATATACCATGCTGACATCTGTCCGCAGTCGTCATTGCCACAGAGTCCGTCGGGTTCGGGACGATATTGCGTATCAAAGATTTCACGGATCAGTTCCTGGGTACGTTCGGGGCGGCCTGCCAACGTATATAAATAAGTAATGTGATGGCTGGGTTCGTTGCCGTGTGCATATTGACCGATCAAGCCGGTAACATCTGCCTGGGTGGTTTCCAGTTTCAAGGTGAACAAAGAATCCAATTTGTTTAAGAATGCCTGTTCTCCGCCGAATAACTCAATAAGCCCCGGCACATCATGTTGCACATGCCAGGTGTACTGCCATGCATTCCCTTCGGTATAGTCTCCACCGGTACTTTCCATGTGGGCAACCTGACTAGGGTTGAAGGGAGATTTCCAACTTCCGTCAGCATTACGGGGACGCATGAACTGCGTTTCTTTATCAAACAGGTTCTTATAAAAATCGGCACGTTTGGCAAAATAAGCGGCATTTTCCTCTTTACCCATACGTTGGGCCATATCGGCTGCGGCATAATCGTCATATACCGACTCCAGTGTGGAGGATACTGATTCTGTCTTGATCAAGTCAGTAGGGAAATAACCGTATTTCATATAAGTTTCCCAATCGGATTTCAGTTTATGAGATACGGTCTGGGTATTTTTGATAGCATTGAAGGCACGTTCGGCGTCAAAACCCCGGAAGCCTTTGCGATACGCTTCAGCGATAACTGAAACACCGTGGTTGCCAATCATGGTATATGTTTCTTTTCCCCAAAGTCCCCAGATAGGCAGGAAGCCCTGTACTTCAGCCTGTTCTACCAATGAATTGACGAATCCGTCTACTTTTTCAGGAACCATTAAGGTGTAAAACGGGTGGGCGGCGCGATAAGTGTCCCATAAGGAGAAAGTGGAATAAAAAGCTCCGTTACCGGCTTTAACGATGGAATCGGCTGCATTACGGTACCATCCGTCTACGTCCGAGATTTGGTTGGGCTGTATCAGGGCATGGTAGAAGCTGGTATAGAAGTTGGTCTTCTCGTCATCCGTACCGGTTACTTCAATGCGGCTCAGATAATTGTTCCATTCGTTGTGGGCTGCTTGCTTCACTCCTTCAAAATTCCAGTCGGCTATTTCCGCTTCCATATTCTTCTTGGCTCCATCCACGCCGGTGGTGGACATGGCTACTTTCATCAGCAGTTCCTCTCCCGGCTTCATGTCAAAAGTAGCGATGATGCGTTTCCCTTTTTCAGTTTCGGCCATGGGCAGATACAGGGTATCTATGACGGGACGATTGAACTTCATAACAAAAAAGTAATCCTGGTTCACCCATACGCTGTTGCGTACATGTCCGGTCAAGGTTTGTGCATCTTCCCAATTGGTTTCGCAACTTTGTACTTGCGAATGGTATTGGTTCTCGTTCCACGCAGGTCCGTGCTGAAGGTCAATCAATACAGATGCCGAATCAGCGTTATGATAGGTATAACGGTGCAGGGCGGCATGGGGAGAGGCGGTCAGTTCGGCCTTCACGCCGGGGTCGGCCAGCTCTACGGTGTAGTATCCGGGAGTCGCTGCTTCCTTGTCTTTGGGGAAGTGGCTGCGATAAGCGTCCCAGGCACGGGCGCGTGTTCCGGTAACCGGCATCACCAGGATGTCTCCCAGGTCCATACACCCTGTTCCATTCAGGTGTGTCTGGGTAAATCCCCATATCAGGGAGTCGGTGTACACATATTCCGAGCAATATCTCCAGCCGACAGCTCCGGTTACGGGGCTTGTCTGGATCATGCCGAAAGGACGGCAGGCACCGGGAAAGGTATGTCCGTTGTCTGCTGCTCCGATGAACGTGTTAACATACTGCGTGTAGTCAGTTTCGCCTGTCTTCTGCTGTGTTGTGGAACAGCCGAAGAGCGAGCCTGCCAATACAAATGCGCAAAGGATAGAATTGGTTTTCTTCATAGATTCGCAATTAATAAATATTTTGCGTAAAGATAAAGAGTTTTCTGGAAAAATGGGTCAAGAAATCAAAACAAGAAACGAATTAATAAGAAGTAAATGAATATCTTTGCATCTCTTAAATTAATAAACGACATGAAAAACCTTAGTTTGGGATCTCTCATGAGGATACTCTCTGCATTCATTTTCCTTTTATCGAACCTTCTTTAGATTAATCCGAAATGTTTCAACGCATTGGCTATTCCGTCTTCATCTACGGAGGTGGTCACATAGTCGGCCACAGCTTTTACATGAGGTTCGGCGTTTCCCATAGCTATCCCTGTGGCTACGTGTTTCAGCATGGGAATATCATTGCCGCCGTCACCGAAAGCCATGGTGTCTTTCAGGTCAATGTCAAAATATGCCAGCACCTTGTCTATTCCCGTACTTTTACTGTTGCCCCGTGCAATGATGTCGGCAAACAATGGATACCAGCGCATTGGCTCGCAATGGGTCAGCACTTTGCCGAATATATCTGTTTCTTTTTCCTCTTCGGCCGTAAAGTACCCCATTATTTGCAGGATGTCTTTTCCACGGGCTTCTTCTATGGAGACGACAGGGGGAACAGGAATTTCAATCAGATCGGAAACAGCCTGTACTCTGTCATTCACCTCTGTGACGAACATTTCATTGCCGTATGCAAAAACGAAAGGTACCGGATATTTCTGTTGAAAAGTTATTAGCCGTTCAATGTCTTCTTGCGGGATGCAACCTTTATAAATGGGCTGGTGGCCGGCGGTAAAACAATAGCTTCCGTTTACGGTGATATACCCGTCAAACTCTAAGTCACCCAGGTTGTTTATTAAACATTGTGGGCGTCCGGTAGCAATAAAGATTTTAATGCCTTTATCACGGAGTGCCTTTAATGCTTCTTGGGTCGAAGCAGGAATCTTATGTGTTTCAAAAGAAACCAGTGTACCGTCAATATCGAAAAAAATAGCTTTAACCATACGTTTGCCTATTGAATATTATCGTTATATATTTTCATTTTGCAAAGATGAGAATTAAAATACATGCACACAAATACGATAAAGGTTAATTTTTGGCTTATTTGACTTTACAGATTGATTTTAATATCTATATTTGTGTTTCTAAAATAACAAGAGAAATGGCAGTTCAGTTTACAAGAATAGCAGTAAAGATTGGTAGTAATGTGTTGGCGCGTAAAGACGGTACGCTGGATGTGACGCGTATGTCGGCATTGGTAGACCAGGTGGCGGAATTGCGCAAAGCCGGGGTGGAAGTCATTCTGATTTCATCCGGGGCAGTAGCTTCGGGACGCAGCGAGATCAAGCCTTCCAAGAAATTGGATAGCGTGGAGCAAAGGCAGCTTTTCTCGGCGGTGGGCCAGGCAAAACTGATCAACCGGTACTATGAGCTGTTTCGCGAACACGGTATTCCCGTCGGGCAGGTGCTGACTACGAAAGAAAGTTTCGGCACGCGCCGTCATTACCTGAACCAGCGCAACTGCATGATGGTGATGCTGGAGAACGGTGTCATACCTATCGTAAATGAGAATGATACCATTTCGGTCACCGAACTGATGTTTACAGACAATGACGAACTTTCGGGAATGATCGCTTCCATGATGGATATGCAGGCGTTAATCATACTGAGCAATATTGACGGCATATACAATGGTTCTCCTTCTACCCCCGGTACGCAGGTGATACGGGAGGTGGAGCAGGGAAAGGATCTTTCGGACTATATACAGACGGAGAAATCGGGATTCGGCCGGGGCGGTATGCTGACCAAGACTACCATTGCCCGCAAGGTGGCCGATGAGGGCATTACCGTCATTATAGCCAACGGCAAGAAAGACCATATTCTGGTCGATTTGCTGCAACATCCGGCAGAGACGGTTTGTACACGCTTTATTCCGGCAGAAGGCGGAGTATCCAGCGTGAAAAAGTGGATTGCCCACAGCGAAGGCTTTGCGAAAGGCGAGTTGCATTTGAACGAACAGGCCGTGAAAGTGTTGAAAGGACAGAAGGCGGTAAGCCTGCTTCCTGTGGGAGTGGTCCGCATAGAAGGGGAATTTGAAAAAGATGATATAGTGAAAATCATAGACCACCGGGGCAGGCAGATAGGAGTGGGACGCATCGGATTTGATTCGGCAGAAGCGCGTGCATTGCAGGGGAAACATGGACAGAAACCTATGGTACACTATGATTATTTGTATTTGGACTGATGCGGTGTGGTAATGATTTAGATAAAATGAAGTGACTATGGAACAGATAAAAGATATTTTTAAACAGGTGCGGCAGGCAAAAGGATCTCTTGCTTTCTGCAAGGAGGAGATCATCAATGACACCTTGTATGCATTGGCCGACAGGGTGGAGGCTGCTACGGACCGGATTCTGGAAGAGAACGCCAAGGATCTGGCGGCGATGGATCCGTCGAATCCCAAATATGACCGTCTCAAACTGACGGCGGAACGTATTCACGCCATAGCCCAAGGCATACGACAGGTAGCCACGCTGCCTTCTCCATCGGGAAGGATACTGAGCCAGACCGTGCGTCCCAATGGCATGAAGCTGACCAAGGTAAGTGTGCCTTTCGGGGTGATAGGCATTATTTATGAAGCTCGTCCTAATGTGACTTTGGATGTGTTTGCACTTTGTTTCAAATCCGGCAACGCCTGTATATTAAAGGGGGGGAGCGATGCCGATTTCTCCAACCGTATATTGGTGGAGATTATCCGGAATACCTTGCTGGATGTAGCCCACTTGTCTCCTTATCTGGTGGCATTGTTGCCGGCAGGACATGATTCGGCCGACGCGCTGCTCCATGCCCGCGGCTATGTGGATCTGATTATCCCCCGCGGCGGCAAGGGGCTGATAGACTATGTGCGGCAGAACGCCACGATTCCCGTTATCGAGACAGGAGCCGGTGTGTGTCACGTTTATTTTGACAAGGAGGGTGATGTGGCGAAAGGAGCCGCCATTATCCGCAACGCCAAGACACGCCGTGTCAGCGTGTGCAATGCCTTGGACTGTCTGATTATAGATGTGAACCGGCTGACCGACCTTTCCACTCTTTGTAGCGGCTTGCAGCAGGACAACGTGGAAATCTATGCCGATGACTTGTGTTACAATTATCTGAAGACTTCTTACCCTTCCCACTTGCTGAAACATGCTTCTACGGATACTTTCGGAACAGAGTTTCTGGACTACAAAATGGCAGTGACGGCGACTATGACCATACAGGCGGCTGTGGCCCACATTTCTATCTATGGTTCGGGACATAGTGAATGTATTGTGACGGAGAATGACTGGGCGGCCGATTATTTTATGAAGATGGTGGATGCGGCTTGTGTCTATGTGAATGTGCCTACTTCGTTCACCGATGGAGGTGAGTTCGGACTGGGAGCGGAAATAGGTATCAGCACGCAGAAGCTTCACGCCCGTGGTCCGATGGGACTGGAGGAACTGAACACATACAAGTGGATTATTCAGGGGGATGGACAAATAAGACAATAATACTATAAATGAAAAAATTATGAGATACTTTACAAACGTACACGATTTGGGCGACTTGAAGAGTGCCCTTGCCGAAGCTTTCGAAATCAAGAAAGACCGCTATAAATATGAAACCCTGGGAAAGCATAAGACTTGCCTGCTGATTTTCTTCAACAATAGTCTGCGTACCCGTTTGAGCACCCAGAAGGCAGCCCGTAACTTGGGCATGGATGTGATTGTGCTTGATGTGAACCAAGGTGCATGGAAGCTGGAAACTGAGCGCGGTGTCATTATGGATGGCGACAAGAGTGAACATTTACTGGAGGCTATTCCGGTGATGGCTTCTTATTGTGATATCATCGGTGTGCGTTCGTTCGCTCATTTTGAGAACCGCGAGGATGATTATACCGAAAAGATTCTGAATCAGTTCATCAAGTATTCCGGCAAGCCTGTATTCTCCATGGAAGCCGCTACCGGTCATCCGTTGCAGGCTTTCGCCGACCTGATTACTATCGAGGAGTATAAGAAGAAAGACCGTCCCAAGGTGGTCTTGACTTGGGCGCCGCATCCGCGTGCATTGCCTCAGGCCGTTCCCAACTCGTTTGCCGACTGGATGAACGAGGCCGATGTGGATTTTGTCATCACTCATCCCGAAGGCTATGAGCTGGACCCGAAGTTTGTCCGTGGAGCGAAGGTGGAATACAACCAGATGAAAGCCTTTGAAGGGGCTGACTTTATCTATGCCAAGAACTGGGCATGTCCCGGTGTCACCCGTCCTGCCGACTATGGAAAGATCCTGAGCAAGGATATGAACTGGACGGTAGATGCAGCGCACATGGCAGTGACAAACGATGCTTTCTTTATGCATTGTCTGCCGGTGAGAAGAAACATGATTGTGACCGATGAGGTGATTGAAGCGCCTACTTCGTTGGTTATTCCTGAAGCGGCCAACCGGGAAATTTCTGCTACAGTTGTTTTAAAGAGAATGCTGGAAGGGTTGGAATAACCGGCAGTCGGAATGACGTATTCTTCCTTTTTAATTTATCGTTTCACCTGTAAGCATTCGGCCTCGTGCGTGTTTCTCTCCAAGCTATAATAAAGTCAAAAGCCAGACGAAGCATGTCTGGCTTTTGACTTTATTA
>ERZ791808.480-NODE-480-length-45876-cov-14.238428_pt1 | contig 45876 bp, 36 predicted proteins | sample MGYA00510305_ERZ791808 | MGnify/ENA primary metagenome ERZ791808 (study PRJEB30046, sample SAMN00792024) | human gut metagenome | study: EMG produced TPA metagenomics assembly of the A metagenome-wide association study of gut microbiota in type 2... | reverse complement strand
CATCGGGCATTATCTGAACATAAAACACTATCAATAAGTTGGAGTCATTACCCGCTTTGCTTCGCTGCTGCCTGGCTGCAAGACGTTCAGACTCCGGTAAGCCCCGTATTTCATCCTCGATGGCGTACAGTTCACTGATTCGCTTCAGAGCTTCTTCTGCCGTCGTACTTTTGCTGCTGATGTATACATCGTGTATTTTTCGCCGGGCATGGACCCAGCACGCAACTTCTGTCTGTGCACCACCTTCACGTTTGGCACTGAACAGCCGATCGTAACCGCTGAATGCATCCGCCTGCAGGATACCCCGGAAGGGACGAAGGTGTTGTACCGGATGTTTTCCCTGCCTGTCTGGTGAGTAGGCGAACCAGACCGCCGGTGGCTCTGATGAGCCCGCATTCCGGTCATCCCGGACATACGTCCAGATGCGTCCTGTTTTTGCCTTTTTTCTGCCCGGTGTCAGCACTTTTACCGGTGTGTCGTCAGTGTGAACCTTGCGGGTGTTCATCACGTAACGGTACAGGGCATCATTCAGCGGAGTCATTAACTGGCAGCACGCGTCAACCCAGTTGGAGATTAATGCACGGCTCAGTTCGACACCCTGTCGGGCAAAGATTTCACTCTGACGATACAGTGGCAGGTGTTCGCAGTATTTTCCCGTTAACACGCGGGCAAGTAATCCGGAGCCCGCGATGCCGCGCGCTATCGGGCGGGACGGCGCTGGCGCTTCAACTATACAGTCACATTTTGTACAGGCTTTTTTTACCCGAACAGTGCGGATCACTTTCAGGGCGCTACTCACCAGTTCCAGCTGCTCAGCACTGACTTCACCCAGATAATCCAGCTCACTGCCACACTCCGGGCAACAACTTTCTTCAGGCTCCAGGCGGTGTATTTCACGGGGAAGATGTGCTGGTAACGGACGACGATGACGTGACTGTCGCAACTGGCGGGGAACCTGCGGGTCATCCTCACGCCCACTGTAACGATCGCTTTCCTGTTCGCGTTGTTTCAGTTGGGCCTCAGCCTGTTCAACCTCACGCTGCAGTTTTTCAGAACGGGTACCGAACAGCATCCGGCGCAGTTTTTCTATCTGGGCCCTCAGATATTCTATTTCCCGCTCCTCCTCTTCGATCTTTTCTTCGGCACGTGCCAGTGCAGAGCGCAGGAAGGCCTCCGTCTCTTCAACCAGACTCAGTTGCAGATCTCTCTGACGGAGGGCTTCAGCCTGCTCAGAGAGCAGCCTTTCCAGCTCAGTGATACGAATGAGGTATTTCCGACTCATGACCGTTTTTATAATCCGGCCATGACATTTTTACAACATTGTCAGTGCGTTAAGACGGGATGTTTATGGCTGACGCCAGTCCAGCTTATCGAGGAGCATTGCCAGCTGCGAGCGGGTAATGGATACCTTACCGTCACGCACCGCAGGCCAGATAAACTGGCCTTCCTCCAGGCGTTTGGTGAACAGGCACAGACCATCAGCATCAGCCCAGAGGATTTTAATCATGTCACTCCGTCGGCCACGGAAGATGAACAGGTGACCGGAGAAGGGGTTCTCATCCAGCACATGTTGTACCTGTTCACCCAGACCGTTGAAGGATTTACGCATATCAGTAACGCCGGCAACCAGCCAGATTCGAGTGTCTGATGGGAGCGAGATCATCGCCCCCTCCCGGTCAGTTCACGGATCAACACCGTGAGCAGCTCTGGTGAAGGATTTTCCAGCGTCATGTTACCGTGGCGGAACTCAACTTTACAGGAACTGGCACTGACTGTGCTTTGTGAAGGAGTGGATAAAAGCGGAGTAAGAGCCGCCATAGGCTCTTTCTGCTCATCAGGCGTTATCTCAACAGGTAATAATTCAACGCCAGCGCCAGAAGAGGTTGTTACCGGAAGACGCCGCGATATACGCCCTTCGTTCTGCCAGAGCCTGAGCCATTTGAACAGGAGGTTATCATTGATATCGTGTTCCCTGGCAATACGGGCAACAGAGGCTCCTAGTTGTGAAGCCAGTTTAACCATTTGAAGTTTAAACTCATTTGAAAATGTTCTGCGGGGTTCTGCGGATAATATTTTCTGTTCCATAACAGGTGTCCACTAGTTGATGAAAAGGTGGGCACCTACGTTACCAATACTGGCTTAATGGCTACATACGGCGGTCAGTTTACGCTTACCATGTATCTGGCGAGTGAAGCTTTATGTCGTGTTCTGGCGTGTCCTGTGTTAGTTAGAACACGCCATCGATGGTCAGCAGGTTCATATTGCACCAGAGCGGATACAGCGTGGTGTTATGTCAGGGCTGCGCTGTTTACGTGAACACGTGGCGTACGGCCCCGCTTCCTGGCCGCTGCTGGGCATGGATCACGGCGCGACAAAGGGGCGACTACCTGGCAGCATGTGTCCAGCCGGTTCACAATCTGGTGAAGGTTCCTTACGCTCATGGGCCATACTGATAATTCACCAGGCCATCATTTCCAGAGGAAGACGCCGTTTGCGTAGCGTGACAGTGTCGGACTCTTCAGGGCTGTGGGTAATTAGTTCCGGGGCAAGATAGTCGCAGAGGGTTACGCAGAGAATAGTAACTGGACACTGGATCGATCAACCGATCCTTAACTGAGCGGCATGACAGCTTTCTGATGGTTTTTTTTTGATAATCTTCACATTGTGCTTCTTTTCTGTTGGATAATCTTTGTACTTGATGGTGTACTAGGTATCCCATTATGCAGTTAAGTGAAGGTGATTAAAAATGCAATGTGAATTTAAAGGGGTCATATCAGCATTACCCACTCCTTATGACCAATCCCAGCAAATCGATATGGAGAGTCTTCGAAAACTGATCCGTTTTAATATCGAACAAAATATTAAGGGATTGTATGTTGGAGGCTCTACTGGAGAAGCATTTCTTCAGAATGTTGCAGAGCGAGAAAAAATTCTTGAAACAGTAGCCGATGAATCAGATGGAAGACTGACACTTATAGCGCATGTGGGCGGAATCAGTACGGCAGAAAGCGAGGTACTTGCAAAAGCTGCAAAAAAATACGGATATCATGCTATATCTGCTGTTACTCCATTTTATTATCCTTTTTCATTTGAAGAGCATTGTATCCATTACAGGAAGATTATTGATTCTGCAGATGGACTTCCGATGGTAGTTTATAATATACCGGCTCTTAGCGGAGTGCGTTTTTCTTTAGATCAGATAAATGAGCTTGTCACAATACCCAGGGTTTGTGCATTAAAACAGACATCCGGTGATTTATTCCAGATGGAACAAATCAAAAGGAATCATCCAGATCTTGTGTTATATAATGGTTACGATGAAATATTCGCATCAGGGTTAATTGCAGGTGCAGATGGGGGAATCGGTAGTACATATAATATAATGGGGTGGCGTTATCTTGAAATATTTGAAGCAGTCAAAAACAATGATGTGATTAAGGCGAAGGAAATGCAAGTAGCCTGTAACCAGGTTATTGACACTCTTATTCAGAGTGGTGTCCTGGCAGGTATAAAAACTCTTCTTTACTATATGGGGATTATAAATACTCCTGTATGCAGAAGTCCTTTTTCTCCGGTAAAGGAAAAGAATCTGGATGTATTATCAAAACTTGCAGAGCGACTGTTCGAAGAACATGACAGAAACAAAAAAATGAAAATAATCTGAATAATTGCAAGATTGTTATATAGGTGAAAATGAATGATAACACTGGCTGTTGATATAGGAGGAACGAAAATTTCAGCGGCGTTGATATCTGATGACGGTTCATTTTTGCTGAAAAAACAGATATCAACACCTCATGAAAGATGTCCTGACGAAATGACAGGGGCTTTACGTCTACTGGTTTCTGAAATGAAGGGAACAGCGGAGCGATTTGCAGTAGCATCAACAGGGATTATTAATAATGGAGTATTGACAGCTCTGAATCCAGACAATCTTGGAGGGCTGAAAGAGTATCCTCTGAAAAATATAATGGAAGATATAACTGGTTTAAATGGAAGTGTGATAAATGATGCCCAGGCAGCCGCATGGGCAGAATATACAGTTTTGCCGAAAGAAATTTGTGATATGGTTTTTATAACCGTTTCTACGGGGGTTGGAGGGGGAATTGTAGTTAACAGAAAATTATTAACAGGTGTTTCTGGATTAGCCGGACATGTTGGGCATATATTGTCCGGAGTAACGGATACAGAATGTGGATGTGGTCGTCGGGGATGCGTTGAAGCGGTTTCATCTGGTCGGGCCATCATGGGGGCAGCAAAAAATAAACTTGCAGGATATAGCACCAAATATATTTTTGAATTAGCGAGACAGGGATATAAGGAAGCAGAATTTTTGACAGAGCGTTCTGCCAGTACTATTGCTGAATTAATAGTAAGTTTAAAATTACTGCTTGATTGTCAGGTTGTTGTTGTCGGAGGAAGTGTTGGACTTGCTGATGGGTATGTTCAGAAAGTGTCGAAACATCTTTCCATATATTCTGAAATTTGTAATGTAATGCTGTTTCCGGCATATTTCAGAAGTGACTCTGGTCTTATTGGTGCAACTCTTTGGGACCGGGATTGTATTACTTAAAGTAATACTCCAGTGTATTATAAATCCGCTATTATTGTGAGGTTTAATATGGACTCCTGTATTCAGAAAAAGCAGGTTTGGTATAAGCATCTTTCACCCAGACAGTGGAAGATATTCGGTGCGGCATGGACAGGTTATTTACTTGATGGTTTTGATTTCGTTCTGATATCTCTGGTTCTTACAGAGGTTCAGCATGAATTCGGCTTGACGACAATAGAAGCGGCAAGCCTTATTTCCGCTGCTTTTATTTCTCGATGGTTTGGGGGGCTTGCTATTGGCGCTTTATCGGACAAGATGGGGCGCAGGATGGCAATGGTTTTAAGTATAGTGCTATTCTCTCTCGGAACCCTTGCCTGTGGTCTGGCTCCTGGATATGCAGTGATGTTTATTGCTCGCATTGTTATTGGGCTTGGTATGGCAGGTGAATATGGCTCAAGTGTAACATATGTTATCGAAAGCTGGCCTGTTCATCTTAGAAACAAGGCAAGTGGTTTTTTAATTTCTGGATTTTCTATTGGGGGAGGTTTAGCTGCACAGGTTTATAGCATTGTAGTACCACTATGGGGCTGGCGTTCTCTTTTCTTTGTCGGCATGCTTCCAATATTATTTGCTTTTTATCTTCGCAAGAATCTTCCGGAGTCTGATGACTGGCAAAAAAGGCAACAAGAGAATAAACCCGTCAGAACAATGGTGGATATTCTGTACAGAGAAAAGAATAAATACATAAATATTCTTCTGTCTTGTATTGCATTTGCATGTCTATATGTTTGTTTTTCAGGCGTCACTGCAAACGCTGCTTTAATCACAGTTATGGCATTGTGCTGTGCGGCTGTTTTTATCAGTTTTATATATCAGGGTATGGGGAAAAGATGGCCAACAGGCATTATGTTGATGCTTGTGGTTATGTTCTGTTTCCTCTACGGATGGCCACTGCAGGCTTTTCTTCCTACATGGCTTAAGGTTGATATGCAGTATTCACCAGAAACTGTTGCTCTCATATTTATGCTGGCAGGTTTTGGCTCTGCAGCTGGAAGTTGTATAGGTGGTTTTATGGGGGACTGGCTTGGAACCCGAAAAGCATATGTTATATCACTTCTTATCGGTCAGCTTGTTATTATCCCCGTTTTTCTTGTGGACCGGGACTATGTATGGTTACTTGGCCTTCTAATCTTTACTCAGCAGGTTTTTGGTCAGGGGATTGGTGCTCTGGTGCCGAAAATAATCAGTGGTTATTTTAATGTGGAGCAGCGTGCGGCAGGACTGGGGTTTATTTATAATGTAGGTTCACTTGGTGGAGCATGTGCGCCTATTCTTGGTGCAGTTGTTGCGTCTCATACAAGTCTTGGTACAGCAATGTGTTCTCTTGCTTTTATCTTAACATTTGTTGTTCTTGTCCTTATTGGTTTTGATATGCCATCACGTGTACAGAGATGGATCCATCCAGAAGCTGCGCTTGAATATGATACTGTCGATGGAAAACCTTTTTATGGAGCAAGAAAAAAGAATGTTGCAGAAGAATAACGGATGCTATCAGGGAATAAAAAAATGATTCATTACAGGGAGAATATATATTCTCTTGATAATTATGAGCGTTACATAACTGACAGTTCGCTATTTGAGAATACTGGCGATGGCATAATATATACAGGTATTGTGCCCCTTATTACAGTTGTTGAGCCTGTTGTATCTAATCAACATAGTGTGCTGATTATACCTGGAGGTGGATACAGGAGGATTGTTTATGAAAGAGAGGGACTTGATGTTGGCAGATGGATAGCAGGTCAGGGATATACGGCATTTATTCTTTCTTACAGAATGCCCTCCGTTAATGGTTATTATTCCTTTGCAGATGCGAAGAATGCCCTGAACTTTATTTCTTACTGGGCCGGAATGTCGGAGAGAACATTTAAGAGTGTTGGATGTATGGGGTTTTCGGCAGGTGGTCATCTTGCTGGATATATTACTCATCTCCATTATGAGGAAGAGACTTCTGTGCGTCCTGACTGGATGGCTCTGATATATCCAGTTATATCTCTTGACAGGAGTATTGCTCATCAGGGATGCCGGAAACGTCTTCTGGATGCAGGTGAAAGTGAATATTCAGCCAGTCTTGAAAATAGTGTTACAGAGTATATGCCACCAGTCTTTATTGTGCATGCAACAGATGATAAGGATGTTCCAGTTATTCATTCTCTGAGATATTTTAACTCTATTCGGGATAAGGGACATCATGCAGAAGCTCATTTTTTTGATAAGGGAGGTCATGGATTTGGTGTATCCGGAAAAAATGGATATCCGATAGAAAAATGGCAAAGCCTGCTTCTGGAATGGCTTGCGGAACATAAGTTTCATTGAGAAATCAAATTACAAGTGATAAATATATTTAATGATGAGGCATTTATGAAAAAATATTATCCACTATTAACTGTAATTCTTCTTGGTTTACCTTTGTGCTCTCAGGCATTAACTCTTAATCTACGTGGGGGATACAGAAGCGCCAGTCACGCTTATGAAACGTTGATTCAGGTTAGTCAGGGGTGGAATAATGGTTGGTGGGCAAGTTTTGAGTCAAACACCTGGAATACAATTCACAACAATGAAAATGAATTGTTTGCACTCAATTATAATAAAATAGATATAAATAAAACATATAAAATAGATGACAAATGGGCTCTAATCCCAGGGATTCAGACACAATGGATGTCAGCAGGAAGTCAGTATAACCCTTATCTGAAAATTTCGTATCAGGCAACGCCAGATCTTAATCTGGCCTTACGCTATCGCTATGACTGGAAAGCTTTCCGACAGACGGATTTAGATGGCAACAGGGCGCGTAATGATCAGCATCAGTTTGATGGTTATGTGACATACAAAATTAATGATTCATGGTTGTTTGCATGGCAGACCACGGTATATACGAAGGTTAATAATTTCAAATATGGGAATCATAAAAAAACAGCAACTGAAAATGCATTTGTTCTGCAATATAAAATGTCACCGGTGTTCACCCCATATATAGAATATGATTACTTGGATAAACAAGGGGTGTATAAGGGGAAAGATAATAAACATGAAAATAGTTACCGTGTCGGTGTTCTGATTAATTTTTAAAAGGTGATTACAATGAAAGTGAAAAACTTTATATATCTTCCCTTCTGCTTGTTTATTGGAACGTCGGTAGCCGGAGCTTTACCGGAAATTCCTGAACCATTTAAATATGGTGTAGGAGGGATCGAGAATGGTAAAATATATATAGGACTGGGAAGTCTGGGAAATAACTGGTATATGATAGATACAAACCAGAGTGAAAAAAAATGGACTAAGATAGCGCAATGGCCGACAGTTCCCAGAGAGCAGGCAACAGCTACTATTATTGATGGTAAGATCTATGTATTTGGAGGAATTGGAAAAGATAAAAGTGGAGTCATAACCTTACAAAAAGATGTCTATTCCTATGATATTGCTAAAGATAAATGGGAAAAATTGATGACCCGTCCCCCTGTATCTCTTGCCGGTCATGTTTCTTTTATCCATAATGGTCATGCGGTATCTACTGGTGGTGTAAATGAGAATATTTTTAATGGATACTTTTCAGATGTCGAGTTATCAAAAGGGAATTCCGCGCTGACAGAGAAAGTCAACAGGGATTATTTTAGTAAACCTGCTGATGATTATTTTTTAAATAATCATATAATTTCTTATGACCCGTCAAAAAACCAGTGGAAGAACCTGGGAACGACTCCATTTCCGGGAACTGCTGGTTCATCGGTGATTTTTGCAGAACAGCAAATTTATATACTGGGAGGGGAGAGAAAACCGGGGCTTCGTTCTGTTAGATCCTGGACGGGGGAGCTTTCGCATGATCGAATTAAATGGTCTGAACTTCCACCAGTAGCTTCACCCGAGGGGGTGTCAGGAGCATATGCCTCTGTTATTGATGGAAATATCTTTCTGGCCGGTGGTGCATATTTCCCGGGGGCGGCAGAAAAGTATAGCAATGGTGAATACTGGTCTCATAAAGGACTGGATAAAGCCTATTCAAAAGAGATATATCAGCTAATAAAAAATGACTGGAAAAAAGTTGGTTCTTTGCCGGAAGGACTTGCTTATGGTGTAAGCCTGCCCTGGCAGGGGGGGATGCTCATTCTGGGGGGGGAGAAAAAAGATGGTAAAGCTGTTTCAGATGTTATTTATCTGAAAAAAAATGACAAACAAATAAAGATTGTTAAATAACTGTAATGCAGGTGACTGTATTAGTTGTTCAGTCACCTGAGTTATTTTAATGGGGTTTATAATGAATAAAGATAGATCTTTAAATGAAATGATGTTAAGCTTGTTTAATAAATCAACTATTGTTGACTTGTCAAGTGAGACAATATCTGAGAGTAAATCTCTTTCAGGCCGTATTTATCAGGATCCTGAACATAACGGGGAATTTGAACTTGATCGTGTATTGACAGATATTTATGCTCCTCAGTTAATTATTTTTTTACCAGATAAACCAAATGGAACAGGAATATTGATTATTCCCGGGGGGGGCTACCAGGCTGTTATGTTAGATAAGGAAGGTACAGCTCTTGCTCCAGAGTTTTTATCTCAGGGCTATACATTATTTGTTCTTAGTTACAGATTACCATCGCCAGCTGAGGGAGAAAATATAAACAAAACTTTTATTGATGCAATATCTGCAATGCTTTATATTCGTAAGAATGCTGATAAATGGCATCTACAGCGTCATCGTATTGGTGTATTAGGATTTTCTGCTGGGGGGCATATCGCCTCAACGTTTGTGAATCAGATTTGTGATTTCAAACGTTCTTCTGACAGTAAAGAACAAGAGATTTTCGCTATTCCCGATTTTGTCGGGTTAATTTATCCTGTAATATCAATGAAAGATGATGTGACACATCCAGGCTCCAGGAAGCAATTACTGGGGGACAATAGTACCTCAGAAAATATAATACAATATAGTGCGGATCTTAATGTCACATCATGTTTTCCTCCTGTGTTTTTACTCCATTGTTGTGATGATGATCTTGTGTCAATTGAAAACAGTCTGCTCATGTACCGTGGCCTAATAGAGAAAGGCGTTTCTGCTGAAATGCATCTCTATGAGAAAGGAGGGCATGGTTTTAGTATTCAGTGGGCCACAGATCTTCCTGTTGGAGGATGGATAAAACTGTTTATGGACTGGATGTATTCTCATGGATTTAAATAATATTTATGGTGACTACCTGGTGAAGCGTCGAGTAACTATGATGCTTCAATTCGTTTATAAAGGTGATTATACATTAGCTGTTCAGCTTTATCACAATCATGCTCTTTTATGGCCGTAAGTATTTCAATATGCTGCTGATGGGTTTTTTTGTTATTTTCATATGTCATTTTATTCTTTTCCAGAGGTTTGGCCATTATCAGCCATTCAGAAAATGCTGAGTGTATTGTTTTTAATACTTTATTGTCAGGTATATCAGCAAGTATACTATGAAATTCAATATCATATTGAGCATACACTTCGGGGGTTCTCAGTGAGTTATGATGGATACTGAGCACCTTCTCAAGCCTGTGAATATCCTCAGGCGTTGCATTTTTTGCTGCATATCTTACAAGGTTGGTTTCAAAAAAGATGCGTAGTCTTTCAAAATCCTTGATGCCATCAGCTGTAGATAAAAAATCTTTAACAATGCCTGATAACCCATTAATGATGGTTTCTGGTGATGGACGGCAGACACTGGCTTTTTCTCCCTTGTTATACCGGATTAGCCCTTTATGTCTGAGAGATGATAAAGCCTCTCTGACAGATGGTCTTCCAACGCCAAAGAATGCCATAAGTTCACGTTCAGAAGGCAGGTATTCACCTTCCCTTATCTCCTCCTGGCGGATCATTCTTTCAAGCTCTTCGGCAACGATTTCTGAAAGTTTTTTTGTAACAATGGGCTTTCTGGTCGTTGTTAGCCCGGGTAACACGGTTTTTTTGTTGTCGGACATATATTGATTTATATGGATTAGAGCAAATGAGTTTTTAATTTAACACTTTCTTTTAATAATGAAAATATTTAATTAAATCTATTATGTAAAGGGGGAATGATGTATCATCATGATTTTAATGAAAAAATAGGTTTCTGGTATGTGATAGCCCTCGCAGGACAGTCTAATGGTATGGCCTACGGTGAAGGTATTCCCCTGCCAGATACACTCGACAAACCCGAGTCCCGTGTAAAACAACTGGCTCGTCGAAAAACAATCACACCAGGAGGAAAAGAGTGTAAATTCAATGAGATTATTCCGGCAGATCACTGCCTGCATGATGTTCAGGATATGAGTGGATATCACCATCCGGCTGCTGATTTGCATAAAGGGGAATATGGTTGTGTCGGACAGGGATTGCATATAGCTAAAAAGTTACTGCCATACATACCTGAGCAAGCAGGGATATTACTGGTTCCTTGTTGCAGAGGAGGTGCCGCCTTTACTGTTGGAGCTGAAGGTATGTATGTACCTGATACAGGGGCAACAGCTGATGCAATGCGGTGGGGCACCGGAACAGCACTCTATGAGGACTTAGTAGCCCGGGTTAAGGTAGCTCTGGAATATAACAGAAAGAATAAACTGCTATCTGTCTGCTGGATGCAGGGGGAGTTTGATCTTATGTCACCAGATTATGAAAAGCATCCTGACTTGTTTTATCAGATGGTAACTTCTTTCAGGTCTGAGTTATCTGAATACTCATCTCAGTGTGTTGGTAATTCGTCAGAAAGAGTTCCATGGTTGTGTGGTGATACAACCTGGTACTGGAAGGAATCTTATCAAAAAGAATATGATTTTATATATGGACATTACAGACAACGGACTGATGATGAAATACATTTTCTCAGCTTTCAGGATAGTAACCGACATGAATTAACTAATGAGCCAGAAGAAGATGCCGATGATTTATCTGTCGGGTGTCTGGGGTCATCATGGAGGACAGAATTAAGCTGGACAACGTCACAGAGAAGTACACATTTTAATTCAATGGCCAGAAGGGGAGTTATTGCTGAATGTTATGCGCAAAAAATAAGAAATTATTTGTAGACAAGTTCAGGATATATCTACAGCTCTGACATGATTCTCTGAGAGACATGACGGAGTGGTTAGACTGGCCCCCTGAATCTCCAGACAACCAATATCACTTAAATAAGTGATAGTCTTAATACTAGTTTTTAGACTAGTCATTGGAGAACAGATGATTGATGTCTTAGGGCCGGAGAAACGCAGACGGCGTACTACACAGGAAAAGATCGCTATCGTTCAGCAGAGCTTTGAACCGGGAATGACGGTCTCCCTTGTTGCCCGGCAACATGGTGTGGCAGCCAGCCAGCTATTTCTCTGGCGTAAGCAATACCAGGAGGGAAGTCTTACTGCTGTGGCTGCCGGAGAACAGGTCGTTCCTGCCTCTGAACTTGCTGCCGCCATGAAGCAGATTAAAGAACTCCAGCGTCTGCTCGGCAAAAAAACGATGGAAAATGAACTCCTTAAAGAAGCCGTTGAATATGGGCGAGCAAAAAAGTGGATAGCGCACGCGCCCTTATTGCCCGGGGATGGGGAGTAAGCTTCGTCAGCCGTTGTCTCCGGGTGTCGCGTGCGCAGTTGCACGTCATTCTCAGACGAGCCGATGACTGGAAGGACGGCCGCCGCAGCCGTCACACGGATGATACGGATGTGCTTCGCCGTATACACCATGTTATCGGAGAGCTGCCCACGTATGGTTATCGTCGGGTATGGGCGCTGCTTCGCAGACAAACAGAATTTGATGGTATGCCTGCGATCAATGCCAAACGTATTTACCGGATCATGCGCCAGAATGCGCTGTTGCTTGAGCGAAAAACCGCTGTACCGCCATCGAAACGGGCACATACAGGCAGAGTGGCTGTGAAAGAAAGTAATCAGCGATGGTGCTCTGACGGGTTCGAGTTCCGCTGTGATAACGGAGAAAAACTGCGAGTCACGTTCGCGCTGGACTGCTGTGACCGTGAGGCACTGCACTGGGCGGTCACTACGGGCGGCTTCAACAGTGAAACAGTACAGGACGTCATGCCAGGAGCGGTGGAACGCCGCTTCGGCAACGAGCTTCCGGCGTCTCCAGTAGAGTGGCTGACGGATAATGGTTCATGCTACCGGGCTAATGAAACACGGCAGTTTGCCCGGATGTTGGGGCTTGAACCGAAAAACACGGCGGTGCGGAGTCCGGAGAGTAACGGCATAGCAGAGAGCTTCGTGAAAACGATAAAGCGTGACTACATAAGTATCATGCCCAAACCAGACGGGTTAACGGCAGCAAAGAACCTTGCAGAGGCGTTCGAGCATTATAACGAATGGCATCCGCATAGTGCGTTGGGTTATCGCTCGCCACGGGAATATCTGCGGCAGCGGGCCTGTAATGGGTTAAGTGATAACAGATGTCTGGAAATATAGGGGCAAATCCAGGCGGGGGCAGCAAGCCAGAACACTGCCTGACATGCTTTCATCAGACGCAGGTCCTCTCTCATATCCTCTGATTTACTCCAGTAAGGTGATGATCATATCTTTATTTGATAGTACGGTAATGCCAGATAAATACAGACACAATGGTAAATAATATAGTTGCAAATAATGCTGCCATAATCAGCGCGATTGCGACACCTGTTTTCGATACCAGCGGCACCAGCAAAGCGCACAGTCCATAGCCAAGTGTGTGACTGGTAGCGAGCCAGCCCGCGCCTGCGCCATCAGCCAGCTTATCATTCAGTAGAAGTTGATAAGCGGGTGTTGCCAGAGCTGCTCCAAATGACAGCACTGCACAGCCCGGGTAAAACAACCATAGCTGTTCGGAGAGCATGATAGCCAGACCACCACTCATCAACACTCCGGCACTCAGGAGCAGGGCCACCGGAGTCAGGCGCTGCGGACGGAGTACCCCGAACTGCGCGATAAGCGCAGCTACTGCGGACAGACCCAACAGCCAGGCCACCTGTTGGCTAATGGCGGTGGTATCCGTGGCGAACTGGCGAGTAAGGGCAGGCGAAAGTCCAAGCTGCATCATGCTCACCGCCGCAGCCAGTAATATTGCGCAAAGCAGATAAGGCAGACAATCCCGCTTCAGACTGACGCTCTTGCACTCCGGTGTGGGCTGTGGTGGTGTGCCGGGCAACCGCAGCAGCATCAGCAGCGCCAGCACTGGGGCTGCCATCAGCAGCCCCAGTGGCGCCAGAGGATGAATGGCCAGCATTGCTGCCGCGCACAGCGGCCCGAATAGCCTGCCGCAACTCAGGCCGGAGCTGATGGTTGCCAGAGCGGCCATGCGATTCCCTTCTCCAGCTCTCTGCAATGCCCAGACCTGACAGGCTGGCACCATTGCCGACACGGTCAGCCCGTAGGCGATCCGGGCGATGATTAATATTCCCAGTCCCACCGCTGTTGTTATGGCGCTGGTAGCCATCAGCACGCTTCCCAGCCCTAGCAGGGTAAAGCTTATGCCATATCCTCCCAGAGCCCACAACACCACAGGTTTACTGCCAGTACGGGAAATTTGCTTTCCCCACCACGGGGACGATGGCAGAAACAGCATTGAGCCAAGCATCAGCAGGGCAGCCCATACAGACAGACTCAGATTTGTCTGTATGACCAGAACAGGGAGCACAACCAGCAGACCGTTCTGTCCGATACCGAGAAGCCCGGCACTGAACGCAAGTGGCCAGCAGGACAGTGGTTTTTGGGGCGTATCTTCGATCCCTGGTGACATTATAATGTTTCAACTCCATGTATTAATTGTGTTTATTTGTAAAATTAATTTATCTGACAATAACATTTATTGTTGATAATGAGAATCATTATTGACATAATTGTTATTATTTTGCTGTGTGGGAGCTGTTTGACTATGACCCTGCCCTCTGAAAAACCAGCCACAGATGTGGCTGCGCAGTGCTTCCTGAATGCACTGATTCGTGAAACCACAGACTGGAAACTGACAGAATACCCGCCAGACGAATTGCTCATCCCGCTGGATGAGCAGAAATCGCTCCATTTCAGAGTGGCTTATTTCTCCCCAACCCAGCATCACCGCTTTGCATTTCCTGCACGTCTGGTCACGGCATCAGGCAGTTATCCTGTCGACTTTACCACTCTCTCCCGGCTTATTATTGATAAGCTACGCCATCAACTGTTTCTGCCCGTTCCCCTCTGCGAAACTTTCCACCAGCGCGTGCTGGAAAGCCATGTCCATACGCAACAGGCAATTGATGCCCGTCATGACTGGGCCGCTCTGCGTGAAAAAGCGTTGAATTTTGGCGAGGCTGAGCAGGCGCTGCTGACAGGACACGCTTTCCACCCTGCGCCTAAGTCTCATGAACCGTTTAACCGGCGGGAGGCTGAACGCTACCTGCCTGATATGGCACCCCACTTCCCACTGCGGTGGTTTTCGGTGGATAAAACGCAAATCGCCGGTGAAAGTTTGCATCTCAACCTTCAACAGCGGCTGACGCGATTTGCCGCAGAGAATGCGCCTCAGTTACTCAACGAATTAAGTGACAACCAATGGCTGTTCCCGTTGCACCCGTGGCAGGGGGAATATCTTTTGCAGCAGGGGTGGTGCCAGGCACTTGTTGCTAAAGGGCTGATTAAAGACTTAGGTGAGGCCGGCACGTCGTGGCTGCCGACCACCTCTTCCCGTTCCCTCTACTGTGCCACCAGCCGCGATATGATCAAGTTCTCCCTGAGCGTACGGCTGACCAACTCCATCCGTACTCTGTCCGTGAAAGAAGTGAAGCGTGGGATGCGCCTGGCACGCCTGGCTCAAACCGACGGCTGGCAGATGCTACAGGTCCGCTTCCCGACTTTCCGGGTAATGCAGGAGGATGGCTGGGCCGGGCTGCTCGATCTTAACGGCAACATCATGCAGGAAAGTCTGTTTGCCCTGCGTGAAAATCTGCTGGTGGATCAGCCGAAAAGCCAGACTAACGTACTGGTCTCCCTGACTCAGGCCGCACCTGATGGCGGTGATTCGCTGCTGGTTTCGGCGGTAAAACGCCTGAGCGATCGCCTCGGTATCACTGTGCAACAGGCCGCCCATGCATGGGTCGATGCATACTGTCAGCAAGTGCTAAAGCCGCTGTTTACGGCTGAAGCGGATTACGGCCTGGTGCTGCTGGCGCATCAGCAAAATATTCTTGTCCAGATGCTTGGGGATCTGCCGGTCGGATTTATTTACCGTGACTGTCAGGGCAGCGCTTTTATGCCTCACGCGACAGACTGGCTCGATTCTATTGGCGAGGCGCAGGCGGAAAATATTTTCACCCATGAGCAGTTGCTGCGCTATTTCCCTTATTACCTGCTGGTTAACTCCACTTTTGCTGTGACCGCTGCGCTGGGGGCTGCCGGGCTGGACAGCGAATCGAATCTGATGGCTCGTGTACGAGCATCGCTGGCTGAAGTGCGTGATCAGGTGACTCATAAAACCTGTCTCAACTACGTGCTGGAAAGTCCGTACTGGAACGTAAAAGGTAACTTTTTCTGTTATCTGAACGATCATAACGAGAACACCATTGTTGACCCTTCGGTGATCTATTTCGATTTCGCTAACCCGCTGCAGGCTCAGGAGGTCTGAATGTCTGAGGCAAACATTATTCACAGCAGATATGGACTGCGCTGTGAAAAACTCGACAAGCCCCTGAATCTTGGCTGGGGACTGGACAATAGCGCGGTGTTGCACTGTCCCGGGGAGCTGCCGACAGGGTGGCTGTGCGATGCGCTGGATCAGATATTTATCGCCGCACCACAACTGTCAGCAGTGGCTCTCCCCTGGGCCGAATGGCGTGAGGAGCCACAGGCGCTGACGCTTTTTGGGCAGGTAAAAAGCGACATTATCCATCGTACTGCCTTCTGGCAGTTACCGTTATGGTTGAGTTCACCGGCAAACCGGGCCTCCGGTGAAATGGTTTTTGATGCAGAGCGTGAGATTTATTTCCCGCAGCGCCCACCCCGTCCACAGGGTGAGGTTTACCGCCGTTACGATCCACGTATTCGCAGGATGCTGAGTTTCCGCATTGCCGATCCCGTTTCTGATGCAGAACGTTTCACCCGCTGGATGAATGATCCGCGCGTTGAGTATTTCTGGGAGCAAAGTGGCTCACTGGAGGTACAGACCGCCTATCTGGAGCGCCAGCTCACCGGTAAACATGCATTCCCGCTGATTGGGTGCTTCGACGATCGGCCATTCAGCTATTTCGAAATCTACTGGGCGGCGGAAGACCGCATTGGTCGTCACTATTCGTGGCAGCCCTTTGACCGTGGCCTGCATCTGCTGGTTGGTGAACAGCAATGGCGCGGGGCCCACTATGTGCAAAGCTGGCTGCGCGGGCTGACACATTACCTGCTGCTGGATGAGCCCCGTACGCAGCGCACAGTACTGGAGCCACGCACCGATAACCAGCGCCTGTTCCGCCATCTTGAGCCTGCGGGATACCGGACAATTAAAGAGTTCGACTTCCCACATAAGCGCTCGCGCATGGTGATGGCGGATCGTCATCACTTCTTCACGGAGGTCGGTCTGTAATGAATCACAAGGACTGGGATTTTGTTAACCGTCGGCTGGTGGCAAAAATGTTGTCTGAGATGGAGTATGAGCAGGTTTTCCACGCGGAATCTCAGGGCGATGACCACTACTGCATTAACCTGCCGGGAGCACAATGGCGCTTCATCGCTGAACGTGGTATCTGGGGCTGGCTGTGGATTGATGCCCAAACGTTGCGCTGCACGGACGAACCAGTACTGGCGCAGACGCTGCTGATGCAGCTAAAGCCGGTGCTGTCAATGAGTGATGCCACTGTTGCAGAGCATATGCAGGATTTGTATGCCACGCTACTGGGCGACCTGCAACTGCTGAAGGCCCGTCGCGGACTGAGTGCCAGTGACCTGATTAATCTTGATGCCGATCGTCTGCAATGCCTGCTGAGCGGTCATCCTAAATTCGTTTTTAATAAAGGTCGCCGTGGCTGGGGCAAAGAGGCGCTGGAACGATATGCGCCAGAGTATACCAACACCTTCAGACTGCATTGGCTGGCGGTAAAACGTGAACATATGATCTGGCGCTGCGATAACGATCTGGATATTCAGCAGTTGTTGACTGCCGCAATGGATCCGCAGGAGTTTACACGCTTCAGTCAGGTCTGGCAGGAAAACGGGCTGGATCACAACTGGCTGCCGCTGCCGGTACATCCGTGGCAGTGGCAGCAAAAAATCGCCACAGACTTCATCGCTGATTTTGCCGAAGGCAGGATGGTGTCTCTCGGCGAGTTTGGCGACCAGTGGCTCGCCCAGCAGTCGCTGCGTACCCTGACCAACGCCAGCCGCCGGGGAGGGCTGGATATCAAGCTGCCGCTGACCATCTACAACACCTCATGCTACCGGGGGATCCCTGGCAGATATATCGCTGCCGGACCACTGGCTTCACGCTGGCTGCAACAGGTTTTTGCGACCGACGCCACCCTGGTGCAAAGCGGCGCAGTGATCCTTGGTGAACCGGCTGCAGGCTATGTGTCCCATGAAGGCTATGCCGCGCTTGCCCGGGCTCCCTATCGCTACCAGGAAATGCTTGGTGTTATCTGGCGGGAGAATCCGTGCCGCTGGCTGAAACCGGATGAAAGTCCTGTTCTGATGGCAACACTGATGGAGTGCGACGAAAACAATCAGCCGCTGGCAGGCGCATATATCGACCGCTCCGGACTGGACGCTGAAACCTGGCTTACGCAATTGTTCCGGGTGGTTGTGGTTCCGCTGTATCACCTGCTTTGCCGCTACGGTGTCGCGATTATTGCACACGGACAAAATATAACGCTCGCCATGAAAGAGGGGGTACCACAGCGTGTTCTGCTGAAAGACTTCCAGGGCGATATGCGGCTGGTGAAAGAAGCGTTTCCCGAAATGGACTCTTTGCCTCAGGAGGTGCGTGATGTCACATCCCGTCTGAGTGCGGACTACTTAATCCATGATTTGCAGACGGGTCACTTCGTGACAGTACTGCGTTTTATTTCGCCACTGATGGTTCGTCTTGGCGTACCTGAAAGGCGATTTTATCAACTGCTGGCAGCAGTGTTGAGTGATTACATGAACAAACATCCACAAATGGCAGAGCGTTTTGCGCTTTTCTCACTCTTCAGGCCACAAATCATTCGCGTGGTGCTGAACCCGGTAAAACTGACCTGGCCGGACCTGGATGGCGGCAGTCGCATGCTGCCGAATTACCTTGAGAATCTGCAAAATCCGCTGTGGCTGGTAACTCAGGAATATGAATCATGAAAAAAAGTGTCGATTTTATTGGTGTCGGGACAGGGCCATTTAATCTCAGCATTGCTGCATTGTCACATCAGATCGAAGAACTGAACTGTCTCTTCTTTGACGAACATCCTCATTTTTCCTGGCATCCGGGTATGCTGGTACCGGATTGTCATATGCAGACCGTCTTACTGAAAGATCTGGTCAGTGCAGTTGCACCTACAAATCCCTACAGCTTTGTTAACTATCTGGTGAAGCACAAAAAGTTCTATCGCTTCCTTACAAGTAGGCTACGTACAGTATCCCGTGAAGAGTTTTCTGACTATCTCCGCTGGGCTGCTGAAGATATGAATAACCTGTATTTCAGTCATACCGTTGAAAATATTGATTTCGACAAAAAAAAGTCGATTGTTTCTGGTTCAGACCAGTCGGGGAGAATATTTTGCCCACAATATCTGCCTTGGTACAGGAAAACAACCTTATTTACCACCCTGTGTGAAGCATGTGACACAATCCTGTTTCCATGCCAGTGAAATGAATCTTCGTCGGCCGGACCTGAGTGAAAAACGGATAACCGTGGTTGGTGGAGGACAGAGTGGTGCAGACCTGTTCCTTAATGCATTACGCGGGGAATGGGGAGAAGCGGCGGAAATAAACTGGGTCTCACGGCGTAATAATTTTAACGCACTGGATGAGGCTGCTTTTGCTGATGAGTATTTTACACCTGAATATATTTCAGGCTTCTCCGGACTGAAGGAAGATATTCGCCATCAGTTACTGGATGAGCAGAAAATGACATCGGATGGCATCACTGCCGATTCTTTACTGACCATTTATCGTGAGTTGTACCACCGTTTTGAAGTTCTGAGAAAACCAAGAAATATCCGTCTGCTACCCAGTCGCTCGGTAACAACTCTGGAAAGTAGTGGTCCGGGCTGGAGGTTATTGATGGAACATCATCTGGATCAGGGCAGAGAGAGCCTGGAAAGTGATGTGGTGATTTTCGCCACAGGTTACCGTTCTGCATTGCCACAAATACTTCCCTCACTGATGCCCTTGATCACCATGCACGATAAGAACACCTTTAAAGTGCGTGATGACTTCACTCTGGAATGGAGTGGCCCGAAAGAAAATAACATCTTTGCGGTCAACGCCAGCATGCAAACTCATGGCATCGCCGAACCCCAGCTCAGCCTGATGGCCTGGCGATCTGCACGTATTCTTAATCGCGTACTGGGGCGTGATTTATTCGATCTCAGTATGCCGCCCGCACTGATTCAGTGGCGCAGCGGCAGCCGGAAAAAACCGCAGCCGGAGGCTGCTTCTTTAACTCACTATACAGCAAATATTCAGGAATAACGATGATGTGCAAAAAGTATATGCCCCGGGCTCTTGGTCCGCTGCTTCTTGTCGTGCTGTCACCAGCTGTCGCCCAGCAAAACGATGATAATGAGATCATAGTGTCTGCCAGCCGCAGCAATCGAACTGTAGCGGAGATGGCGCAAACCACCTGGGTTATCGAAAATGCCGAACTGGAGCAGCAGATTCAGGGCGGTAAAGAGCTGAAAGACGCACTGGCTCAGTTAATCCCCGGCCTTGATGTCAGCAGCCAGAGTCGAACCAACTACGGTATGAACATGCGTGGCCGCCCGCTGGTTGTCCTGATTGACGGTGTGCGCCTCAACTCTTCACGTTCCGACAGCCGACAACTGGACTCTGTCGATCCTTTTAATATCGACCATATTGAAGTGATCTCCGGCGCGACGGCCCTGTACGGTGGCGGGAGTACCGGAGGGTTGATCAACATCGTGACCAAAAAAGGTCAGCCGGAAACCATGATGGAGTTTGAGGCTGGCACAAAAAGTGGCTTTAACAGCAGTAAAGATCACGATGAGCGCATTGCCGGTGCTGTCTCCGGCGGAAATGACCATATCTCCGGACGTCTTTCCGTGGCATATCAGAAATTTGGCGGCTGGTTTGACGGTAACGGCGATGCCACCCTGCTTGATAACACCCAGACCGGCCTGCAGCACTCCAATCGGCTGGACATCATGGGAACCGGTACGCTGAACATCGATGAATCCCGGCAGCTTCAACTGATAACGCAGTACTATAAAAGTCAGGGAGACGACAATTACGGGCTTAATCTCGGGAAAGGCTTTTCCGCCATCAGCGGGAGCAGCACACCATACGTCAGTAAGGGGCTGAATTCTGACCGCATTCCCGGCACTGAGCGGCATTTGATCAGCCTGCAGTACTCTGACAGTGATTTCCTGGGACAGGAACTGGTCGGTCAGGTTTACTACCGCGATGAGTCGTTGCGGTACTACCCGTTCCCGACGGTAAATGCGAATAAACAGGCGACGGCTTTCTCCTCGTCACAGCAGGATACCGACCAGTACGGCATGAAACTGACTCTGAACAGCCAACTGATGGACGGCTGGCAAATCACCTGGGGGCTGGATGCTGAGCATGAGCGCTTTACCTCCAACCAGATGTTCTTCGATCTGGCTCAGGCAAGTGCTTCCGGAGGGCTGAACAACCATAAGATTTACACCACCGGGCGCTATCCGTCATATGACATCACCAATCTGGCGGCCTTCCTGCAATCCAGCTATGACATTAATGATATTTTTACCGTTAGCGGTGGCGTACGCTATCAGTATACTGAGAACAGGGTAGATGATTTCATCGACTACACGCAGCAACAGAAGATTGCTGCCGGGAAGGCGATATCTGCCGACGCCATTCCTGGTGGTTCGGTAGATTACGATAACTTTCTGTTCAATGCTGGTCTGCTGATGCACATCACCGAACGTCAGCAGGCATGGTTCAATTTTTCCCAGGGGGTGGCATTGCCGGATCCGGGGAAATATTATGGTCGCGGCATCTATGGTGCAGCAGTGAACGGCCATCTTCCCCTGACAAAGAGCGTGAACGTCAGCGACAGTAAGCTGGAAGGCGTGAAAGTCGATTCTTATGAACTGGGCTGGCGCTTTATCGGTGACAACCTGCGGACTCAAATCGCGGCATATTACTCGCTTTCCAATAAGAGCGTGGAAAGGAATAAAGATCTGACCATCAGTGTGAAGGACGACAGGCGCCGTATTTACGGCGTGGAAGGGGCGGTGGACTACCTGATCCCGGATACTGACTGGAGTACCGGTGTGAACTTCAATGTGCTGAAAACCGAGTCGAAAGTGAACGGTCAATGGCAAAAATATGACGTGAAGGAATCAAGTCCATCGAAAGCGACAGCTTACATTAACTGGGCGCCGGAACCGTGGAGTCTGCGTGTACAGAGCACCACTTCTTTCGACGTAAGCGATGCAGAGGGTAACGATATTAATGGTTACACTACCGTCGATTTTATCAGTAGTTGGCAGCTTCCGGTGGGAACACTCAGCTTCAGCGTTGAGAACCTCTTCGACCGTGACTATACCACTGTCTGGGGACAGCGTGCACCTCTGTACTACAGCCCGGGTTACGGCCCTGCTTCACTGTACGACTACAAAGGCCGGGGCCGAACCTTTGGTCTGAACTACTCAGTGCTGTTCTGACGGGGATGCTTTTGCAACAAGGGTATGCTGTAAACAACATGGTCCTTGGTGGCCATGTTGTTTACAGCCAGTATAATATACAGCCTTAACAAGATATTCCGTCTCCGGAATGGACTGTTCACCACTGAATAACATTATGTCTGTTTTATGGATCTTTGACTGAAATTTATCGCATATCCTCATTTCATTGTCCGTCTGAAAACTAACCTTACAAGTAAGCGTCGTCTCAGCACCGTCTGGCAGATCCTGAAATTCCTGAGAGGATGATCTGCGCCCAATATCCTGAGCCGGAACTTTGCTGCAATGAAGGCCAACGAAAAATGGGGGAGTATGTTATAGAGTACTTGCTACAGGGTAAAAAGAGGTACCTGTCGCTGGTTCTCCGTTCAGTTTAACCGGGAGATTTTCTCCTGCGCCTGTCATAAAGTCCGGTAATGGAGATTGTTAATACGATGGTGCACGATGCATTGTCAGTGCCCGGCCCGGAGGATGCCCCGTAGCTACATACGGATCAGGGTTGGCAATATCGAATGGCAGGCTATAGGCAAAGTTAAAGCCCCATGGAGTAGCACAAAATATGCCGCACAAAGGAAACGGTCTGAATAACGCAGCGATGGAGAACTTCTTCGGCACACTGCAAAATCGCATCGTGGTCGATCGCTAATTCGTCGTGAATCACTGAACGATGTTCCATGCGAACAGATATTCGATCATATCGAAATATTAAACATTACCCCTCCCCACATTGGGCAAAAAAAAAACAAAAAACGATCAATTAGTATTGATTCACATAATCTCTCATCATTAATGAGAACATTGTCACATATTTACAATATAGAACTGTTACTTTTAGCAAGCTGTTAGTAACCAACCGTTACTAATAATTTTAATTCTTAATACTTTGTTCATTCAATAAATGAGTTGAGAGAATATATGAATAAAATATACTCCCTTAAATATAGTGCTGCCACTGGCGGACTCATTGCTGTTTCTGAATTAGCGAAAAGAGTTTCTGGTAAAACAAACCGAAAACTTGTAGCAACAATGTTGTCTCTGGCTGTTGCCGGTACAGTAAATGCAGCAAATATTGATATATCAAATGTATGGGCGAGAGACTATCTTGATCTTGCACAAAATAAAGGTATTTTCCAGCCCGGAGCAACAGACGTAACAATCACTTTAAAAAACGGAGATAAATTCTCTTTCCATAATCTCTCAATTCCGGATTTTTCTGGTGCAGCAGCGAGTGGCGCAGCTACCGCAATAGGAGGTTCTTATAGTGTTACTGTTGCACATAACAAAAAGAACCCTCAGGCCGCAGAAACTCAGGTTTACGCTCAGTCTTCTTACAAGGTTGTTGACAGAAGAAATTCCAATGATTTTGAGATTCAGAGGTTAAATAAATTTGTTGTGGAAACAGTAGGTGCCACCCCGGCAGAGACCAACCCTACAACATATTCTGATGCATTAGAACGCTACGGTATAGTCACTTCTGACGGTTCAAAAAAAATCATAGGTTTTCGTGCTGGCTCTGGAGGAACATCATTTATTAATGGTGAATCCAAAATCTCAACAAATTCAGCATATAGCCATGATCTGTTAAGTGCTAGTCTATTTGAGGTCACCCAATGGGACTCATACGGCATGATGATTTATAAAAATGATAAAACATTTCGTAATCTTGAAATATTCGGAGACAGCGGCTCTGGAGCATACTTATATGATAACAAACTAGAAAAATGGGTATTAGTCGGAACAACCCATGGTATTGCCAGCGTTAATGGTGACCAACTGACATGGATAACAAAATACAATGATAAACTGGTTAGTGAGTTAAAAGATACCTATAGTCATAAAATAAATCTGAATGGCAATAATGTAACCATAAAAAATACAGATATAACATTACACCAAAACAATGCAGATACCACTGGTACTCAAGAAAAAATAACTAAAGACAAAGATATTGTGTTCACAAATGGGGGAAATGTCCTGTTTAAGGATAATTTGGATTTTGGTAGCGGTGGTATTATCTTTGACGAAGGCCATGAATATAACATAAACGGTCAGGGATTTACATTTAAAGGAGCAGGAATTGATATCGGAAAAGAAAGCATTGTAAACTGGAATGCATTGTATTCCAGTGATGATGTTTTACACAAAATAGGCCCCGGTACTCTGAATGTTCAAAAAAAACAGGGGGCAAATATAAAGATAGGTGAAGGAAATGTTATTCTTAATGAAGAAGGAACATTTAACAATATATACCTTGCAAGCGGAAATGGTAAGGTAATACTAAATAAAGATAATTCCCTTGGCAATGATCAATATGCGGGGATATTTTTTACTAAACGTGGTGGCACGCTAGATTTAAATGGACACAATCAGACTTTTACTAGAATTGCCGCCACTGACGATGGAACAACAATAACTAACTCAGATACAACGAAAGAAGCCGTTCTGGCAATCAATAACGAAGACTCCTACATATATCATGGGAACATAAATGGCAATATAAAACTAACGCACAATATTAATTCTCAGGATAAGAAAACTAATGCAAAATTAATTCTGGATGGTAGTGTCAACACAAAAAATGATGTTGAAGTCAGTAATGCCAGTCTTACCATGCAAGGCCATGCAACAGAGCATGCAATATTCAGAAGCACAGCGAATCATTGCTCCCTGGTATTTCTTTGTGGAACGGACTGGGTCACCGTTTTGAAAGAAACAGAGAGTTCATATAATAAAAAGTTCAATTCTGATCACAAAAGTAATAATCAGCAGACCTCATTTGATCAGCCAGACTGGAAAACCGGGGTGTTTAAATTTGATACATTACACCTGAACAATGCTGACTTTTCAATATCACGCAATGCCAATGTTGAAGGAAATATATCAGCAAATAAATCAGCTATCACAATCGGCGATAAAAATGCTTACATTGATAATCTTGCAGGGAAAAATATTACTAATAATGGTTTTGACTTCAAACAAACTATCAGTACTAATCTATCCATAGGAGAAACTAAATTTACAGGTGGCATCACTGCACATAACAGCCAAATAGCCATAGGTGATCAAGTTGTAGTTACACTTAATGGTGCAACCTTTCTGAATAATACTCCTATAAGTATAGATAAAGGAGCAAAAGTTATAGCACAAAATTCCATGTTCACAACAAAAGGTATTGATATCTCCGGTGAACTGACTATGATGGGAATCCCTGAACAGAATAGTAAAACTGTAACGCCGGGTCTCCACTACGCTGCTGATGGATTCAGGCTGAGTGGTGGAAATGCAAATTTCATTGCCAGAAATATGGCATCTGTCACCGGAAATATTTATGCTGATGATGCAGCAACCATTACTCTGGGACAGCCTGAAACTGAAACACCGACTATATCGTCTGCTTATCAGGCATGGGCAGAGACTCTTTTGTATGGCTTTGATACCGCCTATCGAGGCGCAATAACAGCCCCCAAAGCTACAGTTAGCATGAATAATGCGATCTGGCATCTAAATAGCCAGTCATCAATTAATCGTCTAGAAACAAAAGACAGTATGGTGCGTTTTACTGGTGATAATGGGAAGTTTACAACCCTTACAGTGGACAACCTTACTATAGATGACAGTGCATTTGTGCTGCGTGCAAATCTGGCCCAAGCAGATCAGCTTGTTGTCAATAAATCGTTGTCTGGTAAAAACAACCTTCTGTTAGTCGACTTCATTGAGAAAAATGGAAACAGCAACGGACTGAATATCGATCTGGTCAGCGCACCAAAAGGAACTGCAGTAGATGTCTTTAAAGCTACGACTCGGAGTATTGGCTTCAGTGATGTAACACCGGTTATCGAGCAAAAGAACGATACAGACAAAGCAACATGGACTCTGATCGGCTATAAATCTGTGGCCAACGCCGATGCGGCTAAAAAGGCAACATTACTGATGTCAGGCGGCTATAAAGCCTTCCTTGCTGAGGTCAACAACCTTAACAAACGTATGGGTGATCTGCGTGACATTAACGGTGAGTCCGGTGCATGGGCCCGAATCATGAGCGGAACCGGGTCTGCCGGCGGTGGATTCAGTGACAACTACACCCACGTTCAGGTCGGTGCGGATAACAAACATGAACTCGATGGCCTTGACCTCTTCACCGGGGTGACCATGACCTATACCGACAGCCATGCAGGCAGTGATGCCTTCAGTGGTGAAACGAAGTCTGTGGGTGCCGGTCTCTATGCCTCTGCCATGTTTGAGTCCGGAGCATATATCGACCTCATCGGTAAGTTCGTTCACCATGACAACGAGTATACCGCAACTTTCGCTGGCCTTGGCACCAGAGACTACAGCTCCCACTCCTGGTATGCCGGTGCGGAAGTCGGTTACCGTTATCATGTAACTGACTCTGCATGGATTGAGCCGCAGGCGGAACTTGTTTACGGTGCTGTATCCGGGAAACAGTTCTCCTGGAAGGACCAGGGAATGAACCTCACCATGAAGGATAAGGACTTTAATCCGCTGATTGGGCGTACCGGTGTTGATGTGGGTAAATCCTTCTCCGGTAAGGACTGGAAAGTCACAGCCCGCGCCGGCCTTGGCTACCAGTTTGACCTGTTTGCCAACGGTGAAACCGTACTGCGTGATGCGTCCGGTGAGAAACGTATCAAAGGTGAAAAAGACGGTCGTATGCTCATGAATGTTGGTCTCAACGCCGAAATTCGCGATAATCTTCGCTTCGGTCTTGAGTTTGAGAAATCGGCATTTGGTAAATACAACGTGGATAACGCGATCAACGCCAACTTCCGTTACTCTTTCTGATAACAGCCCGGGCCGCGTTTGCGGCCCTTCTTCTACCGGAGAGAATATGTATTACCCTATGACAGACTATATCGCTCTTGCTCTCATTATTAGCTTTCTTTTTCTGACATTATTTATCTGCCTGTTATGCCTTAAACATGAGCGAATAAAAAAAGAAACTATCAGGCAAAAAAATGCACATATTCTGGATCATGGCTGGAATGCAACTGAGTTCTCATGGTTCCGATACGGACAGTATAACGAAACGGGTATTTACATCTCGATCGAGAAGACCATTATCATTACAATCACCGTTTCTGGTGGGGGCTTTAAAAAAGAATACAGCATTGTCTCCCACATGCTGGTCACTGACACCATAACAGAGGCCACCCTGTACGAAAACGGGCTGTATACGCGCCACATCAGACTCAGTCGCCCAGTATCTGACAGCAAATACCCCTTGCCACCCGGATCTCAGCTCATTAAAAATATGACTTTACGACTGCGCCTGCAGGATCAGCAGGAAGAAACATCCGTGACATTATTTCAGGGAAAAATGAGTACCGACGGAAATAACTATTCCATCATCAAAGGTAAAGTAAGCTCAGTACTTCTGTTATTAAAAATGCTGCAGATTAATCATGCCTGATCTCTGTCCCGGTATTTTAGCCCGAGGTATATTCTGAAATATCATTCATCATGACCGGCGTTTATACAAACGCCGGTCATTCGCTAACAGCTTCACCGTTCCTTCCCCCATCCAGGTTCCGCATGAGCGTGTTGTAATGTTCATAAGCGTATTATCAGGATTGTCTGGAAAATTCCCGATACTTTGGACTATTACTCCTGAACAACTGTAAGCATACAGCCTGAACCGTCTGGTCAGAATCTGACGAATTAGACAAAGTGGTGTCCACCAAATAAGTAGTGGGAACCAAAGTGTCAGATATGCAGAAAAATGTGATTCCCGGCAGGCGAAAAGGCTGCCCTAATTATCCTCCCGAATTTAAACAGCAGCTCGTTGGGGGATGCGGACGATTTCCTGGACTCTCAGGAGATAAAACATGTTTACTGAAGAAGAAAAAATCCGCGCCATTGAGCTTTATTTCAAATATGGTAAGAAGCTGGCTCCCGTCGTACGCGAACTGGGCTACCCTTCGAAAAGAAATCTGCGGCGTTGGATCCGCTCATGGGAAGCAGGTGGTGGCGCAAAAGAATCCATTCGTCATAAGCACCGTTACTCCGATGAGCAAAAACAGGTTGCCGTTGAACATTATCTTAACCACGGCTGCTGCCTGGCGTTTACCAGCAGAGCCCTGGGTTATCCCTGCACTGATGTACTCGCTCGCTGGGTTAATGAACTTTATCCCGACAGACGACGTATATTTACCAGTAAGGCCAACCCGGTTGCGCCCTTTGAACCAGAAGTCAAACGTCAGGCTGTCATGGCACTCTGTACACGACAAGTATCAGCCAGTGAGATCGCCAGGCGTATTGGTGTCAGTCGTGCGGTATTGTATAAATAGAAAGATGAAATTATCGGCAACAGTGCTTACCAGACTATGCGTAAACATAACGAACCTTCCCTGGAGGCAGAACGCGATGCGTTGCGGGAGGAAGTCGCCCGACTGAATCAGGAAATACGCCGCCGGCAGATGGAGCTGGATATTCTGAAAAGGCGGAGGAAATCATAAAAAAATCTAAGAGCCAAAATTGCCGACATTATTGTGCAGTTCACAGCCGCGCATACACTTGCTGCATTTGTCCTTCCAGATATCCATGGAGGGCTTGTTGAACTCACCCGCCACAGCCCCGTACTCCTCAGTCGGTGTGGCCAGCAGAAACGAGGCTGTCATGGCCGTCAGCTCTGACAACTGCTCCACTATCCAGCGCTCGCTCAGCTTCTTCTTCGGGTCCGCCTCCGGATTGCCTGCAACGAAATTCACCGCATCCAGAAGACAGGTATCCCACCAACAGCAGAGCACCGTTGCCTCCACCAGTCTTTGCAGGTCTTCTGCCATCCCGGTGACCAGACAGAACAGATTGGACACCGTCAGGGACGGGCGGGCACAGCCCTCCTCCCGTTCATCTCAAAACCGCTCACCGTCCTGTACCGTCAGGTCAATTTCACAGAGCCCCCTCCGCAGTAACTGCTCTAATTTAACAGACTAGTTCAAACTTTCTTCATGAATATGAAGCATGCATTTCCTGAGTAATAAAAAGGGGCGCAATGCGCCCCGAACAAAAGAGTTCAATTAAAACTTGAAACAAATGAAGGTAATAAAATGAAAATTAAATCAGCTAATCGCTGATCGCAGTGACCAGTGGAAATATTAATCCCACCGATACAGGCCATCTGTGAGGGCAGATGGCCTGTATTTGTTTACTTATCTGTCCTCATCAGAACTGATAAGTCATACCAACAGCAACGATATTATCGGTTGCGATACCTGTTTCCTGAGTAAATTTATTTTCATCAATCAGGTTAATTTTATAATCAACATAGGCGGACATATTTTTGTTGAAGTAATATGTTGCACCCACATCAACATATTTAACCAGATCTTGGTCACCATAGTTTTTACCGCCTACGATAACATCCTGACCACGAGACTGCAGAAACGCCAGAGATGGACGCAGGCCGAAATCAAACTGATTCTGGACCCATGGAGGGAGTGGTTAAAAGAGCAACGAGAAAGTGGTAATTATAACGCCAGTAGGATATGGCGGGAAATGGTGGCCCGGGGGTTTACAGGCAGTGAAATCATCGTCAGGGATGTTGTTGCCAAATGGCGTAAAGACTGGATCCCACCGGTTACTACTGCCGCCAGACTTCCTTCAGTGCCCCGGGTAAGCCGCTGGTTGATGCCCTGGAGAATAATCAGGGGGGAAGAAAATTATGCTTCCCGATTTATTAGTCTGATGTGTGAAAAAGAACCGGAGCTGAAAATAGCGCAGCAACTGGCACTCGAGTTCTACCGTATTCTGAAAACCCAAAATAAATCACAGCTTAGCAGCTGGTTCACTCGAGTCCACGAAAGCGGTTCAGCAGAACTTCGGCGCGTGGCTGCGGGGATGGAAGCTGATGCTGCGGCTATATGTGAGGCAATCAGCAGTCGCTGGAGTAATGGTGTTGTCGAAGGTCATGTAAATCGCCTGAAGATGTTGAAACGCCAGATGTATGGTCGAGCCGGATTTGAGCTACTCAGGCAGAGGGTCATGAGTCCACTGGCATGAAAATCTCCACCCAGGGTGCGGAGCCACTTTTCATCCATCGTTGACACGAATCTCTGGATTGAGTCGCGATACTCCAACAAAAGCAACAAGCTAACGCAGCAAGAAGTTAACGCTCATCGAGAGTAAAATGCACACTTTTATGGCTTACTCGTTACAATAACAGCCAGTTTGTTCAGAAAACCGGATTCAGTATGGCCAGAATACCAACCAAAAAAGCTAAAGCAAAAAAAGGGTTTGAAGAAACATTATGGGATGCCGCAAATCAGCTTCGCGGCAGCGTTGAGTCCTCCGAATACAAGCACGTGGTGTTGAGCCTCGTGTTCCTGAAATTCATCAGCGATAAGTTTGAAACACGCCGCAAAAAAATGATTGCCGATGGGCAGGCAGATTTCCTTGAGATGGAAGTGTTCTACCAGCAGGACAACATTTTCTACCTGCCGGAAGAGGCGCGTTGGTCATTTATCAAACAAAATGCAAAACAGGACGATATTGCGGTTCGTATTGACACCGCCCTCTCGACCATTGAGAAACGTAACCAAACCCTGAAAGGTGCGCTGCCAGACAACTACTTCAGCCGTCAGAATCTGGAAACCAAAAAACTGGCATCACTGATTGATACCATCGACAACATCGAAACGCTGGCACACGAGACTGACGTTGAAACGTTATCGAAAGAAGACTTGGTCGGACGCGTTTATGAATACTTCCTCGGTAAGTTTGCCGCCACTGAAGGCAAAGGCGGTGGTGAGTTCTACACGCCAAAATGTGTGGTCACGCTGTTAACTGAAATGCTCGAACCCTTCCAGGGCAAAATTTATGACCCGTGCTGCGGCTCGGCAGGAATGTTCGTGCAGTCGGTGAAGTTTGTCGAGAGCCATCAGGGTAAAAGCCGTGATATCGCGCTGTATGGTCAGGAGCTGACAGCCACGACGTATAAACTGGCAAAAATGAACCTCGCCATTCGCGGTCTTTCTGCTAACCTCGGCGAACGACCGGCAAACACTTTCTTTAGCGACCAGCACCCGGACCTGAAAGCTGACTATATTCTGGCGAACCCGCCGTTCAACCTGAAAGACTGGCGTAACGAAGCCGAATTAACCAAAGACCCACGTTTTGCCGGTTATCGTATGCCGCCAACCGGTAACGCCAACTACGGCTGGATTTTGCATATGCTCTCCAAGCTGTCGGCTAACGGCACAGCAGGTTTTGTGCTGGCAAACGGTTCGATGAGTTCTAACACCAGCGGTGAAGGCGAGATCCGTGCACAGATGATCGAAAATGATCTGATCGACTGCATGATTGCTCTGCCAGGTCAGTTGTTTTACACCACGCAGATCCCGGTGTGTTTATGGTTTATGACCAAATCGAAGGCTGCCGATCCGGCCAAAGGTTATCGTGATCGTCAGGGCGAGACGCTGTTTATTGATGCGCGTAACCTCGGCACCATGATTAGCCGCACAACTAAAGAGTTAACGACGGAAGATATTGCCACAATCGCCGATACCTACCATGCCTGGCGCAGCACGCCGGAAGAACTGGCTGCACGGATTGCGCGTGGTGACAGCAAGCTGGAAAAATATGAAGACCAGGCTGGCTTCTGCAAAGTTGCGACCCTGCAAGATATTAAAGATAACGACTACGTTCTGACACCGGGCCGCTATGTAGGTGCAGCCGAGCAGGAAGAGGACGGCGTGGCATTTGAGACGAAAATGCGTGAATTGTCGAAGACGTTGTTTGAGCAGATGAAGCAGGCGGAAGAACTGGATCGTGCGATTCGCCAGAATCTGGAGGCGCTGGGTTATGGGGAGTAAGTGGGAACGAATTACAGTAGCAGATGTATGCACTTCAATTGTTGATTGTGTGAATAAGACTGCGCCTGTTGTGGAATATCCAACTAATTATAAAATGATTCGGACACCTAATATTCGTTCAGGCAAAGTAACACTAGATGGCTGCCGTTTTGTAGAAAAAGAAGTTTATGAAACCTGGACAAGGCGCTCAAAGCCGCAGAAAGGAGACGTGTTACTTACTCGCGAAGCTCCCCTTGGAGAAGTTGGGATTATAACAACCGACGAGAATATTTTTTTGGGTCAAAGGATAATGCAATATAGAGCAGATAAAAATAAAATTGACCCGTATTTTTTATTGTATTCATTTTTATCACCAGATCTTCAGCAACAGTTCTCAATGCATGAAGGTTCCGGATCTGTTGTTAGTCATATAAGGGTTGGTGATTGCTCTAAATTCGAGATTAATCTTCCTCCGCTAGAAATACAAAAATCAATCGTAAAAACATTGAAATGCCTTGATGATCGTATTGAGATCAATACAAAAATCAGCCAAACCCTGGAACAAATGTCCCAAACCCTTTTCAAATCCTGGTTTGTGGATTTTGATCCAGTGATTGATAACGCTCTGGATGCAGGAAATCCAATCCCGGAGGCTCTGCAATCTCGTGCCGAGTTGCGTCAAAAAGTACGTAATAGTACAGATTTTAAACCGCTTCCGGCGGAAATCCGCTCACTTTTCCCAAGTGAATTTGAAGAGACGGAGTTGGGTTGGGTGCCAAAGGGCTGGACGCTGAAGTCTGTAGCAAAATCTATAAATATAAATCCTAGTATAAAATTACCAAAAAATAAAATCGCAAAGTATGTTGATATGAAATCTTTGCCTACTCAAGGATATTCAATATCAGATATTATAGAAAAGCCATATTCAGGGGGAGCGAAATTCCAAAATAACGATACTTTATTCGCTCGGATAACTCCATGCCTAGAAAATGGTAAAACAGGATTTGTTGATTTTTTAGATGAAAAAGAGACTGCGTTTGGTTCTACTGAATTTATAGTGATGCGAGGTACTCCTCAAGTACATTATTTGTATGTAGCTTGTTTAGCCCGAGAAAGTAATTTCAGGTTACATGCAATACAAAACATGGTCGGTTCATCCGGCCGCCAACGGGTACAGAACAGCTGCTTTGATAGCTTTTATATTGCAATACCAACACCTGCTGTAATGAGCTTATTTTCAGGAAAAGTCAGTAGTTACTTTGATAAAATGTATTTCTGTAATTTGGAAAACAAATCCCTGACGACCCTCCGCGACACCTTGCTCCCAAAACTCATCTCCGGCGAGCTCTCCCTGGAAGATCTTCCGGATCTCAGCACCAATACAGAAGCCGCATAACGCATTTTGCCCCTGTAAAATCAGGGGCTTTCTGGTAAGGTTTTCTACTGATACGGGAATGCTTACCAGAAATTAGCCAGGGTTGGAGCGCGATATGAGTCTCTCTTTCAGTGAAGCAAAATTAGAACAAGCGATCATTGAACTGTTACAGGATCAGGGATATCAACACCTGATCGGCGATAATGTCCCACGTTCGAGTCTCGATCAGGTCATTATCGAAGACGATCTCCGTCATTATTTAGCGGCACGCTACCAGCCTGATGGCATTACTGAAGAAGAGATTCAGCGACTGATCAAACAGTTCACCACACTTCCCGCCTCCGATCTTTATGAAAGCAACAAAACATTTTGTCGCTGGCTGGCAAATGGTTTTCTGTTCAAACGCGACGATCGGCAACAAAAAGATCTCTACATTGAATTGCTCGACACCTGGCATCTACCTGCCGCACTGCGCCAGATATTTGACGCCGAAGATGTCCTGTTGCAACAGGCTGCGGAACTCCCGCCCTCCTATATTAATCCGCCGCTTAATCGGATTAAGATTGTTAATCAGCTTGAAATCTCCGGCAAAGATAACCAGACTCGTATTCCTGACGGCATTCTCTATATCAATGGTCTGCCACTAGTCGTCTTTGAATTTAAAAGTGCGGTGCGCGAGCAAGAAGCCAGTATTGGCGATGCCTGGAAGCAGCTCTGTAAATGCTATCGCCGGGATATTCCGCAACTGTTTATCTACAACGCGCTCTGCATTATCAGCGATGGCGTAAATAACCGCATGGGCAACCTGTTTGCGCCCTATGAATACTTTTACTCATGGCGCAAAATCACCGGTAATGAAAACCGTGAACAGGACGGAATTCCATCATTGCACTCAATGATTCAGGGGCTGTTTCATCCGGTACGTCTGCTGGATGTGATTAAAAACTTTATCTGCTTCCCGGATAAAGCCAAGCACGAAGTTAAAATTTGCTGCCGATATCCGCAGTACTATGCCGCCCGCAAACTCTATTACAGCATCAAGCAAGCGCGTAAACCTTTCGGTAGCGGTAAAGGCGGTACCTACTTTGGCGCCACGGGCTGCGGTAAAAGCTACACCATGCAATTTTTAACCCGCCTGTTAATGAAAAGCGTGGAGTTTGCCAGCCCGACCATTGTTTTGATCACCGACCGCACCGATCTGGACGATCAGCTTTCTGCGCAAATGTGCAACGCCAAAAATTACATTGGCGACGACACCATCGTTCCCGTTACAAGCCGTGAAGATCTGCGTAATCAACTGGCGGGACGCAATAGTGGCGGTGTATTCCTGACAACGATCCATAAATTCACCGAAGACACCGAACTTCTTTCTGAACGCAGCAATATCATTTGCATCTCGGACGAAGCACATCGCAGCCAGGTTAACCTCGACCAGAAAGTCATCGTCGATAAAGAAAGCGGAAAAGTGCGCAAAACTTATGGCTTTGCGAAATACCTGCACGATTCACTGCCAAACGCCACCTATGTTGGCTTTACCGGAACTCCGATTGACGCAACACTCGATGTCTTCGGTGAGGTGATCGACAGTTACACCATGACCGAATCCGTTCAGGATGAAATCACTGTACGCATCGTGTACGAAGGCCGTGCGGCTAAAGTGATCCTGGACTCCAGCAAACTGGAAGAAGTCGAAAAGTATTACGAAGAGTGCGCAAACGCAGGCACCAATGAGTGGCAAATCGACGAAAGCAAAAAAGCCACCGCCACCATGAATGCGGTACTGGGTGATGAAGATCGGTTAAAAGCCCTCGCGGAAGATTTTGCTAAACATTATGAAAAACGCGTAGCCGAAGGTTCCACCGTAAAAGGCAAAGCCATGTTTGTTTGTGCCAGCCGTGAAATTGCCTGGGATTTCTACCGCCAGCTTAAAGCTATTCGCCCTGCCTGGTTTGAAGTGAAGCAAGCCCCCGATGGCGTCGTCCTGACGGAACAGGAACAAAAAGAGTTACCGCCTTCTGAAATGGTGAAGATGGTCATGACGCGCGGTAAAGATGACGACGAGGCGCTTTATGATTTACTGGGCACAAAAGAATATCGTAAAGAGCTGGATAAGCAGTTCAAAAACGCTAAATCGAATTTCAAAATTGCCATTGTTGTTGATATGTGGCTGACCGGTTTCGACGTCCCGGAACTGGATACCATCTATATTGATAAACCCTTACAAAAACATAATCTTATCCAGACTATTTCTCGCGTTAACCGTAAACTGGAAGGCAAAAGTAAAGGGTTAGTGGTGGACTACATCGGCATTAAAAGTCAGATGAACCAGGCACTGGCAATGTATTCCCGCATTGATGCCACCAACTTTGAAGATATTCAGCAATCGGTAATAGAAGTTAAAAACCATCTCGATTTGTTGGGGCAAGTCTTTTACGAATTTGACAGTCGGGATTATTTTAGTGGTGAGCCACAAGCGCAATTATCCTGCCTCAACCGCGCGGCGGAATTTGTTCTGCGTACCCAGAAAGTTGAACGTCGTTTTATGGGACTGGTTAAACGCATGAAAGCCGCCTACGACGTCTGCTGCGGCAGCGAAGCATTATCACAGACAGAACGTGACTATATTCACTATTATCTTGCTGTTCGTTCAATTGTTTTCAAACTGACGAAAGGTGACGCACCGGATGTTACCCAGATGAATGCACGCGTTCGTGAAATGATTGCAGAAGCGCTAAAAGCTGATGGCGTAGAAGAAATTTATTTTCTTGGCGATAAAAAAGCGGAATCCATCGATATTTTTGACGAAGATTATCTGGCGCGAATTAACAAGATCAAACTTCCGGCAACGAAGATCCAGCTATTACAAAAATTACTGGAAAAAGCGATCAGCGACTTCAGGAAAGTGAACCAGTTGCAAGGGATTAACTTCACCCGCCGCTTCCAGGCTATTATAGATCGTTATAATGAGCGGCGAGAAGATGATGTACTCAACGGTGAAGAATTCGATACATTCAGTCAGGAAATGACCGATATTATCTATGATATTAAAACAGAAATGGGCACCTGGGCCGATTTAGGTATTGATATTGAAGAAAAAGCGTTCTTCGACATTCTTGCTCATATGCGCGATAAATATCAGTTCACCTATGACGATGAAAAAATGCTGTCGCTGGCAAAAGAGATGAAAAGCGTGGTTGACAACACATCGAAATATCCTGACTGGAGTAAACGCGATGATATTAAAGCGAAACTGAAAGTTGAACTTATTCTGCTTCTACACAAGCATAAGTTCCCGCCAGTAGTGAATGATGATGTTTATATGGGGGTACTGGCGCAAGCAGAGAACTTTAAGAAAAATCACATGAGTTGAGTCTGTCATAATGGAGTATCTCATCAGATACTCCTTCTTTATCTATTTTGTAAGAGCCAAAATAGATAAATTATGTTACGCATAACCAGCTCATTTAAACTATCTGGTCTGTTTCCTCCGGTTCTACAAAAATAGATAGGGGTGCATCTACGTTACCAATACTGGCATCATGGCTACATACGGCGGTCAGTTTACGCTTACTCACCATTCTTTACTTTTTTATAAGCGTCAATAGGTTTGGGATATGACTTTTTCAAGAAGCCAAACTGTTTGGAGTAAGCAAAAAAGCCTCCACAAATTGCTGCGGAGGCATAAAGAAACACAATTATGCCTAACCTTTAGTCTATTGTTGCCTTTTCACAAGACGAAATATCACCTTAAGGCCATTTTTTTATTAGCAATCGTTAATCGCAATCATCAATGATCAAATAGGTTGCATGTACAGGACCATGTACGCCAACAACTTTGATCAGTTCTATATCTGCAGTAGAACTTGGGCCTCCAATCAGATTTATACAGGACGGCATCCGTTGTCCTTCCTGAGCCATATCATGAAGTTTTTGCGCAAGCTGCGCCACTCTGGGGAGAATGGTGCTTTTACGTAAAACAAATAATGATGCTTCAGGCAAAAGGCTTACTGAGCGCCCACGTTCTGGTGCGGAGAATAAGACAATACCTCCTGATTCTGTCAGCCCATACTCAGCGAAAACGACACCAGTTTTTGCCTTTTCAGCAAGATGGATATTTTCATCGCCCTTCTCCGGATCCCACAGAGCAGCGTCCATTTCTTTTTGTAGCAATGGCGTAATCCCTGTATCGACCAGTCGTTGATCGTTGCTGATAATGACTGGCCCGGAACCGAACTTCCAACAGATGTCTAAGGCTGTTGATGGTGCGTTCTCAGGCGACACCAGAACACACTCGGCAAGCATCACTTCCGAGGCAAATTTAATAAACGCCTCACAGCGTTGGTCTGATGTCAACTCTGTTAAACGTGTCGTAGCCAGCGTATTTACAGGCTCCGGCATTGCTTCGGGAATATGTCTTACTGGTCTGCCAAGCTTTCTGGCGATCGCAACGAGAAATTCCTCTCTGTTTTCCATAAATTACCCCTCCTTCTTATGTCGCTTGAACCAACTACGGAAGCTTTCTCCATCAGGTGATGGCAGGTCTCTGGCTTCAGTCCATTCTTTTATCGCTCCAACACTAATCGGCGTTTTTCCTTTCCTGATGAACAGACGGGCTGTTTTGGCCCCAGCAACCATACCTACCTTCCACAACGCCGGATGGCTGTTTATGTAATTGAATGCTCTGGTTATACGGCGTTCCGTTAATGGTGTGATTTCAGACTCTGCCATAACCTGGCGATGTTTTTGTATTAGCGTTGCCAGAGGTATTTTTACAGGACATACCCCATTGCAGGCAGTGCACAATGAGCAGGCATAGGGTAAATCCTTAAAGTCTTCATATCCACCAAGCAATGGGGAAATAACCGCGCCGATTGGCCCCGGGTAGATTGAACCATAACCATGCCCACCAATCTGACGATAAGCCGGGCAGGTATTAATGCAGGCACCGCAGCGGATACATCGCAATACATCGCTGAATTCTGAGCCGAGAATCTCTGAACGCCCATTGTCAACAATAACGAGATGGAACTCTTCCGGACCATCAACATGTCCTTCTTCTCTGGGGCCTGTAAGCCAGGTGTTATAACCTGTCAGTCTCGCCCCGACAGCACTCCTTGCAAGCATGGTAATCAGAACATCCACCTCCTGGAATGTCGGAGCAATACGCTCCATACCCATAACAGCAATATGTGTTTTAGGTAATGTGGTGCACATCCGTGCGTTGCCTTCGTTTGTAACAAGGCAGACTGACCCTGTTTCTGCAACGGCAAAGTTACACCCCGTTACGCCAACTTCAGCACTCAGAAAATCTTGTCTGATTTTCTCACGGATGAACAATGTCATTGCTTCTGGAGTTTCAGGCCCGTCATACCCCAGATGTTCATGTAAAACTCTGCGGATTTGATGGCGATCTTTATGTATTGCTGGCACAACCACATGCGATGGTGGCTCATGTGCTAGCTGAAGAATATATTCCCCAAGGTCCGTTTCAATCACGGGTATCCCGGCTTTCTGAAGAACGGCATTCATGCCAATTTCCTCAGTCACCATTGATTTGGATTTAACAACCTTCCTGGCGTTTTTTTCTTTCGCCACCTTCAGTATGTAACTGGTTGCATCCTCTCTGGTACGGGCAAAATATACATGCCCGCCATTCGCAGTAACCTTTTCGGACAATTGATACAAATAAGCATCAAGATTTTCCAGAACATGCCGACGAATCTGTTCAGCTCGTGAACGCCATTCCTCCCAGTGTCCCAATTCATCAACCATTTTCTGTCGATTAGTCCCTATGCGCTCCTGTGCGTTAGCCACAGCTTTTCGCATGATCGGGTCCTGAATCTGAATACGGATACGCTCTTTAAACCTGATATCACTTGTTTTCAAAGACATTCTGTTTACCTCATCTGTGCATCAGGACTTCAGCAATATGCATCACTTTTACAGGATGCCCTTCACGGTTAAGCCGACCGCCGATGTTTAGCAGGCAACTGGCGTCAGCCCCGATAAGAAAATCAGGTTTAACATCCATAATATGCCCGACTTTCTCTTTCACCATTTCACCAGAGATCTCCGCCATTTTTACAGAGAATGTGCCGCCAAACCCGCAGCACGTTTCCTGAGCGTGAAACGGCAGTAGCTCAAGCCCCTGTACATTCTCAAGCAGCAAAAGCGGCTCTCTGGTTACACCCAGCTTACGGGAAAGGCTGCATGAAGGATGGTACACAGCGCGACCATTGAGTTTTGCCCCAACATCTGTGATGCCAAGATGATTTACTATAAATGATGTCAAATCATGCAGGCGTTCAGCCACTTTTTCAGCTCGTGCCGCCCACTCAGGTTCTTCACTGAGATAGCGAGCGTAATTTTTTATCGTGTAAGTGCATGACCCGGCAGGAGATACTACCGGCCAGTCATTCTCTTCCAGCGAAGATATGAGATTTTTCATGCCCGGGATGGCATCACGAACATAACCGCCATTTATCGCTGGCTGACCACAACATCCCTGCTTTTCGGGGAAATGGACATTGCAACCCAATTGCTCCAGTAACAGCACACTCTTTTGTGCCATCCGGGATTTAAACGCATCACCAATGCAGGTGACGAAAAAGTTAACATTCACAGAAATTTCTCCTATTGATTAATATTCCACGTCCTTTTGTTGTTTTTTCTCAGGCCATGAACAGGTGGTAGACAAGGCCTACTTTCAGTCCAAGAATAACAATATAAGCAAAGCAGTACTTCAGTGTTCCTGACATGATTACGCTGCCCTGACCATCCATACGGGTGGCTGAAACAGCGATAGCAATACTCTGAGGAGAAATCATTTTGCCGCCTGTTGCGCCAGATGTATTTGCGGCAGCCAGCCAGAGCGGGTCCACATGCAATTTTTCAGCCGCAGTGGTCTGCAATTTACCAAACAGAATGTTGGAGTTTGTGTCACTACCAGTAACAAATGTACCAAGAGCGCCGATAACCGGAGCAATGAAGAGGTAGGCCCCACCAGTCAGATCCACAAGACTCTGTGCCAGAGTGCCAATCAACCCACAGACATCCATTACCGTTGCCATGGCAACAATCGCAGAAATGGCAATAATGGAGTTTTTAAGTTGTTTTACCGTGCTGACAAATACGTTTAACAGGCATGACAGGGATGCTTTCTGTATCAAGCCGCCAATAACACTGGCAATGATAATCAGAACACCGGGGGTTGCGATCCATTCAATTTTCATCGACAGATTGCTGCCGTTACTCAGAGAGAAGGTGAGTGACGAGGCAATCTGAGACACTGCACTTTTTATCGTCGGGAACAGTGGAGAGCAAAGCAGAATGAACAGAAAGATCAGAATGTAGATTGAGCACGCACGTAACAACGCCCCACGAGAGTATGAAAGTGCGCTGGCGCTATCTGCTGAACTCTCAATAAGAAATTCAGGTTCTGTTTTTTCTTTACGGTTTTTTGCCATAAAGACTATAACGATCAGACTGACAAGACTTCCTGCGAAAGCCGGGAGCTCTGCGCCAAGATTAACAGCCACCAGATACTGAGGTATCAATGTGCTAATACCGCACATCAGGGTAATTAACCCTACGCCTCGTATAGCTTTCATACCTCCACCGATAATCGTGACGATAACGAAGGGGAGCAGAATGTTGAACAGTGCCAGCTGAAGAATAATCGTCCCGCTGAGTGTGGTTACAGGTAAATTAACTTGTTCAGCAAGCACGGAGACAGGTATACCGACTGCCCCAAACGCTGTAGGGACTGTATTAGCAACCAGTGATGCAATCGCTGCTTTTAGTGGGTTAAAGCCCAGTGCAATGAGTATACCTATGGGGATTGCTACCGCTGTACCGTATCCGGCGGCCGCCTCAAGAAATCCGCCAAAACACCATGAGATAAGAAGAACCTGGATGCGTTTATCGTCACTAACGCTCGCCAGAACATTTCTCAGAATATCCATGCTTTTTGTCGCATTCATCAGGTTATAGCTGTAAATGGCAGCAAGGATGACAATCACAATCGGCCACAAACCTTTGATTGCGCCGTATACCACAGCAGATCCCATATCCATAACTGGCGTCTGCCAGAAAACCCCTCCAAGGATTAGCGTGAGCAGGAGAGTGCTAAGCACAGAATAGTGTATGGGCATTTTGACTTTCAGAATCAAAATGATCATCGCCAGAAGGGGGGTAAGTCCCAGTAAAAAAAGCAGGTAATCGTGCATGTCATTTCCTTAAACGAAAACAAAGTCAGCATCATTACTGTGGTTATTGATAGTTTCCACGCCCTGTCGGACGAGAGTGTTTAGTTATCAGGGGGAGAATGAGTATCGCCTCCAAAATTGGGATGTTCTTATAAAGTATTTTTTAGTTTAAAAAATATAGCTGAATCGTTTCATTGTTATCTTCCATGAATAAATGTTATGGAATAATACTTTTTGGGTATTTTTTGTTTATGCGTGTAACACTTGTGTGCTATCCCGATATAACCTTAAGACTGGAGTTGCAACTGGAGCTCGTCGAAAATCAACGCCCAAATCCTCGACAAATGGAGAAAGAGAATGAGCAATATCACCAGGAATAGTTTAGTTGTAACAGGCGTTCTGGCTGCGCTTATGGCAGGGAATGTTGCGTTGGCATCTGATGTGCCTACTGAAGTGACTCTAATAGATAAACAAACGCTGGTACGTAACAACGGTGCAGAGGTTCAGTCAGAGCAGGACACTGACTGTCGTCTGAGAGGAAGTGGATAAAGCCGGAGCAAGAGAGCCAAATCATGATCGATTCGAATGCCAAACTATGATCGATTCAGATGCCATTTTGCAATTAATTTAAAGTTTTATAAAAAACATGACAAAAAATATGTTATATAGTTGGATATAAAGTATTATTATCTGAACAGGTTATTCTATATTAAATGGAACAGAAGATTATTAATTATTTATCCAGTAATAGCCCTGCAAAATTAGGCGTTTTATTGAATGATTTAAATATAACAAAGGAGGTATATTACTCCGCAACATTAATTTTACGAGCACAAAAAAGAATTATACACCAGAGAAATGTTGGTGTCATTCTCTTGTGTGATAATGTTATACAGAATATGCAAATGTAGTTTACATTTGTCCTGTCTATTCTTATTTGTAAGCGTTAACCGAGTGCCGTATTGACGGTTATTTATTGGTAATATACTACATTCCATGGCGAGCGTTCGTCAACACGGTTGGAAGGCCATTCCAGTAGTACGCCCAGGATATGGCGCAAATACGCTTCTGGGTCGATACTGTTCAGTCGGCAGGTGCCAATCAGCCCGTACAGTAGCGCTCCACGCTTTCCACTGTGATCGTTGCCGAAGAACACGTAGATGATATGACCTTTATATACTCACTATAGCATTGGTGGGATATTCCAGAGGTCATCATGGATTCGGAAAATATTGCAGCTTACGTCGGGCTGGATGTTCATAAAGAAACCTTGGCGATTGCTACACCTGAATGGCTTGGCGAAATTCGTTATTATGGTACGATTAACAACGAAGCCCTGGCTGTACATCGATTATGTCAGAAATTGCAGGGACCTTACGGAAACATTCTTTCCTGCTATGAAGGTGGTCCCTGTGGGTTTGGGCTATATCATCAACTCACAGTGATGAATATAAAATGTCTGGTTATTGCCCTCTTCCCGTATACCCAAATCACCGGCAGACAGGATCAAAAATGACCATCGGGACGTAATTTCTCTCGCCAGGTTACTGAGGGATGGTGAGGTTCCCCCAGTCTGGCTCCCTGAGCTGACTCATGAAGCTATGCGGGATTTAATCAGAGCCCGTGCCGCTGCAAAACGTGACACGAACAGACAAACGTTATGCCAGGAAGCACTGAACCGGCAAACATCGAACCTGGTTAGTTAATCAATCATTTGGTCTGCTATCTCAACAGATTGCTTTCAACATTATTGTCAGAATCTGGAGCAGATTGAAGATCGCATACTTCAACTCGATCAGGAAATATCTCGCCTGTTACCTGAGTGATCTCTGTGCAATCTGGTCTGCCAGTTGCAGGCTCTTAAAGGTGTTGGTCAGCTAATCGCAATAACCCTGGTTGCTGAACTGGGTGATTTTTCGCGATTTTCCAATCCTGAACAGCTCATGGCTTTTCTGGGACTGGTGCAAGGTGAATATTCCAGCGGAAACAGCATTCGCCCCAGAGGAATAACAAAAGTTGGAAACAGTGAACTGAGACATCTGCTTTACGGATATCAAATAAATTCAGATTATTTAACAGTAAAACCCCACTTATGTGATGAATCTCATAAAAAAGCAAAGTGAAGTAATAATATCCAATTTATCCCTCATTCCTTAAGTAAGCGTACACTGGCCGCGTACACCATGGCATAATGAAATGTTGTTTTACTGATATTTCCGGCTGTTAAAATCCCCGACGGCCCGGCTGAAGCTGGTGCAGGAAAGCGGGTTAATTGTCACTACGCGGGATAGCCTGTCTGGCTGGATACAACGTATTGCCACAGATATGCAGCAACTGCGTCAGTCCGGAATGTCAGTCATCTCCGGGGATGTTGAGGTCTCAGGCACACTGACCGGCCCCCCGTGTTGTTTCCGGGTACTGTTTTTGATTTATGCAACAAAGTATCGCAGCGTCGAATATGAGCTATGGCCAGATTTTTGTTAATCGTGGTTGTTGCAACATGTAAGGCGAATGACCACACTATTCTGGCTCGTTCGTAATCACGCTTTAATTCTGCGTCCTGTGCTGCCGTGGTGAGTTCCGACCAGGACATACGGCGAAGTGTATGTCTGTCGGTAATATTCGTCATGGGCTCTCTGTCTCCTTCGATTTTCCGTCAGGAACACAAACGCCCCGCAGAGAAAATTCACCAACATTCTCCTTTTTAATGGCGCGTAATGCATCGCGGCAGGCCCGTTCGGTATGAAACGCCTGACTGTGCACTGCCAGTGTGGGCTGACGGGCATCACCGGAAGAGACATTAAAGGGCGATGAAAGCCAGAAAATCAAAATCCACATGCGTTACACCTTGTCTTTTTTTGTGGGTATCTGGCCAGAATATTGAGCGCCTGTAATGGAGCTTCATGCATTTCACGGATACAACGGGCATCGGTGATGTTTTCCCTGTAATGCGTGGTTTCCAGCATCATATGATGCATATGGAGCATCCGGGCCAGGGCTGCGCGGAGTTCTTCAATATGTTGTTCATGGGAATGCTGACGGGGTGGTATCCGGCAGAGAGGGATAACCTCCACATCATCCGGGTGCGCGCGAAGCCACGCGTCAGTGACTGCAATGTCGTCAGTGTAAAACCATGTGCCGGATGTCCCGTTGGCCAGAAAACGCATTTTCCAGGCTTCTGGGGTGGCGGTTGTGTTGTTATCTTTCATGGTGCCACCACTCATTCAACAGGCTTAATGCTGTCCAGGCGCAGTCTGCTCAGACTGTCGTGGCTGCCACAGCGGCGTCCTGTACTTTTGCTGTAGCACTCCTGCCCCCTGATACACCATGCCGTTGGCGTTTCGTAGAGGCTGACACGTCGGGTTTTATCTTTACTGGCTAGAAGTCCGGTGTGAGTTTTTGTCTTTTTCATCGGTGGGGTACAAATGCAGAAATTTTGTTGTCATCAGTTTTTGCCTGCAGAGGCCTGAAAAGACAGCGTTTTCAGACCCTGTTCAGGTTAGTGAATATTCTTACCTGGCCTTTCGGCAATATCAATCCCCTGAAGTTGCATGGATATCCCATGCCCATTGAGCATCTGGCTGTCCATGGAATGGATATCACATGTCACCATCAGGTTGTAACAAAGCGTACTCAACATGGCGAGCGCCTCTTCTGAGGATTTACAATGTGTGTTCATAAGGGCCAGAAACTGCTCAACAACATCCGGGTTGATGCTGGTACTGTGTATTTCATCCTTCATTATGTGTCCTTGTTTTTTATTATTTTGCATTTCAGAAAATAACACGATGCATGTAACCCAGAAAACCGATATGTGCACGCGTAGTCACTTTCTGGCTGATTCCGGTTTCTGAAACAAAATACGTGGTGGCATGAAGAGGATTGTGGCGGACGGGGAAAGTGATTTGATTTTGGGGAAGGCGCTGTGCAGTAGTCTTATCCGGCAGTTTAAAGGGGGTGACGAAAACCAATGAGGCACTGGATAAGATTCAGTGGGTAATGACTCCAACTTACTGATAGTGTTTTATGTTCAGATAATGCCCGATGA
>ERZ791808.469-NODE-469-length-46857-cov-5.562049_pt1 | contig 46857 bp, 53 predicted proteins | sample MGYA00510305_ERZ791808 | MGnify/ENA primary metagenome ERZ791808 (study PRJEB30046, sample SAMN00792024) | human gut metagenome | study: EMG produced TPA metagenomics assembly of the A metagenome-wide association study of gut microbiota in type 2... | reverse complement strand
CGTGATTATCCACGGCAGTAGTTTAGCAGAACCGGACAACCTGGCGGTTATCTCTCAGGAAGAAACGATACAGGGAGAAATTTTCATACGATCCAAACATCGACGGGGTGAAATGGGAATTTTCGACCTGTACGATAAGATCACAAACCTATTATTAGGATACCGGCTGGCAGGAACAAAATACCCGATCACTTTTGGTCAATTCGGATATGTAACCGGATTATTGAATAACTGGCAATATTCGCTGGCCTTTTCATTCACTGCCTACCGGATACAAGGCGATGATCCCGAGCCGGATAAACTGATCCGTAAAATAACCATTAAAACAGGACAATATGAATAAATATGAGGTACGGGCGCCCTACGTGGTATTCTCTATCCGCGATGGGAACGGAGCGAAAACGGAATATGCCTTACGCAAAGGCGAAGCGGTGGAGCTGCCCGAAGATGCAGTAGCCGTCCGCGCAATGCTGGCAAAAAAACAAATTGTGGAGCTGCCGGCCAAAACCACAAAAAAATAACGGGACAATCAACCGCCGGTAACGGCACAAAACAATTACGACAATGGGATTTTTACACGGAATAGAACATTTAAACCTGCCTTCCGATTTCATCCCCGTTAACGATGTGGTTACGGCCGTTATCGGGTTGGTAGGAACGGCCGATGCCGGGGCAACTAACGAACTCGTATTATGCAAAAGCGCCAAAGATGACGCGCAGTTTGGCACCACCGGCACAATTCCCGAGGCATTAAAAGCTATCCGGATGCAGGACAGTACGCAGGGTAGCGCGTTGGTATTTGTGGTCAAAGTGAAAGCTGCCAGCGAAAACATTACGGCTGCCGACATCGTGGGTACCGTCAGCGAATCAGGGGAACGTACCGGGCTGAAACTGTTTGACACGGCATTTACCCAATTCGGGTTTGAGCCGATGATTTTCATTGTGCCCCGGTATTCGGCGCTGGATGCCGTCAAACAAGAACTGATTGCCATGACCAACAAAAGCGAGGCAATGGCATACATTGACACGCCGGACGGCTATACGTTCGACGAGGCGATCAAGTCGCGCGGGACCACAGGCGATTTTAAATCCCTAAATGAAGGGCAAAAGCTCCTATTTCCTCACTTCCAGATTGCCAATCCGGACTACAACCCGGAGGCCGGAGATTCCGCACGATATATCAATGTCCCGATGTCTGCCTATGCTGCCGGACTGCGTGCGAAAATCGACTTGGAAGAAGGTTGGCACGTATCATCGTCGAATCATGCCATTACCGGGGTCGAAGGTATGGACGTGGCGTTGACTTTCGGATTGGGCGATCAGACGTGCGAGGCAAATTTGCTGAACGCGGCCGGCATTACAACCGCCGTTAATATGTATGGAAACGGGATCGTTGAGTGGGGCAACTATACGGCCGGTTATCCGGGTAATTTGGGTGCGGATGCTTTCGAGTGTGTTAGACGTACCCGCGCCATTATGAAACGGGCCATACAGCAAGCGTGTATCCCGTTCATCGACAAACCATTTATCCAGGCCAATATTGACGCGATCCGCAACACGGTCAATCAATACCTCAATGGCCTGAAACCTGGCAAAATCGTGGATGGGAAATGCTATTACCGGGCCGAGAGCAACCCGGCCGACGAACTGGCGCAAGGTCATATCACTTTTGATATTGATTTTACGCCGGCACTGCCGATGCAGCGCCTTACGTTCACGTACAAAATCAATCTTTCAAACCTTTCATCAATCGAATAACCATGAAAATAGCAAAGGTTTACGATGCAAATTGCTATGTCAACAATAGCAGCAAGCACGGACAGGCAGCAGAAATCACCTGCCCCAATATCACCGCCATGATGACGGACTATAAAGCGCTGGGGATGGTAGGGTCCGCAGAGTTTTTCAACGGGTTCGACAAAATGGAAGCAACAATCAAATGGACCTACCCCGACAACGACACTAAAATTGCGTTTGCCAACTTTATGAAACCGGTTGACGTAATGGTGCGCTCGAGTAAGGCCGAATATGACGGCGCCGGCATTCAGAATGAAAAGCCGGTTGTCATTTACCTGAAAGGGTATCCGAAACAGCACAACGGTGGGTTGTATAAACCCAAAGAGGACACCGAAGTAGAAAACACGCTGTCCGTTCTCTACTACAAAGAAGAAGTTGACGGCGAAGAAATCGTAGAAGTTGACGTACTCAATAATATCTACAAGGTCAACGGCGTGGACTTACTGGCTGAACGTAGACAAAATCTCGGAATCTGATGGAAGCACTAAAACGCAAACCCGACCTGTCCGTCCGCAAGTCTATGGAATTTCCGGACGGGACCAAAATTGAAGTTATTGGATTAACCGCCCGGGCCAACATGGAAATCGCCAACAACAAAAAATTGAGCGACTTTGACCGCGGAATCCAACTAACGGCAGCCAAAATTTTGGTCGATGGTAAACCCGTCGTTTACGACGATTTGTTGGACAGTTTCACAGACAAAGAGTTGGAACAGATCATTGCATTTGCCAACGATATTAAAATCGACAAAGACGGCAACGAGAACAACCCAAACGAATAGGGTCCCGCACCGGTGAAATGCAAACGTCAGCGCAACAAATAAAGGTTGTTACTTACTCAGACGTAGTGTTTTTAGCGCATTTCACCGGTAGTGGGATCGACCCGATTTTGGACATGCTGGTTGATGATTATTTCGTCTTTTTGGACGAAGCGATCAAACTGTATAAAGAGCAATTAACTATCCCGCGCAGGGTTATACTTGCCGGCATTGAAAAATAATTATGGCGGCTGATAAAGTATTACGTTTAGCGTTCATTTTATCTGCAACAGATAAGATGACCCGCGTTATTGACGAAGCGGTCAAAAAATCGACTAATTCACTTTCAACATTTGGTCGAAACGCTACCAAAGCAGGACGTTCAATGATGAAATCCGGCGCCATGATGGTTGGGGCCGGGGCTGCAATCGGTACAGCAATAATCGGTGTTTCAAAATCGACAGCAGATTACGGAAATTTAGCAGCAAAGACAGCACGATCCGTCGGCATGGATGCTGAAGGGTTCCAAAAACTTGCTTATGCCGCGAAATATGCCGGGGTAGAACAACAAAAATTATCGGCTGCAATGGTTCGGTTCAACAAAAATATTGTTGATGCCGGACAAGGTTCCGGAAAGGCTGCCCAGCTTTTTAAGGACATGGGCATTAAAGTAAAAGATGCGGCCGGCAATTTACGCGCACCCAACGAGATTTTGGCCGATGTAGCCGACAAATTCAAAGAAGCGCCGGATGGCGCCATGAAAACGGCAGCTGCATACGAATTACTCGGCCGTTCCGGTGCTGACATGATTTCCTTACTTAATGGGGGCGCCGAAGGATTGGAAGCAATGGGCAAAGAGGCCGCCGACATGGGGTTAGTTATTTCCAACGATGCAGCAAGAGCCAGCGAAAATTTTGTTGATAATTTGGACCGTGTAAAAGACAGTACACGGGGCGCCGCTTTCCAATTGGGGGCTGCACTTATGCCGATTTTGAACGACTTAGCAATTAAAATCAAAGAAACTATACAAAGCGTTACCAAGTGGGTACAGGAAAACCCCAAATTAGCCGCAACAATCTCAAAAATTGCGGTAGGTGTATCCTTATTACTTGTCACACTCGGTACGCTGGCTATGGTCATTGGGGCTGTTTCATTTGCTATTGGCGCTTTGACATCGCCAATAGGTTTAGTCGTGCTTGCAATCGCGGCTGTCGGAATTGCGGCATTAATAATCGTCAAGTATTGGAATGAAATAGCAGCATTTTTCAGCCGTTTATGGAACCGGGTAATACAAATATTCAAAACAGCATGGGACTGGATAAAAAATATGTTTTTGAACTATACCCCGCACGGACTTATCATCAAACATTGGGATAGTATCGTCGATTGGTTCGTGAACCTGTGGAACAAAGTAGGCGCCGTGTTCTCGGGATTGGGCGCCCGCTTTTATGAGTGGGGCCGCAACATGATCGTTGGATTATGGAACGGTATAAAGTCGATGGTTAACAATCTAATCGAAAGTGTCCGGAATATCGGCCGCAAAATCGCAAACACATTCAAATCCTTTTTTGGGATCAATTCACCATCGCGGTTGTTTATGTCCTATGGGGTGAACATTACGCAAGGTTTGACGGGGGGATTGGAAGCCGGAGGATCGGCGGTAGAACAGGCCACAGAAGGGTTAGGCGTACAAGCTACGAGAGGCGCCGAAAAAGCAATGATGACGAACACGTCCAACACTTCACATGCAGTCAACACAATGGGCGGCGTATCAGTCAGCTATGCACCGAATATCACGATACAGGGGAATATGTCGGAAGATGCAAAACAGGATTTTGTAAAAATGCTGCGGCAGCACCGGGACGAGATCGTCGATATTATGCGCCGGGAGACACAAAACAGGGAACGTCTATCATTCGCATAAGGCCATGTTTGCACAGCTCGGAAACCATATCTTTCAAGGGTTAAAATCGCCGTCAGCCGTCAGCGAAGGTTTTGCCATGAAATATGGCACTATCCCCCTGGTAAACGGAAAGGACACAATACAGCCAACCGGGGAGGAATTAAACGAAATATCCCTGACGGTCCGGTATGCGATTGATTTTTGCGACCCCGCAACCGAGATCGACGCACTGAAAAAATCAATGTGGACCGCGGAGGTGCTGCCCTTCATCATGGGAGACGGTACAATCGTCGGATCATTTGTTATTACCCAAGTTGACAAAACGACCGAACGAACTTCACCCACGGGGACGCTGGAGGCGGCAATCGTCAATATATCCCTGTTGGAGAAAGCCGGCGAAACGGTGTCATCGCCACAGGGTCAAGCATTGGAAAGTCGGGCCCCGGCCGCCGAAACGCCGGCCGCGCCTGTGGCGTCCCCATCCAACGAGATTGCAAACGATATTTCCGAGGCTAAAACCACTATTGGACACATGAAAAATATTGTGTCGCAAGTAAAAAAACGGACTACTTCATTAAAACAGGGTGTCCGCAATGTACAGAAAGCGGCTGAAAAGACGCAGCAACTTTACACAACAGCTAAAACCAAATACGCGGCAACAAAAAAGATCATAATCCGGGCTACTCAGTTGCCAACATCATTGGACGAAGCGCTGAAATATGCCGACAATTTAGCGAAGCTGGACAACGTGACCGATGTAAATGTGCTGGAAATGAATGTAGGCGAGTTATCCAACAGTGCCGAAAAAGTATCCATGCACGCAGCGCCGGTCGTTGCATTTTCGGCAACACGGGAAGGAGGTAAATAATGGCAAGTTTCAACTATACAACGGTCGAAGGGGACCGGATCGACACATTGGCCGCTCGTTTTTACGGCGGCAACGATGGTATTGCAATCATCGCCGATGCAAACCGGAACGTGCCGTTGTCTGCGGTTTTTCCGCTGGGTACGGTACTGATAATTCCGATTGTTGAGGACAACACCATAACTGATAACAACGACTTACCACCGTGGAAACGTTAGAAAAAAATATTGTCGAAATCACCGTAGACGGCAAGAATGTAACAGGGGATGTCAGCCCCTATTTGTCGCGATGCACTTACACCGATCAGGAAGAAGCCGAAAGCGACGAAGTTACATTAGTATTTGAGGACACCAACGGCCAATGGCATGGCCCGTGGTACCCGCAGCAGGGCGATAGCCTTACGGCCAAAATGGGCGAATCCGGCAATTTACTGGACTGCGGGTTATTTGAGATCGACCAAATAGAATATGAGTTCCCCCCCGACCTTTTTTCAATAAAGGCTATCGGGGCGGCTATCACCAAAGATTTACGCACAAAAAACAGTAAAGCATTTGAAAAACAATCCCTAAAAAAAATCGCACAGTATTTCGCAGACAAACACAAATTGAAACTGACGGGGGATGTCAGCGAGTTACAAAAAATAGAGATCGAGCGCAAGACACAGGACAAGCAAACCGACATAGCGTTTTTGCAGTCACTCGCAAAAGAATACGGGTTAATTTTTTCCGTCCGGGGAGATCAGCTCGTATTTATGGACGCGGCAACGCTCGAAACGCAAAAGGCCGTTTTGACCTTTGCCAAAACACAAATGAGTAAAGGCCGTTTCCAGGACAAAACAGCCCAAGTATATGCGGAAGCCAAAGTAGCGACGCGAAACATGCGAACGAATACAGTACAAAAATGGTCCGTCAAACCATCCGGCACCCCGGGCAAAAAGGACACGTTGATCGTTGGCGGCCGGGCTGAAAGCGATGGACAAGCCCAAGCAAAAGCAAAAGGCGCATTAAAAAACTGTAACAAGGACAAAATTACCGGGACTTTTACCGTCCCTGGCAATAATAAGTTGGTCGCCGGGATAAACATAGAATTAACTGAGATCGGCAAGTTTTCGGGAAAATGGCATGTCGTGTCGAGCACACACACCGTCGATAAAAGTAGTGGGTACACCACGGACGTAAACGTCCGGAAAATTGAGGAAAAATAATGCTGCGATTGGGGATCATATCGGAGTTGGGAACCGGCGAAAATCTGGGATATGCACGCGTGTATTTCGACGATCAGGATATTGTGTCCGGCTGGCTGGCGCTCCCATCGACCAATACACGCAGCGTCAAACATTGGATACCTGTTACGGTCAATTCTCAGGTCGCATGTTTGATGGATGATTTATGCGAACAGGGTTACATTGCCGGTGTACTGTGGAGCACTGACGCTATGCCCCCTGAATGGGCCGGACCGGATACAATAGGGATACAGTTTGCCGACGGGACAGAATGCTATTACGACGCCAACAACCACCGTATGACAGTAAACGCCCCGGATGCGGAATTGAATTTTACATGCGCTAAACTAAATATCGAAGGCGAAGTAAATATAAAGGGAAACACGAACGTCACCGGCGAGATCATCGCCAGTGAGGAAGTAACAGCCGGCAAAGAAAAAATCACCCTAACCGGACACCAACACCCCACGCCTGTTGGCGTATCGGGTGCCCCGGTGCCTGGATCAATATAATTGCGATTATGGCAGTATCAATAACAGCAATAAAGGAAGCCATACAAACGGCTTTTAACAACGAGAAGGACAAAGCGGACGATCAGGCCGGGTCGATTGAGCGGATTGCCCAGGCGATTGCCGATGTAGTGGCCGAACAGATCGTACAAGGTATAAATACGGCTGCCGTGGTGCCAACGCTCACGTCCCCCACAGGTGCAGTTACGGGCAAAATAACGATTACAGCAAAGGCGGAATAATGGAAATGAAAAAAGATACGCGCAACTGGCAAGTCAGCCTAAACGATTCGTCGGCAATCGTTGAGGGTGCCAACGACATTGCCCAATGCGTATATATCATTCTGACCACGATACCCGGTAGCGATCCATTACGCCCTGACTTTGGCAGTAACATTTTTCAATACATGGACAAACCGATCCGGACCGTTCAGGCGGCCATTGTATATGCGGCAACAGAGGCATTGAAAAAGTGGGAAACACGCATAGAGGTAACAAAATGCTATGTATCCGAAAATGACCCGCAGGGGTTGACGCTGATTGTTGAGGCTGTCATGGTCAATTCTGCAACACAGATAACGATACCGATAAAATTATAGCTATGAGCAATAATATACCCGTATTCGTCGAGCGCGACCCCGCCGTTATCATGGCCGAAAGTAAGGCCATGATCGAGGAATTATTAGGACGGGAAGTGCAACCGGCACAAGTCGAACAACTGATCCTAAATTGTTTCGTGTACCGTGAGGTACTGATAAATAATAGGTTCAATTCCGGCATGTCTCAAATGCTTTACCAATTCAGTACGGCACCGGTCCTGGATTATATCGCGGCGCTGGTAGCGGTTGAACGTCTACCGGCTGCCACCGCTGGTTGTACAGTTCGGTTTACGCTCGTTGACGGTCACGGTTCAGTCCTGATCCCGGCCGGTACCCGAGTTGCGACAACCGACGGGCAAGTCATATTTGAAACGCTGGACGATGTATCATTGTCCGCAACCGACAAAACGGCCAATATTCAAGTACAAGCCCAAATAGCCGGCACTGCAAGCAATGGATATGCCCCCGGCACTGTAAACAAAATACTGGACCCGTTAGCATTCGTATCCACCGTTACAAATTTGGATGAAACGGGGGGCGGTTCGGACGTGGAAACAGACGAACAGTTACGCGCCCGTATCAAGTTGGCCCCGTCGCAATTTTCGTCAGCTGGGTCCCGGCAAAGCTATGAATTTTACGCCAAGAGCGCTAACGCCCTTATTACGGACGTATCCGTAACGTCACCGGTACCGGGTACCGTGTTGATCGTTGCCCTTACCGCCACAGGCGACACCCCGGAACAGGTCATTAACGACATATACGACACATGTAACGCCGAAAACGTGCGGCCGCTTACCGATACCGTAGTTGTCGCGGCGCCGACCCCGCAAGCCTATTCAATAGAAGTTAATATTCAATTGTACGAAGATACAGACGCGACAACTACAAAAACAGCCGTTTCCGGCCTTCTAAGCGATTATGCAAATGACAAAGGGCGCAAGTTGGGGTTAGACATAATACGGTCGCATATCGCCCAAATATGCCGTCTCGATAATGTTTATGATGTTGAAATAGTCGCGCCGGCAGACAATATCGTAGTAACGGAGGGTCAATATGCGCGATGTAATGGTGTAACCGTCAATATTACAGGTTTTAACCGTGGATAACATAAATGTCATAGCAAGCGGAATAAACGACAACGAATTGGCGCATGCTTTTTCGGCATTGGTCGCGGAACGCTGGGATAATTGGGACTTATCGCCATTTATGGTGTATTTGGTCGATATATGCGCCCCTACCGTCCTACCCTATTTGGCCGATCAATTCGACATTGACGGGCTACGTGGGTTCGGCATGGCCGTATCCGAAGATCAGCAACGCGACATTATCAAAAAATCCATCGCCCTACATAAGTTTCTCGGAACCCCGTGGGCCATTCGTGAGGCGTGCCGAACTGTCGGTTTTCCTGTTATTGTTTTAGAAGAAGGGGTAACAGCCGTTCAGGGTGGCCCGACAAGCCCGGACGATTGGGCACGGTTCCGGGTATTGGTTGAAGCTGACACCACACGGCACATTACCGAAGATGAAGCCCGCAAGCTGCGCCAATTTGTCGAATACTACAAAAACGAACGGTCGCACCTGGTCGAATTGGGTTTTTATCAATCCCTCGTCGAAGGTCCGATATATCGGCCAGACAAACCGGATCGGGACGATTTGGATATTATCACAATGTCCATTTCCCCCAACCCACTTGCATTGAACGCATCCGGCCAATCCAAACCGGTACAAATATCGGTTAGTGCTGATTGGATGCTCGAATCCGATACGGTCGATTGGGGGGATGGTTCCGGTGCCCTGTTGCATTTTACATTCACAGGAAAGGCTGGCGATAGTGTAATTATCGTTACGTCCGACGCAAACCACACAGGCGACCGGGAAATTACCATACCGATAAAGGCAATGGACGGCCGCGTCTTGGGAACATTCAAGATCATGCAGTTGCTCGTATGGAACAACGCATATAGTCACGCATACAGTAACGCCTATAACACCTACGATGCGGAACCGTATGTTGAGGTACCGACCAAAACGATTTTCTTCCCGCAAACACCCGAGAAAGAAGAACAAATAGATGTCTTATCAAACACCGATTGGATTATAACATAATAACCTAAAAACGATAAAACGATGGCAAAAGCTGCATGGTGTACGGTCAATCCGACACAAGGATCGGGAAACGTAACGGTAAATGTGAGTGCAACCGCACACACCGGGCGGTCACAACGAACTACTACCCTAACATTTAGCGCTACCGGTGTAGCCGCCAAGACGGTCAGTGTCCCGCAATCAGCAAAAGCGGAGTTTGTAACGCTTAACGACGTAAGCGCCGCCAAAGGTGGTGGCACGGTCACAATGACAGGCACAAGCAATTCATCCAAACTCACCTTTGCATTGGGATCGGGGGATATTTCGGTATCATTGCCCGGGTCCTATTCCGCAGCGGGTGCAAGCACGGCCAATGCTGCCGCCATTGCTGGCGATCCGGGAGCTGCGGCGCAGTTTGATTTCAGCATTCAATTTTCAGTTCCGGCCAATACCACAATCAACGCAAAAAGTAAAGTTATCACGGTCACGGCCGCCGGCGGCCAGTCCGACAGTGGGACAATTTCGCAGGCTGCCGGCGATCCTACGCTGTCCGTATCTCCGACCTCGGTAACACTCGATGCAGCCGGGACGGCAAAGGCTGTAACAGTAACTTCTAACACCAACTGGACCGTATCATAATGGCAACGACAACGATAGCATGGGGGGACGGCACAGCCGACAAAATCACCGTAACATACGCGGGGACTGTCGGCAGTAGTCAAATGACTATTGCATCAAACGTCAACCAATCGTTGAATCAACGCAAAAAAACGATTAACCTGACGATTAACGGTCAAACGAAAGCGACAGTAACCGTTACGCAACCGGCTCGGTCCCGTTCGTATTCAGTCGCATATAATAACGGATATAAATAAATCACGACCATGACAAAAGCCGAATTAAAAACGCTGTCAAACAGCACGTTTTACGACAACAACGTTGGAGGAATTGCCCCGAGTGCCCACCGGAATTTCAACGATAAGTTAATAGATGCCATCCCCGCGGATGCGGCAATGGCAACATACATTGTCGATAGTGCTGCGACAATGACGGCATGGGCCAACAACGCAGCGGGCAACGACTATTCGTCCGTATTCATCAAGGCGGGCAAATATACCGCCCCGTCATCCATCAACCTGCACACTACGGGAACTAAAGTTGTCATTGCACAGGTTGGCAATGAAATAACATTTGGCGCCAATCAGGGATTTATATATAACGGCCAACCGTCATCCCCCGAATTTTACATGATGGGACTTAACGTCGTGTCGCATGGCTATACCGGAGCTCCTGCCACACCGGGAGTTTTTAACAACTGCATCAACCTGATTAACTGTCGCGTATATTACGCAGCAGATGTTGTTCCATCTAACATAACGGCTTACGCAAACTGCAAAAGACTGGTGAGATGTTTTGCGTATGTCTTAGGGAGAGGGACAAGCGCTAAAGTTTTTGGATTTTTCAGATGCAATGACTTATTGTTTTGCGAAAGTTGGGCAGAAGTAGAAAACGGGGGCACAAGTGCTCAATCCAATGGTTATAATCAATGTACGGGTATGCAAATGTGCTCGGGCTATGGTAGGACAGACGGTGCAGGTTCCGGATATGGATTTAACGCGTGCAGGGTGATGTTCGGTTGTTACCCCGCATCCGATTCAACTAAGGGCACATACTATGCCTGCTACATGCACGCGTCCGGCACTAACGATTCCGTTGCAGACACAGCCGCCGGCGGTTATAATAGATCGTAGCCATGAAAGCAGCAGACAAACACCGGCGCCCGGCCGGGACCCTACATTTATGGGCATTAGACGATCAAGGCCACGAATTATGGCACATATCGGCCAGCAATTTAATTGTTGCTTCCGGATACCAAGCTACGGCGCAAGCGCTGGCGGGTGTTGAGGCTGCAAGAATTGCCCGCGTCGCTGTCGGAACCAATGGCACGGAACCGGTTGAATCCGACACGTCGATCACCAATGCTGTAACGGTCGATATATCCCGCGTGGAATATCCACAGCCGACTACGGTACGTTTCCATTTCACTGTCGGTTACAACGATGCCGTAGGAATGTCAATCCGGGAATTTGGGCTACTGCTCACCGACGGTCGGCTATTTTCCCGAAAAGTCCGGACCGCCATAGAGAAAACGCAATACATGTCGATTGTTGGCATGTGGGATATTAACATTTAAGTATAACAGATCACCCGGGGCAGCCGGAATAACACACTATGAGCATGGAAACACTATTGGCTATCCTAACGGCTGTATTCGGTACCGGCTGGGGTATTCAGTTCTTTTATTATCGTTATGAGCGTCGCAAACGAAAAGCGGAGGTAGAAAACATAGAGCTCGACCTTGACGCGAAACACGACGAATTACAAGACCGCCAGTTAGAGAAAGCCTACAAACAAATTACCGAGTTGCAAAACATCGTCGATTCTGAACGCGAGAAATGGGTGGAGCTGGCCCGCAAGCTATCTGACCTGAAAACCGAACTTTTGAACGAGCAAGAAGCACGACGTATGGCCGAATATGACAAATGCACTGTACAATCTTGCCTTAACCGTCAACCACCAAGAAAATGAAATACTTTACAATTCCCGAACTAACGGCCTCGGTCAAGGCTCAAGCGCTCGGGATCGACAATACCCCGCCGCCGGGCGTGAAGATCAAATTATCAAACCTTATCAATAACCTGCTCGATCCGATCCGTGACAAATGGGGTGGCCCGATTTCCGTAAATAGTGGCTACCGGTGCCCAGTATTAAATCAGAGGGTCGGCGGCGTTCCAACCAGCCAGCACGTCCGGGGCGAAGCTGCTGACATTACGGTAGGCAGCCAGGCGGGGAACCGCCGATTGTTCGACCTTATCGTTACTGGCGGGTTTGACTTTGACCAACTGATTGACGAGAGCGGGTATAGTTGGATTCATGTTTCATACTCCGCCGGAAAGAACCGGCGACAAATCCTACACTTATGATAGAAATTCAAAAGAAATCATGTGACTGGCTGACTTTCGGGAGAACTGCAATTACCTTGTGGCCATTTATCGTTTTCCGTTCTGACGTGCCGATTCATATAGGCCTAAGAAACCATGAAATGATCCACGGACGCCAGCAGGTCGAATGTATAGTTGTGACGTGGTGTATCATCGGCCTGTTTTCGATACTCGGTTGGGATGTCCGGTGGTGGGTGGCCGTCCCGGTAACGCTCTTGAATTTCTATCTATGGTACGTCTTTGTTTGGTTCGTACAACTGATCCTACCACCGTATGACCGCGCCTACCGGGATATTTGTTTTGAAGTTGAGGCATACACCAACGAAGATAACCCGGACTATCTCAAAACGCGTCGATGGTTTGCATGGTGGCACTATATTTTTTCAAATTTTAAGCGATGAAAAAATTGATATTGGCAGCCCTTATTTTGGGCCTTTGTAGCTGTTCGGCCAGTCGTAAGGTATCATTATCCACCGAAACGAAGATCACCGATAACACCGAAGCAAATGTTACGCAGAAGCGTGATAAGGATTCGACCGGACGGACAGAAGTACACACGGAGGAAACCAGCACCCGGACTACGAACAAAGAGGTGGTAACAGAAAAATTCGACACAGACAAACCGGTCGATCCAGCCACGGGAACCCCACCACTAAAAGAACGCACGACGATCCGGGAACGCCAGGGATCGGCCCGGCAGACGCAAGCGATTACGAAAACAGAAGCCAACATACACGAATCAGATTCTATTACCGATCGGTCAAAATATGATATTGCCGAACTGAACAAAACGATCACGACCGAAAAGACAAAAAAGTCTGTACCGTGGTGGGTGTGGCTGGTTGGTATTGGGGGCGTTACCGGAATCGTGATAGTGTGTCGAAAATACCTTAAAAAAATATTGTAACCATGCTTACGACCTCACAGGGAAGTGTGCTGATTCCTTCCGATTTCAAGATTGAGATTACCGGTATCACCGATTCCGAAGGTAAGCCGCAAGACATTCCCTCGGCTAAATATTATTTTGAGTTCTACGTTGGACACGATGGCCCTTATATCGTTTCTAACGCTCAAAACGGCATATTGGATCGTGGTAAATTGTACTTCGTTTTTGAAAATTACCCGTTCAAAACGGCCGGGACATTGCGTTACAAGCAACTTACACAAGTGCCCGATACGGCGTTTTCAGACGGATTGTGCGATATATGGACGGAAGGTGAAACCAATATAAGTCTTACCGTATGAAAGAATGCTCAACATTTACCGGAGAATTTGCCACACCTGAAATCAGCGATTTGACGGGCGGGCTGTCGGTACCGGTAATATTCTCACAGCCACCGATGGAATACCGCGCGGTGTCGATCACAGAGAACGGGACACAAGAGATCGTCCCGAATGATGGGTACGAGGGTATAACAAGCGTAGGGATCACCACAAACGTACAGCCGTCGTTAGAGGAAGTGAATGTAGAAATCGAACCAGGAAGCCACGTTATCACCCCCTCGGAAGGTTACTATGGCATTTCCAAAGCGACGGTTACGGTGGTAGATCCCGACAAGGATTGGCATCCCGATCCTACCTGGTGGGACATTGAAACCATTGTACAGGCGCCGGAAAATCAGGAATATCCGTACAAATTAATTCAACTGCTGACCAATTCGGAAGTAACAACGGATTTGAAAAACGCCACAGCCTACAAAACCAGCGACGGGCAATTTTATGATAGCTCGCCGCAAACGCATACTTGGGACGTAACACAAGACAAACCCTGCGTAATTAACGGAAAGACGAGATACAAAACGCGGTGGCTTATCACATACTATTCTGACCCCAAAATGTACGGTTTCGCGGCGAACTCAAGTTGTTTATATTGCATCTTAGATGGCATCACGCCTGTTGGTGGTACTGTCTTTAATGGGTGTAGGCAGTTACAATCGTTCAAACTACTGAACGGTGCCGGATTTACCAATATGTCCAAATTGCCCCGTTTATTTTACAATTGTTCGTCTTTGACATATATTCCGTGGTTCGACACAAGTAATGCCACTGAATGCGGCCACATGTTTGCCGGTTGTAAATCATTAAGAAAAATTCCATTACTGGAAATGGGTAATGTAACGCAGGCCAATAATATGTTCGACGGATGCTCTGAATTGGAGGATGTGCCTTTATTTAATACCGCGCAAGTAACCAATATGACCAGCATGTTTTCGGCATGTTATGCACTAAAATCGGTACCGGATTTCGATACGGGTATGGTTGAATCTATGAGCAATATGTTCTCCACATGCTATGCGTTACAACACATTCCGAATTTAAACACGAGGAATGTTACAAGCATGGATCAGTTGGTTAAAAACTGTTATTCGCTGGTATCCGTCGATTTGACTGTCAATCAAAGCGGGCCGGATTTCAACAATTCGCCGCTGTCCAGGGAGAGCCTTCTCGGATTGATTGACCGGCTCCCGCAGGCCGATACAGTAAAAATACTCATGCTCGGAGTAACCAACCTTGCTAAATTGACCGATGACGAGAAAGCAGCCGCCACCGCTAAAAACTGGACTTTGACATGACAACTGAAACCATCATCACACCCCGGGGGACATTGGTTCGACTTGCGGCCAATTTTGGTATGGTTCTGACCGATGCAGGACAGACGTTTTTCTCTTATGCAATTTTCCTCGGTGTCCACGATTCACCTGAGAATTACAGGGAGATTCCCGAGCTGGAAACAGAACAGGGCGAAGCCGAGAAATAGAATCCGGCAGTAAAATTCGGTCATATATTTGGGATGAAATATAATCTTAGTCCCGGTAAATACTGGCTTGTGTAGAATAGTGGTCATAAGTGACCGCTATTTTTTTTGTAAAAAACATTAATTAAAGTTTGCTAATAACAAACTTTAATTGTATATTTGTATTGTCAAACCGGGGGTAAGACCCCATAAAAATCTAAGTTCTATGAAATCTTTAATCGAAGCTATCAAAGAGATAGCAAAGAAAAACCCGGACGGGTTCACGGTTGAGTTAGCAACCTTAAAAAAAGTAACACAAGGCATATCGGTTGCCTACTTCGAGACACAAGACAGTTTTAACGACGAGGGGTTACAAAAGGTTCTTACACATGCAAAAATGCACGACAAGGTAGTAGGGGGATGGCTGAATGAGGAAAACGGTTTTTTTTACTACGACAGCATCAAAATCTTCACCGACCTAAACGAAGCAATCCGATTCGGAAAAGAAAATAAACAAATCGCGATTTTCGACCTTACAAATCTTCGGCTAATCAAATTGTAAATCAGACAGGGGGCGGCCAGCCCGCCCCCTTTTCTTTCAACGATCAGACCATGACACACGAAACCATCATAAATAAGGGCGAAAAACGATACAAATTTATAATTGAGGCGTTTATGCCTGAAATGTGGAAAGAATTACGGCATAAATATAAATTCTCTTTATTTTATAATGACAATAGTTCATTGCATTGGCATAGTATTATAACTTCAACAGATGATCCTAATAGTATTCTACATCATATAACAGAAGATGAATTTTTTGATGCTAAATTAGCAATGTGGGAACTTTTTTTTGAAAAACGACCATGAAAAACATTGAGATATTGCCTATTTCGGCAGATGCAAAAAAACGACTGGCAGAGTTTGCGGTACAATACCGCAGAATGGGCCGTATCTATGTCGAAATTGTATCATTTAACGGTCAACGCCTAATTGTAAGGGCAGAACAAAAAGAAACCGTAAACGACAAGATTTTGACGAAATCGGAATTGGTCGAACGCGTCCGGGAAATGTTCGCTGGGGAAATTCCCGAGACGTGGAAATTGACCGTTTCGGCAGTGAATTATGACCGGCGCGATATTGCATCCGTTGATGCTGATTGGATCAAATCGAACATGGATCGGTTAGGGTTAAAGGCAAAAGATATTGTTTCGCATACCGGTATTGACAAAGCGTCGATCAGCTTATATTTATCCGGCAACAAACCATTCAGTAAGTTGGCAAAGGCTGCGTTTTATTATTTTTTGAAGTATTACGAAAAATCCAATTTCCGGTAATATTTTATGCAAATGTTGGCAGATAGTTGGCAAAATATATCTTATAGTTTTGTATTCAACTATAAACCAATACAATAAAATGATAAACGTATAGTTTCCTAAACTTTAAATGCAGGTTCGAGTCCTGCTAGAACCACAGAAATTCCTGATAATTAATGCATTATCAGGAATTTTGATTTTACAACAGGAACGAATTTAGGAACGTTTTATATTCTCAAGGGATAAAACGCCTAATTCCTATCTTCCTCCACAAGAGAAAAATTAAGGTTACCCCTACCCACCGGACACCCACACCCTCCACGGTCTTTTTCGTTTTCTCAGTCACGACGGTCAATCAACTATAAACCAGCGACTAATCGCAGGGTGTGGTCGATTATCGTGCAGGCAGGGGAATTGGCTGGAATGTAATATTTTGATTATCAGTTTACATTCAGCCCCGTGAAGGACATAAAATCGTACCTTCACTTATTTATTTCAAAACTATAAAACAACACTGGGATACAAGAAATAACCTAATCTCTGTACAAAACATGTCATTTTATATCGATCCGTTCAACCGGTTGTTTCTTCACGTCATCCAGCGGCATACTGTAATATCTCACATTCTCGAAATCAATAGTTTTCAAGTCTATGCAACGGATGTTGCTATTGTACATGGTGCGATAATAAATGATCCGATTTCGCGTATCCGTGACCACTGTGAATTGCGTAGCGCTCGGGACATCAGCAGATGCTTTCCCCCAAGGTTGTTCAGTACCCGTCGGAATATCGAAATTATTCAGGATATGAAATGCCTGAAAAGCACTTTCTTGTGCAGACGGTTGTTGCGGTGCTGTCAGTTGAAAGAAAGTCGCACGAACAAACCGGGATGGCGGGGTGAAATCTCCCGGAAGTCCAAGTAAACCGGCTCCATGTCCGAAAGACTTCATCTGCAAAGGACCATAATCATGTTCTAGGGTTGTCCCGGGCTGTAAATTAATATAATTATTCAAGTTTGTCCAGTGCCATTCCAAGCCGGGGGAATTGGTCAATACCCCCAAAGGGTTATCGTAAAAACGCATGGTTTCATCCACTATTTCGAGTACGACCTGCCGTCCCGAAGGTTCAGTGAACCGCCAATGAACGGTAGAGGAACGAGGTTCGATATTGGTAACCCGTATGTTTTGAAGTTTTTCTTTCACCTCGTTGACGGTTTCGCATTCTCCTAATACATAAGATACCAGTTGGAAGTCTGCCAAACTTTTCTCCTTTTGAGAGGGATCATAGGGAGGATATTTCCCGTAATTAGGAAAATAGAACAGTCCGGCAGACAGGCCTTTTTCATTGATACCTTCCACCATAAATTCCTTTTGTTCCACGGACAAACCGAAAAACCCGTGTTTGGTTGTGAATTTCATTCCATCCCCTCCCGAAGGAGTAAACGATTGAAGTTCCTGATCACGGGGAACAACCACATACATCGTATTCATGACACTTTCCGCCCACTCGACAGTACGTGCGGCAACGACTGAACCATCGCTGCTTTTTAAGGTAATACCGGTACAGGCTGCTATCGGTGCTTGTGGTGGCAAATCGATTGTATCGGGCAATTTTGACGGTTGTTTTGAGTTCATAGGTCACAATTTTAATGTTCTACAATAAAACACTTGAAGCATTTTCGCGAATAGTAGATACAGTTATCAGGCTTTCCGCGTCCGAGACAGATTCGCGAGGTGTCTATGATTACACTCCTTCCAGTATGATTTCTTTTCAAGCAGTTTTAGGATGTTACTAATGAGGTATATTTTTATAAATGACATTGAAAAACAGAGGTACGTTTTCACGCGTCTGTTTCATGGAAGGAACGATTCGATTCTCCCGTCACGGGGCAAGACGCTGCCGGAGCCACTCTCCGTCCCCTGCCCGCGTATAGAGGATACGGTCGTGCAGCCGGTTTTCACGCCCCTGCCAAAACTCGATCCGCTCCGGTGTAACCGCATAACCGCCCCAATAATCAGGACGTTTTAGCCCGGAAATGTCGATACTTGCCGGATGGTCCCGCAAGTCTTGTGAAGCCGGAGAATCTGCCAGGGGTATATTATTCGCCTTTGGGTCACCTTCCTGCTTCTGACCGTGACTCAGACCATATCGGTCACGCATGTGCACGAATTCCCGCATCAGTCCGGTCCGGCTTCCGATCACCCGGCTTTGCGGCGAAACTATCGCGCCGATGCGGCTGCCCAACGGCCGGGAATCGAAATAAGCATCGGACTCCGCTGCGGACAGCTCGACAGCACGGCCTTCGATATGCACCTGGCGTTCGAGGCCGTACCACAAAAACGAGAGCGAGACGCAGGGATTGGTTTCGATCTGCTGCCCTTTCCGGCTTTCGTAATTGGTAAAAAAGACAAACCGGCCCTCCTCAAGCCCTTTTAACAATACGGTACGGGTCGACGGGCGGCATTCCTGCGAAACGGTGGCCACGACCATAGCGGTCGGTTCGACCAACCGGGCTTCGACCGCCTCTCCTAACCACTCTTCAAATACGACCAACGGATCGTCAGGCATCTGGCACCGGCGCAGACCACCTTGTAAATACTCCTTGCGGATCGAAGCGATATCCATAAAATTCATCTTTTATATTGGTTCAATTTTCATTAGCCGGTTTTCCGTCTGCTTGCACGGGAAGCGGTTTACCCCGCCTGCGCAGCAGCATCCACACGAACGGCAGCATCGAAGCCAGCGTAATAAACGTGACGACGAGAAAATCATCGGTCACCCCCTCCACATAGGACTGTGCGTGCGATACCGTTTCGCGGGCCGTATGAAAGGCCGTGCGGTAAGTCAGGATCGACGTGAGCACGGCAATGCCGATACTGCCCGAAAGCTGCTTGATGCTGTTCGAAATCCCCGCCGCCGCCGCCATCTGCTGCTGGGTAAGGTTCTGCAGCGAGAAAAAGTTGAGCGGAGCGAAGGTAAGCCCCATCCCGAAACCGCGCAGGTAAAGGACCAGCATGATTTGCGCATGCGAGGTGTGGATCGTGAAACGGCTCGCCAGATAGAAGCTCGCCGACATAACCATCACCCCGAGAAAAACGAGCACCAACGGTTTCACATAACGAGTGAGCACCCCGGAAACGGTCGAAAGGACGCCCTGTATCATGCCGACGGGCAGAAAGACACTGCCGGCCATTACAGCCGTATAGCCCAGGCCTTCCTGCATATAAAGCGGCAGGAGATAGGTCCCCCCGAGCATCCCGATCCCGAAAATGAACAACGTGACCATCGACACACCGAAATGAAGGTCTTTCAGCAGCCGGATATTCAACAGCGGATGTTTTTGCCTCCATTCAGCCGCTATGAAAACCGCAAGGGCGACGGCCGCTACTATGAAACAACCGATAACCACGGGCGATGACCATCCTTGCGGATTCGTCGCGGCGTTTCCCCGGGCCAGCGCATAAATCGTCAACGGCATGAATACGGCAATGGAGGTAAATCCGAGCCAGTCGAAACGGCCCTGAACGGGATTTTTCCACTCTTTCTGCACGAACAGGCCCAACAGGACGGCAAAAATGCCGATCGGCACATTGATATCGAAAATCAGATGCCAGCTCTTTTCGACCAGGAAACCGCCCAGCAACGGACCGAACGAAATCGAAGCGGCGGCAGCCACCGACCAAAGACCGAGAGCCACCCCGCGCTGCCGGGGCGGAAACTCACGCGTGACGATGGCCAGTCCGAGCGACTGGATCATGCCGCTGCCAACTCCCTGTAACGCCCGTGCAGCAATCAGGAAACCGTCGGTTCCCGCACGCCCGCAGAGCCACGATCCCAACGTAAAAATAACCATTCCACCCAAGTAGAGTTTCTTGTTGCCGTACCGGTCGGCCAACCAGCCGGCCGACGGCAGCATAATCGTCATCGTAATCATATAGGCGGTGATGACCCATTCGGCCGACGAAATCCGGATATGGAACGCCGACATGATCGTCGGGATACCCACATTGACCACCGTCACGTCGAGCACGGCCATAAACGTGCCGAGCATAATCATTCCCAACACCCACCATTTATATCCCCGGCTCTGCTGCAAACGGGCCTGCATCTCTCGTATCTTCATTTTATCTCCTTTCGGGGTTCTGCTTCCTGTCTCTTTTGAAGTCCTGTTTTCAGCGGGACAAAAAAAGTGCCACCGGCAGGTGTGGACGCAAATTTGCATGGGATAAGGATCAATCGACGTTTCAAACATTTATCTTTACACTATGACTGAGCGAACCTCGAAGCGGTGGTGGAAGCGTCCTGTCACACTTGTGGCGGGAGGTGTGCTGTTGCTTGTGCTCCTGCTGGCAGGAGCCGAAATCTGGATCGGGATAAAAATCCGCCGCACCATCGAGCGCGAAGCGGCCGCCCTGACCGGCGGCATCTGCCGCGTGGAGGTCAGGCACGCCCGTTTTAACCTCTTTAACCGCTCGGTACGCCTGCGCGGCATAACGCTCAGCACCGACAGCACGGCGCTCGCAGCCAAAGGTACCCCGCTCGAGTCGCTCAGGATCGAACTGGAACAACTTTTCGTCAAAGGCATCCGTTGGGAAAACAGCAGGGGTGACCGTTCGCTTTCACTCGGCGAACTGACCCTGCAATCCCCCGTCGTACGTCTGGTGCGCAACTCCGATTACAGGCGTCCGGACCAGGACAGCACGGCACCAAAATCCAAAAAAAACGCCCGCGAACAACTGGCCGCATTCGCAGGTCAGATAGCCATCGGTCGCTTTGCACTGACCGGCGGGACGTTCGACTATTGCGAACTCAGGAACGGCAAGCGGCTTTGCCACGGTATCGATGGCATTACGCTCCAAACCGACCACCTCGGCCTCGACGCTTCGTCCAGCGATCCGGAGCATGATTTTCTCAGCGGCGACTTCCATACCACGATCGGCGGCATCACCTACCTGCTGGACGACGGTAACATAAAACTGGAGATAGATTCACTCGGCGTCGACACCAAAACCGGAGGGCTCTCGCTCCGGGGTATCCGCCTGCTGCCGCAACTTCCGAAAAGCGACTTCGCAGCACTCACCCGCAACCACACCGACTGGACACAGGCAGTAGCCGCAGCGGTCGACTGCAACGGAGTGGACTTCGCGGCATTGCTGAACGACAAGTCGTTGAAGATAGACAGTGTCGCTGTCCGGAATGTGATACTCGGCAGTTACAAAAACAGGCAGGTGCCCCAGCGCCAGCGGATCAAACCGCTGTTCTACGAATCTCTGCATAAACTGCCCTGGGACGTCGATATCCGCCGCATCCGTTTCGACAGCCTCGACGTGACCTACCAGGAACTTTCGCCCACAGGAACGACCCCGGGAACCATCACCTTCAACGAACTGAACGGGGACTTTTTCGGGCTTACGAACCGGCCCCGGAACGGTCGCACCTCTTTCACGATCGAAGCACAGGGCAAGCTGATGAACCGGGGCCGGATGCAGGCGACCTTTACGCTCCCCGTCGATTCGACCGATAACGATTTTACGGTAACAGGCCGACTCGGCCCCCTCAATGCCGAAGCGCTGAATCCGATTACAGAACCCCTCACCAACCTGTACATCGACAACGGCCGGATCAACGGCATGAACTTCAGCATCGCCGGGAACGCCATGCAATCCTCGGTAACGCTCGAACTGCGGTACGACAGCCTGAATGTCGCATGGATGAAAAACGAAAACGGACGGCTGCAAGAACGGAAATTCCTCTCCGCCGTGCTCGACGGACTGGTGCTCAAGCACAGCAATCCGGACAGCCAGGGGATGCGAACCGGTTCCGGAACAACGGAAAGGGACCAGTACCGCTCCCAATTCAACTACTTGTGGAAATCGCTGCTACCGGGAGTCAAATCCACGCTCATGGGGCGCGACAGGAAGCGGCACCGCGACAAATAACACCATTCCCCGGACCGCTTATACCTAATTTTTAGTCCGGACCGTATCATTCTCCAATTTATTTTCCTATCTTTAATTATACGAAGATTTTTTCGGCTCACATATCGGTTTCATTTTCAAACCATCCACCATATCCATTAGGCTAAGACCGCAACTTGGCCGGATATTTGACTTGAAAATTGAAAAATGCAGGCTGACCGCTCCCCGGACTGACTCGCTGCATAACACGAAACTTCAGGCAGCTCCGGTTTCAGGCAACCGCAAGCTCCGGGATAAAAGCAATACAAACTATGATAACCGACCAATTGAACACCGGGCTGATTTCCGCGATGAAGGAGAAACTACCCCAGGGTACGAATCTCGCGAACCTGCTAATGGACATCCTCTATATCGGCAAAGAGGCCGTTTACCGCCGGCTGCGAGGCGAGGTGCCTTTCACGCTGGCCGAAGCGGCGGTCATCTCGCAGAAAATCGGCATATCGCTCGACCGGATCACCGGCACAACCTTCAGAGGCAACGCTCTCTTCGATCTGAACCTGACCCATTATGACAATCCGATCGAGACCTACTACGGCATCATCGAACATTATGCAAAAATATTCAGCGTCATCAAAGAAGAACCCGAAAGCGAACTGAACACCTCGTCGAACATCATTCCGCAAACGATCTACCTGAAATATCCGCTGTTATCGAAATTCAGGATGTTCAAATGGATCTACCAGCATTCTCAGCAGAACAACACGCAATGCTACGAACAACTGGAACTTCCCGACAAACTGCTCGACCGGCAGCGGGAGTTCGTTTCCGAAACACAATTCGTCCGCAACACCTACTATATCCTGGACAGCATGGTGTTCCGGTACCTGACCAACGACATCCGCTATTTCATAGACAGTCACCTGATTACCGATGAAAATGTACGAAACCTGCGCGAAGAGCTGCTCGAACTGGTCGATGAACTCGAGCATATCGCCACCGTAGGCGCTTTCGAAACGGGTCGCGAAGTGCAGTTCTATGTTTCGAATATCAACTTCGAGGCGACTTATAGTTACGTCGAATCGCAACAGCATTGCCTCAGCCTGATCCGGGTATTTGCGATCAACTCGATCACCTCGATCGACCCCGAAGTGTTCAAGCAGGTCAAGGAGTGGATTCAGTCGCTCAAGAAGTTCTCGACACTCATCTCCCACAGCGGCGAGATGCAGCGGCGCCAATTTTTCAACCAACAGCGAGAAATCATCGGCACCCTCTGAGCCGGACACCTATCACTGCCGCGCCACACATTCGAAATCATGTTGCGAATTTTGCCACAACCCGAGACGCCGCACACCTGATTTTCGATTTTCGGGCCCCCAGCCAACCCCGCCGCCAGAATCAGAATCTCCCCCAAAGAGTCAAACTCCCGCCGCGCAACAGTTTTCCGGTAAAGAAACCACATCTTTGCAAAGAGGTGAGGAAAGTTTTACACACCCGGCATCCGATGCGGAAAACGCACCGCGGCAGGGCATAATCCGGACGACCAATCCGGCTCCAGGCAACGATTTGCATCCGAAGAACATCCTGAAAGTACAGATACAAAATTATATATACACAAGATCGAATATCCTATCGAACAAAATCATGAAAGAAAATTTCAACGCCGCATTAATCTGCGCGATCCGCGAAACGGCTCCTTCCGGGGAAAATCTGGCCAACGCGCTGATGGACATCCTCTGTATCGGCAAGGAAGCCGTATACCGCCGCCTGCGCGGCGAAGTGACCTTCACGTTCGAAGAAGCGGGCATCATCGCGCACCACTACTCGCTCTCCCTCGACCGCATTACCGGAACAGTCAGCGGCGGCACGAACCAGTTCAGCCTGGGTATCCCCCTTGCCGACAACCCGATGGCAGCCTACACCACACTGTTGAAACGCTACCGGGATTTCTTCGAAAACGTACAGAACGATCCCTCGGCGGAGGTCTCTTCGGCGACGAATATCATACCCTTCACCTTTTACTGCGGGTACGAATATCTCTCCCGGTTCCGGCTCTACCGCTGGATGTACCAACACCAGCCGCTACGCACCCACGTACCGCTGTCGCAAATTACCGTCCACCAGCAACTGACCGACCTGCATTTACAACTGGGCCGGTCCGTCCGTCAGGCGGCGCACACCACGTTTATCCTCGACGGAAAGTTGTTCGAATCGTTCATCAATGAAATCCGTTATTTTTCGGATTTGCACCTGATTTCAAACGACGAACGGGAAAAGATGCTCTGCGAACTGCTGTTACTGCTCGACGAACTGGAAACGCTCGCTGCCGCAGGGGAATTCTCTCCGGGAAAACGACTGGATATCTACCTCTCACACCTGGATTTCGAGGCGACTTACAGTCTACTGGTCAAAACCGGCTTTGAAATGGCTTTTTTCCGGGTATATTCGATCAATTCGCTCGACTCGCAGGATCCGAGCATCTGCACCGTACAGCGGGAATGGCTGCAATTCCTCAAACGCCATTCGACACTGATCTCGCAAAGCGGCGAAATTCAACGCCGCCAGTACTTCCTGCGCCAGCGGGAACTGGCCGGACGCCTGCAGATGGAACCGGCCTGAAAACGTTATCCGAGTTCCGGTGCAACTACCGGCGCGATTGCTTCCGCACCCTCTGTTCCCGATCCGACAGCTCCCCCGGTATCGGGGCATTCCAGATAGGTGCGCGAAGCAAGGCGGCGCCCGATCCGGGCCGTCGCCCACGCAAGGTAAATGCCCGCTGTCAGCAGCACCAACATCGACTGGCCGAAGACATAGAGGCAATCGTACCCGAAACGCCCCTGATAGCCGAAACGTCCCGCCTCGTCGCCGTCACCGGACAACAGCACCGTATTGTCGACCAGGAACCGGTAAATCATCGCCAACGCCACCGGCAGGTACAATCCGAGCGTCAGGATCGATAACGTAAACTGGATGAAGAAAAAGAGCAGGGCCACCAACACCGGACTTTTCAGGCGAATCCGGTACTCGCCGTATGCGAAATCGATGAACCATTTAAGCTCGAGATAGTAATAGAGTGCCAGCAACAGCAGGATGCCCACGCCGCAAACCGGAACGAGAATCCCGAAGAATGCGCTGCCGGTAGCCGCTGCGACACCCGACGAGAAGTAGAGCACAAAAGCCAGGATACCGTAAGGAATCATCAGTACGAAAGTCATCAGGCAAAATAGCGTCCAGCCTGCACCTTTAAAATGGAACGGCCTGTCGCGGTATGTCGCGTTGTCCGAGAAAAAGCGCGTCATCCGTGCGATAAACCAAGGATAATAAATCCCCAACGTTACAAACGTCAGCAGCGTTCCCAAAGCGACCAATCCCAAATACCGGCCGAAACTGTAATCGGTCCGGACGGCTTCGCCCCGGTATTCAATCCCCTCTATGCAAATACGCATATAAAAGAAAGCCAGCAGGCACGCCGCCAGCAAATATAGAATCTGGAACACGACGAGTTCGACCAATGCTTCGCGTGCAACCGCCGAAGAGGTTACCGGGTCCACGGCTGCCATCGCCGCAGCCTGCGTATAGTGCATGGAGATCGTCATGCCGCTATAACCGCCCGCTACGATACAGAGCAGATAACCGATGCAAACGGCAAAAAGCTGCAACCCGCGCACCCGAAAATTGAAATAGTTTTTCATAATCTTGATTCGTTAGCTGTTCCGACAACGAATGTACGACTATTTTTCGATTCCTCGCGGGAAAAGAAGTGAAAAATTTGTACATTTGCTGCCTGTATTTAACATTCAAACCGCTATTATGAGCACGTTGGAACTGAGCGAACAGGAGCAGATCCGCCGCAACTCGCTCGCCGAGCTGCGCAACCTGGGCATCGATCCCTACCCCGCAGCCAGATACGAAGTGACGGCGACCGCCGCACAGATCGCAGAGCAGTATGACCCAGAAAAGGGCAATTTCCAGGACGTTTCACTGGCCGGCCGCATCATGAGCCGCCGGATCATGGGCAGCGCATCGTTCTTCGAATTGCAGGACCATACCGGCAAAATCCAGGTCTACATCAAACGTGACGAAGTGTGCGGAGGCGATCCCGAATCGACCCTCTACAACAAGGTGTTCAAGAAACTGCTCGACATCGGCGATATCGTCGGGATCAAAGGTTTCGTCTTCATCACCCAGACCGGTGAACTGTCCGTTCATTGCAAGGGATTTACGCTGCTGAGCAAAGCGCTGCGCCCGCTGCCCGTAGTCAAGGAGAAAGACGGCAAAGTATACGATGCCTTCAGCGATCCGGAACAGCGCTACCGCCAGCGCTACGTCGACCTGATCGTCAATCCGCAGGTCAAGGATACGTTCCTCAAGCGGAGTAAGATCGTCAACACGATGCGCCAGTTCTTCAACGAGCGGGGCTACCTCGAGGTGGAGACGCCGATCCTGCAGCCAATTCCCGGCGGAGCGACGGCCCGGCCTTTCGTCACGCACCACAACGCACTGAACATCCCGCTCTACCTGCGCATCGCCAATGAATTGTATCTCAAACGTTTGATCGTAGGAGGTTTCGACGGCGTGTACGAGTTCGGCAAGGACTTCCGCAACGAAGGGATGGACCGTACGCACAACCCCGAGTTCACGGTGATGGAGATCTACATCGCTTACAAGGACTACATCTGGATGATGGAGTTCGTCGAAGAGATGCTCGAACGGGTCGCCATTGCACTGCACGGCAAGACCGAGGTAATGATCGACGGCCGCGAAATCAGTTTCGCCCGCCCGTTCCGCCGCCTGTCGATGACCGACGCGATCCGCGAGAAAACCGGCTTCGATATCACCGGCAAAAGCGAAGAAGAGCTGCGTGAAGCATGCAAAAAACTGAACGTCGAAATCGACGAGACGATGGGCAAAGGCAAACTGATCGACGCGATCTTCGGCGAATACTGCGAAGAGGAGCTGGTTCAGCCCACTTTCATCATCGACTACCCTATCGACATGTCGCCGCTGTGCAAGCGCCACCGCGACAATCCGGACCTGACCGAACGTTTCGAACTGTTCGTGAATGGCAAAGAGTTGTGCAACGCCTACTCTGAACTGAACGATCCGATCGACCAGCTCGACCGTTTCCAGGAGCAGTTGCGCCTGAGCGAGAAAGGCGACGACGAGGCGATGTTCATCGATATGGACTTCGTCCGCGCACTCGAATACGGCATGCCGACCTGCTCGGGCATGGGTATGGGTATCGACCGCCTGACGATGTTCATGACGGGCCAGACCACGATCCAGGACGTGCTCTTCTTCCCGCAGATGCGTCCTGAAAAGGCCGCGCAAAAAGACGGCGAGAAGGAATTCGGCGCAGTCGGCGTCCCGGCGGAATGGGTCCCCGTCCTGCACAAAATGAGCCTGCTGACCGTCGAGGCCATGCGCAAAATCGCACCGGGCAAGCTCTTCAACGACCTGTGCGGCTTCAACAAGAAAAACAAACTGGGCCTCAAAAACCCGACGATCGAAGACGTACGCAGTTGGATCGGGGAATAACCCCTCACACCGGCTTCCGGCGGCTGCGGCCGAGGCAGCGGACCACGCCAAGCCAGCACACTCCCTCCGTGGAACCGACCTACAAAAGCGATGCATCCCGGATTGGAGCCGGATGTACGCCCACAACGATAAAAATGCATTTAATTTACTGATAATAAGACTATGAGAAAGAAAATTGTCGCAGGAAACTGGAAAATGAACACCACTCCGGTGGAGGGTGTCGAACTGTTCAAAGAGGTTGCCGCCAAGAAAGGCGAGGTTTGCTCGTGCGTAAACTTCATCGTGGCCCCCCCTTACACGCACCTTTCCGAAATCGTGAAGCTGTCGCGCGGCACCGGTATCGGAGTAGCTGCCCAGGACTGCGCCACCGAGGCCAAAGGCGCCTACACCGGCGAGGTTTCGGCCCAGATGATCGCTTCGCTCGGCGTCGAGTATGTAATCCTCGGACACAGCGAACGCCGCCAGTATTACGGCGAAACCAGCGCTACGCTGAATAAGAAAATGGAACAGGCTTACGCCAACAACCTTGCACCTATCTACTGCGTTGGCGAGAACCTCGAAGAACGTGAAGCCGGCAAACATTTCGACGTAGTGCGCAAGCAGATCGAAGAGGTTGTTTTCAACCTCACTCCCGACCAGTTCAAAAAATTGATCATCGCTTACGAGCCCGTATGGGCCATCGGTACCGGCAAGACCGCTTCGGCCGAACAGGCACAGGAGATCCACGCCTTTATCCGCAAGGTGCTGGCTGAGAAATTCGGCGATGCTGCGAACGAAACCGTAATCCTTTACGGCGGCAGCTGCAAACCCGGCAATGCAGCCGAACTGTTCGCCAAGGCAGACGTGGACGGCGGCCTGATCGGCGGCGCGGCACTGAAAGCCGAGGATTTCATCGCCATCGGCAAAGGATTCACGAAATAACGGATTCTTTATACATTTTACAAAGGCTTCGGGCTGCTTGCCCGAAGCCTTTGTAATTTAATCGCAAGAAAAGCCAGTAACTTGCATGAAGTGATTGCAATCAAGCTCCGAACACACAATCGGAAGTGTCAATATCCCCCGAACTGACGCTGCAAACTTCCGGCCCTGAAGTCACCCAACACATGTCTGTAATTATTGGAAGATGAACCGGTATTGAACTCCAGAGCAACCGTATACGAGGCGTCCACCGGTTTACCGAATGCAGTAGCGGGTTGCCATCGGGGTGCACCCTGCATCACCCGGATCACCTCCTGGGTAAACAACGGACTGGAAGATTCCAACTCCCGAAAATCACAAACAGAGCCATCCGCACGCACGGTGAAGGCGACACGCACAAGTCCGCTTTTATTAAACCGCTGCAAAGTCGGCGGATAAATTACTTGAGTGGCAACCCACCTCGAAAACGAATCCACCCCGGCGCCCTGGAATTCAGCACCTGCGAACGATGCGGCATAGGCCAGGCAGGAACGCAGGGAATCGGCAGCCTGCCGCGACGACTCCGCTCCCGGTGCCGTGCGATACAGAAAAACGAAAGCTACTCCGTTCCGGTCATACACCACCCCATTCCGGTCGCGGGAGAGGATGCTGAGCGTACGGTCCAAAGCATCGTATTCCGCGCTTTTGACCGCATCGGGGGGCAACTGTTTCACCTGCTTTTTATCCGCAGGCTGCCAGTCGATCAAATAACGCTTAGCCTTTTTGTGCCGCAGCGCCTGATCCGGTGCGATCCAACGGCCGCCGTAATCAACTCCGGACAGCGAGGTGACATACAAAGTATCCCCTGCTGACGAAATATGCACCGATAAAACAGAATCGGGATTCAGGCCCTGCATCCCTTCCTTCACCTCGGCCCCGTCCACGTAAATGACCGGATCGAACCAAACAACTTCCGGAGAAATTGTCCGGGACATCGCACCTTCCGAAGATACGGATGCCCGGAGCGACACAACCGATAATAACATCATTCCATTCCAGACCATCCAATGCATAAACGGCCCGGTCAGCATCTTGCAACTTCTCATAAGCATAATTTCAATGGTTAAACATATGCACAGTGTATGACAACGTTCACAAACAATAAAATATAACTCGATCGAACCAAAAATTACGGACTAAAATACAATCGACTCGGCTGTCGGAAAGGAGGGGATGTAAGCAGGGCTGTCTCCTCCTACCGTTATATACGAGCGTTCGAATTGTCGTCGCAGAGATTCGGCGCGAGGTGACCGTAAAACCGGTCTACGTTCTACCGACTTTCCCTTTAAATTCCACGGTTGCCCGAATTCAAAAGCTATCGTATAAGAAACATCCACCGGTCTACCGAAAGCGGTCGCCGGTTTCCAACGGGGTGCACCCTGCATCACCCGGAATATCTCTTCTGTAAAAAAATGACTGTCCGATTGCAATTCATGAAAATCTCCGATCGAACCATCCGTGCGTACAAAAAATGCCACACATACCTTTCCACCTCTATTCCGAGACAAAAGCTGCACAGGATAAACCGTATGCCGGGCTACCCACCTCGAAAACGAATCTACCCCGGCGCCCTGGAATTCAGCACCTGCGAACGATGCGGCATAGGCCAGGCAGGAACGCAGGGAATCGGCAGCCTGCCGCGACGACTCCGCTCCCGGTGCCGTGCGATACAGAAAAACGAAAGCTACTCCGTTCCGGTCATACACCACCCCATTCCGGTCGCGGGAGAGGATGCTGAGCGTACGGTCCAAAGCATCGTATTCCGCGCTTTTGACCGCATCGGGGGGCAACTGTTTCACCTGCTTTTTATCCGCAGGCTGCCAGTCGATCAAATAACGCTTAGCCTTTTTGTGCCGCAGCGCCTGATCCGGTGCGATCCAACGGCCGCCGTAATCAACTCCGGACAGCGAGGTGACATACAAAGTATCCCCTGCTGACGAAATATGCACCGATAAAACAGAATCGGGATTCAGGCCCTGCATCCCTTCCTTCACCTCGGCCCCGTCCACGTAAACGACCGGATCGAACCGATTCTCTTCCCGGAACGTAATCCGGTCAACCGTTGTTCCGTCCGGAGAGGAATCCGCCGCCCGGACCGAAGTCAACGACAATAACACCATTGCATTGCAAATCAGGCAAAACATCAATGGGTGTAACAAAATCCTTCGCCGTATCATCATACCTATATTTTGTTTAGGATTGAACAACCTACCCAAATATAACCATATTTCAACAAAACACATAGCGTTTTATACAATATAAAACATTCTTATTCCTAAAAATTAACCGTCTGCTCGCTCTTGCATTGTCCTCACCAGAAGTTCCGACACCCTAACGTGCCACCGGCGGCAAAGCAAAGCCCCGGACAACCGATACCAACGGCCAGATACAAAAACCGGTGTTTTTCCAGATTTGCATAATTTATAGTATCTTGACACCGTCAATTCTTTACTATTTTATGGAAATTGTAATCATACTCGGCCTGATCCTGCTCAACGGAGTCCTTTCCATGTCCGAGATTGCACTGGTATCAGCCCGTAAGTCGAGGTTGGAGACCGATGCGAAGAAAGGGAGCAAAGCTGCCGGAACCGCCCTGAAACTGGCCAACAGCCCCGACATATTCCTGGCGACGATCCAGATCGGCATTACGCTGGTGGGGATCCTCACCGGTCTTTACTCGGGCGACGTACTGGCCCAGCGGTTCGCACCCGTAATCGCCAAAATCGGACCGCTGCAGCCTTACAGTGTAGTCATCTCCCAAACGCTGATCGTCGTGGTGGTCACCTACCTGACGCTCATCATCGGTGAATTGGTCCCCAAGCGGATCGGCATGACCGCAGCGGAAAAAGTGTCGAAGCTGGTCGCCCGGCCGATGTACCTTTTCTCCCGCATCGGACGCCCGTTCGTTTGGTTGCTGTCGTGCAGCACGAACGGCGTTATGCGCATGATCGGACTCGACAAAGCCGGGGAGAGCAAGGTGACTGAAGAGGAGATCAAAGCGATCATCCAGGAAGGCGCCGAAGACGGCGAAGTCCAGGAAGTCGAGCAGGAGCTGGTAGAACGGGTCTTCAACCTCGGCGACCGCAACGTCGGATCAATCATGACGCATCGCAGCGAATTGGTATGGCTCAACATTTCTGACGACAACGAGCAGATCAAACGCATTGTGGAGAGCAACCTCTACAACGCCTATCCGGTAGCCGACCATACGCTCGACAACATCGTAGGCGTGGTCTACCTCAAAGACCTGTTCGGCAAGCTGGACACGCCGGGCTTCACCCTGCGGCAGGTATTGCGCCCGGCCAAGTACATCCCGGAAAAACTGAGCGTCTATAACGCACTCGCGCGACTGAAAGCCGAAGAGGTGAAATACGGCATCGTAACGGATGAATTCGGCAGCGTCGAAGGTATCGTCACGCTCAAGGACATCGTCCGCGCACTGATCGGCGGCATGCCCGAAGTCGGCGAAGAGGAAGAGATTATCCCGCGCGAAGAGGGCGGTTATCTGGTTGACGGACAATGTCCGTTCTATGATTTCCTTGCCTATTTCGACCGAGAAGAGCTTTACAACGAGTACAACTACAACACGCTCAGCGGATTGATCCTCGATTTGCTCGAACGCATTCCCGCTACCGGCGAGCGCTTCGCCTGGAAGGAGTTCGATTTCGAGATCGTCGATATGGACGGTGCTCGCATCGACAAAGTGCTCGTCACCATGAACATTCCGGTTACGGAAGAATAACGGTTGCGGCACTAACCCGAACAACCGCCGGAGACTCCTCCGCGACTTACCTGCATCAGAACCGGCAAACGATCGCCGCCAAAGCGGTCCTGCCTATAAAACAATTTTCCCGTCCCGGTGTCGATGTTGCCGGGACGGGAAAATTTATTTAGCTATCACTGTGGTGAGGGCACTCATCACCGTCGAGAAAAAGCAAAGCGAGAGCACAAACCAAATACCCATCCAGAGCAGCGCCGCCCTCGCCCAAGTCACCTTATTGGGGTTGATTCCGTCACCGAACGCCCAAACCAAAAGAAAAATCAGGTTGACTAAAGGGATTGCCATCAACAGGATAGCGAAAAACCACTCAACGGTCGAAACCGTCTGAACAGGCGGAGCATCATCCGCAGCAGGACGTGGCGTCTGGGGAGTGAAGCCGGGTCCGTACATAATCAATATACATTTATAGGTTAGTCTTCCCTATAAATGTATGATTTTTTTACACACCAGACAATAATACCCTGCAAATAAGCCCGAATATATCATCCTTTAGCCCTTATGTATCTGTCGATTCCCTCTGCCGCCTTACGGCCTGCCCCCATCGCAAGGATCACGGTAGCAGCGCCGGTCACGGCGTCGCCTCCGGCAAAAATCCCGGCACGGGTCGTCGCCCCGTAAGCCTCATCAGCCACCAGGCAACCGCGCTTTGTCGCTTCGAGCCCTTCGGTCGTCGAAACGATCAGCGGATTCGGCGAAGTGCCCAGCGCCATGATAACCACATCGCACGGCAGTTCGAATTCGGAACCCGGAATTTCCACCGGCGAACGGCGTCCCGAAGCATCGGGTTCGCCGAGTTCCATACGGATGCACCGGATCGCGCGGACCCAACCCTTCTCATCACCGAGAATTTCGACCGGATTCGACAGCATGCGGAACTCGATTCCCTCCTGCTTGGCGTGATGCACCTCTTCGACACGGGCCGGCAGTTCGGCTTCGCTGCGGCGGTAAACGATACTGGAGAGGGCACCCAGACGCGCTGCGGTACGCACGGCATCCATCGCCACGTTGCCGCCGCCGACCACCACGACGCGCTGACCCACATAAACGGGCGTATCGTAACTGTTATCGTAGGCTTTCATCAGGTTGACCCGCGTGAGGAATTCATTGGCCGACTGCACGCCGTTCAGGTTTTCACCCGGAATATTCATAAAACGCGGCAACCCTGCGCCCGAACCGACGAAAACAGCCTCGTACCCCTCACGGTCCAACAACTCGTCGATAGTCACCGTGCGGCCTACAATCACATCGGTTTCGATCTTCACGCCCAACTTACGGACATTGTCGATCTCCCGTGCCACTACACGGCTTTTGGGCAGGCGAAATTCAGGAATCCCGTACTCCAACACGCCGCCCGGCTTGTGCAACGCTTCGAAAATCGTCACCTGATACCCCATCTTGGCCAGGTCCGATGCACAGGCCAGCCCCGCCGGGCCACTGCCGATAACGGCCACCTTGTGTCCGTTCGGAGCGGTTCGATCCGCAGCTTGCATCTCATCGGCATGTTCCAGCGCCCAATCCCCGACGAAACGCTCCATCTTGCCAATCGCCACCGGCTCGCCCTTGATACCGAGAATACAGGCACCTTCGCACTGCGACTCCTGCGGACAAACCCGGCCGCAAACCGACGGCAGGGAACTGTCCTGGGCAATCACCGCAGCGGCAGCGGCCAGATCGCCCGCCGCCAACTCGGCAATAAACTGGGGTATTTGCACCGATACCGGACAATGGTCGACACAGCGGGGCTTACGGCAATGCAGGCAGCGCGAAGCTTCCAACTGCGCCTCCTCCAGCGAATAGCCGTAACACACCTCTTCGAAATTGGTGACCCGCACCTGCGGGTCCTGTTCCCGTACGGGAACGCGTCCTATCTTGTTTGCCATCTCTCCTTCTCCGGTTATCTGTCCAATCCAATGTTGCAGGCATGCCCCTGGGCACGCTCTTCGGCCATGTGCGCCTTGCGGCTTTCGATGGTGCGGTACATACCCTGGCGGCGCATCGCCTCGTCGAAATCGACCTGATGCCCGTCGAACTCCGGGCCATCCACGCAGGTAAAGCGCGTCTTGCCCCCGACAGTCACCCGGCAGGCACCGCACATACCCGTTCCATCGACCATCAGCGTATTGAGGCTGACGATCGTTTTGATCCCGTATTTGAGCGTCGTCTGCGCGACGAATTTCATCATAATCATCGGACCGATGGCGATCACCTCGTCGTAATGCTTGCCCTGATTGTCGATCAAATCGCACAACAGAGCCGTCACCAATCCTTTATACCCCGCGCTGCCGTCATCCGTGGCGACATAAACGTTTCCGGCCACGGCTTCCATCTCGTTGACGAAAATCAGCGTATCCTTGTTTTTCGCCCCGATAATCACATCGGCTTTGATACCATGCTCGGAGAGCCACTTCACCTGCGGATAAACCGGTGCGGTACCTACTCCGCCCGCCACGAACAGGATACGCTTGCGGCTTAACTCCCCGGGGGAGTCGTGCACGAATTCCGAAGGTTGGCCGAGCGGCCCTGCGAAATCGGCGATCATATCGCCGGGATTCAGTTCACAAAGTTTGCCGGTGGAATAGCCGACCGTCTGGATCACGATGGTTACGGAGCCTTTCGCCGCATCGTAATCGGCAATGGTAAGCGGAACCCGCTCACCCTTTTCGTCGAGCCGCAGAATGATGAACTGCCCGGGTTTAGCCGACTGTGCCACACGCGGAGCCTCGATATCCATCCGGTAGATGTTCGGGGCCAGTAGTTCTTTGCTGAGGATTTTAAACATATCGTTTGTTTTGTGTTGCTGGCAAAATATCGTTTTTCACTCCCATCACAGGCGGTATCCAAATCGCAAACGCGGTGCTCCGGCCCAACGCTCCGTCAAATCACGTTGCCCGTCAGCCTCAGCTCGCGCATCGGACGCTGCGGATCGTTCAGGATAATCACGGTCGTCCCCATAAAGCGGCCCGGCCGGGCTCCCTCGGTACGCAACGTTCCGGAGAAGGTCACCGATCCCCCTGGCCGGATCACAGTCCCCTGTTTCAGTGTAACGCTCATATGCTCGTCGGGATGCACATAGCGGACGATCAGCGGCAACCGGCCCGTATTGGTCACGGTAAAGTTTTTGGTCTTCTCCTCCCCTGCCCTCACATCGCCGAAATGGTAATACTGCGCGGTAAAATCGGCCCGTACGCCCTGATTGAATTGTTCGGGAGTAAGGTTCGAAAAATCCTCCACGGCAATGCCCGTAGCGGTAAAACGCACCGGCATTTTGCGGCCGTTTACGGTCAGGTAGAACCCGCCGGTCAGGCGTCCCCAGAGGTCGGCCGAGCGCAGGTCGTAGGTAAGCGTCATAACGCCCCGCGCACCCGGTTGCAGTACCGGGGATGAAAACGATACACTGAAACCCGGAATCGCAGGAGACTCGTACTCGACGCCGAGCGTAACGGAATTTTTCGAATCATTATAATATTCCAGCGTTCCCGCCTGTGAGGTCCCGCGTGCGAGATACCCCACCCCGACCGTCGTGCGGGAAGCCATCAGCCCGCCGCCAACCTCGACCGGAAACTCCTGCTGCGGCGTCCGGGGAGTCGCTATCACATTGCCGCGAATGATCAATTTGTTGATATTCTTGCGGTCATTGCTCGTCACCGTCACTTCCCGGCGGAAAGAACCGGGCCGGTAAAGCGGATCGTAGGTAATTTCCACATAACCTTTACGCCCGGGCAACACCGGCTCGCGCGTGAAAGTCGGTGTCGTGCAGCCGCAGGAGGTCTCGACCTTCTGGATTACGAACGGATTGGGGCCGCTGTTCGTAAATTCGAAACGGTGCGACACTTTGCCGCCTTCTTCCTTGATAGTGCCGAAATCCCACTCGTCGGCGGTGAATTTCATCGTCGAAGGCTGCTGTGCAGCCGCACCCCCAAATGCCAGCAGGGCTATCGCTATAAAAACGAACCTTTTCATGCGTTTTCCTCCCTTACGGTGAAATCTTCCTGTACTACAAAAACTCATTACACCTCGAAGCCGCACCGGCGGAACATCGCTTTATCGGTATCGATATCCGAGCCTGTCGTAGTCAACAGGTCACCCACGATCGACGCGCTGATCCCGCAATACAACGCCTTCTCTTCAAGGTGTTTGATCATATTGCGCCCTCCTGCCAACCGGATATTCGCTTCCGGATTGATAATCCGCATCATCGCCATCGTCACGAGCACTTCGGTATCAGTCAGCGGCGCCACATCGGCAAGCGGCGTTCCCGGAATCGGGTTGAGCACGTTGACGGGAATCGATACGGCACCGATTTTTTGCAACGTCACCGCAAACTCGATGCGCTGCTCGGCGCTTTCCCCCATCCCGATAATACCCCCGGAACAAATTTTAAGTCCCGCCTCTTTCGCCCACTCAATCGTCCGTATCTTCTCTTCGGGCGTATGCGTGCTGCACAGTTTCGAAAAATAGGAAGGGGCGGTCTCCATATTGCAATGGTAGTGCTCTACCCCGCTCTCTCGCAGTTTCACCAATTGCTCCCGGGTCAGCAACCCGAGCGATGCACAGAGACGAATCGGCACTTCACGTCCGATGCGGCGGTAAATCGCGCACACACGATCGGTTTCAGCATCGGTAAGCGTCCGCCCGCTGGTCACCAGCGAAAAGCGCCCCACGCCTTTCGAAGCGTTATGCGCCGCTTCCTGTACGGCCTCTGTTTCGCCCACCAACGGATAGACGTCAATATCGGTCTTGTGGAATTTCGATTGCGCGCACCACTTGCAATCCTCGCTGCAACGGCCGCTCCGCGCATTCATGATCGAACAGGTATCGATACGTTTGCCCTGATAACGGGTCCTCAGGCGATGGGCCAATTCGTACAACTCCCCGGGGGACGTCGTGCGCATCAATTCCAACGCTTCGTCGTAACCGAGGCGGTAGCCCGCCGCTATTTTCTCTTCCAACCGGATGATCTCCATAGAAAATTTGTACTAGACTTACAAAGATACTACTTTTGAAACGATATTCGAAGTTAAAACGCATGCGTATGATAAGCAAAAATGTATATTTCATCACAGGTATAGACACCGATGCGGGCAAAAGCATCGTAACGGGTGTGTTGGCCCGTGACATGCGGGCCCGGGGCGAACGGGTCATTACCCAGAAATTTATCCAGACGGGTAACACCGGCATTTCGGAAGACATCGAACTGCACCGCCGTATCATGGGCATTCCGCTGCAACGCGAAGACCTCGACGGCACCACCTGCCCGATTACCTTTACCTACCCCGCCTCACCGCAACTGGCCGCCGAGATCGACAACCGGGAGATCGACCTGTCGCTGGTGGAAAAGAGTACGGGTAAACTGCTCGAAAGTTACGACACGGTCCTGCTCGAAGGAGCCGGGGGCCTGTTCGTTCCTCTGACCGACACCTATTCGACGATCGACTACATTGCCGACCACCGCCTTCCGGTCATCCTCGTCACCTCTCCAAGGCTGGGCAGTATCAACCACACCGTGCTGAGCCTCGAAGCGTGCCGTGCCCGGAATATCGAAGTGGCCGAACTGGTGTACAACCTCTATCCGCCGACGAGCCGGGAGATCACGGAAGATACGCGGCGCTACCTGAAACAATACCTCAACCGTACCTATCCGAATGCCGGGTTTACCGAAATCGGAATGCAGGACGTGTAACGCGCGCCCAGAATTTCCGGAACAAATAACAGGTAAAAGGTAAATCCGGCTTTAGCCAGCAGTCAGAGATATCGGTTATGCTGTATTCCAACGGGTTGCAGACTGGTTCATGGTGACACAGAAGAGCACGAAACACAATTTTTAATAAAAAATCGGGAATATTTTCACGAAAACCTTTGCAGTATTCAGATTTTGGCTTATATTTGCACTCGCAAAACGATAGAAACATTCCTCAATAGCTCAGTTGGTTAGAGCACCTGACTGTTAATCAGGGGGTCCAAGGTTCAAGTCCTTGTTGAGGAGCCAGAAAACGAAGAGGTTACGATGAAAATCGCGACCTCTTTTCTTTTGTGTACATACAACTTGCCGCATACTATAGCGCGATGGTCCCGGCAAGGCCCGTGTCGACAGGATGAAGGGTGCTGCAGATTTCGGTTTACGGACCTCGGGAAACAGAGAACGAACCAAGACGGACAACATGGAGTCTGCAACCAGCAGCACGGTGGGCCCCGTGCTGCCTATCGAACTCTTTTCTGTTTACTCCAATAATTTCTGGAGCAAAGGCGAAATTTCAACCTGCTCGCATGTAATGGCAGAAATCAGCTCCTTGCCTTCCGGAGTCAATGAAAAATACATCTGTCGCCTATCCTTTGTGCCCATCACGCGTTCGACCAGACCCTTACTCTCGACAGAGCGCATTATCTTCGAATTGTTCGACGACGTCAGCCCCAGCAACTCTCCTATCTCACCCGACGAGAGGCACCCCTGCTTAAGCAGCGAACAGAGCGCCATACCCTCGTTCAAAGAGATTCCATACTCTTTATCAAAACTCTGCTCGAATTGATTAACTGCGCGCTGAATGTCGCGGATCTTACATAGTTTATCCATTGTCCTGACTTTTAGATAAGGACGGCTTGTCACACAAAATTTTCAACAACTATTTATCCGTTTCCGACTTTATCCGGAACACACTGAACAGCAAGTCCTCCCTCAAGGCGCACCATACCGTGCTCTTCACGGGCGAAAAGACGGTCGGGTACAGACCCTACCGCTCCCACACACATAAACGAAATTAGAGCCAACCACCTTAGGTCCCGACCACGATTTCCCTCCCGATCAGCCAATAATTCTTCAATAAACCCTTATCTATAACCAATTAAATAAACAGGTTGACGTTCGCTTCTTCAGCGCGTTCCATATAGGTGGCGACACCGCCCACAGTCACATCATCCAACAGCTCTTCACGCTTTACCCCCATCACGTCCATCGACATCTGGCAGGCTATGAATTCCACGCCGCTATCGATAGCTTGCTGGCGTAGAGATTCGAGCGAGTCGATCCCCTTGTTTTTCATGATGTGGCGCATCATCCGGTCGCCGATCCCCAGCATACTCATCTTCGAGAGGCGGAGCTTCAGCGACGACGAGGGCAGCATCATGCCGAACATCCGGCCAAAGATATCCTTTTTTACCTTAGGTTTCGCTGTTTTCTTAATCACGTTCAGTCCCCAGAAGGTAAAGAATATCGACACTTTCTGTCCGGTGGTTGCCGCGCCGTTGGCCAGCACGAAGGTCGCCAGCGCCTTGTCCAGGTCGTCGCTAAACATGATCAGCGTTTTGGCCCTGCCACCACCCGCAGCCAGAACCGTGCACGTATCGGACGAACCTTTCTCTATGACCACTGTATATTTCCCTTTATCTTCTGATTTGTATACCAATCTGTTGCCAGTTGTATTACACCACGCCTGCGCATCACGCGAGAACCCGGCGTCAGTAGCGACCATTTCGATCCGTTCGCCCTCCGAGATCAAATCTATCGCCTGCTTGATCTTCATAACCGGCCCGGGGCACTGCAACCCGCAGGCGTCGATTCGCACCGTTTTGACCTGCCCGTCCACACGCCGGGTATCCACGCCGGTCGTGCAGCAAGTGTCCACAGGAGCCATTGTGTTCACTATCGGCGCAGTCGCCGTAGCATAGGTTTTGTAGCCGCCCGACAGGTTTTTGACACGGTTAAACCCGTGCCCCATCAATATCTTCAGCGCCAGATACCCCCGTAATCCGATCGCGCAATAGATATAAATATCTTTGTCGTGCGGCAACTCGTCGATCCGGCCGCGAAGTTCATCGAGTGGAATATTCACCGCTCCGGGAATTGCACCGAAGGTAAACTCCTCCCGGGTACGCACATCCAGAAACAGCGTATCGGTGCGATCCGCTTCCGATATTTGCCTCCATGTCACCACAGGCATCGCTCCGCTGATGATATTGCCTGCCACATAACCAGCAATGGCAATCGGATCTTTAGCAGAGGAGAAAGGCGGAGCATAAGTGTGCTCGATTTTCTGCAGGTCATACACCGTGCCGCCACGCTTAATGAGCAGTGCGATCTGGTCGATGCGCTTATCCACCCCGTCGTAACCCACGCACTGGGCACCGTAAAGTTTGCCGTTCGCGGGATCGAAGGTCAGTTTGAGGGTCAGCGGCAGCGCATCGGGATAATACCCGGCATGCGAGGCCGAATGGGTGGTCGAACTGATATAGGGAATGCCGGACTGTTTGAGCCGTTTGGCGGCCAGGCCCGTAGAAGCCACCGTAATATCGAACACCTTGGCGATCGAAGTGCCTATTGCACCCTCGTATTTCGTCGTGTTACCGAACACCATGTTGTCCGCCACGATGCGCCCTTGACGATTGGCCGGATTAGCCAGATAGTTCAACCACGACTTGCCTGTCAGCGGATGTGGGAATTCGATGGCGTCGCCTACGGCATAAACGTCTGCCGCGGAGGTCTGCAAATAGTCGTCCACCCAGATCCCGCCCGCATCGCCGATTCTGAGGCCGGCCACTTTGGCTAATGTGATTTCGGGACGCACACCTATCGAAAGGATCACAAGATCGGTTACGATACTCCCACCGTGCGCAAAAAAAACTTCGATATTATTACCACTGCGTTCGAACCGCTCGACGCTCTGCCCCAGAAAGAGGCGAACCCCTTTCTGCAATAAATGTTGATGTACGTGCGAAGCAATCGAAAAATCGACAGGGGCCATTACCTGGTTCCCCATCTCCACAACCGATACCTCTGCTCCTGCGTGATGCAGGTTTTCAGCCATCTCCAATCCGATAAATCCCGCGCCCACGATAACGGCGCTCTTTATCTTGTGCGAGGCAATATAGCTTTTGATGCGGTCGGTGTCATCAACGTTGCGCAACGTAAAAACACCTTCGGAGTCGATACCCTCCAGCGGCGGTCTCACGGGCGTAGCTCCCGGCGACAGTAGTAGCTTATCGAAACTTTCCGCATACGTCGATCCGTCCGCACGGCGAACCTCGACTCTCTTTGCTATGGTGTCGATACCCACAACTTCGTTCTCCACCCGCACATCGATGTTAAAGCGCCCACCGAACGAAGCCGGGGTCTGCACAAAGAGTTTTTCCCGCTCGGTGATCGCACCGCCTATATAATACGGCAGGCCGCAGTTGGCATACGAAATGTATTTCCCTTTTTCGAAAAGGATGATCTCCGCCTGCTCGTCTGCCCGGCGGATCCTCGCCGCCGCCGTTGCACCTCCTGCAACACCTCCGACAATAATATGTTTCATCTGGTCTGTATAAGGTTTTACAAAGATTATATTCCTATGGAAAAATCTTCCTAAAGAAGATAATAACGCAAAGGTATTATTATTTTCCAATAAAACAATCTTCCATTGGAAGATAATCCCGCTTATACTATGCAGACAAAATGTGTCGGACTTTTAAGAAGCGCCGTCCTTTCTGCGTACTTCAAGGGAACACTGCTATTTCTGGGACAGATTATCCCGGTTCAACAAATTACATTTACAACGGGTCAGGATCTCGATACAACGGTCGAGGTCGGTCGGCCGGATGACCACCCGGGCCGTATCCCCGTCGGAAAAAGCGTACATGTACTCGATAAACACATTCTCTCGGGCCAGGCAGTCGAGTACGATTGAAAGCGCTCCCGGTTCATTGGGACAGCAAAAACAGACAACTTCGGTCACACTGATCCCGAAACGCGCTTCCTTGAGCGCACTGACAGCCCGTCCCACATCCGATACGATCATACGCAGGATGCCGAATTCACCGCTGTCGGCCAGACTGAATGCCGTCATATTCACACCGTTGCTTCCCAGTATTTGGGTCACTTCGTTGATCCGTCCGGTTTTGTTTTCGACGAATACGGAAAGCTGTTTGATTTTCATAGTTCTGCGGTATTTGCGATTGACTGTAATGGTTCAGACCGGTCATCAGTGCAGGATCCGTTTGTCGATCACCCGGCGCGCTTTCCCTTCGCTGCGTTCGATGCTCGAAGGCTCTACCAGCTTGATATCGGCTTTCAAGCCCAATACGCTGTGCAACCGGGCAGCGAGCCGCTGCCTGAGCCCGATCATCTTGCTGACCTCGTCCGAATAAAAGCCATCGCGAACCTCGACCTGTACTTCGAGGCTGTCGAGATTCTGTACGCGGTCAACCACCAGCAGGTAATGCGGCTCGAACTCTTCCATTTCGAGGATGACACTCTCGACCTGGGACGGGAAGATGTTGACACCCCGTATTATGAGCATATCGTCGCTGCGGCCTACGATGCGGCTCATACGCACGTTGGTACGTCTGCACGGGCACGGTTCGTCGGTCAGCGAACAGAGGTCTTTGGTCCGGTAGCGCAGCAACGGCATCCCCTCTTTGGTCAGCGTCGTGAAAACCAGCTCCCCCTGCTCGCCGTACGGCAGCGGTTCCAGCGTATCGGGCGAGATGATCTCGGGCAAAAAATGATCTTCTATAATGTGCGACCCGTTCTTGCAGGCGCATTCGTGCGACACCCCCGGCCCCATGACTTCGCTTAGTCCGTAAATATTGTACGCATTTACTCCCATTTTGGTTTCGATCTCGCGGCGCATGTTCTCGGTCCACGGTTCGGCCCCGAAGATACCGGTTTTCAGGCGGAACTCCTCCCGGGGAATCCCGGCCTGGGCCATCGCTTCGGCCAGGTAAAGGGCGTATGAGGGAGTGCAGGTGATAGCGGTCGCTCCGAAATCGTGTATCAGCTTGATGTGCTTCGCCGTATTGCCGCTCGACATCGGAATGACGGTCGCCCCCAGGTGCTCCACCCCATAGTGCAACCCCAATCCGCCGGTAAACAGGCCGTAACCGTACGCCACCGAAAAGATGTCGTTGCAGTCGGTCCCGAAAGCGCTCAGGCAGCGGGCGATCATCTCCGACCAGATGGCCAAATCGCGGCGGGTATAGCCTACCACGGTGGGAGAGCCCGTCGTACCCGAAGAGGCGTGCAGGCGCACGATCTGCGACATCGGAACGGCGAAAAGCCCGTACGGATAGTTATCCCGAAGGTCCTGCTTGGTGGTAAACGGCAGCTTGACGACATCATCCACCGTCCGGATATCGTCCGGCGTCACGTCCATCTCCTGCATTTTGCGGCGGTAAAACGGCGTATTGTGATAGACTCTCTCGACGAGCTTATGCAGGCGTTCTCCCTGGAGGGCGCGCATCTGCTCGCGTCCCATACACTCTTTGGGTTGGTTCCAGATCATGGTTTCAGGTTATTTCCAACTTATTTCAATCTATTCCGGATGTTTACGGTGCAGTTTGCCTGCGCTCCGCATTATTCCGGCGGCCTTCAGTTTTTTCAAAGACCCCTTACAACAACCATTCGCAACGGTTAATGATCCAGGCGGAATGACCGCAGGCGGTCGTCCAGCACTCCGTACAAATCTTCACTCATGCGCGAACAACAGGCCCGGATACCCTGTTGCTCGCTGCCGGTGGTGGAGAGCGAAATCGAACTGATCCCGTAATAAAGCAGTTCGCGCATCAGCTCGCCGCAAGGCATCCCGCCGTATCCGATCGTAAAGAAGAACCCGTCCGAGATCGCCCGGTCGATATCCTTGTCATAAACGACATGAAAGCCGTGTTGCTCGAAAAGGTCTTTCATCCTGCGGGAACGGCGGGCGTACTCCGAAGTCTCCTTCACGAAGTCGAACCGGCCCTCGGTTGCGGCCCGCAACATGGCAGCGTAGCCGAATTGGGTCGAGTGCGTGATGCCCGAGGTAATCATATAAAGGATCGACCCGATGAGCGTCGGTCCGAAAATTCCCGCCCCGGCATACCTTTCGGCCAAAGCCGGGAAACGGCGCCCGAACAGGCTGTCGGAGATACAGAGCATAGCCGCGCGCTGGCCGGCATAGCTGAATATCTTCGAAGAGGAAAGCATCAGGATGTAATTGTCGGTATAGCGTGCGGCCGTAGGAATATAAGGCGGTTCAAACGGACGGCCGAAGTCGCTACGGAAGTCCATGCCGAAATAAGCGAGGTCTTCCAACACGACGGCACCATACTGGGTAGCCAGTTCGCCCAACACCTGCAGTTCACTTTCCGTCAGCGAAATCCAAGCCGGGTTATTGGGATTCGAATAGATAATCCCGGCGATATTCCCCTTTTCGAGATAACTTTCCAATTTCGCCCGCAGTTTCTCGCCCCGGAAATCGTGTACGTCGAACTGCACATGCGGAATACCGAGTACTTTGAGCTGCGACTTTTGAATAGGAAAGCCGGGATCGATGAAAAGAACGGTATTCTTCCCCGGATCACACTGGGTACAGGCGATGAACGATCCGAACGACCCGGCCACCGACCCGGTTACCGGGACACAGGCCGCCGCCGAAATATCGACATCCAGAAAAGCTTTCACAAAACGGGACGCCTCCGTTTTAAGCTCCGGAATGCCTTCGGCCGCCGGATAAATGGCCGGAATCCAAGTATCGAGCGCCTGTTTCTCGGCTTCGGTACCGATCCTGCACGGTTCCAAACCCGGCACGCCCTGGTCCATCCGGATAAACGGGATGCCCGTCAGCTCCTCCAGGCGAGAAGCCAACAACACGACCTGCCCGATCGTCGCTTGCTCCAGATCGGTGATTTTCAACTCGTCGACCACCCGGTCGACGAGCTCTTGGCTGTATACCCTATTTTGCATGAGCCGCCGAATTTACCTGGTGCTCGCCAGCTTCCCGTCCCACCCGGAAAGCCAACCGGTTCATCTCTACGATCCAATCTCCTTTTGAAGCGAAAAAATCCGCCACAACAGCTTCCAACAGCTCCGCATCGAACCCCAGCACGACCGAAGCAGCCCCGAGCAACACCATATTCACGGCCCGGGGAACCGAATTCTCTTTTGCCAACGCATCGGCGTCGATCAGGATCACCCGGGGCTGCGTGCGCAACGCATCGAGCAGAGCCGTATGGTCGGGGTAATTGGGAATATTGACGAACGGGGCGGCATTGGTCACGATCCACCCCCCGTCCGAAAGATAAGGCAGGTAGCGGAGCGCTTCCATCGGCTCCAACGCGAGAATGGCGCCGGCTTTACCCTTGGGAATCAGGTCGGAATGGATCGGCGAGGAACTCAGCCGCAAGTTCGACTGCACGTCGCCCCCGCGCTGGCTCATGCCGTGCACTTCGGCCTGCTTGACATGCAGTCCCTTACGCAGGGCGGCTTCCCCGATGATGGCGGCGATGGAGAGGATGCCCTGTCCCCCGACGCCGGAAAGGATAATATCCAGTTTCATGTTATGCTTTCGATTTCTTAAGATTTCTTTTCAGGGTCTGGATGCATTCGCGCCGAGGTATGATGACCGATACGCCCGGGTATTCGATCTCCTCGCGCAACACGTTGCGGATTTCGTCGTAGTTTTTGGCCATGGGTACCACCACGCGCACATGCTCCTTCTCGACGCCCACGCCCAGGCAAATGGCTTCCAGCTTCCCGGTGCCGGCCGAGTCCTGACCGCCGGTCATGGCCGTAGTCAGGTTGTCCGAAATCACCACGGTAATGTTAGCCCGTGAATTCACGGCATCCAGCAGGCCCGTAATGCCCGAATGCGTGAAAGTCGAATCCCCGATCACGGCAATGGAGGGAAACAGTCCGCCGTCGGCAGCCCCTTTGGCCATCGTGATCGAAGCCCCCATGTCCACACAAGAGTCAATCGCTCGGAAAGGCGGCAGGGCTCCGAGGGTATAGCAACCGATATCACTGAATATCTTGCTATTTTCATACTCCTTAGCCACTTCGTTAAGCATCTCGTACACGTCGCGGTGGCCGCAACCGGCACACAACGCGGGCGGCCGGGGAACCACACGCGCACAGGCATCGGCCACAGGAGC
>ERZ791808.462-NODE-462-length-47496-cov-4.028351_pt1 | contig 47496 bp, 50 predicted proteins | sample MGYA00510305_ERZ791808 | MGnify/ENA primary metagenome ERZ791808 (study PRJEB30046, sample SAMN00792024) | human gut metagenome | study: EMG produced TPA metagenomics assembly of the A metagenome-wide association study of gut microbiota in type 2... | reverse complement strand
CGGCCCGGGCCCAGTGGCCTGTAACGGACCTTGCCGGTTTAACGCAAAGTATCATCAATTCGTCGAATGAGATGGTGCAGACATCCTCTACGGCACAGACGATGGTTCAGAATTTTCAGGAGACTCAGAAGATTTATGACCAGAGTAAGAAATACTATGATACGCTGAAAAAAGTAAAAAACCTTGTTCGCAGCGCCCGGAAGGTCCAGCAGTGTATTCTTTTTGTGGGAGAAATTTCGGATATGTATGTCTCGAACTATCAGCTCATGCTTTCCGACAAGAACTTTTCCGTGAGGGAACTTGCTGCTATCGCTTCGGGATATACACGAATTCTTCAGGGAAGTGCCAACACGCTAAAGGATTTGCAGGGTATCATCAATCCCTCGGATTTGTCGATGACGGACAAAGATCGCTTGGATGTGGTTGATAAAACCTATGCCGAATTACTGCGGTTACGGAATTTAACGAGCTACTATACCCGGCAGAATCTTTCTGTGTCCTATATAAGGGCGAGGAAGTCGAATGATATGGAGCGGACATTATCCCTGTACGGCACAGATGAGGATAAGTATTGGTAATAAAAGACGATGATTATGATGATCCCTTTAGTATCTTTTGAAAGCCTGCATGAAATTCTGCGTAAGCTCTTCGATTCGATGCTTCCGTTATGTGAAAGAATGACTGTCATGGCGTCGGCAATAGCATGTATCGGTGCGTTGCTATACATATCTTATCGGGTATGGCAGTCTATTGCGCGTGCTGAGCCCATTGATGTTTTTCCGTTGTTACGACCTTTTGCCATGTGCATTTGCATCATCTTTTTCAATACATTGGTTATCGGCGGTCTCAACGGAATACTATCCCCGATTGTTAAAGCCACGCACTCTCTTCTTCAAGGCCAGACTTTCAGTATGAATCAATATCAGGCGGATAAAGACAAACTCGAAAAAGAAATCATGCTCAAGGACCCGACACAGGCTTATTTGGTCTCGGATGAAGAGTTTGACCGGCAAATTGATGAACTGGGCTGGATGCCACCGGATTTGAATGCAATGTCGCAGTTGCATCAGGATAGATATTGGTTTGGGATACGCGGTCTCATTGTCATGGCTTTTAGATGGCTTTTGGAAACGCTTTTCGAAGCGGCTTCGTTGGTTATCGATACGATCCGGACATTTTACCTTATTGTACTGGCTATTCTGGGCCCTCTGGTCTTTGCTATAGCATCGTTCGATGGCTTTCAGGCTTCATTGGCACAGTGGCTCACAAAGTATATCGGCGTATATTTATGGTTGCCGGTTGCTGATATTTTCGGTGCTATTCTGGCCCGCCTGCAAACACTATCGCTTCAAAAAGATTTGGAGTTGATGAGTACTGATCCCTGGTATTTTATCAATATGGACGGTACTGTTTATCTGGTATTTCTGCTGATCGGTATCTGTGGTTATTTTACCGTTCCTACTGTTGCATCATGGATTGTGCAGGCCGGAGGTTTCAACAGTTATAATAATCTCGTTACTCAAGGGGGTAAATGGCTCGGTGGCTTTGCTATGGGTTCTATTACTGGTGCTGGAAAGTACATCAAGGGGCAAGGTAAAAGGATTGCCGAGGAAGAGCGAAAATTCAAAATGAGACACCCTAATATAAAGTAAGCAAAATGGAATTTAAAGCACTGAAAAATATAGAGAGCAGTTTCCGGCAAATCCGTTTGTATGCAATCATTTTTCTGGGTTGCTGTATGCTCCTGACGGTTTTGGTTGTGTGGAGGTCCTACAGCTTTGCCGAAGCGCAGCGTCAGAAAATCTATGTTCTGGATCAAGGCCGGAGCTTGATGCTGGCGCTCTCACAGGATTTACAACAAAACCGGCCTGTTGAGGCACGGGAACATGTCCGACGTTTTCACCTGTTATTCTTCGATCTCTCGCCGGATAAAAGCGCTATTGAAGGCAATCTTACAAAAGCTCTTTTGCTGGCCGATAAAAGCGCAATGAGTTACTACCGCGATTTAATGGAGAAGGGCTATTTCAATCGGCTGATAGCCGGAAATATCATCCAGAAAGTCGAGGTTGACAGCATCCGCTGTGATTTCACGAATTACCCGTATCAGGTGAAAACTTATGCCCGGCAACGTATTTTACGTGAGAGCAGTGTTACTGAGCGAAGTCTCGTTACGACATGCCAGTTGGTAAACGCGACACGTTCAGATAATAATCCGCAAGGGTTCCTGATCGAGCGATTCAACATCATTGAAAACAAAGACCTCGGAACCTATGACCGCTAAAAGAATACTGCTCATGCCTCGCATCTGGATAAGAAGGAGCAAGGCGAAGGTAAAGGCGTTTTTAGACCGCCGTACACAACGAGAACGGCTGTGGATAATCGTTGGGATGTTGGTGATTTTTGCAGTTCTCGACATTTGGCAGCTTATCGATGGGCTGTCTACGGAGAGGCCGCAGAAGCAGATGGAACATATACAATCAATTAAACCGTAAATAAAATGGCAGATAATAAAACTGATGTAAAAAAGGGTTCGTCCGATAATATTCAGAAGGACCCGCAAAAGGAACAACGGAAAAAGACCGTTCTGGCCGCTTTGATTTTGCTCGTGCCGTTCCTTGGTTGTATGTATTTGATTTTCGGCGGCTGAAGTAAGGCGGAAACTCCGGGTGAGAATTCTTTCAACATGACTGTTCCTGATGGCCGGAGTCCGGGGATTGAAGCCAGCAAACAAAAGGCATTGGAACGTGTCAACTCGGAACAGCAACAGCAGGATCGTGTGTCGGCCTTCGATTCGAACTCTTTTTCGCTGCTCGACGGAGCATCCGGCACACCGCAAAAATCCAATCCGCAGAATGCGATTACTCAGTCTCAGGAAGCGAATCGGGAAGTCTCACAACTATTGAACGATTTCTACAGTACGCCGAAAACAGACCCGCAGGTCGAAGAACTGAAACGGCAGGTTGAGGAGTTGGAATCGCGCCTTGAGACGAAGCCCCAGACTCCTCCTGATCCGATGGAAATTGCAGAAAAGCAATATGCGCTTGCGGCAAAATACTTTAATAACGGGGAACAACGCGCAGAGCCGGCACGAAACAGTGCTTCCAAAACAGTTACAGTTCATCCGGTCCGCAGTTTAGGTGAAGGGGTTGTTACGACACTGGCGACTGTAGAACCCGATTCTTTGTTGTCGGAACTGGGCCGGGAACGTAATCTCGGATTCAATACTGCCGTAGGAAGCAATACCCAAGCGAATCATCGCGGTATTCGGGTGTGTGTGGATGAAGACCAGACAATCAGCAGCGGAGATCGAATTCGACTGCGATTGACGGAGCCTATACGAGTGAACGATTGTCAGATCGATGCCGGAAGCCTTCTATTCGGTACGGCGGCTATCGAAGGACAGCGATTACAGATTGTCGTGTCGAGCATCGAACAGGCTGGTAATATCATCCCCGTGGAACTTAGCGCTTTTGATTTGGACGGCGGAAAAGGGTTATATGTTCCCGATTCGAAAGAGCGAACTGCGGCAAAGGAAGCTGCGGCGTCAATCGGTTCGGGCTTAGGAACGAGTATTTCATTCACTCAGAATGCCGGTCAGCAAGTGGCAATGGATCTTGTTCGAGGAGCCATGACAGGAGGAACGCAATATATTGCTTCAAAGCTGCGGCAGGTAAAAGTTACCGTGAAAGCGGGTTATCAGATCATTCTCATTTCTAAAGAATAATTTTCCATGAAAACGTTATTAATTACCTTCCTCTTCCTTTGCAGCTTTTGGGCGGCCGGAGCGCAGGAATCATCCCGGGTGATACCGCCGGAGCAGGTGATTGAACCCTATCAGGTAGAGGTGACATTTGCCAAAACCGTACATATTCTTTTCCCCGCAGCCGTAAAATACGTTGATCTGGGATCAACGGACCTTGTTGCCGGTAAAGCGGATGGAGCAGAAAATGTCCTGCGGGTAAAATCTGCGGTGCGGGGATTTCCCGGCGAAACGAATTTCAGCGTCATCACCTCGGACGGAGTATTTTACGCCTTCAACGCCATTTATGCCGATGTACCGGGGCGCCTTTCCATTCAGATGGAAGACTGGCTGCATAAAGACCCCTATGGTGATTTCGCATCCACGCAGACGTATGTCAGGCTTCAGGAACTCGGCGATGAAAACCCGCTTACCGTAAACCGAATCATGTACACGATCCATAAAAAGGATGCACGATTGATTAAGAACATCGGCAGCAAACGATTCGGCATGCAACTGTTGTTGAGGGGAATTTACATTCACAACGACCTATTTTACATTCATGTCTCCCTGAGCAACAGTTCAAACGTAAATTTCGACATCGATCATATCCGGTTCCGTATTGCCGACAGAAAAGTCGCTAAACGCACGGCACTGCAGGAAACATTCGTCGAGCCGGTCCGGGCATATAATGCGATCGCAGCCGTGAAAGCCGGAGAGACCCTGCGTAATGTTTATGTTTTTCAGAAGTTCACCATCCCGGATGATAAAGTGCTTATCATGGATGTATTCGAAAAGAACGGCGGCCGTCACCAGTCGTTTATGATTCAGAATACGGATTTGGTGGATGCTCATACAGTCGAGGAACTTAAAATCAGGTAGCTATGCGGGCAATCATTATGTTATGCTTGGGGCTTTGGGCCGCATTGCTGCTCAATCCCGGTGAAGTGTATGCCCAACGCGGATTACCCGGACAGGTTGCTCTCGGTGTCAACGGGGGCATTGCCGATGGTTTCTCTTTTCGGGATTCTCATGGAGCATACCGGTTCTGGGGCGAGTTGGAACTGACGCGCTATAACCGGAATCACAGTTATTGGAATTTCGCGGTCTCCTGTCTTCGTAAGGATTACCGATACGAAGGCGTGCTGGGCGATCAGCTCGTGCCGATGGCACAATTTACCGCGGAGGCCGGTTATAATCACCCCTTGATTTCGGATCGCGGCCGCAACATATCCCTTTTTGCAGGATTGGCGGGTGTCGCGGGGTACGAAACAACCAACTGGGGTGATAAACATCTCAGGGACGGAGCGACGTTGCGCAGCGATGATAGTATTATATACGGCGGGCGGCTTTCGGCATCTCTTGAAGGCTATCTTTCAAACCGGGTTATTGTGCTGTTGAACCTTCGAGAATATTGTACATTCGGCTCTTCTACCGGGACATTCCATACTACCTGGGGAATCGGATTTCGGTTTATCATCAATTAAAAGATCGAGGAATGAAAAGATTAGTATGTATTTGCCTCATAGCTTTAGCATCGCTCATTTTTGCGAGTGCATGTGACGATCATATCGAGGTACAGCAGAATTACGACTTCGCATTGGGCACATGGCATCTGCCGGAGGATATAAAACCGGACGAACTCGTAGAAATACGTTTCACGCTTCGTCGGCAGGGAGATTTCAAAGGCGCTAAATACCATTTCGGGTACATTCAGATGCAAGGGGCCGGACAAGTGCTGGATGCTGCCGCAAACCGCCTTGTAAACAGAGAGAGCGTTGAATTGCCTGCGATCGTCGGTTTCAACGACAGTGATCCGTATAATTTGAGCTTCACGCTCTTTTATCAGAGTCTCAGTGACGAGAAATCCGAGGTTGTATTTTTCGTGATCGACAACTTCGGACTAAAAAGGGATTTGACGGTGAGCTTTGATACCGTTAGTCGAGAATAGCAAAAGGGGCGGAAATTTTCCGCCCCTTTTGCTTCATTAAGGTTCTATGTGTGTTGCATTCTCAAAGTCGCTATCCGTAAAAATATATTGATAGGTTCTATTCCGTTTTTTATCATTGTTTTTCAAGATTTCATACGTTTCTGATCTGAATAATTTATCTTCTCCAGTGGATGAGTGTCGGGTGTTTGTAAATTGTTTCTCTCCGTTCGAAATGACAATATAATCCGCACCTGTCGGGCTTGTCCACATAAATGGATACGGGAATCCGCCTTCAGTGTCAAAACGCAGTGTATGGGCTTTTCCGGCAGGGATTACGAATGTATAATTTGCATCTTCGAGAAGATCACCATTAGCGTAATTGTATGATTTCATTGTAATATCCCGAGAACTGTCGTTCTTGTAAATATAATTCGAAGTATACGAATAATCCGAGTCAGAGCAACCGATAAATAATGCAGCGGTGAATGCGGTTATGGATATAATCAATATTTTTCTCATAATCATAATAATTTGATAATTAACAAGTCCAGTTAAGGAATGTATGGATAAACGTATCCCATAACGCCGAAATTCTTTCGTTCCGTCCAATTTCGATCTCCTTTTTTTCTTGTTCCGAGCCAGTTCCAATACCATGATGAAACTTTTCGCCATGCGCCAAGATTTTCCTGAGTTAAATAACTGATGGTGTAGACCATTTTCTTATCCTTATATTGACTGTCTTCAATCAAATAAAGAGGAACCGTACCGGGGCGCTGTGATGAAAATACCCATGCCTTTATTCCATATTGTGAAAATTCGGGATAGGTTCGCTGGTCGTATGCATATTTACCATGATGAAACCCGTTTTCATATATTGGCTTCAGAAGAGAATAGTTGGGATGGCTTGACGAAGGCCGTGATCCATAGGCCATAAAATGCTGCTTTGACGTTTTGGGTTCTAATGTCCGTGATCCATTATAATACACCGAAGGATTAGGCGTATAATTGGAAACATTATCTATCCAAAAGTCATAAGGCCAATCTGTATTCTTGTAAGCACAAAATGAATTGATAGGCATGTCTGTCGGTATTTTTATTGACTTTGTTGCCAGTTCACTATTCTGAATTTTTGCTTTTATCGTTGCGCTGCCGGATGACTTAAATACAACAGTGACACTATTTGATGTTTGGGATACGATCCAATAATATTTGGAAGGTAGTCCTTCAAATTCCCATTTGTCAACTGTTCCGGTGTAATTACTTAACCTGTATACTGTCCACTCTCCCGTGTGGGGATTTGGCGATCCGTAAATTGTACCCCGTGAAGTTACATTAATTTTTTTGATTACATCATAGTCTGTTCCGTCAATTAATTTTAGATGTGCTGTTAGGGTCCGTTCACCGAGAGTATTGAATCGCAGTTTTATCGACCGATTCTCTTTTTTGATGATTGTGTATCCTTCGCCGGAAACTGTCCAGCCGGAATTTGATATGGCGGATGGCAGCTTATCACTTTGGGGCAATGAATAAGTTACCTCAGTATCCGTATAAATCTGCGATGTGCCGATAATAAGGTTTTTGAAATCTGCCGCCCAGAACATGTAGGGATTATCAAAAATCATATCCACAATAATATCGTCAACGAGATGAAGTGCTTTAACATCTCGACGCCATCCGCGCCAAAGTCTGTTTCCCACTACTGTTCCTTCGATCTGTTTTAGGGTAAGTCCCTGATTCATCAGTCCTTCAACGACTCCGGTATAATTTTCAAAATAGTCAGGTCTTATTTTGTTCACTTGATTTGGGTATAGCCAATTCATAAATGCAAATTGGATTCCCCGAGCCCAACTTTCCTTGAGTATTCCATCCGCCAGCACAAAATCTTCAATTCGATTAGAGCCAGGCAATTCAACGACAGCCCGATGGTGTGAAGCGTGTCCGAGTTCATGGAGCGCAGTTGATGTAATTTCCCATCGGGATCTTGTATTGCCTTTAACCTTTCTGAATATCCGAATATCAGGCCATATTCCGACGGTAATTCCTGCATGGTCGCCATTTTTTCCGACATCTTTCTTATAAAAGGCGCATAGTTTTATTCGACCACGTTTAGGTCTTGTAATCCCAAACGGATTGTCGTGGAAAATAGCCCGGCAAGCACGATGTATTGCGGCGAACATTGCATCTTCGGTGTCTCCGGAGATTACCAACTCCCAACGTCCGGTCATTCGGGGACCTTTTGTTTTTGCCTGCCATGTGAGACCATCCCGAATATCCCAATATTTTTGATCCTCCCAGAATATCTTATATCGTGCAGGTTGTTTGAAGCTACCTAACGAGGTTGCCTCACCATTAGCGTTTGTAAAGCATTCCTCAAAATGAAGAAGATGATGACATCGAACCCGAACCCCAACAAGAGGAATAGTTTGACCATTGAAGTCATCAACGTACCGAACACTTGCATAGGGACGCCATTTGTAGCTTGAGCGTGTTTGAGCAGTTTGGTCGGGCAATCTCATGGATTTTATCATCACCCGATCCCACACGTCCTCAGTCAGTTTATTTGACACGCCAGCATTAATATCATTGTCATCAAAAGTTTCGACAACTACTTCATCGAGTATTTCATGGATAATGCCATCCGGAAATATATAGTCAGTCGGCACTTTAGTATAATGCCAAGGATAGCCATAAGTATTTGTAGTATCGTTTTCAAAGAATTCAACTTCTTCATCTGTCAGTTCCCGGTCAAGGGGATAGGTGAAAAGCATAAGATTCGAGGAGTCCAGTAATCTGGTATATTCCGTTGAATCTTTAGGCAAGAAACGGACGTAATAATGTGTCGGTTTTAATTTTATTGTCGGTTGTCCCATCTCTACAGATACTTTATCCATTGCCATTTGAACATTAGTCAGAGAATAGGGGTTGTCTTGGGCTGCGAGTGCCGATCTGGTCTTGCTCTCTCTTATTGGAGTGTCAGAAGGTGGTTCCTCAAATTTGGAGCAGCCGATCAGCAGGACCGCAATAGCTAAAACAAGTAGATTTTTCTTCATAGGATTGAGGTTTAGGTTGAAATAAAGATATTAATTATGAAGTGTAAGCCCACAAATAAGCCGTAATTGGAGGGCTATGAGAACTATTTCCCGAACGTTCGGGTGTAGGAAACCGACGGCATGATCGGCACTAAAACAGTCGCCTTATAGGTCCCTTGGTATGGATAGATGCAGACCGGGTTCTTGTGCCATGTCCAGTTGATGATCGAGAACTGCCAGTTACGGACGCCGTTGCGTTTCCGGCGCTCCATGTTGTAGCTTATGTCCGAACGGAAGTAATTGCGCATGCGCATCGAAGGATAGGCCGTAATGCCGACGATCGGATTGCCGTTAGTATCGGGATAGCTCTCGTTCGTCAGGCGGTACGGAAGGCCGGACCGCCAGGACATATTGAAAGTGAACGTATGTCTCCTTCCGGGCCTTTTCAGGACATCGTAGCTGAGGAACGTGTTGAAATCATGTGGTACGTCGTACTCGAAGGGATAGCTAACGCCCTCCGAACTGCGTCGGGAATTCGTATAAGTGTACGATACCGTCAGGCTCAGCCGCTCCGTCTGCCGCTGCAACATGATCTCAAGTCCCCATGCCCGGCCTGTTCCGTAGACGAAGCCGCCGCGCCCCAGCAGGAAATCGTCGCTGTCGTAGATCAGCGGCAGGTTGCGCATGCGCTTGTAATAGCCCTCCAGCGAGAGGGTCAGATTCTCCCGCAGCCGGGCCCGGCCGCCGAGCGCCACCTGCCATGCATGTTGTAATTTCCCGTCCCTAAAAGGCGTCCAGAAGTCGATCGGCATGGAATAGTAGTAGCGATTGTATTGCACCAATGCCTGCGAATTGATCGTGCCCGAAAGCCATATGGCATTGTCGTTGCCGAAATCATACGCGAGTTGCGCCCGCGGTTCTACGGCGAATCTGGTTTGCTCCGAGTTGTCATACATAGCGCCCCGGATTCCGACATCTGCCCGCCAGCCGCCCCATTGAAACCGGTTGTTCAGGAAAAGCGCCCCCGAAACAAGCTGCTCGGAAGAATAGCCGCGCTCTTTGTGCTGTCCGTTGACATAACCTTTCGAGTGCATCGGCATAAAGCGTTGGTGTGATATATTCGCTCCGTAATCGAGCGACCATGCTCGTGTGAGACGCTGATCGAATGTCAGACGCGCCCCGAACTCATGCGTTTTATATGTCGTTTTGCCCCAGTTTTTAAAATCATCGTCCTCGTATTCTGACTCCTGCCGGTTCTGCAGGTAGGTATAATAAGCGACTATCGAGGACCGCAGGTTGTCGCTCCATCGGGATTCCAGACGAAGCGACGCCGTGGTATTGCCCCAGCCGTATTCGTTCCGGGCATAATCCTCCTTGTTGGTCATGTGATCGTCCCCGGAATAGACTCCCAGACTCAGGGTATGGCCGGGGTGAATATCGTAAGAGAGTTTCCCGGTCAGGTCGTAGAACCCGAAACGGACGGCATTGCCGACCAGCGCCAAGACTGCTTCAGGAAAGAAATAACGGGCAGAAACGAGGTATGAACCTTTGTTTCGAACGATGGGGCCATCGACGGTTCCGGCCAGCGAAAGCGTTCCCACGGTAAGCGACTGTCGGTGGTCCTGCCGGTCCCCGTCGCGTGTGCGGATCTGCGTCAGGGCCGAAAGACGCGATCCGTAGGCAGGCGATATGTAGCCTTTCGACACCTCGGCGGATTGGACGGTCTCGCCGCTGAAAATCGAGAGAATGCCGTAGGCGTGCGCCTGGTTGTAGATTGGCACGTCGTCGTAAAGAATTAGGGTCTGGTCGTTACTGCCGCCGCGCACCAGCAGACCCGACATGCCGTCCTTTCCGGCCGAGACTCCCGGAAGGAGCTGCAGGAATTTGAAAATATCCTTCTCGCCGGCGAACAGCGGAGCATACTTGAGCTGCTCGATGTTGACTGCGATGTTGCCCGTCTGTTTGTAGATCATCAAAGGTTTCCGGGCTGTAACAACGACCGAATCGATCGCTTCGCTGCGGGATACGCTGTCGGCGGGCGTCTGAGCAAGGGCCGTCCCCACAAGCAAGAGTGACAGGCAGCAAAAAATCCACCGTTTCATATCTCAAGGGTTTTGTAGTAGTTGTACCCGGCGAAGATGCCCAGGCCGTTGCTGATATTCGTGTAAACCGTAATTTGCTCGACGAACGGATTTTCCTCACCGCCCCATTCGGTATTGAGTTCCTGTTTGTAGCGCGATTTCATATAACGGTCGTAGGTGTCCGATGCGGTGATTACTTGGAAAATATGTTTTTCGTCTTCAGCTCCGAAGACGGAGAAGCGCAGCGGAACAACCGCCTCGCAGTTTTCATAGGGGATGCGTAAAAACTGCTCGAAATTCACGGTGCTTCCTTTGTCGTTGGCTTCGGAAGCGTCGTTGGAACCATTGATCTGGTCGACAAATGCAGAGGTCGTATAGTATTCAAAGACATCCTTCCAGCCGTTGTATCTGCGCTTGCCCCGAATCCATACCGACTTGGTGTCGTCCGGGACCGTCAACTCCGTCATATCGAAATGCCGGTACCAGCCTTTTTGACGGGCGAAGACAAGAGAACCGGCCGGAGCCTGCGGAATATCTGTTTCTGCGGACAATTCCCCGTAATTCGGAACGGTGACGACTAACCGGTAATGCCGGCCGGCAGTAGGTACAAAGTCGGTCGCAGTTATTCCTTCCCTGTCAGCCGGGCAGTTGATGACCTCTGCGTTGTTCTCATACAGCCGGATTTCGGCGTCCGCGACAGCTTTGAATTTCGTGCCGTCGGTATATGTGCCGCTCCAATTCAGTCGGACGGCAAACTCTTCCTGCGGGGTGATCAGCGCGTTGACGACAACGCGCCTTTTGAGGTCTTTACCCTCAAAATCATAATCCACTTCACAAGAGGAAAGTATGACGGTGATTAACACCGTCATACTCAAGGTTCGAATGATATTCATGCAAAATCTGTTTGGGTTTGTCAGGATGGCAACTGATGAATAATTCATGTTGTGTATAGCAGTCGGAAAAAACTCTTCATAGAAAACGAACGATTTTACATGAACTCAGCAAATATTGCGAATTCAGTAGATTACCGTGCAGACGTGAAATACAGATCGAGACGGCCTTCACCGGCTTGAAGTGTTCCGGCAGTATAAACCATCATGGAAAAGGATGCCGTTTTGCCGGCAGCGATACGGCCGACATTTTTCAGTCTGTGCGGATTCAAGGTGCCGGTCCAGAAATCTTTTGATCCGTTGATAAGTTCATAGCCGATGCTTTCAAAAAGCTCCCATGTGTTCGGATAGCTTGAACGACCGTTTCTCAAATGGTAATTTTGTTTGGTTTTATTCCATCCGAACGTCCCTTTCCGGTGTGCCGTGAATTCCACTTTTACAAAATCGTCCTTGGGCTCGAAACGTCCCTCTGCCCAGAATTTGTGTTTACCCACGGTGGACTTGAGATAATTCCGGCTCTGTTCGACAGTTCTGGTTAAGGTCTCGTGCGTAAGTTGGTATTCATGCGTATCCTTGACATCGCTGATCGTGTTGAAGTTTATTACCTGCCCGCCGATCACGACATCGCCGTTGATGTTGCAGACATAGGCGTAATCCGGATTTTCGTTGCGAATATAGGGATTGAAACTCTCCTCATCATCGGGATTTTCATTGAAAAGGAAATATGGCGCATAGCTGGCCTTGATTGCTTCGGCTTCAGCCAAAGTTTTTGCGTCCTCGATCTCCGCTGCGACACGATAGACGGCATCGCTCTGGGATTCGAAATTGTGCGCAGCATACCATGCACTCAGGGCCACTTCATCCATAGCTCCCAGTTCGTTGATTTGCTGCCCCATTTCTTCGATCGAAGAGAACGATAGCATTTGCGTCGAAACGCGCGTTTCTTTCGCCTGATCCGGCGCGGGCACAGTCTCGGCGGGCATCTCTTTTTCACAGGCACAGGCCAAAGATACGACCGAGGCCAGCATGATAAGTTTTGTAAATTTCATAATCATTATGAGTTAGTTGATTTTTGCCTACTCGTAAAGTTTTTCGGCAGTTACTTGATACATTTGTGGGTCTGAAAAATGGAGCGTTATTTTCGTCCACCGCCGAAAACAAAACCTACGGTAAGATCGAAATGCCGGTTTGCCTTTTCCTGTAACTTATAGTCGAAGGTAAAGCGCAAACGGTGGAACAGTTCAACACCGACACGCGGCATGAAACAGAATGATCCTTTTTTGTCTCCCGTGGAAAAACCGGCCCAGTTGGGATTTGAATTGTCAAAGCGGATAGGTCCGGAGGTGTCCAAAGCGGTATAGCCAAGGCCGAAGCCTGCAAAGAATGATACTTTGTTACACCTTCTGAAATTGTAGTCCGTTACAGCCAGTACGTTCCATGTTTGGAATTCCAGATTCCCGGCATTGTCTGCATCTCGATGAAAAATCGATCCTGCAATCTGTAGTCCGACATCTATTGGAAGCCGCTGTAGGTTATAGCGTCCTTCGGCAAAAAATGTAGCACCGATCCTATTGCTGTTGAAATTCAGTTTATCGGCTCCGAAATTGATTCCCACGCCGATTTCGCCTTCGAACCGTCTTACTTCACAATCGGATCTTTTTGCTGACGGGGTGCTTTGGGCATTACTTTGGAAGGCGCATAGCAATGCCAATGCAAGAATTAGTTTTTTCATATTGACGAATTTATAACTGACTACTCCGTTGCGATTACACAAGCCCGCCATTCATTGCGATATTTTACAGCCCCATATATCTGGCCTCGGACGATGTGAACTTTTTTAGCAGCTTTAACATCCAAACTACCAAATTTGAATCCGCCTCCGGGCGAGTTGTATGCAAAACCGACTGAGAAATCTCCGGAAAACCATTCGGCATCCCACTTTACCACTTCACGTCCGGTATTCCAATCCTTTTCTTCTCCCTGTGGATAAATGACCCTTATGGTTTTGGAATCTACTTCGGTAAAGATTCCGCGCGGGTATTTTTTCGTATTCTTATTTTCCGGGGCATCGAACCACTTTTTCATATTCTTGGCGATCGCATTTACTCCTTTTGCGAATACCGAGTTAATAGTTCCAGTTGTTACATCGTAGTTAGCAATAGGTACATTGAAAAGAATGATTTTAGAATTGGCGAACGGGAATTTCTTGGTCATGGCCGTAGGAATTCTGCTGTACTCCGGTGTCACTCCACCCGGCATTTGGGGAGGCTGGAATGTCGGAGTTTTCATGTCATATTCACATTCGATAGCAGCCCAGCCATAACGGAATTCCTGAGCTTTCTTTCTCCACCAAATCCGGAATCGTCTTGCCTGCATGCGGACGGTCATACCTACAGCTCGATGGATAATGTAGTTCTGCTCATACATGCGCAGTTTCATCCGATGACGCTTATCGTAATTGTTGGTTATGGTCACATTCGTCCCAAAGACACTGGAGACACCTTTAGCCAGCCAACTGCCGTTACCACCGCCTTTTTTATATGTTGCCCTTCTGATTTTGTTGGCTGGGATTTGTACACCCCCGACAAGAAAAATTCTCGTATCCGGACTCTCGTTCAAGCGGTATTCCGAATCGGAGCCACCCGATGACCCACCCGACGAACCTCCCGATGAGCCTCCCGATGAACCGCCCGATGAACCGCCAACCTCTATAAGTTTACCGTCGTCCCGAATAAAATGGAGATTTGTATCATCGATTTTATGACTTGCTATATAGTCGATTTTCACTAATTCTGCGTTCATGTCGGCGCCTTGAAGTTTGGCCGTTTGCCCTTCTTCCATTGCATTTACATCGACCTTCTTTAGCGCAAGGTCTATGTCCTGAACTTTAAATTTTTCTTTATCGGCAACATCGTACATTACCATGCCTTCATCCACGAAACGGCAAATTTTATTACCAACTTGTACTTCACGCTCACCGTTGAGAATGGCTGTCATATAGGGGTCTACGATGAGGCTGTCTTCGGGTTCATATTCAAGGGAGTCGGCAATGATTTCCGCAAGTTCCGCATCGGTAAACTCCCGAAGCCCCTGATCGATCAGATGCTCTCGCAGGGAAACGAAACCGTCTACAGGCCCGGCAACTGCCGCGCGGGTCATGGGATTATGTCGAATGTCAAGATTTTTCGTCTCTTTCATTGCTGATATGGCGAAATTCAGATCTTCTGTCGAGCTGAAACAAAGTACGCCGGGGGGCGTGCCTGCCACCGCCTTTTCAGGTTCGGACACTGCTGTGTCGTTCAGCGTTTCATCCTGAGAACAGGAGTACAGGGCAACCGACAAGACGATTAAAGTGAATACTTTTTTCAAAATGGATGTAATTTATAAGTTGATAAAGAATGATCAAATTACATATTTACCGAAGGTTACAGATCGAATACTCCGGAGTAGATTTCTCCGTGATCTCCTTCAAGTAGTATCTGGTATTCGCCTTCTTCATCCGGCAACATGACCTTACAGTTTCCAGGAGTGGTTGAACACATGTCATAGATGACGGTTCCCGTAGTAGTATTTGCGATGGTAATAGTAACTCCTCCGAGATTTTCAGAAAATACGAAGTTCAGAGATTCCGACTGTGCGTCATAAATGCAGGTAATGGGAGTCGGAACGATCATCCGGGGGCGCGTAGGGCGTGGCCGGCCAGAGGTAATCATAATTTCGAAGGTGTGCTGATGATTTTTGTCTTTTTTCCCGGTCATACAGGAGTATTCCGATTCACATAGAGAACTGGCAAAAGGAATCGCCGGAACCAGCATCAGAACAGCGAGGATTAGAGTAAAGGTTTTCATAATTAAGGGATTTAAATAAGTGAGTTAATTATTAGCAAAATTAGAGATACCTTCCGTTCAAAACGAAAAAATGCCTTGTAAAACCATTACAAGACACAAGTATAACACACTGTATTACAGATTGTTGCGGCCGATATTTGCGGCTAATTATTACGCATTCATAACACACTGATTATTAGGTGGATGCAAAATAAGCATCTACACAAATGCAAATAATGATCTGGTTGTTAGTGATTTACTATATCAAACTGATGAAAAAATCCTTTGACGGAGCGTCGGATTCGGCGATTTTTGTCTTCAGACGGGATTTTTTTACTGCCACATAGTTGATACTGTCTCCGGTGAACACACTGATTACACGCAGCGAAAAACCGGCGTACACATAGCAAAGCAGATCGCGTTCCCAATCTTTCAAAGTCGGTAATTCCTCTCGGACCTTTTGCATCACGTTATCGTAGCAGAGGTTTACGATTCGTTCGATTTCCTGTTTTCCTTTCTCATCAGAGGCATAGGAATCAAGCAAATTCTTTACCTTATTGTAAATGGCTTTTTGCTCGTCCATGCCCTGACGCTCGTAATAAGTAGAGGCGAGTTGGTCGATTACAGAGTACCGATCTTTGATTATACGCCGTAATTCAGTCGTATCCGATTGTTGCTGCGAATCGAGTTTAACCATCAAAATTTTCTTGGCATTATTTATATCTTCGATGGCCGACATATATTTTGCAACGGTTAGCTGCCGTTTGCGAAAGTTCACAAAAGCGATGAATCCTACAAAGAGTATTATAGTGATGAACAGAGCCGATGCAAGCCAGATACGCTGCCGCATGATAAGTAGCATACGATGGGCAACTCGTTGCCGTTTGTCGAGATAATCCCGATGCAAACTTGCATAAGACTCCTGCAGGGCTATTCTGAATAGCGAATCTTGGGCAGAAAGACAATATTGAAATTCAGTTGCGGCTTTCGTCAATTCGCGGGTTCTGATATGAATTCGTGCTGCTGCGCTTTTCAATCGTGCAATAGCAATAGGATCGTCATCATGCCGAATTTCGGCCATGTTCAGGTAATATTGCGCACTGTCCAGTCGATTGGCAATAAGATAAGCATTAGCCATAGAGATATATTCTTGGTCATCCCAATCTTCATGCAGTTGTTGCTTAATCTGCCATAACGCCGCAATCGCATTTTCGGGTTCACGTTGCCCAACGCATGCCATTGCGATATTGCTGAGACAGGAACGCTGCATAACTGAATCCTGTTCTTCAATAGCTATGTAGAGTGATTTTTTATAGTTTTCGAAAGCATTGTCATAGTCTTCCAAGTTGAAGTATGCTTCGCCAATATCGAAAAGTGCATACCCGCAATGATTTTTCAGACCAGCACTGAGATAGCTGTCGTATGCCTGTTGTGCGAATTTCAATTTATTGGGGTAATCATAGCGTGTGGTATATATCTCGCTGATTTGATGATATAACATACCCAGCAAGTAAGGATCGTTCAACTCCTGAGCTTTATCTTCTATTCGCAGGAGAAGTAACAGTGCCCGTGTATAATCTCCGTTATTGCATAAAATTCTGCTATGATAGTAACCTGTAAGAACTTGGGCTCGTATATTGCCTTGTGAACGGTAGTATTTACCGGCGATACGAATGAGTGAATCATTTGTCTGATCGATGTAATTCTTGTCGAGGGCCTGGGAATACAGGAGTGCATAGCGGGCACGGGTACTACGGCGTGAAATATCGTCTGTATCGATATTTTCAATGATTCGAAGGGCACTGTCCGGCAATGATTGCATCACCTGCTCGGCTCGGGACAACTGCGATTCGACGGTTTTATTTCCCGAACATCCAGTACTTATCCCAATGATCAGGATAATGATTGTCAGTATTCTGTTTGTTCCGTTTATCATAGAAGAATGCAAGGTGACGACCAAAGATAATAAAAATGGACCTCAAAGCATAATAAAAGTGCTGGAAAGTATGTGTGCCTTGTAGTATCTTTTAGATTCACACAACATAGGCACGAAATTTTCCGTTATTTTTGCACATAAACTCCGCAGGAGAGTACTACGGAAAGGACGCAACTTCCAATCATGTACATTGTCGGTATACGGCCGGCTTAAATAATTGATGAAATGACAACACAATGCCCGATAGCATTGCGTGCTGCCATTGTATTCCCTGCGCCATAACTGTATCTAATGAATATTCATTTCGATATATACGGACTTGTTACGGTAAAGGCCAAATCGCTGCCCTACGTCAGCGAGGGAATTCCGGCGGGATTCCCCTCGCCGGCCACGGATTATATCGGCGACCGCATCGACCTGAACGAAGTCCTAATACTCAATCCGGGTGCGACCTACTATGCCCGCATTCGGGACTACTATATGGTCGAAGAAGAACTCGAACAGGGCGACGGCATCCTCTTCGACACGAGCCTTGCCCCGCATACCGGGGACCTCGCACTCTGCGAGGTCTGCGGCGAGCGCGTGCTGAAATACATCCGCAAAAAGGGGCGCGAGCTATGGCTTCTCGGCGGCGGAACGGACGACACGCTTCCTGTCGACGGCGAAACCGAAGCGCGGGTGCTGGGCGTCGTTACGGTCGTCATCAAAGTCCGGAGGTTCAAGCGACGGCGCACACGCCTTATCGACCGCCTGCCGCAGAAGGAACAACCCGCGCTGTTCGAGCGGCGGGCGATCCGAGCTTCGTTTTTTCCGGAGAGCGATGTTTCCGCCGAGGGGCTTATCGACCTGAACGAAGAGCTGATTCCCAACCCGGTCAGCACCTTCTTCGGAAAGGTAAAGGGCCTCTCCCTGATTGACGACGACATCGAGGACAGCGATTCGGTGATTGTAGACCGGATGCTCGAACCCCAGTGGGGAGACCTTGCCGTATGCGTCACTACCGAGGGTTTCACCATGAAATACGTTGAATTGCGCGACAACGGGGAGATCTGGCTGATGCCCGGCAACAAGGATTACGCTCCAATTCAAATTACCGAAGACAATGAACGCCTGCTCTGGGGTATCGTAACCCATTCCATCCGGCAATTAAGGGTAAAGAAGGGAGGTAAGAAATGAGTCAGAAACTATTGCCCCTGAATCCCCGTCAGATGGTCGGCCTTGCCGATGGAAATTCTTTCTACTGCTCCTGCGAGGAATCCGTTCAGCCGTGGCTTTACGGAAAGCCTATCATCGTAGCCTCGAACAATGACGGCTGTGCGATAGCCATGAACCGGCTGGCGAAGAAATACGTCAAGATGGGTGACGCGATGTTTCAGATAACGGACACCATCCGGGAACACGGCATCGTCACGTTCTCTTCTAACTACGAGCTTTATGGGGATTTGAGTAACCGTATGCACAGTATATTTTCATCTTACACCCCGAATTATGAGCGGTATAGCATCGACGAAGGGTTCCTCGATTTCACGGGGATGGAAGGATTCGATTTCGAGAAGCTGGGGCGCGACATCATTCGCTCCACCCGGCGCGGAATCGGCATCCCGATCTGTCTGGGTATCGCCCCGACGAAGGTATTGGCCAAAGCCGCAAACAAGCTCGCCAAGACGGACGATGCCCGGCGGGGGCTCTACATTATCGACACGGAAGAAAAGCGCGTGGAAGCGCTGAAAAAGCTGCCTATAGGCGATGTGTGGGGCATCGGACGGCGGCATGAAAAGCGGCTGACGGCGATGGGCATCCGCACGGCCTACGATTTCTCCGTTCTGCCGCGCGAATGGGTGCGCAAGAACATGACCGTTGTGTGCGATCGCCTCTGGCGCGAGATGAACGGGACGCCCTGCATCAGTCTGGAACTGGCGCCGCCCGACAAGCAGGAGATATGCACGTCGCGGGCATTCGGGAAAATGACTTCCGATTTCAACGAGGTAAAGGCCGCCGTGGTCCGTTACCTCAGCTCCTCGGCCCGCAAGCTCCGCGACCAGCACTCCTATGCCCGGCGCATCTACGTCGGTATCGAAACAAATCCCTTCAACGAATACCAGCGGCAGACCTACCGGGGGCTGCAGATTGAGTTCCCCGTACCTACGGACAATACGTTTGAGATGATCCCGTATGCCATGACGCTGCTCAAAGCGATCTGGCCGACCTATTCTCTCGGTGAGAGACCGTTCCTGTTCAAACGGGCGACGGTAACTCTTTCGGACCTTATTCCGGCCGAAGCGATGCAGCTTAACATGTTTCATCAGGAGCCCAACATCGAGCAATTACGACGCCTGCAGGCTGCCGTGGACGAGGTGAACGGTCCGCTGAACCTCGACAGCCGGCTTGTGGTGCTGGGCGCGGAGTTGACCGGGCAGAATAACACCCGGCTGCGGCGCGAAATGCTTTCGAAATGTCCTACGACCAAATGGAGTGACCGGATAGATATTGCCATCTAAATTTGTAAAGAATCTTTGTTTATGTGTTTCTTCACCTCTCTATCAGCAAATGCGGCAGCCGTAGCTAAAAAGTACGGCAAGCAGTTGGATATTATCGAAGCAGCCCGGCAGATACTCGCCGAGCAGGAACAGGAAGAAAGGGCCAGGCAGGAAGCCGGCCCCGAACACAAGGTTAGTGTCTACGACATTCGATTGGCCGAGGATATATACGTCATTCCCGCTTACGCCGAGCCGCAATGTGTCATTGTTTCCGGGAGCGACAAACTCCAAGTAATGCAATGGGGGCTGATTCCACGAATGGCGAAGCCTGAGGATGCAGAACGTTATAACCGGGAAAACCTGTTCAAAAACGCAAGGGCCGAAACCCTTTTTGAGAAGTGGCCGTGGCGAATGCTGTGGCAGCATAACCGGTGCATCATTCCCGTAACCGGATTTTTCGAGCCGCACAGACTGCCGAACGGAAAGGCGCAGTACTACTATACCACTTTAAAGGATCAGGAAATTTTCTCGATCGCCGGGCTTTGGGACGAATGGACGAATCCCCAGACCGGAGAGAAGGTGCTGTCGTTCGTCTTGATTACGACCGATGCCAACGCCATGATGCGTAAGATCCACAACGGCGGCAGTAATCCCTTCCGGATGCCGAAGATACTCACTTCGGAGCAGGAGCGTTTGTGGCTCGATCCGACGATCGCTTCGAAGGAAGCCGTCACTGATCTGCTCACGGTATATCCCGAAGAAGAAATGACGGCATGGCCCGTGAGGCAGAAGTTCAACTATGGAGATCCTTTTGACGAAGGAATTATTGAACCGGTTGCGGAACAACAAAATCTCGGATTGTAGCTATTCAATTAGTTTATCAATCCTCTGTTGTTCGTTCTTTAAAAGTGTATTCGACCATATTGGAGGTAGGGAGAGGAAAAGGCTGACAAATTATTGTCAGCCGTAAAAGAAGTTACCGCTAAGTTCTCCCGCTTTGTTGCACTCCGTCATTATGGAGCGACCCATCTTATTATACTATCCGCCTGTACTCCCCATGCGGCTACAGGTTTAATTTCGTGTTCGGGGATTTTTTTCAGGTTACTCAACGGGATAGTGGAAAGTTTTGTCGAATCATAAAAATTATTTCCACAACTGTTTTTATCAAAAATTGCAACCGAAAGGGAATCTATATCCAATATACCTTTGTAATTTGCATCAATTAAGGGTGTTTCTTCCAAAAATGACAGGTAGATAAGCGTATCTTGCTTCAGCATGGTAAATCCGTCATTCGTATCGGTAAAATAAACTGCATAGATTCTGTCCGTATGGTTACTCAATCCAAATTCCTTAATAGCAGCCATTATTGTGGGATGTAAAACAAAAGATTCCTCACTATTTTGTGGTGTTTCATCTTCCACTCGAATAGCTTTCCTGTGTTTACATCCAGCAAAAAGTACTAACACAGTGAATAATAAAACGATTTTTTTCATAGATTATCTGCCATTAAGTGTTCCCCAAAATAGTTTCCTACCATTGTAATTGTGGTTACTCACATTTCGTATTAATGCAGGTGCCTGCACGCCTCGTACATGATATATATTACTGGAATTCGGAAAATACACGAATGAGTTCCTGTTACCCGGATAACGGTCGGAGTTATTGTAAACATTCCAAGAGTCGGACGGTTGTATTATTCTCCCACCGGGCAGCGACCCCATGCTGCTATGCTCACTAAACGGACCTGTTACCGATTTATAATTTCCGGGATGCGAATGGATAAAAGCGATCTCGTTTTCGCGTGCAAACCCCATCTGTTCGGGCGAAATTGCCAAACCATCATTATGAACGGTTCCAATCGCATATTGGTCTCCATTGCCTTCGTCATACCGGCTAAATCTCCATTCAGCATTTGAGTTATCTGCGCCAAAAAGAAAGACTGAAGCTAATTCGGTAGGATTTCCTCCTGTAAAGCTCGCCGCATAATCGCTTGCTTCTCCTGTGGCCGTAAGGCCATCAAAAATAGCTCTGTCTTGGATCGTAATGGATTGTCCAGTTCTATTACCATCCTTGTTTAGAGCATACATGGTATGTTCTTCACTTTGGCTTATCCATTTTACCCTTCCATTATAATCCATTTCCCAAACATCCTGTCCATCAGGATCGACAAATCGAATAGGATTTCCCATACAATACGCATACGGTGAAATCGGATGATAGCCGTATGTCAAATCTACTGAAAATAATGCGATAATGCAAATCGCTGAGGTCAAAAGTTTAGGTTTCATAATCGTATAATTTTAAGGGTTATTGTATCGGCAGTTTATTGGGTGGTTGCTTCCTGCATTTTCATCCCCTCTTCGTTGCCTTTTTCGAGTTTGTCATGCAGTTCCTCGCTCATATCTTCCCAGCCTAATGCTTTCAGTTTTTCGTAAAGAGCGGCCGATTGCGCTTCAATCTGCCGGGTGCAAGCGTCCTCCTTATACCCGTTTTCCTTCAGATGTTTTACAAGGGCCGCATCGAGAGACTTGCCCAGAATAATGCACGCTTTGGGGTGCTGCGGATAGTATTCCAGCGATTTCTCCGTGCAGCATCGGGTGAATTCGTCGTAACATTTGAATTTGTTCCAATATCCGAACGCGAGGTCGGCAAGCTGCGCCGCAACGGTTTCACGATCCGTCAGAGGAGTAAGATAGATCTTGTTCTCGATGGCCTTGTCGCTGATCTCGAAATGCTCCCTGTAAAAGAACTCCGGGGTAATCTGGTGCGTGGTAAGTTCCACGTTCACCCACTCTTCGGGATACATCTTATCCTCGTTCCGGTAGCGGATAAACACATGGGCAGGGGCATACGCGATATATGCTTCGGCGCCGAGGGTCTCGGCCAACACCTTGTAGTACATCGGCAGGGAACGACACTGCCCGCTGTGCGTCCGCATGACTTTGGTTACGAACTGTTTCGTAAAATCGGCTTGGCCCCCGGTATCGTCGAAATCGTAGGTGAAGGGTTTATGCCCGTTCCCGGAATAAGGACGAAAAAAGTATTCCGTGAGCGCCAGATTCTTCCCGGTCTTATAGCGTTCGAGTCCGTTTGCCACAATGAACCTTTGCAAAAACGCGACGGCCGTATCTATACCATAGCAATAGGCATCATAATCGAGGTCGCCGTCAAGGTAGGCCCACTCCGCAAGGAAGACCGCACGTTTTATGCTCAAGGGAATTTTGCCGTCGAGCATATCGGCCATTTCGAGATATGCCTGCCGGTAATGCCGGCTGCGGGATTCGACCTGCACAGGGTTCAGCGTCCGGCAGGCCTGTTGGCCGTCGGCCGGATGCAATGGGAATCCGCAAAGCAAAATGAGGATGCAGATTATTCCTTTTTTGAGCGACATCTTTTCCATAGGTTTATCAGCCGACGTGTATTTCAAAGTTAGCAGATAAATCCCGAAACACCAAGCTGCAACAACCTTACATTAGCCGTTAAACCATGCTGGTATTCAATGTATTAAAAAATAATTTTACTTACATTGAGATTACAAGCAGAAAAAGTCGAAAAATCGTCCTGTAGCGGTATGGATTTCAGAACGGGAGATTTCAATTTATTCGTGACTACCTAAGTTGACGGGGTTGAATAGTGAATAGCGAAAACTATACTACGGAACAAAAAAATCGTCCAATATTGGCTGAATAAGTTTTTAGTATTACCTTTGAAGTGCGTCCCGCCAATAGGCGACGCCTTCGTTCAGAGAAAACTTGGAGGTTTTTTTAGAAGTGACGAAGTGAAAAGCAGCCCGACGGGTCGTGTGTCCCACGCCCGGTTGTGGTATATTACTACGCTACGATATGTGGGCGTGGGCATTTTCACTTGCATTGCTTCGGGTTTCCTCCAAGTACCTCGCTGATTGCAAGGGCCCCGCTCACTTTTTTTATGGCAGGATCGCATAACTTAAAACCTGCAAAAATGCTACCATTAATCGTCTGCATACGGTTTTGACCGTATCAATAATCAAAACTTTTAGCTATCTTATAACCGTTCTATTACTATAGCTATAAGCAGCTTGCTCTGCATTATATGTTATCTGAATCCTCTACTTAATTTGTATCCGGAAATTGGAGCAATCTGCTGTACGGAATTAAAATTCGGAAAATTACACCATAAATGGCAAAACAGAACAATGATTGTTGGCGGCGGATTGAAACGGTGCTGAAGGATGTCAATATGTCAACTAATTATTTAGCAAAACATATCGGTCTGTTGCGCGGGGAAAATCTCTATCAGATAAAGCGGGGTAACAACAAGATAAGCATCGATGTCGCCCGGAGAATTAATCAGAAGTTTCCGGAATACTCGATTCCATGGCTGATGTTTGGCATCGATGACGTGGATGGCATTCCCGGTGTAATGCGTGTTCCGTATTATAATTCGGTTTGGTCGATAGACTGTCCAATGAAAAAAAGACCTGAAAGAGAGCTGGTCATTTCCGAGATGGTAGCAAACGGGGCACAAGTCGCAGCATATTTTGAGGGCAACGATACAATGTCTGAGAAATATCTCCAACACACGATCCTGTTTCTTCGGCAAATCACTGTAGATTCAATTATTTTCGGCAGGATTTACTATGTTATTTCGTCCCGGATTCGTTTGTTGTGTATTGTCGGTGAAGGCTCTGCATCAGATTGTCTATGTCTCCACGATATTAATTCAGATTCCGTAAAGGTTGAGATACAGTGTGATGAGATTCGGGCAATATGGGACCTTTGCGGAGTTTATAAACACTTCGATAACCGTTGATATAGCATATATTTCCCGAATTGGTTGATTCGCATGATAAGCAAGTCAACGCAGATCAAAATTGTGTTTAAAATAAAAACGTTATGCAATCGGCATCGGGTACAATAATCCGGTAAATAAATGTATTTTTGTTTTATTGGGAGTCAATTACAGCATTCTGGAAAATATAGATACACGAAATGATCAGGATTTGTGTCGGTGAGTAAAAAATACTCAAACTGAAATAATCCCCAAATATTCGTCTAAGTCTACGTTAGGACATCTTATGACGAGGTGATGTAATTTATCATTCAAGAGGCAAAAAGACTTCCATTCTTTGTACATCAGAGAATGGAAGCCTTTTTGTCTGATTATATTACTAATTTGTGGGTGTTACATGGAGTATGATGACGACAAAGAAAGATTAATCCGGTTATCGTCCGGAGATCACGAAGCGTTCCGAATTTTGTTTACGAGATACCAGCCGGGACTCAAAAAATATATTGCATTTATTATTAAATCGGATGTTGCTGCAGAGGACATCGTGCAAGACATCTTCATAAAGATTTGGATTCTTCGGAAACAGATGAAGGCAATAAATTCATTCCGGGCATATATATACCATATCGGAAAAAATGCCGCATTCGATTATCTCAGGGGGTATGCCGTGGAGCGTAATTACCGATCACATCTCAAGCCTGAGCCAAGAATATCACAGATCGAGGCATATTACTTTGCTTCCGAAATTGAAAGTCATGTTCGCATGCTGGTTCGTAAAATGCCTCGGCAGAGGTATAATGTTTTTCTGATGAGCAGGCGCGATGGGCTCAATTACCACGAGATAGCTCATAGATTGAATATATCGCATAAAACGGTTGCCAATCATTTGCATCTTGCGCTCTGCGAGATTAAGCATGAGTTAGATGAGATATATGCATGATTATCTTCGATTCGATTAAATCTATTCGGGAAATTGTCACTGGACCCATAGAATAAGCATTTCAAGGAAAGCTGGGACATAAAACGGCTGACCGGTATTAATATTAATCAAAGGATACTCCCGGCAATCTATCTGAACTTGCCACACAGGACTTTTGAAAATACTCCAGCGGCCTTGGAAAATAATGATTTCGAGTTCTCCAACGTGTGCATGGAAATGAAAGAATGCCGTGTAGAGTCCTGTGATGTTCAGGTCCACCAGAATATCAAGGATACCACGAATTTCGACACCAGTCTTTCTGGTTGTGGCTGAATCGATACATCTCAGCTTCCCGTCGGGCCATAGCCCGGGAAAAGGACTTTGAATTCTCTGTATATGATTCATGGTCGGATTATGGTGCGAAGGATCATCCCGAGGATGATGTTGCTGGCTGCAGAGAGCGGATGCCCGGCGTTTCCGGGCAGAGGATTGTTTTTCCATGAGTTTGTAGAATGATGATTTAGCTATACCCACATAAGCACTACACCTCCGATTTCGCTGGCCCTGTTAAATATTCGTTCCATGATGGATGAATAGTTCTGGGCTTGCCGATCATTCAACAAAATTAAAAGACGCCTCAGTTCTTCATCTTCCACGGGTACGGCGATGTCGTATTCGAAGTTATAAATCAGTCTGCCATCATAGGGCACGAAGATAGATTCGGTATTGGCGGGGTTAAATTTGGCTAAAAAGCAGATTCCATGATCTCGTTTTACTGCCGCAATTTTCGCACGGGCGATGTCGTTGAGTTCCATATCCGATTCGTGCCGACCGCGCGTGTCCCAATGCCGGGCGATGTAGTCGTTTTCCAAGTTATCTAACTCTTCTAAAGTTTTATTTTCCATGGATTTCATGGAGGTGGATTTTAATGATATTATACTTTTGTTCTGAGTAAATGTTTTGCAGTTTAGGCAACGACTATATTGCAGTCTGCAAATTCTTCATTCTCCCACGGCCTGTCCTGAAGTGCATCACAGACTCGCTTATCATAATATAGAAATTGGGAATAATAGTCATTGTCACAGTATTTACACCGTGTGATTTCGCTCCGTTTTTCGATGATGGCATCGAAAAGTTCATCGTATATATACCCTTGATGAATTCCATCTTTCTGCATACGACGGACGAGTTCGGCCAGCTCTTTAAAGCGACCTTCAATATTGTCGCAGGCAGCGCAGTATTTCGGATAAAGGTCGCGGATCGCAGGCATAAATCTGGTAACGCCTTTCAAACGTACTTTCCCAGATGTTTTGGCAGCTTGCTGCAGTTCCCGAAAATGCTGCCGTACCTCCTGCAGGGTTAGCCGTCGGCAGTTTCGAGCTTCAACAAACACGGTGTTGGTGTTTGATACCCGGATTTTGTCAGGGGTGATTTCATAAACAACGTCTTTGATTAAGGGGCGTTGTAAGTATTCTGTTCTTGTCATGTGATTAATTTTTTGCGTCGATTTACTTTTTGGCGAAAGCCCCGGCCGGTAATATCCATTTCTCGCGCGATGGCATGATAACCGGGAGGTCATAATACTCCTGCGAAGAAAGTACCCGGAGCTGTTCATCAATGGCTGCATAAGGTCTCCCGGTTTTACATAAATCGAGGAGTGTTTTGTTACGTTTCACAGTACATCCGAGGACCTGTTCAAGGTCGATAAGCTGCTGCATACGCAAAGGTTCTATGCACGCAGCACTGGCATACTGGTCGGCATTCCCGAATATGCAAAACAGGCAACTGCACCGGGACCAGCCCATGTAGTAGCATGGGTGTACGCGAATGCGGTATTTCTCCAGTATTGCCCAAACCTTTTTTTCCGGCCAATCCCGGATGGGCCGGTGGCGGTCTACAAGGCGAGCATTTTTCAGGCTTTCTCTCAGATCGGAGGGGTCCCGTTCCCATATTGCATATCGGGCACGCTGGGGAGATTCCTCACCCCGTTCCCCGGAGAGTACCAGTGTGCGGCACCCCTTGAACCGGCTTTGATTTACGATTGCGGCCGTGCAAACGTCGATTTTCAGGTAGGCGCTGCACCATCGGGTTCTGAGGCTGCCTGAGAGCTGCGGGAATTTCATCCGGGTTCCGGGATTACCGCGTTTCCCACCGCTGCAGGCCACCGTACCATCCGTAAGTTCGAAGCAGGTTGGGGCCGTGCGTGCATTCTTGCGCAAGAGTTCCCGTTGGAATCCGCCTTCTTTCCATTGCAAATAGAGAGGCACTCCGAAAGCATGGGCAAAACAGCGACAGTAATTGCGGGTTATTTTCCAGTCGAAGAAAGCCACCCCGCAGCCGTCGATGTCTTGGTGCCAAAGTTCGATTTTGTTAAGCGAAACCCCTTCTTCGAGCAAGTAAAGAAAAACGGCGGAACTGTCTTTTCCGCCGCTGAACTGAACCAAGTATTTATCGTATGAGAGAATGTCAGTCTGCATGGTCGATCATGTATTGGGTGTGGAAACAAGCCCAACCGGAGAGGTTGGGTCCGGCTATTATTACTTCAATAACCGCACGATCTCGTTGTCAATCAGTTCCAGCATGTCCGGCTTGTCGAAGAATTCAGAAACCGAGCAGATGAGTTTTTGTAGTTGGGAGGCCATATCCCGGAAAAACTGCTCTCGTTGGGGAGTCCATTCAATGAGGCACATCTGGCTATTAAAAGGTCGTGACATGCGACGTCCGGCTGTGCCATCTTCCTTCATATAGTAATATTCGACTCTTTGTTCGCTTACTTCCAATAATATGTCGAAATTAAATCCGAACAGATATTGTGCATACATTAAAGTCTCGAACTTTGAACTCACACCTTCTTTTTGCCCGCCGTACATGCCCTGTTCGATTCGTTCCCGGATCAGAGCGGAAGATCCAAAGAGAGTATAGAGGATCATCTTGCGTTGGACTTTGATTTTCTCATGGTACTGTTCCAGTGCGATGCTCAGGGCTTGGGTAAGTTCTTTCTCACTGGCATAGTCTCGGTTTCTGAACGACGAGAGTGCGATAACTTCATCGGGCACACCCCGGTAAAAGAATTTTCGTTCCCGGTTATAATGTATCTCTACCGGATGGATTTCGCCTTTGACCGTAATCATGGTCTTTCCGATTTTTGTCATATTGATTTCAGATTTTAATTCAAAATTGAATGTCAGGATCAGTGAATCTGATGGATGATTTACGCCATCACACTGCCGGCAACTCGCTGCAGTTGCCTTTGTAACCGGTACTTCGCACGGTAGAGAATGGAGGTTTTTTGCCTAAGCTCAGCGATGTACTTCAATCGTATACCATTGGATAGAAAGTGTAGATTTTCGGCAGCCCTTTTCTGCTTTCCGATCCAATAGGCCAATGACGGCGATGAGCCGTAATCGTATGTTACCAGATGCAGGCTCCGGTAGCATTCGAGTGATCCCCGGACACGTTGTGCAAATAGCGCTGCACGAGGGTTTGTGTGTTTATTCATTAGGATTGCCCGTGTACGGCGGGGCTGTGTTTCCCGTACATAAAAAATAAAAAGGGGACGGATTAATCCGTCCCCTTCGATAAGTGTGTGATGTATATCAGGCTGCGAGTTTGGTTTTCTTGGGAGAAATACGCATCGTCTTGGCCTTCGGTTTCGCCTTGGATTTTGCCTTGGACTTCTGGCCTTTGCCCGTCTTCATGGCAGCGTCCTCAAAGGGGATGAACTCATAGGGGTCATCCGGATACTCTCCTTCGGGCTCATCCTCGGTCTGGGGTTCCTCAATGTCCGGTTCGGGGAAGTCGCCCTCCGGTTGTTCTTCGATCGGATACTCCGGGATTTCGGCATCCGGCAGGGCATGGAAAACCACGTTTTCGTCGAGGATTTCGCCGGTCAGAATGTTAAGAATAGTGCCGTCCGGCATTTTCCAGAGGGCCCCGGCTTCGAACATCGATTGAATGCGCATGTTCTCGGCTTGTTTCTCGATAGCGTCGATGCGCTTAACCAGGTTGACATGGCGTTTTTCGAAAATGCCTTTGTACCGGTCAATGATAGGATTGGCCTGATCCGGGAAGTGCAGGGTGGAAAATTCGGTGATGATCGCGCTGTTCGCCGAATCGGGTTTGCAGTTGTACTCGTACATGTCGTCGCAGTAAGACATGATCGTCATACGCATGAGCATCGTTTTCTGTTCGTCTGTGAGGTTTGCGGCATATTTCATCCGTTCGGTTGTCTTGGACGAATAGTCGGTTTTCAGACCCAGTATTTCCCGGTGCTTATCTGAAATTTTGCTCAGGAGAATGTAATGGAAAAATTGCTGTTCCCGGGGTGTAATTTCCGTCTTGGGGAAATCCTTCTTTTCGCAGTGGAGGACCTTTTTGAGTTCTTTGGTGATGTGCGTGATGCAAATCTCGTGGTTTCGTTCATCTTTCTGCTTGAGGTCCTTTGCAGGTACCACGGGTACGGTGGTAACGGTTACACCGTTTTGTGTCGTTGTCTCTGCGCGGACTTTCTCATAGTAGATTTTAACATCCGTATCTTCGATAACGGCATATTTGAGAACCTTTCCTTCCGTGACGCTGTATTCCAGCTCGGTACATCTTTCCTTGAACCTCTCCAGATCTTTCTCGTACTCTTCCAACGCACACTGGTAGTCATCGGCATCCCCTGATTCCTCGGCATCCGGCTTTTGCGGCATTCGCGGGCCGTTGTCGTAATTGTAAACCGACTTTTCAAGGTCCGAAATATCGTGTCCCATCTCCGTCAGTTGGTCTACGACGGCTTTGTTGCTGGTAGTGGTTTTCATCAGATGCACGCGCGGATCGTTGGTAATCAGATCTACACTCCGCTTTACCATATACGCTTCATTCTTTGCCTGCAGGCAGGATGTTTTCTGGCATCCGCCGCAGTCTGAGCAGAAGGAGAAAAGCACCTTCTGCTGAAGGGTATTAAACTCGCAGGTGTTGCATTCTGTCTTGTCGAAGCTGTAATTGTCGAGTTGGGTCATATATCTTGAATACAACCGTTCCGAGAATTCTTTGGCTGAGATGCCGCGCCAACTGAAATAACCGTTTTCCTTGAAATGATCCTTGCAAACGGTCTGCTGAATATCCTTGCTGTAGTTCGCAAATTCCTTTGCGATTTCGAGGGATATTTCTTTGTTGTTGAGCAGCTCGACAACCTCCGGGATCAGCTTCATAAGGTTAATGCGTGTTCGCACGTAACCTTCGCTTTTGCCCAGATCGGCGCAAAGCCGCTTCACAGTCATGTCGGGTTCGTCCAGCAGGCGCACAAAGGCATCACCCTCTTCAATGGGGGTGAGGTTTTCGCGCTGCAGATTTTCGATGAAAGCTCGAATCTTCGCTTCACTGTCGGACAAATCTTCACACTTTGCCCGAATGGTCGTCAGTCCTGCCTTCTTTGAGGCACGAAGACGGCGTTCTCCGAAGATAAGCTCGTAACGCCCGTTCTTGGGGCGGACCAGAATCTCCGATTGCAATCCGTACTTTTGGATGCTGTCGGAAAGTTCCTGAATCCCTTCATCGGAGAAGATCGTTCGGGGATTGAGCGGCGACGGGTCGATCAGAGAGATGTCGAGATTCATCGAAATGGCCTGAAAAGGCGCGATTGCGGTAGTTGCTACAAGGGCTACTTCCGGTGCGATGGTTTCTGCTGCGGCTGCGATTGCCGGATTGATTTTCTTAGACATAATGATTGGAATTAAAAGGTAAATGTTGAAATGCTTTACTGGAAAAAAGAACCGGGAGCGCATGGCTCCCGGCAAAATGAAAGATTATACCGGAGGCTTGATTCAAACTCTGCGGCAGGTTTACAACGGTGGGTTTTATCATAGGCTCGTTGTACAGTTTTACGTGTGTCTCACGTTCAAAAAGGTGGATTTAAGTTTTATGTGTGTCAAACACAATAGTGATATATATCTATGCGCGTTTCCAAGGGCAAGCTGCGCCAGCAGGCATCAATACATTGGATGGTTTCTTCTTCTTTGTCCCGGAAGCACCATTCGGGGTTAAAGTCATCATCGAAGGTTTTGGCAATGCCTTTTTTCTGGCCGGGAAGAAGGTTTTTCCACCACTCGTACATTTGTTCCAATAGCTCCGTATCGTCACATAAGTCGGGAATTCGGGACGCCGCAATATGCTCGGCTTCTTTCCCGCGAGGCGCTTCATAGAATTGCTGCGTGCAGATTTCAATCTGGTTCGTACAGACACGCACGGCAAAATCTGTCACTACTGCTTGAAACATTTTCTTTGTGAGCTTTTGTCGCTCGTGGAACAAGGTTATTGCGTCGGTACGATCGATACGGTGTAGTCGGAGTTTCTGCGGTGTAAGTTTGTTTTGAAGGGCTCCGGTGATAACACGGAGGCGTTCAATCAGGTCGGCATGAGCCGTTTTATCCAAATAACGGTCGAAGAGTTCCTGCTTATCACCGGGCAGATATAAAGGTTCTTTTACCATAAGTCATTTTCGCTTAGAGAATTAATTATTGATAAAGAGCTTATTAATCCGGGAATAAGTCATTATCGTCAGATGTTTGAATGCAAAGCACTCCTTTGAACAGTATGATAATCGTTGCTGCAGCCAGAAATAGGACCCCGAAAATCCCCATTTAAAATAATTATAGGGGTTCTGATGTCCTTTTCGGGAGCATAACTGTAGTAATTGTCGTTGAACCTCCGAGGGGCTGGCAGAGAGTATCAGTATGTTGAAAATTTCAGTATATATCCCAGGAATATAGTCGTCTGTGACATATAGTGGGCCTCCGAATCGTGCTAACATATTTATGTGGTTTTTTAAGCATTATTTTTAAATTAGGATAAGAATATAAAAAAGCGGGACAGACGGCTTTCACAAGCGGTCTGTCCCTTCGAAAGGTGAGTTTAAAAAGAAAAAGCAGAGGGAATTATTTGGATTCCCGGGGTGTTTGAGCAGAATAGGTGGTTACGTGTCTCAAACTTGAAATCATCCGTTTCCGGTGTAGGTTCGCAGCAAGCATGGCAAGGTCGAAGATGCTGTATAGCTTGCATGTCCCGCAGTTTACAGCCCGTATCAGGCAGCGGTTGCGGGCGTCATTTATCTGGCGGGGAGATAATTTTATGATGCCACCCGCTTCGTTTGCAGTAAGGGTCGTGTCGAGTTTATTTCTCTGGCAAATGTAGCTGAGCAGGATAATAGAATAGCTGAGTTGGAACTGTGTGGATAAGAGTTCCCGAAGCGTTTCTTCTTCGATGAGTTTATACTTTGGTTCTTTGGGCATAACTTATATGATTAGCGATTCTTATTTTTTTCTATCTTGCGAATATATTCCTGCACGTCGTAGTTACGCCAGAAACGCCGTCTGCCGATTTTGAAGCCCGGTAATTCATTCGAATTTGCCAGTCGGCGCAAATGCCTGAGACTGATATGCAATATCTGACATACATCCTGATAATCGAGTATAATATCATCGGAGTTTCGTTTATGTGCGCCAAACATTTCCCGAAATTCAGCCGAAATCTTATCCAGCTTGTCTATCATCAGAACGCATAAGGTTCTGATCTCTTTGAACTGTTGTTCCGAATCCATTGTTTCACCGCTTGTTGGTTGTCGTTTTGTACGGCAAAGATGCACAATGTGTTTTGGGCTTTCTTTTAACTTAAGCTTTAACTTAAATCAGATTTCTAAGACAACAATAAACCTCACCACCTGATTCGATGGTGAGGTCTCTGCCGTATTCATCATTTATCGGCGTCGAGTGCCTTTGTATAGCGCCTGCTCTGCGGTTTCCCGTATTTCCCGGGCTGTAGTAACTTTTCCGGAATTGATGTACTCAAGCAGTTCATCTTCGTAGAAATAAACCTTTCGGCCCTGTCTGCAACTGGGAATTTCACCTAAGCGGGACAGTGTATATACGGTAGGTTTGGCTTTACCGAGAATCTTGCAGGCTTCATCGATAAGAATTGGCCGGCGCGTGGGTTTCGGAGGCTGTAATACCGCGACCATTTCCCGGAGTTCTTTCAGTTCTTGCGCTATCATTCATACTGCCTGCGGCAGGTCGTTGAATGTCAAATTAGTGGATTCGTCCATTTCTAAACATTTTATTGGTTAGTACTATTTCTTCATGCTGCATCCGGATCGTGATCTTTATGGATTTGAATGCGGCCGATGGTTTTACTCTTGGTTTCTTCAAGCAGGTCGAGGTAGATTTCTGTCGTTGTAACATGCTTATGCGAGAGCATTTTACTTACGGTGTAAATATCGGTCCCGCTTGCCAACTGAAGCACGGCGTAGGTGTGCCGGAAACTATGGAAAGTGATATGTTTTGTAATTCCAGCTTCGGAGATCCACCGGCGCAGAGGAGCATTGAGCATGTTGCGGTTAAGTCCGATGAAAACTACGCCGTCACTACGCTCTCCGCATAGCTCCAAGGCATCCGGACTTAGCGGCAGAGATATTTCCGCTTGTGTTTTCTTTGTCCGTGTACGGATATTATACCCCGTGCCTTCGAGATTCGGAACGATATTGCTCCATTCGAGGCGCTGCACGTCGCTATATCGCAATCCAGTTAGGCATGAGAAAAGCGACGCTTTTTTGAGTACGGGAATTTCACAAGGAGCCTTCGACAGATTGAGCAATTCCTGCTGGGTGAGAAATTCAATTTTGTTGGGCTTTACATCGATACGGTCCAGATACAAATTGATATTTTCCTGCAGCAGTTTGTCGCGTAATGCGATGGCAAGCAAACCCCGGAATTTGCGGTAGTAACCCGAAGCCGTATTGACGGAAAGTGCTTTGGCGGAAGTATCAAAGCGGGGAGCTTTCAGAAGATATTCCCGGAATTTCACGCATAAATCGACATTGATCTGGGCAAAAGTACATTTACCGCCCACGAATGTCTTGAAGTGTTTGTAGCAACTTGCCCAACTACAATTCCGCATGAGGGTTTCTTTGCGGAAATATTCAAGAAAATCCGTATTCAGGCGTTGTTTATCCAGAAAACCAAACTCTTCATTGATGACAGCTTGGACGCGGAGACAGCGTATAGCTTCCGCTTGTGCAAGCGTGGATTCATTATGCCGTTTCTGAATCTGGTTTTTCGGCTTATCATACAGGTACATGCCCAATGTTTCCTGCCGCATCATTTTCATCGTTTCGGGAATGCGGACTGCCGGGTAATAATCAAGATAGAGCGTGCGTCGATCTCCGGAAATCGGACGGCTGCGAACTGTAACTTTTACTCTTCTCATGTTATATTTTTTTGGGATTGCAAGTTATTTATTACTAACCATACAATCAATTATTTGTGTTTTGTAATGCGGTAATTGTCAGGCGATTTCAAGTCTCTTGGATTTTTTCACAAACTCATCTTCCTGAAAAATAATCGATTTCTGAAACCATGTATATTTAACACCTAAAATGTCAAGTCTCTTTCGGACTCCTGTAAGAGAAAGATTGTATCTCAGTGAAGCCTCTTTTATGGTTATATACCCGGATGGCATCGTTTTATCGGGATAAGGTTCTAATACGGCATCAAAGGCTTTGCTTGAATACAATGTATGCCGGTGGACTTTCTTTTTAACTATATGAAATTTACTGGCATAAGCGTAGACAATATTGATTGATGATAAATCGTATCTTTCGCATACTTGCTGTGGCGTTAGCCACAGCGGAGTTGATTCCTTGAGTTTTGCTTTTGCCGTTGCCTTTTCGAATTTTGCAATTACTTCCCTGCGCAACGGCTGTTTACCTTTCGGCAACGTGATTTGCGGAATCTTCGGATTGTTGTGATTGAAATGATTCACTATTTCACTCCATTTTACATAGGATAAACGTGAGGTGTAACGAATTTCCCTGATTTGATTCGCATGGATTAAGTTGTACACCGTTTGTTTGCATACACACATACGTCTCGCCGCTTCTTTGATGGAAATGAGGTCCACTGGAGTAGTGATTTCTCCAGAAGCAGGTAGAGGATTCGGTTTTGCCGGATTTCGAGGTTTGTAGGTTTTTTTATACAGCTCGGCCCTTTTTAGATTCATAATTTGGGCATGATGGAGATAATAGTCCCGGTTATAACATTTTCTTGAACAAAAGCGAGTTGTACTGTTATGGGCTTCGAAGGGATTGCCGCAATACCCACATATTCGTGTAATACTCAATATCCGGCCTTTGCTTTTCTTTTGCATAGGCTTTAATTTTTAAGATTTCTACAGCGTATTATGGCTGAAATTATTACTCTACGAAGATATATTTCAGCATAGGTCTACCGTTGTCTGTTACGATAAAAGTATTCTCGTCGATGATTTGTATGTCTTTAGCCTTGGGCCAAAAGAGCCATATAAGTTTTCCGTCGGGTTTAAGGAATGCTACGGCATTGGTTTGTGCTTTACCAACCGCTCGCACACCCATATCTGTGTTGTCGAAAAGATGGATGCAACGCCACTTTGTGCCGGGTCTCATTTTACGTTTTACATCTGCGAATGTTTTCATGGTTATGGATAATTAAAAAGCATGGCTTGATTCGGCCATGCTCTGAGTTATAATTTTGATCTAAATCAGCGTTCGTTTCAATAGGTTTCCGGGCGTTCAATCTGTTTCCGGATCGAAAGGACATTCGGTATCTTCTTCGATAAATTCAACGTTATCTCCAAGGTCCGTGTTGATTTTGCAGATAAATTGAGGCTTGGCGGTAGCCAGATTCTCCTCTTCGGAATCTGTTTCATCAACGATGATCCGTGTGAGCAGACTTACTGCTACACAGTTTTGCTATTTTTGTCATGTTCATAAGGTTATTATAATGAAACGAACATAATAATTGTCGAAAGCGCATTTATTGTCATTGATCCTCTCAGAAAACTCATCAGGCGTGTATATTTCTACTTCGGACATCTCCCTTTCATCTTCCGGGGCTGGTATGGGCCCATTCTCCCATGCCTTGAGAATCTCTTCGTCGGAAGCATTGCGGGGCAGTAGTTTGTAAGGCCAGGCGAAGACCCGCAGCTCCTTCCGCACAGATCGGTCCACCTGCGGATCGTGGCCGTTCATGCAGATAGTCTCATGGTTCGAATCGAGAACGATTATCGTGGCATGTCCTTGGTTATGATCGGGAACCATACTGCTCAAAGTATCGTATAGGTACTCTGACTTGTGGAAAACAATGGTTTGTCCGTCGTCCAGATCACCGACGAAGTTCGAAGACAGGTTGTTGGCTGCTATGATCTGCTTTGCTTCATTTAGAGACTCGGCATTCACTGAGAAATGGCTCCGCTGCCAGATCGTACCTTTATGATCTTGATAGAATGTGTATTCGTTCATGTTCTGATTTATGGTTAATTTAATATTTTCGAAATCGCCGAAACATTCCTTGATTCTCTTGTGATTTTTCATTGTTGAATCATGGTTCTGCCTTCGATCACTTACATAGCTTTTATTTCGTAGGAAGCAGATTTACATTGGAAAAAATGAAATGGACTACCGTTGACTGACATGGATTATAGTGGAATATAGATTTCAATTTAAATCGAAAGGAGATACTCCAAAATATATGTCCATGTAAGTCTATGATAGTCCATCATAGTCCATGTCAGTCCAACTCAGACCAACTGTTTCAATCAATAAAATGGATGAAATGCCTTTAGAGAATTGATTCAAGGATTTTACGACAGATATTCATCAAAATCCTCTGTTTGAACGGTTTGTCGATGGGCTGAATAGCACTCAAACCGATGTGTAAAGATATGTAAATGAATGCTTTATGCTACGATGCGCATTGGGAATAATTGTGAATATTTCTTATTCCAATCACTATCTAAAAGCTGGCACAGGAAAGAGTACTTTTCTTAAATATATCATAAATAAACTAAACCAAGATAATGAAAAATCTGAGATTCAACGTCCTTATGTTGTGTTAGCACCAACGGGGGTAGCCGCTGTGAATGTTCATGGACAAACAATCCATTCCTTTTTTAAATTGCCATTAGGAGCTTTCCTTCCTCAAGACGAGAAATACAAATTATCAAACATAAAAAAATGTTTCAGTTATAACAACGACAAGATTGAACTCATAAAACATCTTTCCTTAATGATTATCGATGAGATTTCAATGGTCAGATGTGATGTATTGGACATAATTGATAAAATATTAAGAGTTTATAGGAAAGATGAACGGCCTTTTGGAGGTGTCAAAGTATTACTTATAGGAGATATATTTCAGTTGCCGCCTATCGCATCTACTAAAATTTATGACAAAGATTTGGACGCATGGGTACCAATAAAATCGCTCTTAATGCGGCAAGGCTATAAGTCTGTACATTTTTTTGATTCGGATACATATATCAACAGTAATCCATACCGCTTGGAATTAAAAAAGCCCTATAGACAAAAAGAAGAGGTGTTTATTCAGTTATTGGATAAAGCGCGGATTAATAAACTTGATCCAAATGATATCGTAATGCTCAATACAAGGCATTGTAAACCGACGGAATTGGCTCAAGAAGATATTATTCATTTGGCTCCTCTAAATAGTATCGTCGATGCTTATAATCAACAACAGTACGATGCATTGGAAGGGGATGAAAAAGAATACCATGCTTCAATACAAGGCGATTTTCCGGAGAAAATAATGCCTGTTCAGAATCTCATCAAACTTAAAATCGGAACCCAAGTAATGATTTGCAGAAATCATTTTGATAATGATGGCGATCTGCTAAAAACTTATTATAATGGAACGATTGGAAAAATCGAACGTCTTGATGATGAATGCATTTACATAAAGAGTAAGAATCCATTGACAAATGAAGATGTCCGATATGTTATTGAAAAGTGTACGTGGGAAAATATCGAATACACTTGGAACCGAGAGACAAAATTAATGGAGGAAACGGTATTGGGCTCATTTACTCAATTCCCGATTAAAACAGCTTGGGCCATAACAATCCACAAAAGCCAAGGACTGACATTTGACCATGTAATGCTCTCTTTAAGAGATTGTTTTGCGCCAGGACAGGTTTATGTAGCACTCAGTAGATGCAGAAAACTCAACGGAATATTTTTAAGTAATCCCATTTCTGATAATATTTTTAAAGACGATCCACGAGTTATTGAAGAAATAAAGAAAGTAGACCCGGACTATGATATAAAAACAACGCTTAAAAACATGGACGCCGATAAATATTATGCTTTGGCCCGTAAGGCTATAATGCATAATCGTCCGAATGAGATTCTAAAATACTATAATGAAGCCCGTAAATACCGAGATGATTATGATACTGCCCCGTTCAATAAATACATAGCACACATTGCCCAATTATTACACGATTATAAAGAACATAGGAATAGTTTGTTAAACGAAAAGTTGGCTCGTTTGAATGAAATAGAGAAACTCAAAAAGGATATTGAATTATTAGATGATACTTACCAAAAAATTTCTCAACAATACAATGAAGTACGAAATGAATCGATAAATCTACAAAAAAACAATAGCTGTCAGCAACAAATTATCGCTACACAGGATAAGAAGATAAGCACTTTGGAGCAGCTTATTACAAAAAACGAAATAGAAAAGGCTGGCCTGGCTTCAAAAATAGATGAATACAAGGAGATTATATTAAAGAATGAAGCATCGATAGAGAATAAACAAAATGACATTATTACTCTTTCGATTCAAAATAGCAAAATGCAAGGACAAAATAATCTACTTAAAGATGAATTGGAAAAAACACGACAAGAATTAAGTCGGGTGCAACAAATCAAATGGTGGCAAAAACTATTTGGAAAAAAATGAGCAATGGAAATTCTCGATTCTACTGCCTCACCTGCGGTTACTCTGATTCCTGCGTAGGTCATCGTTGGGAAGATGGTACACCATTAGCCAAATTCACCTCCTTTGCCTGCAAGGATTGTAAAAGGCTGTGTGATAATTCATATCTAAAGGGTGTGCCTAACATATCAACGACTACACGGAAACCGACTTGGGAATATGTCCCCGATGAACCTTTCTGCATGTGGTGCGGGTCAAAGAATGTCGAGGAGTGGAGCGAAGATAATCCGGTATGTCCTAAATGTGGAGGAGTGATGAAGAAATTATGAATGTACGACAGATTTATAAGTGGATAGTATTAAGGATTAAAGAACGGTATAGGGAATGCCCTGAATATTTTTTAATCCTCGACGGTAAATGGCTGAATAATGAAGATGAAGAGATATAATATCCATGTACAATTTACTCACTTACTTTGTAATAGATATATAAAGTAAATGAGTATAATATTGTGTGCCAATGCTGTCTAAACTTATAAAATACATATTAGCTGTTATATCTATCCTATTTGGTGTGATGTTATTATTAGGTATATGCTTAACTATTGGAATAAGCATGCCATCATCATCTTATACCAAGGATCAGATAGAGCGTTTATTTGACATCCATTTACCCGCATATAAAAAAGATTCGCTTTGGCGTCGTGAATCGTTTACACACGATATTTCGGAGTATCAGGAGTTCCAATTTGATTCCATGAACCAGCGAGAATGGACGATGTTTTTGGATAATATCAAGTCAAGGATAGGAGATACGACAATGATGGATATTACAGTCCATAAGTACCCCAAGTTTTATCCTCGTATAGATGGCTTTAATGGCGGCTACGGATTCTCGCTTTATAAAGATTACGAGCAAGCCTCGCTTGTAATTGATACGATACTGTATAGAGGTTATTTTGAATATAAATCATATTAAACCCAATGAAAGGTTATTTGGTCATATTTATTGTATTACTGGTAGTGTTAGGCTGTAATGATTCCGAACCTAAACAAGTACCTTTTTACTACAAGAACTCTATATGTGGATACAATGTACAAGGAATTGCATTTCAAGATTCAATAGATAAAGATTATTGTAATATTATTCTGACTTTCAGAAACAAGGTAACAAATAAATCTTTTTCTGTAAATGGAGGCAAACGCTCCACATTGTATTATATACCGAAAGATGGTCAGGACAGCATATATTTAAGTTACGAGGAAACAAATACGCCTGCTCCTAATATTTATTTAACAGCGTCTACTGAACCATTTTGCTTTATGGATTTAGACTTTGATGGAATAAAGGAGTTGATGACAGATTTAGAACCAAACATAGGCCAATATGGAGTAGGGGTATTTAATACAATATATAAAATAAAGGCAGATAGTTTGATTGATGTTACATCTCAATTTAGGATAAAATCTCGCGTATTCAGCGTGATTGAGCAAACCTATTTTGGGATAAATCTTGGTGCAAAAGAGGTCATTACATGGGACAAAGGTGGATACTATATGGGAATATTTACAATTTATAAATATAACTCACGGACAAGTGAATATAAATTAAATCGCTATGTTGATTTTTACCCTGGATATGATGATGGTATAAATATATCCATCATTTCACCTGCCAATGATACATTAAATCATTTTGTATTATCCCAAGATGAATTCGATTCGCAAATTTGGGAATATTAAGACTTATTGAAACAATATTAGATACTCATTTACTTGTACATAAATTAGTAAAGTAAGTGAGTAAGTAAGATTGTTTTTCTCCGGTCCTCTCACCGCTTCAATTCGATTTCTCATTTAATAGACTATTAAAATGGAGTAACCATATCTGCTCCTTAACTGTAATATAATTGGCCCGATTCCTGCCTTTTTTGGGGTGAAAAAGTCGCACGATTTCGACATAAATTCTGCCCCGAATTCAACTTTCCTATCATAATGGGAGAAAAATGCGGTTATATGGTGAAGATAACAATAATAGCAATAAGGGGTTGTTAGTGGCTAATACAAGGTTAGGATATGTCAAGCTAAAATTTTTCACCACAAAAATTTTTTGCAACTCCCCGAAATTATTTGAGCGCAGGATATTCCCCGAATACCCCCCCCCGCTTTGCGGGATTGGGGTGCGACCCCGGCTATCCTTTGGGGATAATCATATTATTCCCGCGGTATTGTCGAATCTCAAATTTATGGCCATGACAAACACACTCAAATTCCTGCGGACTTTCACCCTCGACGAGTTCAAGGAGTGGAAAGGTATTCTGCAAATCCGTATCATCCGCAACGAGCAGACGGGAAAGTATTTCTTCGGATATGGCGATAAGGCGGGCGCCATAACCTCGAAGTATCCCGCAGAACCGCTCGATCATCCCGTCGTTTCGGAGGTGATCTCCGAGGAGAGCGGCGAACAGTTTCTCCTGCTTCACAATGCCGGGGACAACCCGCAGTTCACCACGGTTGCCACGCTGTAACCTTATCCCTCTCTCCATCGAAAGGCTGTTCCTCTAATTCCGGGGGAGCAGTCTTTTTATTATGTTCAACCCAATTCATTCATTTCATCATGCAATTACGTCATTCACAACGCCGGGCAGCCAAGATGCGCTTGGCCCTGCAAGGAGCTTCGGGGTCGGGAAAGACCTATTCGTCGCTCCTTATCGCTCACGGCATGACCTCCGACTGGTCCAAGATAGCCGTCATCGACACCGAGAACGGGAGTGCGGACCTTTATGCACACTTGGGAACCTACAATGTGCTCTCCCTCTCGGAGCCTTACAATCCCGAGAAATACATCGACGCCATCGGTATCTGCGAAAGCGCAGGCATGGAGGTAATCATCATCGACAGCATCTCCCACTGCTGGGACTATCTGCTGGATTTCCACGCCAATCTGCAAGGCAACTCCTTTGCCAACTGGGCCAAGGTCACGCCCCGGCAGAACGCCTTTATCCAGCGGATTCTGAATTCCTCGTGCCATGTGATCTGTACGATGCGAAGCAAGCAGGAGTATGTGCTCAACGAACGCAACGGGAAGATGATCCCCGAGAAAGTGGGTCTTAAAGCCGTACAGCGGGATAATGTAGACTACGAGTTCACCATCGTATTCGATGTCAACATGAAACATTATGCGCTGGCTTCCAAGGACCGCACGGAGCTTTTCGCCGGAAAGGCGGAGTTTCCGCTTACAGAACAAGTCGGGATGCAGATTCTCGACTGGTGCAACCAATGTCGAACCCAACCCTCCGCAAACTATGGAACAAGCTATCCCGCGGGCAGAATCGCACAGTAACAGCGTACTGCCCTTTACGCTCCGTGAAGATGCACGGGATGCAACACAGCTGATTATCCCCTCGCCCTCATTCGAAGTGCTGGAAGAATCCCCGTTCCGGGAAACTCCCGAAGAACAGCCACGCAAGCCTTTCATCGAGGCCAATACCAAGGCTGTTACACTCAGCCACCTCCAGAACGACTGCATCACCCCGGTATTCTCCAAGGACAACGAGGTGACCATATCGCACAATCAGTTCATCGAAACCGCATGGGAGTGTGCCCAGCGGATGTTCCGAAACTGTATGGTGGAGGAGCCCGAAATACGGGTGAGCCATATTGTCAAGGGACGGACGCCCGAAGCCATCCACAAGGCTGTAAAGGACCTCACCGACGACGACAAGACCATCTATTACGAGCGGATGATGTTCTGCATCGAGATACCAGCCGTGACGGAGGTTATCGACGGATGCAGGCTCAACCTGACCGTAGGAGGTGTAAGGGCCTACAACCAGGAGAACCTGTACAGTAAGAAAGGCTTCGAGAAATTCAAAGTATTTATCGGATTCAAGAACATGGTGTGTTGCAATATGTGTGTGGCAACGGACGGACTGGCCGGGGAGATGCGGGTGACGAACACGCAGGAACTGACGGCAAAGATTACGGAGCTGATCGCAAGCTACAATGCCAAGAGGCATTTGGAGCGGATGCGGGCGTTGCTCGATACCTCCATGTCGGAAAGTCAGTTCGCGCAGATGGTGGGAAAGGCACGGTTGTATCAGTTCCTATCGCCTGCACAGCGCAAGCAGCTCCCGGAATTCGAATTCACGGACTGTCAGCTGAATGTCATTGCAAGGGCCTATTACAACGATACGGCGTTTGCATGCGACAGACAGCGCGAGATTGATCTGTGGAGGGTGTTCAACCTCTTTACAGGAGCCAACAAGTCCAGCTACATAGATTCGTTCCTCGCAAGAAGCCGGAATGCGTCGGTATTCACGGAAGGAGTGGCAAAGGCGCTCATAGGAGAACCAGAGTACAGGTGGTTTGTCGAGTAAAAACCGCTTGGATATGATACGCCTATTCTACAAGGTATTCTTCGGATACCTGCTGAAATGGTGGGATTGACCGATTACGCTTACCTTGCCTACCCATTAAACAAAGGAGAGGGTCCCAAAGCCCTCTCCTTCTTACTAAAATTACTCCTGCTGCCGTTGGACCCTGCCAATACGAGCCACAGGAAGCTGAGCCAACTCTATTTCCTCCGGTTCCTCCGGGACCTGAACTTCTACCATCGACTCTAATTCAGACAACAAGGAATCTGGCACTGAAGGCTTTCGCAGTCGCAGAAGATACCCATATCGCCCGTCTTTCTTAACGCGCTTATAGCCCAAACTCATCAGAACCCGTCCGAGTTTCTGATCTGAAAGCGATCTCAAACCGGATAACTGCAACAAGCTTTTCAAAATATCCGTTGTTTTCATAAATAAAACGCCTGCATCACCCTCATTACAAGGTTCATAGAACGAAGTTAGTTGCTCTTCCTCTACGCACACAGCACGAAAAGCTTCATTATTTCGCTCCAAAACAGCCATCTCATCTTTATCAAACCAGTATTGGAATCCACCCACCCATAACGCAATAGCCTGAGCATATACTTGTTCCATATTAACGTCATGGTTATTGTCAATATTTTCAGCTACAAAACACAAGAAGCGTCTGTTTCCGGTCATATCGGGTAATAAATCATAATTATTTGTCGAACCTGCAAAAGAAGCTCTTCGGGTATAGTTTTCATGAACAAAAGCATACGCCCGACGAACATAAATACACGACTTTGTTATCAGCTCTTTTAACGCATCAGTATCCCGACGCATATTTTCAAGCTCGTCCATAATTATCAAACAACACTCGGAAAGTTTTATCTGCGAATCTTTATCCCGCACATTCACTTTGCCGGTAAAAATATAATTGCTCAGAACATCAGGAATTAATGCTTTTAACCACGTAGTCTTTCCACAACCTTGTGGACCACATAAAATCAATGCGGTATGGTTGACAATATCAGGCTTAATCCACGATATTACCATAGCTACTAACCATTTACGAAGGCATATAGCCCAAAAATCTGGATTAGTCGTCCGTACAGTTGCAGCCAACTCTTCAATATGGTCCTGTCCATCCCAGTCCGGAAGATTTTTCACGAATGCTTGGTACGGATCATATGGCATTACAAAATCCGATGCCAAAATCTGACGTAACGAACTTATGGAACACGACAGATCAGACAACTTTAATTCTCGGAGAAGACTATTATAATCATAATCTCGCATATCCCGGAAGTCTTTGTCCACAATACGCCCAAATTCAACCTTATTCGACACGAGATTGTAACGGAACCGATATTTGCTTCGCAGATACATTTCAATCTGTATCAACACGTTATCACCTTTCTTAGCTGGTTTTACCAATTCCACGAGAGGTTGGGGAGCAGGCATTTCGCCTGCACCCTCTACAAAGGCCTCCAATCCGGGATTATCATCCGGGGTTATTCCGGCATCTGCTACCCCCTTAAATTCGTCAAGCGCATTACTCATGGCGTCCTCCTTTCTGCAACGCAGGGTTGCCTTCAATTAAAGCCATCAAATCACGCTTGGAGATATAGTGCTTCTTACCAAGCATTTTCGTCGACAAAATACCCTCTGAAATCCACGTAAAGAGAGTGCGCCGCGAAACTTTGAGGATTCTCATAAGATCGGTCAGATCGTAAATAATTTCCTCATCATTTTTTCTAATTTGTGTTGCCAGCAACTCTACTTGTGCCGACAAATTTGTTAACGTTTCATCTTTTAACATTATTGATTAAAAATAAAGATATTTTCATCAGACATCATTATGCCTAATATAGCAGCGAAACTCTTCTCCCGTTCAGATAGGGATAAAAAAAATGCGTAAATAAACGATCGCTGCACCGTCTTTTTACACATGGGAGAAAGTATCGCCCGATGTGTTCAATCGTTTTGACCTTTCTCTTCAGCCAACCACTATCGTAGTCCGCTGTCTTGGCTTTCAACCGCCCTATCGCATGTTGAAAGTTGCTCGTATTTTCTGAGTGCAAAGTAAAACAATATTTTTTTCAATTCCAAATCTTCGAATCCCTTTTTTCTAAAATTTCATGCTATTACATTCATTTTCAGGGAACATCATATTTCGATACAAAAGGACGAATCGTTGGACCGGAGTAAGATATGCCACATAAAACATTGATTATCAGCAATATTATTCCAGGTTCGAATCCTGGTAGCTCAACGAAGCCCTGCATTCCCCGAATGCGGGGCTTTTCCGTCTCTTGCCGGCGCGTTTCTCCCCGTTCCGAACGGGCCGCAGAATCCGCGGTTCCCCTCCGGACATTCCTTTCAAACGAAAAGCCACGCCGAACGGCCCTCTCCCCAAATCGAAACACGAAAAGCAGCAAAAATGTTAAAAAACGATTATTTTTCAGGCATCCTATTTGCCCGATAACAATATTTTGGTTACATTTGCTTTCGGGAATGAATCTTTTCGAAACTCATTTCCGATAAAAAAACGATCAAAATTAGAGCCGTGAATTTACTTTACCGCCGATTGTTCGATCACCGCCGTCCGGTTACGGCACGAGCCTGCTCGTGCCGCAGGGAACTTATAAATTTCCCCCCCCCCTCGCCGCGCCGAATACCCAGAGTTAAGTAAAAGTCACCGCCCGCGATTGACGCGTGCATATTGCCGTATATGGCAATATGCACGCGTTTTTCATTGTGCCCGACCGGCAGCCGACAACTTTTCACCCAACCATAAAACACGAAACTATGACCTTAAATCTACGAGAATCCCTGAACTTCATCCTGAAGCCGGCGCTGTTGCTGGCGGGGTGTCTCTGCATGGCGTGCAGCAGCGGAGACAAACATGTCGACGATCCCGACGGACCCGACAATCCGGGCGGCGGCGATGAATACGAGGACATACAGGTAGTGAACGGCAAAGTCCGTTTCTATCTCCGCGAGGCGGAAAATTCCGTCCGCAAGGCCATGGGAACAGGCGAACGGGCATGGAGCAAATCGCTCGTCTCGGTCAACGGAAAATCCTATGCCGTCGAAAGCGATGAAAACGGCCGCTACTACGTCGAGGCGAGCGCTTCGAGCTCCGGGACCTACAACGCCATCCTGACCAATTCAGGCTCCTCCGGCTGGTACGGCTCTTCGGCCTATGCCGACGTGAAACTGCCCTACTCGCAGTTCTGGGCCGCCACGGCGGCATCGCTGCAATCGTATCCCATGTACGGCTCCTACACCAAGGAGAACGGCAACAAGCTGGTGTTCGACGACGCCTTCGCCGTGCTGGACCTGGCCCTGACCGGGTCGGCCAAAATCGCCTCGGTGAAGGTCGAGAACCTCGCAGAAAGCCCCCTGGCAGGCTATGCGAATTTCCTGCCCTCGCGCGGCTACCTCTCAATCACCGGCGGTGTCGGTTTCGCCGTGCTGAACTGCACCGACAACGGCAAATGCGTCTCGCTGGAGAGCGGCACGCCGAAACATTTCTACGTGATGCTGGCTCCGGGCGACTATCCGTCGGGCCTGAAAATCACCATTTCCGATTCGGAGCACCGCGCCATGGAGCACACGCTGACGACTGCGCAGCTGACGGCGGGGAAGGCCACGTCCGTAACGCTGAAATACGCCCCCGACGCCGACCTGGTGTTTTACGAGAGTTTCGACAATTTCGTCTGGGGCGGCAACATCATGGGCGGCCAGGAGTCGACGGGATACGCTCCGACGGCCGAAGCCGTCACCC
>ERZ791808.452-NODE-452-length-48552-cov-9.587830_pt1 | contig 48552 bp, 38 predicted proteins | sample MGYA00510305_ERZ791808 | MGnify/ENA primary metagenome ERZ791808 (study PRJEB30046, sample SAMN00792024) | human gut metagenome | study: EMG produced TPA metagenomics assembly of the A metagenome-wide association study of gut microbiota in type 2... | reverse complement strand
TGCGGCACAAGGCTCCAAATCTTTGATTTGGGAGCAAAGGTCCGGTGGACCTTTGCGTAGCCGCATGGTCGATGTGTTGCGGAAAGAACCGCATACCACCGAGAGCAGTGCGGAGAAAGCTTAATCTGCCAGGGCGGCATGTACTAATGCCGCGTGAGATGATGCGGCACAAGGCTCCAAATCTTTGATTTGGGAGCAAAGGTCCGGTGGACCTTTGCGTAGCCGCATGGTCGATGTGTTGCGGAAAGAACCGCATACCACCGAGAGCAGTGCGGAGAAAGCTTAATCTGCCAGGGCGGCATGTACTAATGCCGCGTGAGATGATGCGGCACAAGGCTCCAAATCTTTGATTTGGGAGCAAAGGTCCGGTGGACCTTTGGGTAGCCGCATGGTCGATGTGTTGCGGAAACAACCGCATAAATATAGCAAAATTTGGCCGTTGTGCGTATGCACGGCGGCCTTTTTGCGTGACGCTGATCGGTTTTGACGGAACATGGTTTTATACTGATGGCAGAGCAGTCTTCAAAATTGAACACACTGAAATATCTGTACCACTTATCTACAATGTATTGACTTTTTACCTCTCAGGGGGTACTATATAGCCGATTTTGGTGCAGTCTGCATTTTTCTGCCCAAAAAGGAAATCGGAGGTGCAAATCTATGCGCAAAAAATTAACCGGCAAACGGCTGCTTGCAGTTTTCCTTGCAGTGCTGATGGCGCTCACTTGCTTTACTGCTCTGCCTTTTGCTGCTTCTGCCGCCACCCCGGCAACTTCTGCCGGCGGTAAGTATGTTTTTGCCTATTTTACCGGCGACAATACCAGTGAACAGAAGATTCGCTTTGCTGTTTCTGATGACGGCTACAACTTTACTGCCATCAACGGCAACCAGCCTGTTACAGAGCAGACTACCGGCACCGGCTGTGCCCGTGACCCGTATCTGTTTCGTGGTCAGGACGGCTACTACTATATGGTAGCAACGGATATGGACGCTTCCCTTGGCTGGTGGGATGTGAACGACGCTATGACCGTGTGGCGTTCTGCGGATCTGGTAAATTGGTCCGAGGAGTCTCATATCTCCATTAAGGATGTGAAGAATGCAGACGGCACTCCTGCTTTGCCTGCCAATGAAACCGTTCATTGCTTTTGGGCGCCTCAGGTGATTTGGGACGATTCCACCGGCAAGTATATGGTGTATTTCTCTCTGTCCACCTCCAGCTTTACCGGCGGTTCGGAACAGAAGATTTATTATATGCTTACGGACAATCTGATGGATGTGACCCATTACAGTGCACCTCAGTTGCTGTACAAGAATCCGAACGGTGACGCCTCTATTGATGCGGATATCATGTACGATTCCGCAAACGGCATTTATTATATGTATTATAAGAATGAGGCGGACGGAGAGAAGACCATTTACTATGTGTCCTCTACGGATTTGAAAGACGCGGATCAGTATTCCGCCTGCACGCCTGTTAAGGTTTACAACAGCCGTTCCACAAAAATGGAGGGGTGCAACTCCCACTTTATTACCGGCACCAACACCATGGTGATGCTGGCAGATGAGTACGGCAACAGCGGTCACTATCTGGCGTTCCAATCTACGGACTTTAAGAACTTTGAAAAGCTCACGGACAGCCAGTATACCTTGAACCAGCTGTCTCCCCGCCACGGTTCTGTGCTGGCCATTACCGATGAGGAATATAATACCATGCTCAAGGCCCAGCGCTCTACGGATATGCGCTATCGCTTTGACTCCGACCTGAACCTGACCTCTGACTGGACCTATTCCAAGCAGACGGATTCCAGCGGCTATACCTATGAGTACCAGCTGGATAAGGCCGGTATTGCAGAGCAGGGCGGCAAGCTATGGCTCAATCAGGGTCAGGTGTTTGTGAATGACCCGGTGATTCAGGCACTGATGAAAACAGACAGCTTTACCGTGTCCTTTAGTCATACCCGCCAGACGGACGATAACGACATGGGCACTGCTGGCACCGTGTTTGCACTGGCTGCTGCGGACAAAGACTTTATCCGCCTTGGCTGCGACGGCACGCTTTCCGTTTATTCCGGCGGTACAAACAAGACCGCTGCCCAAAAGGTGACCGTACCTGCCGGCCAGGAGGCCAATTACACCATTTCTTATAACGGCAAAGAAACGGTTCTGTATGTGAACGGCAAGCTGGCCGCCACTGTTGCGGGCGTAATCGACGCCCGGGAAGTAGCCGACGGCGCTGCATTTTATGTGGGTCTCGGCTATTCCGACGCGGCCAATAAAGCTGCCGCGTTGCGTATGATCGGCAATTACGGCAACTTGCAGTTCTCTGCCACTTCTGCCCAGGGTACCCAGTCTGAGCTGACTGCGCAGGTGGCTGCCTTTGAGGCACTGCTTCAGGGCGGTAAGTTGTACACCAACGCTTCTGCTGCTTACGCTGCTTATGTGCAGGCCAACCGTCTGCTGGACGCTGTGCGTTACGGCGGGGCCGATGTGTCTGCTGCCCGGCTGAAAGCAGCCACGGACGCACTGATTGCCGGTATGGCTGCCATGCAGGAATACACCCAGCCCCAGATGGGCAAGGGCTACTTTGGCACCACGGAGGCCACCAACGGCTACACCGATGTGCTGTACAGCACCAAGGATTATGTGTACAGTGGCGAGACCACCGCTGACAGCTACCAGGGCGTCGGTTATGTGAACTTTAAGATCGCCAGTCCCAGCACCACAGTGCTGCTGAAAAACGGCGACAGCAACCCCGGCTTCCCGGTGGTTGTGGAGAGTAAAAAGATAGAGAACAGCAGTGGCAGTATCTTCAACAGAAAGACCACTTACGGCAAGATTGCCTATGTTGCGCCCCTGAGCAGCGACTTAATGCTCAATCACCTGTGGTATGGTTATGCGGAAGGTGCGTATAGCACCTGGCCCGGCAAGACCGCCACCAGCAACAACGCCACCTTTGGTTATCAGGCGGGCACCACGGCAGATATGACTGCCAATCAGGATAATACCGGTACTTCTCGCTTCTGGAACAACCAGGCATTCCTGAACCCCACCTTCGGCACCAATGAATATGCCAAGACCTACACCGGCTTGCAGTTCACGGCCAAGGTGATCGGTAACCGGAACAATGAGAATACGGACAACGCAGCGGAGAACCTGACCCTGAACAGCACCCAGTATGTGCTTAATTATACGCCCCTGGCAAATGCTGTGGCCGGTCTGGACACCACCACCCAAAAGCAGGTAGCCGCCCAGTACAAAGAGGGCGGGCTGGCAGATCTGCTGGCCAAGGCGGATACCGTTAGCGGTGTCAACCCGGCAGCTTATAACTATGCCTTTGATCTTGCCGGTGCAGTGACCGGCTATCAGGCTGACGCAGCCGCAGCGATGACTGCTTATAACGCAGCTACGGTAAACACCGCTGCCGATGTTTATACCAACTTGCGCACAGTAATGGACAACTGCATGAGCACCTACGCCGTAGGCAACACGGTGCTGGATAACGGTTCTACCAAGTATGTGGCCGCTTTGTGGAGCGACTTTGTACAGGCTTATCAGGCAGCGCAGAGCGCTTTTGCCGACCTGAAAGATAATGACTATAAAAAGGACGGCAGTGCCCTGCAAACCTTGGCCGATAACTTGCAAAAGGCGTATGACGCCCTGTGCGGTTATGGTGCATACGAGGCACTGGACAGCGCAGTTAGCCGGGTAAAGACTGTGGTAGCTGCCGGTAAGGACGGCTACTATGCCGCCGACAAGTACCAGGCACTGGAGCAGGCTTTGACTGAAGTGTTGGCTACCGCCTACACCAATGACGGCACCGCTTATTCGCTGAGCGAAAAGCAGCAGGCTGCCATTGATGCTTGCACGGCTCAGCTGCTGTCTGCCTATACCGACTGTATGTATAGCAATCGGTTTAAGGTGACCTTTATTGCAGACGGTCAAACGGTCAGCACCGATTCTTACGACGCCAACGCCGCCGTGACCTTGACTGCGCCCAATGCCACCAACGGCACTTGGACCGTCAACGGTGTAACCGTAGCAGGGGAGGGCGCCAGCTACACCTTTGAGGTGGTGGCTGACAGTACCGTGACCTTTACCTCCGCTGCCAAGGCAGATACCGTGACGGTGACGAACCTGTCCGCTTTCGGCGACAGCGTGTACACCCAGTATGCGGTGACTGCGAACAAGACCCTGTCTACCGTACTGGCAGCAGCGCCTGCCCGCACTTTGGTGGGCTACCACTTGGACGGCTGGCTGGTGAACGGCCAAAACGCCGCCAAGCTGGATGGCAGCCTGGCAGTGACCTCCTTTGCCAAGAACGGCACCGTCCTGATCAAACCGGTGTACAGCGCCAATGCAGGTACATACACCTTTGACGCACCGTATACCCTCACATCCGACGCAGCAGACTTCCTGTGCTGGGCGCTGCCGGTAGACGGCAACACCTATCGTGTGGTCAGCTACTCTGCCACCTATAACTGCTACGCTACCGGCGCCAAGAGCGACTTTGTGGCAATCACCCAGTCCAACTTCAATCAGTACACCCTGCAGGGCGTGACTTCCATGGCCCAGTTACAGCAAAAGGCGCCCATTGCTTCCCTGCGCGGCGCTGCGGAAGATGCTTCTTCCCAGAACGGTCAGGTGTGGAACACAGAGATCGGCAAGCTGACCTTTGTGGCGCAATATGCTCAGGGTACAGACTCGACCTATACGGTCACTGCTTGTGGTTTGGAGTTTAATAATGGCACGGATGGTAAGGGTGCCAAGACGGTGATTACCAAGTCCAACAGCCAGACGGACAGCTGTCAGTACCTGATCAGCTACACCTTCAGCAATCCGGCAGGGCAGACCTACTCTGCACGCAGCTATGTGGTTTACACAGACGGGCAAGGCCAGCGCCATACCTCGTACAGTCCCTGGACGAATGTGACTTTGGCAAAATAAGGAGAAACAGTATGAAGAAACTGAAATATATCAAGCCTGAGGCGGAAGTGGTGCACTTCCATCTGATGGACGGGGATTTGTACACGCTGTCCGGCGGTCAAAACGGCAACGAGACCGGCGGCGGCAGCGACCCCTTTGACGACAGCCAGTTTTAACGGCAACCTTGCAGACGGCAGCGCTTTTGCTGCCGTCTGTTTTTTTTATGTCTTAGACAAAAATGTGAAAGACGGTGCGCATAAAATACAAAACACTTGGCGAATAACACATAAAAATAGACAAAATCACGAAAAAATAATAAAAAAATCGTGAGTAATCGCTCACTTTTCTATTGCAATTTGGATTTAATGATGTTATGATGAATTTGGCAAGGAGATACTGGACAGAATTCTGTTTCTGTTCAGTACCAAATTATAACTGCCTGGGGGATTTTGTATGAATGCATATATTCAAAGCGTAATTGATACCGTTAAGCGACGGGATAATGCCAAGCCTGAGTATATCCAAAGCGTGGAAGAAGTGTTTAGCTCCCTGACACCGGTGATTGAGCAGCACCCGGAGTATGTGGAGGACGATATTCTTACCCGTATGGTGGAGCCGGACCGGCTGATCACTTTTCGTGTGGCTTGGGTGGACGACGACGGCAAAACCCGTATCAACCGAGGCTACCGTGTGCAGTTCAATTCATCCATTGGCCCGTATAAGGGCGGCTTGCGGTTCCATCCCAGCGTGAACTCCAGTATTATGTATTTTCTTGGGTTTGAACAGACCTTCAAGAACAGCCTGACCGGCCTGCCGATGGGCGGCGCGAAGGGCGGCTCGGACTTTGACCCTCGGGGCAAGAGCAAGGGTGAGGTTATGCGCTTTTGCCAGGCGTTTATGACGGAGCTGTACCGGCATATCGGCCCCAATGTGGATGTGCCTGCCGGCGATATTGGCGTAGGCGCCCGGGAGATCGGCTTTCTGTTTGGTCAGTATAAGCGTATTTCTGATGCATTTGAGAACGGTGTGATCACCGGCAAGGGCCTGTCCTACGGCGGCTCCTTGATCCGCCCGGAGGCCACCGGCTACGGCGCAATTTACTATACCTGTGAGGTGTTTAAGCACCAGCACGATGATATCAAGGGCAAAACCTTTGTGGTCTCCGGCTTCGGTAATGTGGCCTGGGGCGCGATTAAGAAGATCACTGCGCTGGGTGGCAAGGCGTTGACCATCAGCGGTCCGGACGGCTATGTGTACGACCCGGACGGTATCGCCACGGAGGAGAAGATCAATTATCTGCTGGAGATGCGGGCCTCCGGTCGCGACCGCGTGCAGGACTATGCAGACAAATTCGGCGCAGAGTTCCACCCGGGTGAGAAGCCATGGGGCGTTAAGGGTGATGTGATCCTGCCTTGCGCTACCCAGAACGAGGTGACTTTGGAGGACGCCAAGAAGATCGTTGCCAACGGCGCGAAGTATTACATAGAGGTGTCCAATATGCCCACCACCGCGGACGCCCTCAATTACTTAATGGACCAAAAGGATCTGATCGTTGCACCGTCTAAGGCTGTCAATGCCGGTGGCGTGTGTGTGTCCGGTCTGGAAATGAGTCAAAACTCCCAGCGCCTGTCTTGGACGGCGGAGGAAGTGGACGCCAAACTGCACCAGGCGATGATCAATATTCATAAGCATTCCGTAGAAGCCGCAGCGCGCTACGGCCTGGGCTACAACCTGGTGGCCGGTGCCAATATCGCCGGTTTTGAAAAGGTCGCAGACGCTATGCTGGCGCAGGGCATTTATTAAAATTCAATTTAATCCCATAAATTTGTAACCCCCGGTACGCGTTGTACCGGGGGTATTTAATTGGCAATTATTGCTAAAATGTACCGCAAATGTTTATGTAAATTGTATAATGAATTTTTATTGTGAATGTGTTATTGTTTAGTTGAGAATAAAGAATGAAGAAATGATAAAGCTGGAGGTGATTTGCACATATTTTGTGTTGCTGTTTCATTAACTGACAAAAAAGGAGAGAAGAACAAATGAAAAAGACATTATCTGTATTTTTAAGTTTTGTAATGCTGTTTACCTGCCTTTGCGTAGGCGGCATATCTGCCCAGGCGGCGGAAAAGAAGACAAAAATTACATATTTATATGAGCCGGAAACGCAGACGCTGTATATTCGCGGTAAGGGCGTGATTCCGGAGAAATTCCTGGGCTGGGATACTTTTCAGTATGAAGATTATTTGGAAAGCGAGCTGTATGCGCAGGAGGGCTATGTATTGTCTTGGCCCGAAGACGATGGTGAAATTCACACCTTTAGAAGTCGCGAAATGGACGATGAAATCAATTTGCGCAGAATTTATCCTGAACCGTATGTGTCCATTACTCGTCATGTGAAGAAACTGGTGATCGAAGAGGGGATCACAAGAATTAGCCGATTCGCGTTTAGCTATTCTTTCCCCAATCTGCAAAAAGTGGTATTCCCATCTACTTTGCGGAGTATCGCTGATTGTGCATTTGCTATTTGCAAGATGGATTGTGTAGTATTCCCCGCCAATTTAGAGACTGTTGATAATTTCGCTTTTGATGCGAATGTATCTAACTGTATTTTCCTCGGCAAGAAGACAAAGGTAAGTGATCTGCGAGTCGGCGACCTTGCAAAGCATGTCTATTGCTATGCCGGTTCTGCTGTTGAAAAGCAGTGTAAGGCAAACTTGGTTGATAAGAATCCGGATATTCGAAAAGTAAACTATTCAACCATCAAAACGCCGGCGCAGGTGAGCGGCGTAAAAGCCAGCACCACCGGCAGCACGGTAAAGCTCACCTGGAAAAAGGCCAAGTACGCCAATCGGTACAAGGTGCAGCGGTATGTAGTCAGCCAAAAGAAGTGGAAGACTTATGCCACCGTTACCGGCACCAGCTATACTTTTAAGAACATGGCCGGGTCTACCAATTACCGCTTCCGTGTAATTGGCGTGAACCGCATTTGCGACGCAAACTTTAGCGGCAAAGCCAGTAAAGAGTGCAAGGCCAAGACCAAGTTCGGCAAGGTACTTGGCGTGAAAGTCAGCGCCAAGAACGGCACGCTGAGCGTTAAGTGGAACGCCGTGCGGGAAGCGAAGAGTTACCAGGTGTATTACGCTACCAAGAAAGACGGCAGTTACAAGAAGCTGGGCACTGCCTCAGGCACTTCCTTTAAGAAAAAGGTTACCAAAGGCAAGACCTACTATGTAAAAGTCCGTGCAGTTAAAAAGAACAGCAAGGGCAAAACCGTCTACGGCGCGTATTCCGATGTGAAGTCTGTATATGTAGATTGGTAAAATCGTTGCGGCGGTCGGGCGTGTGCTTGACCGCCGCTGCTGCGTATGTTAAAATGAAAAAAATCCTTTTGGCGGTGATTTTATGGCCCATTATGAAGCCTATATTGCCCGGTATGGCGACCGGGATTTTAACGAAATGCCCTTTAATGAGGTAGATGGGCTGATCTTTTCTCAGCTGGCGTATGTGGACTATGCGGGGATCGTTGGGGGCGCAGACGCCCAGTTCCAGACTCTGCTGGACGATGCGGCGCGGCAGTATTTTGCTCTGTACCCGGCGGAGGAGATCGACAATGAGATCGGCATTGTGCAAAAGGCGATTTATCTTTTGCAGCTGTGTGCAGACACGCGCCGTTACGGCAACACCCGGCTGTCCGCTTATGTGAATAATGTAAACATCAAGATCGACAAGCAGTTTTCCGCCGTTGGCTTTCACCTGAACGACGGCAGCCTGTTGGTGGCGTTCCGAGGTACGGATACCAGCATTACCGGGGTGAAAGAGTCGGCTATGCTCAGCTATATGTTCCCGGTGCCGGCCCAGATCGAGGCGTTGTACTATTTTCAAGAGACGGCGTCTCTGACCGAGGGCGATGTGCGGGTGTGCGGCCACTCCAAGGGCGGCAATTTGGCCGTTTTTGCCGCCGTGTCCTGCTCCAATTCACTGAAAAAGCGCATTCGAGGCGTGTATGAATATGATGCTCCCGGGTTCCCGGAGCCTATGGTGCACCGTTATGACTACCTGGAAATGCGGGACCGTCTGTTCTCTTATGTGCCGGAGCGGTCGGTGATCGGCTGTCTATTGGAGCATAATGCAGATACCAAGATTGTACAAAGCGAGAACGAGGGCTTAAAGCAGCACCAGGCTGCCTCCTGGGTGGTGGAGGACGACCGTTTTTGCTATGTGCCCAGCCGGGACGAGGCGTCGCTGTTTATTGAAAAGTACATCAAGATGGTGATGGACGATGTGGGGCCGGAAAATATAGAGACGGTGTTTGAGACCCTGTTTACCTTTTTCGAAAGTGCCGGCATTACCGATTATGAGGCGCTGCGGAACTTTGACGCCGGGGATATGCTGCGCACGCTGTACTCCGTGACCGACATTACCGAGGATCAGCGTCACCTGCTGGAGCATACATTGAAGTTGGCTGTGAGCGATTTGTCCCGCCTGCTCTATAAAGAGAAGATTGAGAGTTACATTAAGCGTCTGGACGCGGTGATTGCCCCGGAGGAGGCAAGCCGCACCAAATCCGGTCTGCGCCGCACCTCGCGAGAGAAGAGAGAACCGGCCGATAAAGTGAAAAAAGAAAAGGAAGAGAGAAAAGAGCCAAAACCGAAAGAAAAAGCGAAGAAAGAACCAAAGCAGAAGAAAGAAAAGCCGGAAAAGCCGGCAAATAAATAGGCAAAAGCCGCTGACAAGTGTCGGCGGCTTTTGTATATTCTTAATTCGATTCGTCTTTGGGTTTCAGATACTGGTTATTATACTTTTCAAGAAATAGCAGTACACTTTGCCTTAGCACTTCTATCTGACTTTTCAGATAATACTCGTCCTCAAACATAGCATAGTGCACACAGGCGCGCACAAAAATAAAGATCAGCGGCGTGATGACCGTATAGGGAATGCCGATCTTCGGCTCCAGCTCTTTTGCGTACTGGGTGTAACGCTCGTTGACCCCCTGAAAGAACTTCTTGCCGTGTTCAATGTACTTGGGCAAGGTGTAAACCTGGTACATCAGGCGGTATTTTTTGCCGTGTTTTTTGGCGGTCCAGTAGGGAACTTCCTCAAGAAACCGCATCACATCTTTTGGGTCTGTGGGAGCCATGGTCAAAAAGTCGTCCTCCACCTTGGACATACAGTAGGCGGTGGAGTCGATAATCAGCTCGTCCAAATTTTTAAAATAAACATACAGGTTGGCTTTGGTGCAGCCGCAGGCTTCTGCCAGCGCCTGGGTGCCGGTTCCGGTTAATCCGTTTTCCGCATAGCAGGCAAAGCATTTTTCCATCATTTCCTGCCGTTTCATATCATGCTGTTGAGGAATTCGCTTCATTGCTTGTTGCTCCTATGAGATAAATCCATTTGATTACTTAGGATAGCATATCTTGTCAAAAGAAGCAAGTCACTTTCTGTGAAAAAAAGGACGGTACACAAACCGCCCCTTTTTTATAGAAGATTTATAGGCTCAAACGCGAGTCACCTGAAAGCCGGTGCAGGCATAGGCGGTGTCCGTAACCGGGTACTGCTTAAAGAACTGATATTGGGAGTAAGAACTGGAAAGAATCTCTCTGCCGTCCTCCTCAATGAATTCCACAATGTGGGGCACAAAACGCAGCGATTCAATATCCTCCGGGGTACAGCCCTCGTGGTACTCGGTCATTAACGCTGTGAACTTCTCCTTGGTAAACGCCTTTGAGACGATACGCTTCGGGTCAATGGGCGCGAACAGGGGAGAAATGATAAAGCGAGTCTTGCCCACTTTTAATGTGACGCAGTCGGTGAGCACCAGTACATCTTTTCCGCTTGCCTCCAAGGCTCCCAAAAAATCGCTCTTTAAGGTCTTGTAGTCACCGGGCAGGGTCAGGTAAGTTTTGCGGTCTATCATCGCGGGTCCTCCTTCATTGCTATGACAGGTTGTGTAATGGGCAAATCATTGGAAATTGTAAAATAATTTTGTTCTATTTTACTATATTCTCTTCACAATTTCAATAGAATGTGGTAAAATAAGCCAAAAGAATAGGGCAACTCTATTCTGTTTTAGGGGGAATGACTATGAAAGCAAAGAATCCGGGCGCTTTGTCAGGGCGCACCTGGACCTCCATTCTGCTGTTTGGCCTGATCGGCCAAATTGCCTGGGTGGTAGAGAATATGTATTTTAGCCGTTTTATGCAAAATGAGATTACCCGCGCGCCTTATGCCACTACGCTGATGGTGGCGTTCTCCGCACTGTTTGCTACGCTGTCTACGCTGCTGGGCGGCGCCATCTGCGACCGTACCGGCAAGCGCAAGGTGTTTATCACCTGGGGATATGTGATTTGGGGCTTTACCATTATGGCCTTTGCCCTGATCCCTATGCAGCCGGCGCCGGATAAAGTCAAGGCCATGGTGATTTTGGTGGTTGTCATGGACTGCGTGATGTCTGTGATCGGTTCCATCAGTAACGATGCGTCCTTTAACACCTGGATCACAGATATGACGAATACCGCCAACCGCAGCAAGGTAGATACCATTTTGGCAGTGCTGCCGCTGCTGGCCATTGCCGTTGTGTTTGTAGGGTTTGACGGGCTGACCAATGCTGCTGCTACGGCCGACGACTGGAAAAAGTTCTTTATGCTCCTGGGTATCATTCCCACTGTCGGCGGCCTGATCGGCGTGTTCTTGATGAAAGACAAGCCGGGTCTGCAAAAAAAGACGGACGGTAATTTTCTGGCCGACTTTGTGTATAGCTTAAACCCGAAAGTCATCAAAGAAAACAAGTTGCTGTATGTTTGTTTGTCCGGCAATATGGTGGCGGCTATTGCATACCAGATCTATGTAAACTATTTGTTCAATATTATTGAGGGCACGCTGCAAATCAAGGATTATATTGTTCCGGTGGCCATTATTGGCCTGGCGGCGGCCGTGGGCTCCGTTTTGGTGAGTACCGCTATGGATAAAGTGGGCAAAAAGCACTTTTTCTATCCCACCATTATTGCCGGGATCATCGGCTGCGTAGTTATTTGGAGCGCTAAGTTTTTCGTAGGCAAAAATCTAAAGGCGGAACTGGCGATTTTAATTGTCGGCGGCATTTTGGTAATTGGTGTAACCCTGGTGATGGCAGGGTTGTTTACCGCTTCCTATCGGGACTGCATTCCAAAGGGCCGGGAGGGTCTGTTCCAGGGCTGTCGTATGGTGCTGTATGTGTTGGTGCCCATGATTATCGGACCGCTGATTGCCCAGTTTATTATCAATCAGTATAATAAAGGCGTTACAGACAGCGCGGATATTGTGTATCCCATGGAGCTGTTCTTGGGCGCCGCCGCGGTTATGGTGTTCTGCTTTATTCCTGCCTCTGTTGTGCGCAAAAAGCAGGACGCGGTGCATGAAAAATTACTGGAAGAAATGAAAGAGGAACAGGCGCAATCGTCTGCAAAATAAATGCCGATAAGCCCTCTCCCCGGAGGGGGCTTGCGCATTGCTTTTGCGGCGACGGAATTCACCGTTTTGTAATCAAATTATGTCTTGACTTTAGGTCTTGTGTCCAGTATAATATCTGTTTAGAACGAACAGCAATTTTGATGGAGAGTACAGAATATGACATTGCTTATTCAGAACGCGCGCTGCTGGAACGGCGGCGGGTTTCATACGGCAGATGTCCTCTTACAGGGAGGCAAAATAAAGTCCCTCGGCACCTCCATTTCCTCTGATGGGGTCAATGCCCTTTTTGACGCAAGGGGTCAGTATTTCCTTATACCGGGTTTCGTTGATGTGCATGTGCATCTCCGTGAGCCCGGTTTTTCTTATAAGGAGACCATTGCCACCGGGTCCGGAGCGGCAGCTGCGGCGGGCTATACCACCGTTTGCGCAATGCCCAATCTGACCCCGGCGCCGGACACACCGGCTCATTTGGCAGAGGAACAGGCGATCATTGACCGGGATGCCAAAATTCAGGTTTTGCCCTTTGCCTCTATTACCAAGGGGCGCAAAGGTAGTGGCGAATTAGTGGATTTTGAAGCGCTGTCACCAAAGGTGGTGGGCTTTTCCGACGATGGTTGCGGTGTGCAGGACGAGGGCTTAATGCGAGAAGCGATGGTGCGATGCAAGGCGCTGAACAAGGTGATCTCCGCCCACTGCGAGGTCAACGATCTGCTGAATGGCGGCTACATTCACGACGGCGCTTACTGCAAGGCGCACGGTCACCGGGGCATTTCTTCCGCCTCTGAGTGGAAGATGATCGAGCGGGACTGCCGCCTGGCATCGGATACCGGTTGTCGTTACCATGTGTGCCACATTTCCACCAAGGAGAGCGTGGAAGTGATTCGAGAAGCGAAAAAAAGCGGCGTGCCCGTCACCTGCGAGACCGGCCCCCACTACCTTGTTCTGTGTGATGAGGATTTACAGGAGGACGGTCGGTTTAAGATGAACCCGCCTTTGCGCAGCCGCAGCGATATGGAAGCCCTGTTAGAGGGCGTAGCAGACGGCACGGTGGATGTGATCGCCACCGACCATGCGCCCCATAGCGCTGCGGAAAAAGAGAAGGGTCTGTCCGGTTCCGCCATGGGTATTGTGGGTCTGGAAACGGCATTCCCGGTGCTGTATACCAAGCTGGTGCGCACCGGCGTGATGACCTTTGAAAAGCTGATTCAAATGATGGCCGTGCGGCCAAGAGAAATATTTGACCTGCCGGTTGGCGAGATCGTTCCCGGCGCACCGGCGGATCTGTGCCTGCTGGACGCGGACTGCAACTGGACGGTAGACCCGGACAAGTTTGTGACCATGGGCAGGGCAACGCCTTTTGCCGGTTGGCAGGTGCAGGGCAAAAACAGATTGACGGTATGGAGAGGAGAAGTAGTATATGAAGCCTTACGATAAGCAGTTGGTGCTGGAGAACGGCAAGCAGTTCTTCGGCTACGGCTTTGGCGCAGATAAGAGTGCCATTAACGAGATCGTGTTTAACACCTCTATGGTGGGGTATCAGGAGATCGTTTCCGACCCCAGTTATACAGATCAAATGGTTGTGATGACTTACCCGCTCATCGGCAACTACGGTATGACCGATGAGGATTATGAGACCAAAATTCCCACCATGGGCGGCCTGATCGTGCGGGAATACAACGATCAGCCCTCCAATTTCCGCTATACTAAGACCCTGTCTGAGGTGCTGGAGGAATATGGAATTCCCGGTATCAGTGGGATTGACACCCGCATGCTCACCCGCATCATTCGAGACGAAGGCAGCCAAAAAGTGGGCATCTTCCCGGCGGATATGCCCTATGACAGTGCCCTGTGGCAGGTGAAGAATTACACCATTCCCACAGATATGGTGTCTCGGGTCAGCTGCAAAAAGCGCTGGTATTCCCGCACCCCTAACCATAAGTACGATGTGGTAGCCATCGACTGCGGGATAAAGCTGAATATTATCCGCAAGCTGAACGAAAAAGGCTGCAATGTGACGGTGGTGCCTTACGATACCACAGCGGAGGAGATTCTGCGTATGCATCCGGACGGACTGTTCCTGTCTAATGGTCCCGGTAACCCGGAGGATGTGACACCGGTGATCGAAGTGGTGCGGCAGCTTAAGGGCAAGCTGCCCATCTTCGGCATTTGTCTTGGGCACCAGATGATCAGCTTGGCGCTGGGAGCGAAGACCTTTAAGATGAAGTTTGGCCACCGGGGCGGTAACCACCCGGTGAAGCATTTGGAGAACGGCAAGATCGAGATCACCTCGCAGAACCATTCTTATGCGGTGGATGTGGCGTCCCTGGCCGGCACGGAGCTGGAGCTGACCCACATGAACCTGCTGGATCGCACCGCTGAAGGTGTGGCCTCCCCGGAGAACCGGCTGTTCTCCGTGCAGTACCACCCGGAGAGCGCACCCGGTCCACAGGACAGTGCCTATTTGTTTGACCGGTTTATTGATTTGATGGAGGAGGCGCCGAACCATGCCTAAGCGTACAGATATTCATAAAGTATTGGTGATCGGCTCCGGCCCCATCGTCATTGGTCAGGCGGCGGAGTTTGACTACGCCGGCACCCAGGCCTGCCTTGCCCTGCGTGAGGAGGGCTATGAAGTCGTGCTCATCAACTCCAACCCTGCTACCATTATGACCGATACGGATATTGCCGATAAAGTCTATATGGAGCCGCTGAATTTGGAATATGTGGCGCGTATTATTCGTCATGAGCGCCCGGACGCTATCTTGCCTTCCCTGGGCGGCCAAACCGGTCTGAACTTGGCGGTACAGCTGGCGAAAAAAGGCGTTTTGCAAGAGTGCGATGTAGAAATTCTCGGCACCAGCTTTGAGTCCATTGAGCGGGCTGAGGACCGAGAGCTGTTTAAGGAACTTTGCCAGGGACTGGGGGAGCCAGTGCTGCCCTCAGAGATCGCAGAGACCTTGGAGGACGGTCTGCGTGCTGCCGCAGAGATCGGTTATCCCGTTGTGCTGCGCCCGGCCTTTACCCTTGGCGGCACCGGCGGCGGCTTTGCGGATGATGAAGAAGAGTGCCGTGTGATGCTGAAAAATGCCTTGGCCCTGTCACCGGTGCACCAGGTGCTGGTGGAAAAGAGCATTAAGGGCTATAAAGAAGTAGAATATGAGGTGATGCGGGACGCCAACGATACCGCCATTACCATTTGTAATATGGAGAATATTGACCCGGTGGGTATCCATACCGGCGACTCTGTGGTGGTGGCTCCCTCTCAGACCCTCACCAACAAAGAGTACCAGATGCTCCGTGATTCCGCTTTGAAGATTATTCGGGAGCTGAAGATCGAGGGCGGGTGCAATGTGCAGTTCGCGCTGGACCCTCACTCATTCCAGTATTATCTCATTGAGGTGAACCCCCGCGTCAGCCGTTCCTCTGCCTTGGCTTCCAAGGCCAGCGGCTATCCTATTGCCCGGGTTAGCGCCAAGATTGCTGTGGGTATGCATCTGGACGAGATTCCTATTGCCAATACCCCTGCTTCCTTTGAACCTACCCTGGACTATGTGGTTACCAAGATCGCCCGGTTCCCCTTTGACAAATTCGCCGATGCCAACAATACGCTGAACACCCAGATGAAGGCCACCGGCGAGGTGATGAGCGTAGGTCGCACCATGGAGGAGAGCCTGCTTAAGGCGGTGCGCTCCCTGGAGATTGGCGTTTGCCATCTGTATATGAAGAAGTTTGACACGTACAGTCAAGAGGAGCTGCTGGACTATATCCACACCGGCACCGATGATCGGCTGTACGCCATTGCTCAGTTGATCCGGCTACGCTGCGATTTGAACCGCATTTATAACGCCACGAAGATTGATATGTGGTTTTTGGAAAAGTTCAAGAACATTGTGGACTTTGAGGCAGTATTGCGAGCCAATCCCCGAGATGAACAGACCTTACGGGACGCCAAAAAAATGGGCGTGTCCGACAAATATATCGGCCAGCTGTGGGGTATGACGGAGGCGGAAGTCTTTAACCTGCGCAAGTCGATCAAGCTGTTCCCGGTGTATAAGATGATCGACACCTGTGCCTCTGAGTTTGACTCCTATGTGCCGTACTTTTACTCCACCTATGAGGAGGAGAATGAGTCCGTTGTATCAGATAAAAAGAAGATCGTAGTGCTTGGCTCCGGCCCCATTCGCATCGGTCAAGGCGTGGAATTTGACTACTCCACCGTGCACGCTATTTGGTCCATTCGGGACGCCGGGTATGAGGCGATTATCATTAATAACAACCCGGAGACCGTGTCTACCGACTACACCACCTCAGACAAGCTGTATTTTGAGCCGCTGACGGTGGAAGATGTGATGAATGTGATCGAGCTGGAGCAGCCCATGGGCATTGTGGTGTCCCTTGGCGGTCAGACCGCCATTAACCTGGCGCCTCCGCTGGACGCACTGGGTGTGCCCATCATCGGCACCGATGTGGCTGCCATTGACCGGGCAGAGAACCGGGACAGCTTTGAAAAGGTAATGGAAAAGCAGGGCATTCCCCAGCCTAAGGGCCTGGCGGTCACGGATATTGAAGAGGGCGTGCGCGTTGCCGCCTCCATCGGTTATCCTGTGCTGGTGCGCCCCTCCTTTGTATTGGGTGGTCGTGCCATGCAGATCGTTGCCAATGAGGAGAGCCTGCGCCACTACCTGCAAACGGCTGTGGAGATCAACACCGATCAGCCGGTGCTGGTGGATAAATACATTATGGGTAAAGAGCTGGAGGTGGACGCCATCTGTGACGGTACAGATGTGTTCATTCCCGGTATTATGGAGCATGTGGAGCGCACCGGCGTACATTCCGGCGACTCTATCAGCATCTACCCCACATTCTCCGTCAGCCAGGCGGTCAAGGACAAGATTATTGATTATACCGTTAAACTGGGTACGGCCATCGGCATTGTGGGCCTTTACAATATCCAGTTTATTGCAGACAGCAACGACGATGTGTATGTGATCGAGGTGAATCCCCGTTCTTCCCGTACGGTGCCGTTCCTGTCCAAGGCCACTTCCGTGCCTATGGCGCACATTGCCACCCAGGTGATCCTGGGCCACAGCTTAAAGGAGCAGGGCATTACGGAGGTGTATCCCGCGGAGAAAAAGCGCTGGTATGTGAAGGCGCCTGCGTTTTCCTTTAGCAAGCTGAAAGGGATGGACACTTATCTGTCCCCGGAAATGAAGTCCACCGGCGAGGCGATCGGTTACGACAAGAGCCTGACCCGCGCTCTGTATAAAGCGTTACAATCCAGCGGGCTCCATGTATCTAACTACGGCACGGTGCTGGTGACCATTGCGGATCAGGACAAGCCTACTGCGCTGCCGTTGATCCGTCGGTTCTACGACCTGGGCTTTAATATCGAAGCCACCGAGGGCACCGCCAAGTACCTGAAAGACCACGGCATTCGCACCCGGGTGCGGCAAAAGCTCACTGAGGATGACAGCGACGAAATCTTGATGGCACTGCGCCAGGGGCACATTGCCTATGTGATTAACACCATTGATATTAACCACGGCGACAGTCACTCGGACGGCTCGGAAATTCGCCGGGCTGCGGTGGAAAACAATGTGACCATGTTCACCTCGCTGGACACGGTAAAGGTGCTGCTGGATGTGCTGGAGGAGATCACTTTGGGTGTGTCCACCATTGACGCGGAGTAAGCGTATGTATAAACAAGGTATTTTTACAATAGAAGAAAATCGACCTCTGACCGCCAGCGTGTACCGTATGGTGCTGGCAGGGGACACCCGGTACATTACAGCGCCGGGCCAGTTTATCAACATTGCCCTGGAGGGCAAGTTCCTGCGCCGCCCCATCTCCGTCTGCGATTACGACAGCCGGACGGTGACCATCATCTATAAAGTTGTGGGGCAGGGGACGGCCCAAATGGCAAAGATGCAGCCGGGGGAGACGCTGGATGTGCTCACCGGCCTGGGCAACGGCTATACGATGGAGCCTGTGCACCACGCGCTGCTTATCGGCGGTGGTGTAGGTGTGCCGCCCCTTTACAATCTGTGCAAGTGCTTGCGGGCTGCCGGGCAGCAGGTGACGGTGATTCTGGGCTTTAACACGGCGGACGAAGTGTTCTACGCCGAGGAATTTGCCGCACTGGGTGCGGAAGTGCGGATCACCACCGTGGACGGCAGTGTAGGCACCAAGGGCTTCGTGACGGATGCCTTTCCGGCAGAGTACGACTACTTTTATACCTGCGGTCCGCTGCCGATGCTGCGGGCGGTATATGACCGCTCTGCCACCTCCGGTCAGTTCTCCTTTGAGGAGCGCATGGGCTGCGGCTTTGGTGCTTGTATGGGCTGCTCCTGCAAGACCAAGTACGGCAACAAGCGCATTTGCAAGGACGGACCGGTGCTGGTAAAGGAGGAGATCGTATGGTAGACCTGCGTGTGAATTTGTGCGGGCTGGCGTTAGACAATCCGGTGGTTCCTGCCTCCGGCACCTTCGGCTTCGGCAAGGAATTCAGCGAATTTTATGATATTAACATGTTAGGCTCTTTCTCCTTTAAGGGCACCACAAGGGATGCTCGTTTTGGCAATCCCACCCCCCGCATTGCAGAATGCACCGCCGGCATGATCAATGCCGTTGGTCTGCAAAATCCCGGGGTGCACCATGTGACCCAGCATGAACTGCCGGAGCTGAAAAAAATCTTTCACAAGCCGGTGATCGCCAACGTGAGCGGCTTCTCCGTGGAGGACTATGCCTATACCTGCCAGCTACTGGACAAAGAGGAGCAGGTTGGGATTTTGGAAGTGAATGTATCCTGCCCCAATGTGCACGGCGGCGGTATGAGCTTTGGCACCGATCCGGCCTGTGCCGCAGAAGTGACTCGGGCGGTAAAGGCAGTGACCACCAAGCCGGTGTTCATTAAGCTGTCGCCTAATGTAACGGATATTGTAGCCATTGCCAAGGCTTGCGAAGAGGCCGGTGCGGATGGTATTTGTCTGATCAACACCCTGCTGGGTATGCGCATTGATCTGAACCGGCGTCGACCGGTGATTGCTAACACCATGGGCGGTTTTAGCGGCCCGGCGGTGTTTCCGGTGGCGGTGCGTATGGTGTACCAGGTGGCCAGTGCCTGCAACATTCCCGTGATGGGCTGCGGCGGCGTTACCAGTGCCCGGGATGTGGTGGAGATGATGATGGCCGGTGCCACGGCTGTACAGGTAGGCGCTGCCAATTTGGTAGACCCCTATGCTTGCAAAAAAATCATTGAGGATCTGCCGACTGTGTGCGCTGACCTGGGGATTGATAAATTAAGTGATGTGATAGGAGTGGTAAAAAATGGGTAAAGATGTGATCGTGGCTTGCGATTTTGCAAGCGCAGAGGCAACCTTTGCGTTCCTGGACAAATTCACGGAGGAAAAGCCTTTTGTGAAAATCGGTATGGAGCTGTATTACGCAGAGGGTCCGTCCATTGTGCGGGAGCTGAAAAAGCGTGGACACAAGATCTTTTTGGATCTGAAGCTGCACGATATTCCCAATACGGTAAAGAAGTCCATGGCAGTGCTGAGCCGACTGGATGTGGATATGACCAATGTGCACGCTGCCGGTACAGTAGAGATGATGGAGGCCGCGCTGGAGGGCCTGACCCGGCCGGACGGCACGCGTCCGCTGCTGATCGCTGTGACCCAGCTGACCTCCACCAGTGAGGAGCGCATGCAAAAAGAACTGCTCATCAACGCCAATATCAACGACACCATTGTGCAGTACGCCAAGAATGCCAAGACCGCCGGTCTGGACGGCGTGGTGTGCTCGCCGCTGGAGGCGGGCATGGTGAAGGAAGCCTGCGGCAAGGCCTTTATGACCGTGACCCCCGGCGTACGCTTTGCAGACGGCGACCTGGGCGACCAGGTGCGAGTGACCACCCCTGCCAAGGCAAAGGAGATCGGCTCCGACTACATTGTGGTGGGCCGTCCCATTACCGCTGCCGATGACCCGGTGGCTGCGTATAGACGCTGCTGCCGTGAATTTATAGATTAAGGAGTGTTATTATGACCATTACTAAGGAACAGATTGCAAAAGATTTGCTGTCCATTCGTGCTGTGTTCTTAAAGCCGGACGATCCCTTTACCTGGGCTTCCGGTATCCACAGCCCCATTTACTGCGACAACCGGCTGACTTTGTCCGCTCCTGCGGTACGGAAAGATGTGGAGGCCGGACTGGCTGAGATTGTAAAAGAGAAGTTCCCGGAAGCGGAGATGCTGATGGGTACCTCCACGGCGGGTATTGCCCACGCAGCCATTACTGCTACCATTTTGGACCTGCCCATGGGTTATGTGCGCTCCGGTCATAAGGATCACGGCCGCCAAAACCAAATTGAGGGCAAAATGGAGCCGGGCACGAAGGTCGTGGTGATTGAGGATCTGATCTCCACCGGCGGCTCTGTGCTGGAAGTGGTAGATGTGCTGCGCCAGGCCGGTGCTCAGGTGCTGGGTATTGCCTCCATCTTCACCTACGGTCTGCAAAAGGGCGTGGAGTGCCTGGCTGCTGCCGATGTGGTAAATTATAGCCTGTCTGACTTTGACACCCTGTCCAAGGTGGCTGCCGCCGAGGGCTATATCGCAGACAAGGATATTGCCAAGCTGACTGCGTTCCAGAAGAACCCCCAGGATCCGGCTTGGATGGAACTGTAAGAAGAAGGAGTGGTCTTTATGCGCCATTGTTTAGATACAACGGACTTTACGGTAGAAGAGATTGACGATCTGATCCACTTGGCTACGGACATTATCGCCGACCCTAAGAAATACGCCCATGTGTGCGACGGCAAAAAATTGGCAACCCTGTTTTTTGAGCCGTCGACCCGCACCCGCCTGTCTTTTGAAGCGGCGATGATGGAGCTGGGCGGCAATGTGCTGGGCTTTGCAGCGGCCAATTCTTCCTCTGCCTCCAAGGGCGAGACGGTAGGGGACACGGTGAAGATCGTGTCCTGCTATGCGGATATTATCGCTATGCGTCACCCGCTGGAGGGTGCGCCCCGGGTTGCCAGCTTTAAGAGCGATGTGCCCATCATCAACGCCGGGGACGGCGGCCACAGCCACCCCACGCAGACCTTAACGGATTTGCTCACCATTTATCGGGAAAAGGGTCGTTTGGACCACCTGACCATCGGCCTTTGCGGGGATTTAAAATTTGGCCGCACGGTGCATTCCCTCATTAAGGCTATGTGCCGCTATACGGATGTGGAGTTTGTGCTAATCTCCCCCAAGGAGTTGGCAGTGCCGGATTATATCAAAACGGATGTGCTGGACGCCTCCGGTATGAAGTACACAGAGGTGGAGCACATGGAAGATGTGATGCCCCGGCTGGATGTGCTTTATATGACCCGTATTCAGAGAGAGCGCTTCTTTTCGGAAGACGAGTACCTGCGTCATAAGGACGCCTTTGTACTGGACCCGGAGAAGCTGGAAAGCGCCAAAAGCGACCTGACCATTATGCACCCGCTGCCTCGGGTCCATGAGATCACTGTGGATGTGGACGACGATCCGCGAGCCAAGTATTTTGAACAGGCCAAGAACGGCAAATACATGCGTATGGCGCTGATTATGACGCTGCTGAAGTGGGGAGGTGCACTGGAATGACCATTGATTCGATCCAAAACGGCTATGTGCTGGACCATATTCCTGCGGGTATGGGTATGCGTATTTATAAGCTGTTGGGGCTGGACAAGACAGACGCCCAGGTGGCGCTGATCCAAAACGCCAAGTCCTCTAAAATGGGCAAAAAAGATGTGCTTAAGATCGCCACGGACAAGTTTGATTTGAACTTGGACGCGGTGGCGTACCTGGCGCCCCATACCACCGTGAATGTGATCTGCGGCGGAAAAGCGGCGGAAAAGCAGGCGCTGCGTCTGCCGGAAAAGCTGGTGAATATGGTGCATTGCCCCAATCCGGCGTGCATCAGCAACCACGAGCAGGTGGATGATGTGTTCACCCTGGTTGACCCGGACAAGGGCACCTACCGCTGCCTGTACTGCGAGACCGCAGCAAAATAAGAATAGACGATATAAAGAGAGCCACCGGCATTGCCGATGGCTCTTTTTCTGTTCTTATAAATCAGTCAACAAAGTTGGTGAGAATGGCTCGCTCCGTTTTGGGCGGCTCCACGCCGGCGGAGGCACCGGCGGCTTTGCACTTCAAGAAGTAAGCCATATTCCGCGCCAGTACCCGCATCACCTGCAGACCCTCCAGGTCCTTCATTACATCCTCCGGGGTAAAGCCGTGAACCATATTCCAGTACCGAGAGGAGATCACCGGCATTTGGGCAATGGTAAAGTACTTGTTCAGTTGGTCCAGGGTGGCGGTGGTGCCTGCCCGGCGGGCGCTGACTACTGCTGCTGCGGGTTTTAAGTAAAAGGCTCTGCCTTTGCCGCAACCGTCGGAATAGAACACCCGGTCCATAAAGGCAGTCAGATTGCCGGTGGCCGCTGCGTAGTGTACCGGCGAGCCAAAGATGAAGCCGTCCGCTTCCTTGGCCTTGGCTGTAAAGGCGTTCACCGGGTCGTCGTCAAAGGCACATTTGCCCAGCTTGATGCAGCCATGACAGCCGATGCAGCCGCCAATGGGCTTGTTTCCGATCCAAAAGATCTCGCTGTCAATGCCTTCTTCTTGCAGTGCATGGGCGATCTCCGCCAGGGCTGTGTAGGTGCAGCCGTGCTGGTGGGGAGATCCATTGACCAATATGACTTTCATCGCTGTGCCTCCTTAACGAATTCGGTCAATGACCGTTTGTGCGTTCTTGTAAATTTCATCTGTATCTGTGTTTAAGAACCGGCCGTTTTCATAGAGAATTTGTCCGTCTACCATAGTTAGGCGCACATTGGTTTTGGCACCGCTGTACACCAGGTTTTTGGTAATGTTGTTGATGGGCTGCATATTGGGCCGATGCAGGTCGATCACCGTTAGGTCCGCCAGCTTACCGGGGGCGATGCAGTCCGCCTCCGGCAGTCCCATACACCGGGCGGAGCCTGCGGTGGCTGCTTTTAATATGGCGTTGGCGTCTGCCGCTGCGGCGTTCTTTTCCCGCAGCTTTTGCAGTACGCAGATCAGGTACATTTCCCGGAACATATCCAGCGCGTTGTTGCTGGAGGGACCGTCTGTGCCCACCGCCAGGGGAATGCCCATTTGCAACATTTTTTCCACCGGGGCAATGCCACTGGCCAGCTTGGCGTTGGAGCCGGCATTCAGCACTGCGTAAACGCCGTGTTTTTTGTAAATGTTCAGGTCCTCATTGCTGACCCAAACACTGTGAAACGCACCGCCCCCGTAGTTCCACAGCCCCAGCTGCTCAAACAGCGCCGTAGGGGTCATGCCGTAGCGGCCAATGCAGTCCTGCACCTCGCTCTCCGTCTCACTGGCGTGCATATACACCGGCGCCTTGTACTTCTCTGCCAGCGCCGCAATGGCCTCCATAATGGAGCGGTTGGTGGTGTACTCTGCGTGGAACCCCAGTTGGTAGGACACCAGCGGGTGATCGTTGTTGTAGGTGTTGTAGTATTCTTCCAAAAGTGCCGGGCTTTCATTAAAATTATTGACCGCGCCGCACATCACCGTGCGGAACCCGGCGTCCACCGCCGCCTTTGCCATGGCTTCCGGAAAGTAGTACATATCAAAGCAGGCAGAAATGCCGCTCTCCAAATACTCCAGGAATGCCAGTCGGGACAGATGATAAATATCCTCTGCGGTTAGCTTGGCTTCCAAGGGAAAGATTTTGTCATACAGCCAGCTTTGTAGGGGGAGATCGTCGCTAAAGGAGCGGCCAAATGTCATGGCCGAGTGGGTGTGGGCGTTCTTAAAGGCCGGCATCAGCAGATCGCCGTTCAGGTCGATCTCCCGGTCCGCTTTTGCCCCCGGGTTTGCTCCCAGGCACACAATACGGTTGCCGTCTACCCATACCTCTTGGTGCGTAATATTCATTTTGTCCTGTTGCAGTGTCAGTACAGGACCGTTATAGAATCGTATCATACTTCCTCCTGAAACAGGGCGCGCAGGCTCTCGGTGTACGGCGGGCGCAAAATGCCTTTGTCCGTAATAATGGCGGTGATCAGGTTGTGGTCCGTAACATCGAAGGCCGGATTGTAGCACTTGGTTTGAGGCAGCGCTGTGGGGTGATCAAAGTACAGTTTCTTGATCTCGTCTCCGGGGCGCTCCTCGATCTGAATATCTGCGCCGGTGGCACAGTGGGGATCCACCGTGGAGGTAGGTCCAAGCACATAAAAGGGAATACCGTAGTGCTTTGCCAGAATTGCCACCCCGGAAGTGCCGATCTTGTTGGCGGCGTCACCGTTCATAGCCACCCGGTCGCAGCCTACCAGCACCGCCTGAATCCAGCCGTTTTTCATCACCTGGCTGGCCATGTTGTCACAAATCAGGGTCACATCCACGCCGGCTTTTTCCAATTCATAGCTGGTGAGCCGTGCCCCTTGCAGCAGGGGACGGGTTTCGTCGGAGAACACCTTGAAGTTGTAGCCCTTTTCCTTGCCCAGCAGGATCGGTCCCAGTCCGGTGCCGTAGCGGCTTGTAGCCAGCTCGCCGGCGTTGCAGTGGGTCAGCAGACCATCGCCATCCCGGAGCAGGGACAAGCCGTAAGCGCTGATTTTGCGGCACATTTCTATGTCCTCGGCCTGCACCGCCAAGGCTTCTGCCACCGGGTCGCCGCCATTTTCCATCACCTTTGCCAGCCGTGCAGTGGCCCAGCTCAGGTTCACAGCCGTGGGGCGGGCGCTGTCTAAGTAGGCTTTGCACGCCGCCGGGTCGTCCTTGCCAAACAACGCCATAGAGAATGCGGCGAAGATACCGATGGCCGGTGCGCCCCGTACTGCCAGCGTTTGTATGGCTTCAAAGGCCGCTTCTTTGCTGTCAATGGGCAGCCACTTTGCTTCATTCGGCAGCATCCGCTGGTCGAGAATCTCCAGCTTTCCGTCTTGGTATTTCAAGTTTTCCATATTGTCACATCCGTTTCACAGTTTCAAGGATCAGGGATTGGAAATTCTCAGCCACCTTAGCGGCGGTCTCGCCCACCTCCTCGGAGGTCAGGGGACAATCCAGCAGACCGCTGGCCAGGTTGGTAATGCAGCTGACGCCGGCCACGCGCAATCCGCAGTGCCGGGCGGCCTGCGCCTCAATGGCGGTACTCATACCCACGGCGTCCGCACCCAGAGCGGCGCACATTTTGATCTCCGCCGGGGTTTCAAATGCCGGGCCTTGCAGTTGAATATAGACGCCGCTTTTCAGCGGAATATCCAGTGCCTTTGCCGTTTGGCGTAACAGGCGCTGCAAATCATCGTCATACACATGGCGCATATCCGGAAAGCGTACACCCAGCGAAGGGTCGTTCTCACCCCGCAGAGGAGAGGGGACCAAACTGGAAATGTGGTCTGTCAGCAGCATCAGGTCCCCGGCATGCAGATCCCGGCGAATACCGCCGCTGGCGTTGGTGAGGATTACAGTGTCGACCCCCATTTGGCGCATCAGGCGAATGGGCATCACCACCTGCTGGGGCGTATAGCCCTCATACAGGTGCACCCGGCCGTCCATGAGCACCACTTCTTTGTCGCCAATGGTGCCAAAGACAAATCGTCCTTTGTGTCCCGGCGCCGTAGAGACCGGAAAACCGGGTATATCGCTGTAAGGCAGAGCCTCTGCCCCTTCTATTCTGTCTGCAAGGGCACCCAGCCCGCTGCCCAGCACAATGCCGATTTGCGGCTTTCTGTCCCTTAGTACGCTTGCACGCAATGTGTCCATTATTTTCACCTCTCGGGATTTTATGATTTTATTATAGTGTTTTTTCATCGCCAAATCAACAAAATCTATTGCATTGGCAGAAAGTTTTTGGTATCATTGAGGGGTAGTATTTTATTGTTGGAGGGACAATAGAGTGATGAAGAAGATCCTTTCCTTTTTGTTGTGTTTGACTCTGGTGGCAGTGGGCGTTTTTGCCTTTGCAGGGTGCACAAAAACATCAGATCTAAAGTATGATGTGGCGCTGATCACCGACGGTGGCAGTATCCACGATAAGGCCTATAACCAGTCCGCCTGGGACGGGGTGCAGACCTATGCCAATGAGAATTCCGCCAAGGCCGTCTATTACCAGCCGGCATTAGAGGAGAACCAAGAGCTGACCACCGATGTGGTGGAGCAGTATGTAAAACTGGCTGTGGACAAGGGCGCCAAGTACATTGTGCTGCCCGGCGAGACCTTTGCCGTGATCTGCTACGAGCTGGCCACCATGTATCCGGAGCTGCATTTTGTTTTGCTGGACGCTGTGCCCCATTCTGCCGGAGACAAGTCTGCGCGGCTGCTGCCCAATGTAATGAGCGCCAGTTTTGATGACCTGCAAAGCGGCTATTTGGCCGGCTTTTCTGCCGTGCTTCAGGGGAATACCAAGCTGGGTTACCTTGGCTCGGTACAGAACGACCATTCCTCCAACTACGGTGCCGGATTTGTACAGGGCGCTGCCGCAGCGGCGGATACCCTGGGCGTACCGGTGCAGTTGGATTATGCGGATTATGACTCTCCGCTGCTAGATTATGACTACTCCGTGACTCTGACTCCGGTGTATAAGCCCATCAAAGAGGCAGACAAAACCTGCCACAAGGTGGTGGTGGAGAACGGCAACGGCAGCGGTACTTACAAAGAGGGCCAGAATGTGACCGTTTCCTGCGATCTGTTTAACGAGCAGGGGGAGAAGTTCGACCACTGGGAGGTTAAGAGCAACACCGAGGGTGTGAAGGACAAAAAAGTTAATGTGTCCAGCAAGAAAAAGACCGAGATCAACCTGATTGTGGAGGAGTGTGACTGTACACTGACCGCCGTTTACACCAAGGCGGAGGGCAGCGTTGGCAGCGTGGCTGTGCTGAAAGCGGACAAATCCGCTACGGACAAAGTCTATGACAACACGGTCGGTGAAAAGGTGTGGGTCACCGCACCGGCAGCAGCCCAGGGTATGGTCTTTGATCACTGGGAGAGCACCGGCAATGCGGAGAATATTGAGAACGCTAAGGAAAAGTCCACCAATGTAACGGTGGAGGAGAACCCGGTGGTACTGACCCCGGTGTATGTGGTATCTACCGATCCCACATTTGCCGTAACGGTAGAGAACGGAACCGGCAGCGGCTACTACCTGCCTGGCGATACGGTACATATTACCGCTAACGTACCCAAGGACGGCTACTATTTTGACCACTGGACCAACAGCGATAAGGATGGCAATTCCGCCGGTCTGGCGCTGGAAAGTGAATATTACTATGATACCACCTTTGAGATGGTGGATCGTTATGCCTCCATTGCAGAGAGCATGATTGACAAGGGCGACAAGGCGCTCTTTGCCGGCGGGTGCGATAAGTCTGCTTCTCTCTACACGGCAAAAAATGCTTTTGATCTCAGCGATGTGACTGTGATCGGCTCCGGTTTTAACGAGGAAGGCGCCGCCTATTCTGTGGTGAAGGAATACGGCACTGCAGCGGCTGCTTGCTTAAAGGACTTTAAGGGGGCGTCCATTTACAATGCCGGTTGCGCCAACAAGGCCATTACCTGCAACCTGCCGGACGGTGAGAAAAAGGAGGAGCTGCAAAAGAAGCTGGACGCTGTGTACACCCAGTTGGGCGACGGCACCATTCAGCCCATGGCCGCAGCGCCGGGCGCCGATGTGCGCAAGACGTTTGCCTCTAACTGCCTGACTCTGCACTACTGGATCTTGCAGTCCGTGAAGGTCAGCAAGTGATTTTGGAATAACAAATAAGAACGAGCCTGCACCCGCCGGTGCAGGCTTTCTTTGTTTACCGGGGAATTGGCAAATCCCACCGGTTCGGAATTGACAAATCCCATCGGAATGAGTATAATTAGAGCATTACTCCGTAAAATAAGAGATATAGATTGGATGGTTTGATGGAAACAAAAAAGAATCGAAGTACATTCTCCGGAAAAGTGGGATTTGTACTGGCAGCGGCAGGCTCGGCTGTGGGTTTGGGGAACCTGTGGCGCTTTCCCTATTTGGCAGCTAAGTACGGCGGCGGTATCTTCCTATTGGTGTATATTGTTTTAGCGGTGACCTTTGGCTTTACCCTGATGGTTACGGAGATCGCTATTGGTCGTAAAACCCGGCTCAGTCCTATGGAGGCCTTTGGCGCACTGAACAAAAAGTGGAGCTGGATGGGCAAGCTGGTGACTTTGGTGCCGGTACTTATTCTGCCTTATTACTGCGTCATTGGCGGTTGGGTTACCAAGTACACCGCCACGATGATCTCCGGTGCCGTTCAGGACGCGGCCGGCGACAACTATTTTTCTACTTTTATTTCCGGTACAGGCGAGCCGCTTTTGTGGTTTTTGCTGTTTATGACCGCTACGGCGGTGATCGTATTTTTAGGCGTAGAAAAGGGAATTGAAAAGTTCAGCCGTGTTTTGATGCCGGCGCTGCTGATTTTGACTATTCTGCTGTCTATCTTTGTAGTCTCCCGTCCGGGCGCCGGCGCCGGCGTGGCTTATTATTTAAAGCCGGATTTCAGCAAGCTGAGCATGATGACTGTGCTGGCTGCTTTGGGACAGTTGTTTTTCTCTATGTCCCTGGCTATGGGCATTATGATCACTTATGGTTCTTATTTGCGTAAGCAGGATCACATTGAGCAGTCCGTGCGCCAGATTGAAGTGTTTGATACTTTGGTGGCATTCCTTGCCGGTTTGATGATCGTACCGGCGGTGTTTGTGTATTCGGGAGGGGACGAAAGCGCCTTGGGCAAAGGTCCCAGCCTGATGTTTGTAACCCTGCCTAAGGTGTTTGCCGAGATGAAAATCGGCAGCCTGATCGGCGCCGGGTTCTTTATTCTGGTGCTGTTTGCGGCGCTGACCAGCTCTGTATCCGTGATGGAGGCCATTGTGTCCGGTTTGGACGATCGCTACCACTGGGGCCGCAAAAAGGCTACGGTGATCTGTTATATATATGCCGTGGCATTGGGCATTTGCTGCTCCTTGGGCTTTGGCAAGTGGTCCTCCTTTACGATTTTCGGTTTCTCCATTTTGGATTTCCTGGACTTTGTGTCCAACAGTCTGTTGATGCCGGTTGTGGGTATGCTCACCTGCATTATGGTTGGCTTTGTGCTGAAGCCTCAGCTGATTGTCAACGAACTTGAGCTGAACGGTCCCTTTAAGATGAAGAAGTTTTATTCCGCAATGGTTAAGTGGATCGCACCACCTTGCCTGCTGGCCATTCTCATCAGTTCTATTTTAGATACGCTGGGCATCGTCAAACTGTAATAAAACATAATTTAAGCGCGTACAGAAATCTGTACGCGCTTTTTGCTGCCCTTCTTAGGCTTTAATATTCGATCTCTCCCTTATAGACGGTGTTGCAGTCGCCGGTAAGGGTAATACGGTCGTCGGTGTAGTTTACCAGCAGGTCGCCGCCACGCACCTTTACGGTAACATCAACGCCCTTTTGGCAGTAGCCGTTCTCCACCGCAGCTACAACGGCTGCGCAGGCGCCGGTGCCGCAGGCCGGGGTCTCGCCGTTGCCACGCTCCCAAACCCGCATTTTAATGGTGCTCTCATTAACGACACGCACAAATTCCGTGTTTACCCGCTCCGGGAACAGGGGACTGTTTTCAAATTGCGGACCGATCTGTTGCAGGTCCAGCTTGTCCACATTGTCTACAAATACCACGCAGTGGGGATTACCGGTAGCCACGCAGGTGATGCAGTATTCGTTGTCGCCGATGGTTACCGGATGAGAGATGATTTTGTCGCCGGTCAGGTCAACAGGGATCTTGGCCGGGTTCAACTCTGCCTTGCCCATATCTACCGTTACAGAAGATACCTTGCCGTTGCGGGTAAACAGTTGCAGGTGCCGCACGCCGGAGGCGGTGGCAATGGTCATCTCGGTTTTGGGCACCATGCCGTTATCGTACAGGTACTTGCCCACACAGCGAATGGAGTTGCCGGCCATACGGCCCTCGCTGCCGTCCATATTGAAGATGCGCATTCTGGCGTCGGCAATCACGCTCTTTTCAATCAGTACAATACCGTCTCCGCCGATACCCTTGTGCCGGTCGGAGAATTCAATGGACAGACTCTCCGGACAGGTGATGATGCCGCACTGGTTGTTGAAGAAAATGTAGTCGTCGCCGCTGCCCTGCATTTTGGTGAATTTCAGCAGGCCCTTTTCGCTGCGCATGTGGTTGATATCCACCAGCTCGGTGTTCATTTGATTGTAGCGAGAGGCGATAATATCTGCCAGGGCGTTGGCGGTGTCCAGGCTGGTCAGGGTGGCAATGCCCAGCTGATTGGCCCGGTTGTGCAGTTTAATATAGTCTGCAATGGACTTCTTATCGCTTTTGCCGGTGTAGACAATGTAGTCCAATTTGCCGCTCTCTACCAAGTCCATAATGGAGTTGTCCTGGCGCAGCTTGTTGACCACATGCACCTCAATACCCAGAGAGCGAATAGCCGCCGCCGTCTCCGGCGTTGCCCATAATTCTGCGCCCAGGTCATTTAACTTTTTTGCCAGTCCTACGATCTCAAACCGGTCTTGCTTTGTTACGGTGATGAGTACCCCGTGGCGACCCTGCTTTTGGCTTTCTACCTTATACCCGGCAGATACCAGCCCCTTAAACAGCGCTTCGTTCAAGTTTTTGCCTACGCCCAGCACCTCACCGGTGGATTTCATCTCCGGCCCTAACTGGGAGTTTACATCATTGAGTTTTTCAAAGCTGAATACCGGCACTTTTACCGCAAAGTACGGCGGCGTGCGATACAGCCCGGTGCCGTAGCCCAGGTCTTGCAGCTTTTCACCTACCATAATTTTTGTTGCCAGTTCCACCATGGGCACGCCGGTGACTTTACTGATATAGGGAATGGTGCGGGAGGCTCTGGGATTCACCTCGATTACATACAACTCGTTGCGATAGATCAGGTACTGAATGTTAACCAACCCCTTGGTGCCCAAGGACAGCGCCAGCTTTTTGCTTACATCACAGATCTTGTGGAGCATCACATCGTTCAGGTTGTAAGGGGGGTACACGGCAATGGAGTCGCCGGAGTGTACACCGGCCCGTTCTATATGCTCCATAATGCCGGGGATCAGCACATCTTTGCCATCGCTGATGCAGTCCACTTCCAACTCTGTGCCCATCATATACTTGTCTACCAGCACCGGGTTTTCGATCCCTTGTGCCAGAATCAACTCCATATAGCGGCGCACATCATCATCCGTGTAGGCGATGGTCATATTTTGCCCGCCGATCACATAGCTGGGGCGCAGCAGAACGGGATAGCCCAGTTCGTTGGCTGCTACCAGTGCCTGGGGCATGGTCATCACGCTGGTGCCCTTGGGACGGAAAATGCCGAATTTCTCCAGCAATGCGTCAAACCGTTCTCGGTCCTCGGCAATGTCGATGGATTCGGCGCTGGTGCCCAAAATCGTAATACCTTTTTCATCCAGGAATTTGGTCAGCTTAATAGCGGTTTGGCCGCCAAAGGCCACCACCACCCCAATGGGCTTTTCAACCTGAATCACCTGCATCACATCTTCCGGGCACAGCGGCTCAAAATACAGTCGATCGCCGGTGTCAAAGTCAGTGGATACCGTCTCCGGGTTGTTGTTAATAAGAATGACCTCATAGCCCAGCTCTTTTAGCGTCCACACACAGTGCACGGAGCTGTAATCAAACTCAATGCCCTGCCCAATGCGGATGGGGCCGGAGCCAAGTACAATGATCTTTTGCTTGCCGCTTTGGGGCAGGCTGCGGGCCTCGCAGTGGGCATCATAGGTGGAATAGAAGTAGGGCGTCTCTGCAGCGAATTCCGCACCGCAGGTGTCTACCATTTTATAAACGCAGTCCTGATGATAGGGAATAGAGCCGCCGCTGATGCGCGCCAGGGCTTCATCGGTATAGCCGTAGTGCTTGCCCTGCATGTACTGCTCCCTGGATAGGGGCAACCCGTCGATTTCTTTTTCATAATCCGCCAGGTTTTTCAGCTTAGCCAGGAACCACTCGTCGATCATGGTGATTTGGTGGATTTCCTCAATACTCACGCCCTTTTTCAGCGCAGCGAATACGGAGAACAGCCGCAGATCATCCTGGTCGTGCAGCTTCTCGTGAATATCCAGTCCGTCCAGCGCCTTATTGTTCAGTGTGTCCAGCCCGATTTCTGCACCGCGCACTGCCTTCATAATGGCAGCCTCAAAACAGGGTGCAATGCTCATCACTTCGCCGGTGGCTTTCATTTGGGTGCCCAGCTTGCGGGAGGCGTTGACAAATTTGTCAAAGGGCCACTTGGGCACCTTGACTACCACATAATCCAGGGTCGGCTCAAAGCAGGCACAGGTCTTGCCGGTTACATCGTTTTTAATTTCGTCCAGGGTATAACCCAAAGCGATCTTGGTGGTCACCTTGGCAATGGGGTAGCCGGTGGCCTTGGAAGCCAGGGCGGAGGAACGGCTGACGCGGGGATTGACCTCGATCACGCTGTACTCCATGCTTTCCGGGTTCAGGGCAAACTGACAGTTGCAGCCGCCCTCAATGCCCAACTCGGTGATAATATCCAGAGATGCGGAACGGAGCATTTGGTACTCCTTGTCCGCCAGGGTCACAGCCGGGGCAATGACGATGGAGTCACCGGTGTGAACGCCCACCGGGTCAAAGTTTTCCATAGAGCACACGGCAATCACATTGCCGGCGCTGTCCCGCATCACTTCAAATTCAATTTCTTTCCAACCGGCAATGTACCGCTCCACCAGCACCTGGGTAATGGGGGAGAGCATCAAGCCGTTTTTGGCAATTACATCCAGCTGCTGCTCATTATAAGCCACGCCGCCGCCGGCACCGCCAAGGGTAAAGGCCGGACGAATAATCACCGGGTAGCCAATCTCTGCGGCAATCTGCCGTGCGTGCTCCGGGGTGGTGGCAATGTCGCTGGGGACCACAGGCTGGCCCAGCTTCATCATGGTGTCGCGGAACAGCTGCCGGTCCTCGGCTTTGTCAATAGCCTGGGCAGTTGTGCCCAGCAGGGTCACGCCCATTTTGTCCAAATAGCCGTCCTTTGCCAGCTGCATACTGATGGTCAGGCCGGTTTGGCCGCCCAGGCCGCCTAAGATGGAGTCCGGGCGTTCTTTTTCAATAATGCGCTTCACGGTCTCTTCCGTCAGCGGCTCTAAATAAATATGGTCCGCCAGCGCCTTGTCCGTCATAATGGTGGCCGGGTTGGAATTGACCAGCACCACTTCCAGTCCGGCGTCTTTCAGCACCCGGCAGGCCTGGGCGCCGGCATAGTCGAACTCTGCCGCCTGGCCGATAACGATGGGGCCGGAGCCGATCACCAGTACCTTTTTGATATTCTTATTCAGCGGCATGGCTCTCGCCTCCCATCATCTGTAAAAATCGGTCGAACAAAAAGCGGGTGTCGTGGGGCCCGCTGCACGCCTCCGGATGGAACTGTACCGTAAAGGCGTTCTGGGCAGGGTAGTCGATACCCTCGCAGGTGCCGTCGTTGGCGTTCACCCAGCGCAGGGAGCCGCCGCTGGCCGCAATGGTATCGTTCACCACCGCATAGCCGTGGTTTTGACTGGAGATATAGGTGCGCCCGGTTTGCAGATCCTTTACCGGTTGGTTCACGCCACGGTGACCGTATTTCAGCTTTTCCGTCTTGCAGCCCATAGCCAGTGCCAGCAGTTGGTGCCCCAGGCAAATGCCAAAAATAGGCGCCTTGCCGATGAGCTTTTTCAGCTGAGCAATGGCAGCGGTGTTCTCTGCCGGATCTCCGGGACCGTTGGACAGCATAATGCCGTCCGGGTGCAGCGCTAAGATGTCCTCCGCCTTGGTGTCGTAGGGCATGACCGCCACATTGCAGCCACGCTTGTTCAGCTCTCTTGCAATGTTGGCCTTGGCGCCATAGTCCAGCAGCACCACATTGTGCTTGTGCTCGTTGGCAGACAGCAGTTGGGGCTTGGGAGCAGACACGCTTTTTACTGCGTCTGCCACCGCATAGTCCCGCACTTTGTTATAGTCCACCACACGGGGATCGTCACAGATCACGGCGTTCATTACACCGCTTTCCCGAATGGTCTTTGTGATCTCTCTGGTATCTACGCCGTAGACGCCGATAATGCCTTGGGATTTTAAGAAATCGTCCAGTGTCTCCCGGCAGCGGTAGTTGGAGGGCGCCTGGCAATACTCACGCACGATATAGGCGCTTACATAGCTTTTGGGGCTCTCCATATCTTCCGGGATAAAGCCGTAGTTACCGATGAGGGGAAAGGTTTGCAGCACGATCTGGCCGTAATAGCTGGGGTCCGTCAGGGTCTCGATATAACCGCCCATACCGGTGGTAAATACCAGTTCGCCCTGAATTTCGCCACCGGCACCGAAACGATAGCCCTCAAAGGTCTGTCCGTTCTCCAGACAGAGATATACTTTCTGTTTTTTCATAGTTTAACCTAACAGCTTCACAAGCACGGCCTTTTGGGCATGCAGGCGGTTTTCTGCTTCGTCAAAGATCTCGTTGGCATGAGCTTCAAACACTTTGGCTGTAATCTCTTCCTCCCGGTGCGCGGGCAGGCAGTGGAGCACCATAGCGTCCGGCTTGGCGGCGGCCATTACTTCGTCGTTGATCTGGTAGTTCTTAAAGATCTTTTCCCGCTCTGCTTTTTCTTCTTCCTGTCCCATAGAGGCCCACACATCGGTGTAGACCACATCTGCGTCTTTGGCGCAGGCCAAAATATCCTCGCTGCAAGTGAAGGTGCCGTTCTCCTTGGCCCAGTCCATGATCTGGGCATCCGGCTGGTAGTCCTTGGGGCAGGCGATGGCGCACTCCATACCCATGGAGATGGCGCCTACGATTAAGGAGTTTGCCATATTGTTGCCGTCGCCGATAAAGCAGAATTTCAGCCCGTCAAAACTCTTCTTATACTCGCGAATGGTCATCAGATCCGCCAGCACCTGGCAGGGGTGGCAGTAATCGGTCAGGCCGTTGATGATGGGAATGGAGCCGTACTCTGCCAGGTCCTCCACCTCTTTTTGCGCAAAGGTGCGGATCATAATGCCGTCCAGATAGCGAGAGAGTACCCGAGCCGTGTCCTGTACCGGCTCGCCGCGGCCGATCTGCAAATCCCGGTTGGAAAGAAACAGTGCCTGGCCGCCTAACTGGTACATGCCGGTCTCAAAGCTGACCCGGGTGCGTGTAGAGCTTTTTTGAAAGATCATACCCAGGGTCTTTCCCTTTAAGTGGTGGTGTTCAATGCCATGCTGGTTCTCATATTTCAGCTGGTCTGCCAAGTTGAGAATGTCCAGAATATCGCCTTTGTCCAGGTCCGCCAGTTTCAGTAAATGTTTCATGCTTCAAGCACTCCTTTCAGTATCTCCAGTCCTTCATTCAACTCCGCATCGCTGATGTTCAGCGCCGGCAGCAGACGAAGCTTTGTTTTTGCCGTTAAGATCAGCAGGCCGTTTGCCAGGCAAGCCTTCGCCACTTCTCCTGCGGGTTTGTCCGTTTCGATCCCCAGCATCAGCCCCATACCGCTGATGCTCTGGACGCCTTTCACTTTTGCCAGCGCCGTGCGGATCTTCTCGCTCTTGCGCTGTACTTCGCGCAGAAAGTCGTCGTCGATCCGCTCCACAATGGAGCAGGCACCGGCAGCCACCACCGGGTTGCCGCCAAAGGTAGAGCCGTGGGAGCCGGGGGTCATGGTGTCTTGCAGCTTTTCCCCAAACAGCACGGCGCCGATGGGAAGTCCGCCGCCCAGGCCTTTAGCTGTGGTTACAATGTCCGGCGTAATTCCGTATTGCTGGTAGGCAAAGTAGGTGCCGGTGCGGCCGTTGCCGGTCTGCACTTCATCTACCGCGATCAGAATGTCTTTTTCCTTTGCCAGCTTGGCAATGGCGTTTACGAATGTTGGACTTAGGTTGTTCACGCCGCCTTCGCCCTGCACGCATTCAAACAGCACAGCGCACACATCGTCCGTGGCTGCCGCTTGCAGTGCCTCTATATCATTGGCCGGGCAGTATTTGAACCCGGGTGTAAAGGGGTCAAACACCGTGTGAAAGCTGTCTTGCCCGGTGGCCGCCAGGGTGGTAATGGTGCGGCCGTGGAATGAGTTGACAAGGGTAATGATGGTGCTGCGCCCTGCGCCGTATTTGTCAAAGCTGTACTTGCGGGCAAATTTGATGGCGCCCTCGTTGGCTTCTGCCCCGGAGTTGCCGAAGAACACCTTTTTCATCCCGCTCTTTTCACACAGCAGCTGCGCCAGCTTGGCGCAGGGGGCGGTGTAGTAGAGATTGGAGGTGTGCTGCACCCGGTGCAGCTGTTCTTCCACAGCTTTGGTCCAGACCGGATCGTTGATGCCAAAGGCAGTTACCCCGATGCCGGATCCGAAGTCGATGTATTTTTTGCCGTTCTCGTCGTAGAGGGTAGAGCCTTGACCTTTCGTCAGCGCCACATCAAAGCGCCCGTAGGCGTGGGCTACATATTGATTATCCAGTTCTTTTGTGTTCATGGGACTTCCTCTTTATCTGCTGCGGAACATGGTGCCCATACCTTCATCGGTAAGCAGCTCCATCAAGATGGAGTGGGGCACGCGGCCGTCGATTATAAATGCTTTTTTGACCCCGCGGCGCAGGGCCTCGGTCATGGAGTCGATCTTGGGGATCATGCCGCCGCCGATAATGCCGTCAGCAATCAGCGCCGGGGTGTCGCTAATATAGACTCTGTGTATCAGCGAGCTTTCGTCGTCCTTATCTCGCAACAGACCCACCACATCGGTCATGGAGATCAGCGCCTCTGCCTGTAAAGCCCCGGCCACTGCGGCAGCCACCGTGTCTGCATTGATGTTGTAGCAGTTGCCGCCTTCATCGTAGCCGATGGTGGAGATCACCGGGATGAAGTTCTTGGAAATGGCTTCTTCCACCACTTCCATATTGATGTCTGTGATCTCGCCCACATAGCCATGGACGTCGTCTACCGGCCTGCACTTTAGCATATTGCCGTCCAGCCCGCACAGACCGATGGCGTGGCCGCCTAGGTTGCCGATCTGGCACACCAGGCTTTTGTTCACCTTACCGGCCAGTACCATTTGCACCACTTCTGCGGTCTCTTTATCGGTAACCCGCAGACCGTCCACAAACTTGGAGTCCATGTGCATACGTTCCAGGGTCTTGTTGATCTCCGGACCGCCGCCGTGCACCAGCACCACATGGATACCGATGGTGGACAGTAGTACCAGATCGTTCATGACGGTTTCTTTCAGTTCTTCATTGATCATGGCGTTGCCGCCGTATTTTACAACAATGACTTTCTTGCGATACATCTGAATGTACGGCAAGGCTCTTGCCAGAATCTCCGCCTTTTGGTGATTTGCAATTTCCATTCTCTCGCTCCGTTCGCTTATATTTCTTCGTAAAATCAGGTGCGGTAGTCGCCGTTGATTTTTACATAGTCGTAGGTCAGGTCACAGCCCCAGGCGGTGGCTTTCTCCTCCCCCTGGTTCAGATCCACTAAAATATAGATCTCGTCCTCTGCCAGTACCTTGGCGGCCTCTTCCTCAGAGAAGTCCACACCGGCGCCGTTTTGGCACACGGTGACCGTACCGGCTGTGGATTTTAAGGCCACAGCCACCTTGTCAATATCAAATTCCGCCGGGGCGTAACCGATGGCGCACAGCACCCGACCCCAGTTGGCATCCTCGCCGAACATGGCGCATTTGAACAGGGTAGAGCCGATCACTTCCTTGGCAACGATAATGGCGGTGTCCTTGGTGGGCGCGCCGGAGCACACGCATTCCAGCAGCTTGCTGGCGCCCTCGCCGTCCTTGGCCAGCATACGGGTCAGGTTGGCCATCACATCATAAAGGGCAGCCTTAAAGGTGTCCAGCGCCGGGCCGGGGGCAGTGATTTCTCCATTGCCCGCCAGACCGGAGGCCATGATTTCCACCATATCGTTGGTGGAGGTATCGCCGTCAATGGACAGGCAATTATAGGTGACTTTTACGATCTCGCTCAGCGCCTGTTGCAGCATTTCCGCACTGATGGCGCAGTCGGTGCTGATAAAGTTCAAGGTAGTGGCCATATTGGGGTGGATCATACCGGAGCCTTTGGCCATACCGCCCAGGCGGCAGGTTTTGCCGTCCAACTGGAACTCTACTGCATACTCTTTCTTCACTGTATCGGTGGTCATAATAGCGGTAGCCGCTTCTTCGTTTTTACCATAATCCAGTTCTTTCACCAGTGTAGGCACGGCAGTAATAATTGGCTCAATGGGCAGCACCTGGCCGATGACACCGGTGGAAGCCACCAGCACCTGTTCAGCAGGCAGACCCATTTCGTCTGCCACCAGCTGGCACATTTTGGCTGCTTTTTCTACGCCGTCTGCGTTGCAGGTGTTGGCATTTTTGGAGTTGGCAATGATGGCTTTGGCCTTGTTACCGCTTTTTGCCAGATGGTCTTTGGTTACAAGTATAGGTGCACCCTTTACTTTATTTTGGGTATATACCGCTGCGGTGTTGCACAGCACATCACAGGCCACCAGGCAAATATCGTTTTTATGTACATAGTCCGGGTTTGGGTTTTCTACGGCCGGCTTTTTTATACCGCAGTAGGTGCCGCTGGCTTTGAACCCTTTTGCGGCACAAATGCCGCCGTCAATCTTGGTCATACTTTATTCTCCTATCGTCAGCCCGGTGGTTTCATCCAGCCCCAGGGCAATGTTCATACACTGAATGGCAGCGCCGGACGCGCCCTTGCCCAGGTTATCAAACCGAGCAGTGAGCAGCAGCCTTTTGTCGTTGCCGTTGATCTCAATTTCCATGTCATCCCGACCGGCCATATTGTTGGCGCCGATCATACTTTCGCTGTAACCCAGGGGGCGTACCTTGACCACTCGGCTGTCACCATAGTGCTCTGCGTAGAACGCCTGCATATCTGCCGGGGTCATTCGCTTTTTCAGTAGGTCGGCAAACAGCGGCACGGATACGGTCATCCCGCAGGGATAGTCACAAATATGGGGAGCGAAAATGGGCGTGCGCGCCAAGCGGCTGATGGCGCCCATTTCTTTTAAGTGCTTGTGCTGTTGGGTCAGCGCGTACTGTCGGGGACTGTCCAGTTCAGGATCTCGCTCTGCCGCTTCATATTGGGCAATGCCTTTGTTCCCTGCGCCGCTGTAACCGCTCATGGCGTAGCACACAATGGGATAGTCGGCGGGTAAAATGCCGCCGAACATCAGGGGATAGACCAAAGCGTTAAACCCGCTGGCGTAGCAGCCGGGCACTGCAATACGGTTGGAGCTTGCGATCTTCTCTCGAAAGGCGGGTGCCAGCTCCGGAAAGCCGTAGGCCCAGTCCGGCAGGGTGCGGTGGGCAGTGGAGGTGTCAATCAACTTCACCTTAGGGTTGGTAACCAGTGCCACCGCTTCAATGGCTGCCGGGTCCGGGAGACAGAGAAAGGTAATGTCCGAATCGTTTATGCACTTGGCACGCTCTGCCGGGTCCTTCCGCTTGTCCTCGTCAATTTGAATCAGCTCCAGCTCTGGTCGGTTCTGGAACCGGGAAAAAATCTTCAGTCCGGTGGTGCCGGCTTTACCGTCAATGAATATTCTTGTCATATTTATACAGTCCGTCCTTTTTAAACTTGTATATATTATACTCGCATAGAGAGCAATGTCAATAGAACGACGGAAAAAATATCATAAATATGCAAAGAAAAGCATAATTATACATTATGTATTCGATTCCATAGACAAGGTGCTCTATAATCAAAAAAATATGGCCCTTTTTGGGGCCAATGGCTTGACAAATTACAGATTTTCTCTATTCTGTTAAACTGTCTTAGAGTGTGTAATTTTAGGCAAAGGAGGGTGAATATGCAAAAGGAAGTGATGGTGGCGCTGATCTCCTTGGCAGGTACCATTGCCGGCTCTTTTGGAGGCGTGCTTGCGTCGTCAAAACTGACGGCCTATCGGCTGCGGCTGCTGGAAAATAAGGTGGACAAGCACAACCGCTTTGCAGAGCGGCTGCCGGTGGTGGAGGAAAAAATAAAGGTCCTCAACCATCGGGTGGAGGACCTGGAGCACGCCGAGGCGGCTCAATCTATGCGTTCAAAGTAAAGCAGGGTGTCAACCGGGCAGGGGAGGGTGACCGTTTCGTTTGAATAGACCTTGTCACCCAGCCGCCATTTGCCGGTGGGTATGCACACCTTGCGTCTGCGTTGCCTCTTTTTCAGTACCGGCGCCACTAAGATCCGGTCGCCCAGCAGGTATTGGTCGGTAATGCCGCCGTAGCCGCAGTGGGGATAGGCGTATTCCATGGCCCGCACCATGGGCGCACCGGTTTGGCTGGCCGCTTTGGCACAGGCGATGATATAGTCGCCGTATTTGGCATGCAGGGCGCTCATTTCTCGACAAATGCGACGGGTCTCTGGATTGCCCAGATCCCAAATGTTCAGGCTGTACTGCATCATGGGCATCAGCGCAGAGGCCTCGCAATAGCGGGCAAACAACTCGTGATCCAACTTTTCTGCCGGGCCGCGAAAGTCAGTGATTTGCCCGCCGCCGATCATATCCGGGCAGCTGTAAGGATAACCGGACAGCCCCTGAATGAGCACATTGGGCAGCAGTGCGCCCAGTCCCAGAAAGTTCCAGCGGTGGCTTTTATCCGCCAGTCGCTGGGCAACGCCCATGCCGCCGCATTGGAAACAGGCCCGTAGTTCATTAAAACGATAGTGCCGGGCGGACAACGCCCACAGCTTACTTTGACCGTTGGCGTCTACGCCCCCGTAGGTGCGGTCATCGTCCCGGTAATACATGGCGTCACCGGCGTCCTGCTTAAATCCGTCAATGCCCAGTTTATCGGTCAAATACCGGGTGCAGGTAAAGAACCAGTCCTGGGCCGCCGGGTTGGAGAAATCCAGCAGATAGTCGGCGCCGTTCCACCATTTCCGCTTGGCCGGTCGTCCGTTCTTGTCCAGCACCAGCAGGTTTTCGTCCTTCAGCTTTTGAAAGTCTGCTGCCTGATCGCTGACAAAGGGCGCAATCCACAAAATGACCTTAAAGCCTAAAGTGTGCAGTTCGTCTGTCATCTTTTTGGCGTCTGCGAATTTTGCCGGGTCAAAGCGCCAGTCCCCAAAGGCACGCTGCCAGCCGTCGTCAATGATCAGCTCACCGGCAGGCATACCGCAGTCCAGAATAGACTTGGCATAGTCCACAATGCCCTGTTGGGTCTGGTTGTGCTCAAACTGGATCCAGGTGCAATACTGGGGAATGCGGAACATTAACTCGTCCGGGTAGGTGCCATCCGGCGGCATAAAGTGATCCACCGCATAGTGATAAGCACCGCGCAGGGTGTGGTCGTCTGCCTGGTACAGGCCGATCTTGGCTTTGCTGCCGGTGCAGGTGATGCGGCCGAAAACGAAGCGGGTCTTAAACCCGGCCTCCGACCAAATGACCCGTCCCTTGTTGCTGACAAAGAGCGTGTTTGCCTGGCCGTAGGAGCGCACCACCGTGGTGTCTACCAGCATCACTTTCTTGGCGTTGACCGGCATTAGGTAGCCGTAGTTGGTGTGGCCGCCGTACCAATATTCACCGGGCAGCATGGTCAGTTGCAGCTTGTGCATATAGTAAAATCCCCCAAAATATCGATTTCCCATAGCATACCATTCCGGCAGGGTTCTGTCAAATTCTGCCGGTGTGCATAGGATAAAATAAGAACTTGATCGGAGTGATAGAAATGAAAGTGAAGAATATGACTGCCGGTACGCTTGTGCGTACCGTAACGCTGGTGGTGGCTCTGCTGAATCTGGTGCTGACCAGTTTTGGTAAAAACCCGCTGCCGTTCTCAGATGAACAGATCTATACCGGTCTGTCCGCTTTAGTAACGGTGGCGGCCGCCTTGGCTGCCTGGTGGAAGAATAACAGCTTTACCTGCTGCGCCCGCCAGGCAGATGAGGTGCTGCGGGTGTTGCAACGAGAGGGCTTCACAGAGGACGAGAGCGTGGCGGAGACCCTGGAACAGGAGGGTGACTGATGTCTGCACTTTATTATTGCCGGCAGACGACCACTGCCTGCAAGGGCATACCGTACCCCAGCAAGACCCACCCCTATAAATACGGCACCTCCGGCTGCGTTTATACCAGCGGTTGTGGGGTGTGTGCTTCCTTAATGGCGCTGCGCAATTCCACCACTCGAGTGTTCAATACCCGCCAGTGGACCCATCGCTGCCTGGGTATGGGCGCCCGGGCGGCGGAAGGCACAGATATGGCCGTGGTGGCCCGGTATATGAAAGAAAAATACGGCCTGGACTACGCCATCACCACAGATATGGACCGGCTGGTGGCACATCTGAAACAGGGCTATAAGGCGATTATCAATGTAAGCGGCGGAGGCAAAATGCTCTTTTCCAACAGCGGGCACTATGTGCTGGCCGCAGGCATCGACAAAAACGGCAATTTAATTATTTTGGACCCGTATTGGTATGAAGGCAAGTTTACTTTGACTGCCGTACGCCGCAAATACACCCGCGTGAAAAAAGGCAGAGAGGTGTATGTTCGCCCGGCTGACTTAAAAGGCGATGTGTTGTCCCTGTGGTTGTTTACCCCAAAGCGCGATGTGCGCCTGGCGTATTCTGTTAATGATATACATTACCGCAAGTCTGCGCCTACGGCACCCACCGTAAAACCCGGCACATATCATTTGACAGCTGTGCGGGGGATCTACAAGGGCGCAGGCGCTGCCAGTGGGCGAAAAACCGTGGGGAAATTGACGGAGAACGGCAAGGCCCACGCTACCGCGTCTAATCCTAAAGCAGACGCATATCTGGAGAAAGGCACTGCCGTTACCCTAACGGATATTCGTTTGCTGTCCACCGGCAATCTGTGGGGGCATTGCCCCTCCGGCTGGCTTTGTATTTGGGAGAAGCAGGGGAATAAGACTTTTATCAAGTAAGCACAAAGAGAAAAGGTGTGCGCAGTTGCGCACACCTTTTTTGTTTTAGGCAAAAAAAGACGCTCAACGCAAATGCGTTGAGCGCTTTTTGGAGCTGATAACCGGATTCGAACCGGTGACCTCGTCCTTACCAAGGACGTGCTCTGCCACCTGAGCCATATCAGCATATATTGGCGACCCGGAACGGGTTCGAACCGTCGACCTCCAGCGTGACAGGCTGGCGTTCTAACCAACTGAACTACCGGGCCAATTGGCTGTGTTGCGAGTTGTATTATAACCGCTACGAACGCACTTGTCAAGCACTTTTTGCAATTTTTTGAAAATATGGTGCTTTTGTTGAATCTCGATACCCTATGTAGTATAATAGAAACAGGTTCTGACTTGGAGGAACAAAGTATGCGATTGACTTCCGGTGCCTCGGACGGCACGAGAAATTATATAGTAGACGGTATTCGCTATGTGTGCGCCAATTTTAAGGAGCGGGCACCCGGTACCCATAGTGAGCGAAAAGCACAGTCTTTTCTGGCCCGTGAGCTGGAGCAGTGGGCGGACGATGTGCAGGTAGAGAATTTTGATGTGCACCCCCACGCTTTTATGGGTTGGATCCCGGCGGCCGGTGTGGTGGCTATGCTCTCTGTTTTGTTTTACTGGCTCACTTTTCGCGGCGCGGTGCACGGGGCTGCGCTGGCGGTGATTGCGCTGTTGCTTACCGTTTTGGCGGTGATTTGTTTGGTGGGGGAGTTTTTGCTGTATCGTGAATGCATTGACCCGCTGTTTCCAAAGAAAACCTCCCGCAATGTGATGGCGGTGCGCAAGCCCAGCGGTGAAGTCCGGCGGCGGATCATTTTTGGCGGACATACGGACGCAGCCAACGAGTGGACTTATTCTCTACACGGCGGGCTAAAGAGTCTGGCGCTGGTGATGGCAGGGTCTATCGGCGGGCTTCTGTTTGTGACCGTTTTTAACATGATTTGGCTTTGCAATGCCATTTTCGGCAGCGGTTACACCTCGGCCTTTTGGCTGGTGATGGGGGTGCTGGAGTTGGTGTTGGTGCCGTTTTTTGTTGCCATTCTCTTTTTTATCAACTGGCGTGTGGTGGTTGACGGTGCGAACGACAATTTAAGTGCGGATTTTATCGCTATGGGTGTTCTGCGAGAGATGGCGGAGCAAGATGTTCGGTTTGAGCACACGGAGGTGTGTGCGCTGCTCACCGGCTCGGAAGAGGCAGGACTGCGGGGAGCCCTGGCCTATGCCAAGCGGCACAAGAGGGAGCTTCAGCAGGTGGAAACGGTATTTATTGCCATGGACACCATGCGGGAGATTGAACAGCTGCAGATCTACACCAGCGGCTGTACCGGTACCCAAAAGAATTCCAACGCCGTAGGCGAGCTGATTTATGAGGCCGGGGAGAACTGCGGCATTGAAATGCGAGAGACCGACTTATATCCCGGCGCCATTGACGCTGAAGGCTTTAGCCGCTACGGGCTGGAGGCCGCCGGCTTTTGCGGGGTGAACCACGACCCGCGTACATACTACCACACCCGGCTGGACACGCCGGATAATATCAGTGAGGCTTGTATCAATCTGTCGCTGGATATTTGCCTGGAGGCCGCCGGTCTGTATGACCGCTCCGGCGGGCTGGACGCCTTCCGTGAGGAGGGCAAAAAACGCTTTAAGCGCGGCCACAATTAAGTCATTTTGCAGAGTGCCTGCCGTACCGGCACTGCTGCGAGTAATATAAGGGGGAACTGACTTATGCAAACCATTACGCCAAACAGCAGTTTGGCCCAGGTGATTCAAAATCCGCTGGGTCGGGATTTGCTGGAAAAAGTGCTGCTGAACTTCGGCTTTAAGCCGGAAGATTTTGAGCGCTCCGCATTGTCTAAGCTGAAAGTGAAAGCACTCAGCCCACTTACCGGCGGCGTGATCAAAAAGAGCACGGTGCAGATGTTCTGCGATCTGCTGAACAGCGAGAGCAACGCCATTATTGCGCCGGACGACAGCCCAATTACGCCACAGTGGTGGAAAGAGGCTGTGTTTTACCAAATTTATCCACGCTCTTTTAAGGATTCCAACGGCGACGGTATCGGCGACATTAACGGCATTATCGAAAAGCTGGATTATCTTAAGGACCTGGGGGTGGACTGCATTTGGTGCAGCCCCATGTACAAAAGCCCTAATGACGATAATGGCTACGATATTTCCGACTACTACGATATTATGGACGACTTTGGCACCATGGCGGATTTTGACCGCCTGCTTAGTGAAGTCCATCAGCGGGGCATGCGGCTGATCATGGACCTGGTGGTGAACCATACTTCTGACGAGCACCCCTGGTTTGAGGCCGCCAAGCAGGACCGGCATAATAAGTACCATCAGTATTATATTTGGCGCCGGGATGACGGCAGCCACACCCCGCCTAACAACTGGGAGAGCCTGTTCTCCGGTTCTGCCTGGAATTATTATGAAGCGGTGGACAGTTGGGCTATGCACGCTTTTTCCAAAAAGCAGATGGACCTGAATTGGGAGAATCCGGCGGTACGCCACGATATTTATAAGATGATCAACTGGTGGCTGGATAAGGGCATTGACGGCTTCCGTATGGATGTGATCAACTTTATCTCCAAGTGGCCCAGTTTGCCGGACGGAGACCCGGTGGTGGGCAAGACGCTGGGCTTTTGCGGGGCGGAATTTTACTTCTACGGTCCCTGCCTGCACGCGTATTTGCACGAGATGAACCGCAACTGCTTTGGTCGCGGCGACAAGGAATATGTGACCGTTGGTGAGTGCGGCGGTTTAGGTATTGAGACGGCCAAGCTGACAACGGCAGATACCCGCCAGGAGCTGTCTATGGTGTTTAACTTTGACCACTTGGATAATGCGGGGCATATGCGCTTTGACGAGTACCAGTATGATCTGCGCAAGGCGGTAAAGACCATACTCAAGTGGCAGGTGGAGTACACCAATCACTGCTGGCCTACGCTGCTGTTTGAAAATCACGACAATCCCCGGGTGACATCTAAAGTGGACCCAACGGATACATACACCCCGGAGATCGCCAAGCTGTGCGCCGTGCTGGAAATGACCTTAAAAGGCAGCCCCTTTATTTATCAGGGTCAGGAGCTGGGTATGACCAACACCCATTTTGACAGTATGGATGATGTGCGGGATGTGGAGAGCATCAATCTTTATAATAAGCTGGTGGCCAAGGGCAAAAAGCCGGAGAAAGCGCTGCGGATCATTAACGGCGGCTCTCGGGACCATGGCCGAACCCCTATGCAGTGGACGGCAGAGCCGGGCGCCGGGTTTACCGACGGCACCCCTTGGATCGGAATCAACAAGAATGCCGTGCGCTTGAACGCTGCCGATGAGGCAAAGGTGCCGGACAGCGTGCTCAACGACTTTAAGCGGCTGATTGCTCTGCGCCATGCCAATCCGGCGCTGGTGTACGGCGAGTTTACCCAATTGTGCCCGGAGAATAAAAATGTGGTTTGCTATAAGCGCACCTTGGACGGCAACACTTTCTTTGTGGAGTTGAATCTGACCGGTGAGCGGCAAAATCGTCCTTATGACCCGGCTGGTTTCGAACGCTTGTATTCCAACTACCACGACCACCGGGATGTGCTGATGCCCTTTGAGGCCAATGTGTATTTGGCAGAGGGAGAGGCCAAGGCTTGATGCGGGACTGGCACATTCACCTGGAGCGGGGTCCGTACACCGTAGAGTGGGCAGAGCAGTTTGTCCGCCGGGCGGAAAAACTGGGAATTAGCGAGATCTGCCTGTTAGAGCACTCCGTGCGCTTTTTTGAGTTCCACCCCACCTTTGCACAGGCGCGGGCGTACAACGATTATCAGCGACATTGGTTTGACGAAAAAGCGCAGACCGCCCGTCATTTGGACGAATTCAAGCGCTTTGGCGATAGACTGCGGGCAAAGGATTACCCGGTGAAGATTAAGCTGGGGCTGGAAATCTGTTATTTTCCCCAACACGCGGATGTGATCGAGCAGGTAACCCGGGATGGCTATTTTGACCTGCTGCTGGGCAGCGTCCACTGGATCGACAACTGGACCTTTAACCAGCGGAAGAACCAGTGGCGGGGCAGGGATGTAAACGCTTTGTACCGCCGGTATTTTGAATTGCAAAACCAGGCGGCAGACAGTGGACTCTTTGATATTCTGGCCCACCCGGACCTGATCCGCTGTTTCGGATTCGCACCGGATTTCAACTTGAATGAGCAGTATAAAACCCTGTGCCAAAAGGTAAAGGCACAGGGTATGCTGCTGGAGATGAACGGCGCCAAGGGACCGGGTCTGCACCCGGATTTTTTGGCTGTCGCCAAGGCTTGCGGCGTGCAGTTCTCTGCCGGGTCAGACGCGCATTGTCCGGAAGATGTGGGCAAAAACTTGCCTGCCATCTATCGCCGACTGGCAGAGGGCTAAATGCCGTAGATCCCGCTTTGTTCGTCTAAGAACCAGGGGATTTTCGGCGGGTAAAAAGTAAATAACATAAACAGCGCACTGACTGCCAGGAGTAGGAAAATACCTGCGGTTTGTGCGCTTTTTCCTTGCAGTTTGCCGTTGCGTGTCAGCACAGCGTCTATCCAAAAAGCGTTGCCTACGCCCAGGATAAAGGAAATAATATCCAGCGCCATAACATCCCTGCCGATGATTCCCTTATAGGTGAAGAACAAGGCTGTGATCACTCCAATGCCGGTAATGGCGCCCACACAGTGCCGCGCCCAAGCGCCCGATTGCCGCCCCTTGGTGCTGCGCAGGTTGATTAGGCACCACAGGAGAAAGGGAAACCATAAAAGTTTGAGATGCTCCCAGGGGCTTTCGTTTACCGGGCACACCAGCGCCACCAGGCGGTTGTCTCCGGTCCATTGGTAGATAAAGTGCCACAAGGTGCCCATAATGCTCACAAAGGCAAAGCCGCACCATTGCAGCCCGGTTTTGTTTCTCATACAATCACCGATAGAAGTGTATGCAAATTTTGGGGGGATTATACAGTTAGCGCCTTGATTGTTGTTGGGCGTTTTTGCGGTGCGGTGTGGGCACCGCACCCTACATTGCCAACGAATAGAGCGGGCGGATACTATCCGCCCCTACGGTCGATCGGATACAAAAATGCCCTCGTAGGGGCGGCAATCTGCCGCCCGCCATGTCCACCGGACTGTTTCTTCCAAATTTGTCTTCGCCAAATTTGGAGCAGCTTGTCGTTGGTTCGAGTC
>ERZ791808.434-NODE-434-length-49925-cov-3.977040_pt1 | contig 49925 bp, 45 predicted proteins | sample MGYA00510305_ERZ791808 | MGnify/ENA primary metagenome ERZ791808 (study PRJEB30046, sample SAMN00792024) | human gut metagenome | study: EMG produced TPA metagenomics assembly of the A metagenome-wide association study of gut microbiota in type 2... | reverse complement strand
ATATAAATATATATAACGGAGTGGAAAAAGAGGAAGATAAAGAACAATAGTACGACTTGCACTACTATTTTAAAACGAACTCTTTGGAACGGAGCCATAAAGTAATAGCTGATTAACACGAAAATGAAATAAACGATAATAAACTGCATTATTTTACAGCTATAAAGCTATAAAATATAATTTTATTCCTATTTTTGCCATACATTATATAAAACAACTATATACCTATTTATTATTATGGCTAAAATAACTAAAGAAGCAGCATTGCTTTATCACTCACAGGGAAAGCCGGGAAAAATAGAAGTAGTCCCCACAAAACCTTATAGTACTCAAACCGATTTATCATTAGCATATTCTCCGGGCGTAGCAGAGCCCTGTCTGGAGATCGAGAAAAACCCGCAAGATGCCTATAAATACACAGCAAAAGGAAACTTAGTTGCAGTGATATCAAACGGAACAGCTGTACTAGGCTTAGGAGATATTGGGGCATTAAGTGGTAAACCTGTTATGGAAGGTAAAGGTTTGCTCTTCAAAATTTATGCAGGAATTGATATTTTTGACATCGAAGTCAATGAGAAAGATCCGGAAAAGTTCATCGAAGCGGTAAAAGCAATCGCACCGACATTCGGCGGTATCAATCTGGAAGATATTAAAGCTCCCGAATGTTTTGAAATAGAACAGCGCCTCAAAGAAGAGCTGGACATTCCGGTAATGCACGATGACCAACATGGCACTGCCATCATATCCAGCGCCGGATTGATCAATGCATTGGAAGTTGCAGGGAAAAGAATAGAAGACGTAAAAATTGTCGTAAACGGAGCCGGTGCTTCTGCCGTATCCTGTACCAAACTATATATTTCACTAGGTGCACGACTAGAAAATATCGTAATGCTAGACAGCAAAGGGGTGATTTCGAAAGCCCGCACCGATCTGAACGAACAAAAAAAATATTTCGCAACAAGCCGCACCGATATTCACACGCTGGCAGAGGCAATAAAGGGAGCAGACGTATTCCTTGGTTTATCCAAAGGCAATGTACTGACACAGGATATGGTACGTAGCATGGCTAAATCACCGATTGTATTTGCACTGGCCAATCCAATCCCTGAAATTTCTTATGAAGACGCAATGACTTCAAGACCGGATGTATTGATGGCAACCGGACGTTCCGATTATCCTAACCAAATAAATAATGTAATCGGTTTCCCCTACATTTTCCGAGGAGCTTTGGACACACAGGCTAAAGCTATCAATGAAGAAATGAAACTGGCAGCTGTAAGAGCTATTGCAGATCTTGCCAAACAAGCCGTACCGGATGTTGTAAACGAAGCCTATCATGTGAACAATTTCACTTTCGGTCCGGAATATTTCATTCCAAAGCCTGTAGACCCACGTTTAATCACAGAAGTATCCATAGCTGTGGCCAAAGCTGCTATGGACTCAGGCGTTGCCCGCAAACATATCGAAGATTGGGAGGCTTATCGTACCCGTTTGAAAGAACTAATGGGTTACGAATCAAAAATGACACGCCAGCTTTATGATACGGCACGCCGCAATCCACAACGTGTTGTTTTTGCAGAAGGCATCCACCCGAATATGCTAAAGGCCGCAGTAGAAGCAAAATCCGAAGGTATCTGTTATCCTATTTTGCTCGGGAATGACGAACGCATCCAGAAATTAGCAAGTGAATTGGAGCTAAGCCTTGAAGGTATCGAGATCATCAATCTGCGCCATGACAACGAGGCAGAACGCCGCGAACGTTACGCGCATATCCTTGCCGAAAAGCGAGGGCGCGAAGGAGCGACATTCGACGAAGCCAACGATAAAATGTTTGAGCGCAACTATTTCGGTATGATGATGGTCGAAACAGGAGATGCCGACGCATTCATCACCGGAGTATATACAAAATACTCCAATACCATCAAAGTTGCAAAAGAAGTTATAGGTATTCGTCCTGAATACAAGCATTTCGGAACCATGCATATTCTAAATTCCAAAAAGGGTGCGTATTTCCTTGCTGACACATTGATTAATCGCCACCCGGATACAGAAACATTGATCGATATTGCAAAATTAGCAGAACAAACCGTACGGTTCTTCAACCACACTCCGGTTATGGCAATGCTTTCTTATTCAAACTTCGGATCCGATCAAGACGGCAGCCCGGCATCTGTTCATCAAGCGGTAGAATATATGCAGAAGAATTACCCTGAACTCGCCATAGATGGAGAGATGCAGGTAAATTTCGCAATGAATACATCCTTGCGTGACGCAAAATATCCTTTCACACGTTTGGCGGGTAAAGAAGTAAACACCTTGGTATTTCCAAACCTCAGTTCCGCCAACTCCGGATACAAACTAATTCAGGCAATGTGTGACACAGAGCTTATCGGCCCTATCCAAATGGGGTTGAACAAGCCAATCCATTTCACCGATTTCGAGAGTTCTGTCCGTGACATCGTTAATATCACGGCTGTTGCAGTAATCGATGCAATTGTCGACAAAAAGAAAAAAGAGAATAAATAATCAAAAGGGTATGTTGTCAATTCTTAAAATAAAGACAACATACCCTTCTTTACTTAACCCAAAAGCCATAACACCTTCATCTAATGAGAAAGCCCTTATCAAAATCACAAATAGTTTGTCTCTTATTATTATGGATAGCAATATGCTACATTGTAATTGTTTCCGCACCACAAATAAACGGACCGGTCATCCTTTCAATAATAATTTCAGGAGCACTGGTCATTATTCCTTTATATAAAGCTTATAAAAAGAATAAATAATATCTTTTTAATCATTTCGTCTGATTAAATAAATCAATTTGATATTTAATACCGCATTTTATTTATAAAATGTTTGTTAGTTGGAATTTATTGTTTACTTTTGCAACCGTTCAAATCAAGAAACAAGAAATAACCAACAAAAGATTAGAATTATGAATGCAGCTAAGGTATTAGAAGATTTAAAAAGAAGGTTTCCTAATGAACCGGAGTATCATCAGGCAGTAGAAGAAGTTTTAAGTACAATCGAAGAAGAGTACAACAAACATCCCGAATTCGACAAAGCAAACCTAATCGAACGCCTGTGTATTCCTGATAGAGTTTACCAGTTCCGCGTGACATGGATGGATGATAAAGGTAATATCCAGACCAACATGGGATATCGCGTACAGCATAACAATGCTATCGGCCCGTATAAAGGCGGAATCCGTTTTCATGCTTCCGTAAATCTTGGAATCCTTAAATTCCTCGCTTTCGAGCAAACATTCAAAAATTCATTGACAACGCTTCCGATGGGTGGCGGTAAAGGCGGTTCCGATTTCTCTCCACGCGGCAAGTCAAATGCCGAGGTTATGAGATTTTGCCAAGCATTCATGCTGGAATTATGGCGTCACATCGGTCCTGAAACAGATGTACCGGCAGGAGACATTGGCGTAGGCGGTCGTGAAGTAGGTTTCATGTTCGGTATGTACAAAAAATTATCTCATGAATTTTCCGGAGTCTTAACAGGAAAAGGACGTGAGTTTGGTGGCTCATTAATTCGTCCGGAAGCTACCGGATATGGGAACATTTACTTCCTCATGGAAATGTTGAAAACAAAAGGGACTGATTTAAAAGGTAAGATATGCACAGTTTCCGGTTCCGGAAATGTTGCCCAATACACTGTAGAAAAGGTAATTGAATTAGGTGGTAAAGTCGTTACCATGTCAGACTCTGACGGATATGTATACGACCCAGACGGCATTGATCGCGAAAAGCTGGACTATATCATGGAACTAAAGAATCTGTATAGAGGCCGTATCCGTGAATATGCAGAAAAATATGGCTGCAAATATGTAGCAGGTGCTCGTCCGTGGAATGAAAAATGCGATATTGCACTTCCTTCCGCTACACAAAATGAGCTGACCGAAGATGATGCAAAAGCATTGGTTGCCAATGGGTGTATGGCAGTCAGCGAAGGAGCAAATATGCCTTCTACTCCGGGAGCCATCCGCGTATTCCAGGAAGCCAAGATTCTATATGCTCCGGGAAAAGCAGCCAATGCCGGCGGTGTATCTGTTTCCGGTCTTGAAATGACTCAGAACTCAATTAAATTAAGCTGGAGCGCAGAAGAAGTCGACGAAAAGTTGAAAAGCATCATGCAAAACATTCATGTAGCTTGCGTACAATATGGAAGTGAAGCAGATGGATATGTAAACTATGTAAAAGGTGCCAATGTAGCAGGTTTTATGAAAGTAGCCAAAGCCATGATGGCACAAGGCATTGTCTAAACTTAAATTTACCATATATTCTTTTTATGAATGTCCGTCCCTTAGTGGCGGACATTTTTATTTAGTCTGTTTTCTCAACAAACAAAACAATTAAAGCGTAAATACCCAAAAACAGTGATTTTATATTTTATAACATCTACCATAATACAGGAATCGCTATTAAAACATAACATTTTACATATCAGCGCTTTAGCGCAAATAAGAAATATCTTTATGCAATACAATTGAAATAATTTATTTAATTTTTTGGGATATTAAATAATAAAACATACATTTGCGGCGTAAAACATTTATTTATTAATCAATTAAAAATTAAAAAGCATGAACATTTTACGTGGATTTAAAGCTATTGCAGCGTTTATTTTAGTTGCTGCATTATTTGCTAGTTGTTCTGAAGATCAGACATCTTTATCTATCAGTGATATTCCAGGAACAGCAAAAGTTATAGGTAAACTTACTTATAGTGAGGGAGAAAGCTATAACACTATTACAAGCCAACTAGTAACAAATATCATTCCTGCAAGAGGAAAAAAAGTATTTGTTCAAGTATCAAATTCATCATTAGATCCGAATGGACAGGCAGACGGTTACGCTGTTTACGAAACAACAACAGATGACAAAGGAGAATTTGAAGTTGAAATCCCAGCAGTTATTGATGGCGTATCTGTATCTGTAAGAGCAGAATCTTTCACTGGTCAATATTCTGAACTTCAACGTTCTTCAACATCTATCAGCGGATGGGTTGAAGTTAAAAAGGATGTAGTTTATTCTTATTATTCATCTGGTAATTATGTTATGCCTAACGGTATTCTGGTGGCTGACGGTCAATACACTTACGTAGTTCGCTCAACCAACAATAACTACTAATCATAACGATTAAAACAGAAAATATGAAAAAATTAATATCAATTATAACAATCATTTGTTTACTTCCATTAATGGGAGTAAGTGCTCAGGAAAAAGCTGAAAAGCAATATCTTCCTGAAGAAGGAGACTGGGCTATAGGAATAGATGTTGTACCATTGTTGAAATATGTAGGTAATGCATTCAATGGTTCACAAGAAAATGAAATAGAAAGTCTTGGTGGAGCTCCATTTACAAAGAACAATAAAAACTTCAGAAACAGAATGCTTATGCCGGATGTTTCTATCATGGGGAAATATATGTTGACTGACGAATGGGCTTTACGTGCAAATGTTGGAATCATGGTTCGTTCGGAATATGACAGACGTTATGTAAAAGATGATAAAGCTGCTTTACTTAACCCATTAAGTAACGATAAAGTAATAGATAAAGCTCATCATTCAAGAAATGGTATGAGTATTGCTGTCGGCGCAGAATATCGTAAAGGTTCTAAAAGAGTTCAGGGTGTATTCGGAGCTGGATTGTTATTTGCGTTCCAAAACGATAAAACCACTTATAGCTGGGGAAATGAAATGACAACTATCAATCAAAATCCAAGCATTGCTTTTGATAGAAATAATGAAACTATGCTAGGCGATAACCGTATACTCAAAAACAATGGACAAGGTTCTGACTTTTATACAGGTATTACCGGTAGTGCAGGTGTTGAATGGTTTATCGCTCCTAAAATTTCTTTAGGCGCAGAAGTTAATCTAAGCCTATACTATCTGTTTGGAAACCAAACTTACATAGAAAGTGAAGGTTACAACACTTCTACTCAGAAAATTGAAACAAGAACGGATTTAGTATCACCGGGCAACAGAGGTTTCTATATCGGAACTGAAAGCTTAGGAGGTTCTCTTAACATGACGTTCTATTTCTAATAGATAAGCATTATTCATAATAGAAACAGGTAATTCTTTCCGAAGAATTACCTGTTTTTTGTTTTATCAAAACAAAGCGTTATCTTTGGCGCATGATCTTAATACATTAAAAATGAAAACGAAACACCTAATTCTAATGAGCGGAATGGCAATAATCAGTGCTTGCAGTTCAAAAACGACTTTGTCCTACCCTGAAGCTATTAAGGACAATACAGTGGATACTTATTTCGGAACAGAAGTTGCTGATCCATATCGTTGGCTCGAGAATGACACGTCACAAGCTACATCTGCATGGGTAAAAGCAGAAAATGACATCACCAATGCCTATCTGGCAAGAATTCCCTTTCGTAATAAGTTGAAAGAAAGACTAACCCAACTAACCAATTACGAAAAAATAGGTACACCATTCAAAAAGAATGGCAAATACTATTTCTACAAAAATGACGGACTACAAAACCAAAATGTACTTTATGTAAAAGAAACTCTCGATGGAGAAGCTAAAGTGCTATTAGACCCCAATAAACTATCAGATGATGGTACAGTTGCCCTCAATGGAATCTCTTTTTCCAAAGATGGGAAATATATGGCATACGCAATCTCACGTAGCGGTTCCGATTGGATAGAAATTTATGTTATCGACCTCGCAACAAGTGAGCTGACAGACGATCATATTTTATGGGCGAAATTCAGTGGTGCATCTTGGCAAGGCAACGGTTTTTATTACAGTGCTTATGATGCTCCAACAAATGGAAAAGAATATTCCAATATAAATGAGAACCATAAAGTCTACTATCATAAAATTGGCGATCCGCAATCAAAAGATCAATTAATCTATCAGAATCCTCAGTATCCTAAACGATTTTATTCTGCCAGCACCGATGAAGACGAGAAAATTCTATTTATTGACGAATCGGGAGCAGGAAGTGGGAACAACCTATCACTCAAAGATCTGACAAAAACAAATTCCCCACTTATCCCAATGACGGAAGATTACAATTTCATCTATATGCCGATCGAGGTTATAGGAAATACAATTTATATCCTCACCAATTATGATGCTCCAAAGTATCGTGTAATGACTGCGGATATAAATTCACCTAACATCCGGAATTGGAAAGAATTAGTTCCAGAAAATGAATCAGTACTCTCCGGCGCACAGATTATAGGAGGTAAGTTAATCCTGACTTATGATAAAGATGCCTCCAATCATGCTTACGTCTATGCATTGAATGGAGAACAAGAGCATGAGATTACGCTTCCGTCACTTGGTTCCGTTGGATTCAGTGGAAATAAAGATGACAAAGAAACATTCTACACTTTCACATCTTTCACTTTCCCGGGAACTATTTATAAATATGATATTGATAAAAACAAATCCGAACTTTATCTTAGCCCGAAGGTTGATTTCAACCCAGAAGAATTTGTCACCGAACAAATATTCTATACAAGCAAAGACGGAACTAAAGTTCCAATGTTCCTTACTTATAAGAAAGGTTTAAAACGCGACGGAAATAATCCTGTATTCCTCTATGGATATGGTGGCTTCAACGTTAGCCTCAACCCTTATTTCTCAACTATGCGACTACCATTTCTTGAAAATGGAGGTATTTATGTACAAACGAATTTGCGTGGCGGAAGTGAGTATGGAGAAGAATGGCATCAGGCAGGTATCAAAATGAATAAACAAAATGTATTCGATGATTTTATCTCTGCAGCAGAATACTTAATTAGCGAGAAGTATACGAACAAAGACAAAATCGCCATTGTAGGTGGTTCAAACGGAGGATTACTTATCGGAGCTTGTGTAAACCAACGCCCGGACTTATTTAAAGTAGCCATTCCACAAGTCGGAGTTATGGATATGCTCCGCTATCATAAATTTACCTAGTGATTACGGAACAAGCGAAGACAGTAAAGAAATGTTCGAGTATTTATATGCTTACTCTCCACTACATAATATTAAAAATGACGGAACTCCTTATCCGGCTATTATGATAACAACTGCAGATCATGACGATCGTGTGGTTCCAGCCCACTCTTTCAAATATGCAGCAACTTTACAGGCATCTAACACAGGAGATGCCCCGAAACTTATTCGCATAGAAAGTAAAGCCGGTCACGGAGGCGGCAAACCGATGAGTAAAATCATTGACGAAACAGCAGATATTTATGCTTTCATCTTATATAACATGGGATATAAGAATATAGAATAAACGATATTATATTAATATCTTAAATTAATGGTGTGCACCATCAAGGACGATGATGTACACCATTAATATTAATAAAAAACTAACTTAGCTATTTTGCAGAACAGTTATTCTTTTCCGGGCAACATCACCGCTCCTTTATTCTTCTTTCCATCCATCTTTACGACTAAAGGTTGGTCAAAATGGACATGACGAAGATATTGCGTTTCATGCTCTGCCGGAAGATTATTTAAAAATTCCTGATTATAAACCCCATCATTACGAAAAGCATTGATTGTAAAATAGCCGACTCCGAAAGAAGTGAGGTTTTGAAAGAAGTGTGTTCCCTGACTCGGGTCCACTCGATAATTTGTCAGCCCGGCTTCTACAATAACGCGAGCAGCAGATATATGCGGCCATTTCACCGGAATACCAAGCCACGTATCACTACTACCCCATCGTCCGGGTCCTACCAGAATATAACTCTTTCCTTTATCCAGGAACTCTCGATTCAGTTTTTCTATTTCATAAGCTATCAACTGATTATTAGAAGCACTGTATCCATCAGTTTTCACATATATAACATCTTGGATATCATTCATAATGCCATGTCCCAATGAATTTTCAGAACGTAATAAAACGTCCTCATCTTTAATTAAAGATAAATCCTCATCAAGCATCTCCTTACTATCCACTATCGGACGAATCTGTAACAAATAAAAGGTTCCGGTCTTTCCGTTTTCCATATTCAGTGTAGCTGCAAACTCAATCTCAACAGGACGCCTCATTTCATTCTGTCCATGCTCCAGCACTAATTGAAGAATACGGGCCAATGGAAAAACATCATGCTGAAGGATATTCGCAAAAGTTATTAGTTTTCTTCCACCCGGATAGTAACCGTCACGAATGATTTGATCATAAGGATCAAATGTAGAAGCAATATACCTCAATGAGCCATCCTTCTCCGCCTCCTTCACGTGAAGTTTCAAGAGATTAAACCCATCGTCAATAGAAAAATTATGACCGATATTCTTCATATCCAACACGTAAAATTGAGTTTGTGTCTCTCTTAGAGCTATATCTATTTCACTGGTTTGCAATATTCGATTCGGATGATATGGTGAAAAACGCAAAGTCATACCACCATCCACAATATATTTTCCCAACCCCAAAGCTAGGTTGACCGTACCTTCCTCAGGCTTCTCATCGCCAATAGGGTAATAATTCAACGAACGTGCCACGCCGGACATAGAAGGATAATAACGATCACCATACTGATTACCAACTACTTCTTGCAAAATGACAGCCATTTTTTCCTGATCTATCACATTCGAAGTCGCTTGCATATAAGCCTTACTGTCCCTATAATATACTGATGCATAAACTCCTTTTATCGCATCACTCAGCATACGGAGCATTTCATACTTATCATCCAGATAAGGAATCATATATGTAGAGTAGATTCCGGCAAAAGGTTGATAATGGGAATCTTCCAACAAGCTGGAAGAACGAATTGCAATAGGTGATTTTACCACATCAAAAAATGTAAAGAAATCCTCTACCAAACGATCGGGCAACTTCGCTTTCAAAAAACATTTCAAAATCACGTCATCATCTGCATCTGATAAAGCTATCTGGTACAAATTATTAGTATCCATAAACTCATCAAACACGTCCGTACACAGCACGACTGTTTTAGGGATGGCAACCTGGGCATTCTCAAACTGGTCAAACTCGGGGTGGTGTTTTATCATATTATCAATAAAAGCAAGTCCTCTACCCTTGCCTCCCAATGATCCGTCACCAATACGTGCAAAATTTGAATATCGATCAAAACGGTCACGTTTAAAAACAGCAACTACACCCTGATTCTTCATTTTACGATATTTCACGATTGCATCAAAAATAATACGTCGATGCGCATCAACATCCTGAAGACTATCCCAGGTTATCTGCTTCAAAAACTCTGCAACAGGAAACATTGCACGGGAATAAAGCCAACGCGATACATGATTGCGACTAATATGATAAAGAAAAGACTCTTTAGGGATAGCAAATACAACATTTTGCAGCTCTTTCAGATTGCGAACACGAGCAATTTCCTCCATTGTATCAGGATTACGAAAGATAAAATCGCCAAAACCGAAGTTATCAGACACCGCCCTTCGCAAATCAATATTCATTTTCTTCGAATTCTTATCAATAAAGCTCGCATTAAAACGAGCAGCATAAACCTTATTCTCCGTTTCCGAAGACTGGATTATAAGCGGAACAAACTCATCTTTCTTCCTAATCTCCGAACAAAGTTTTATACCTGCCAAAGCATCTTTTTCTCCTTTTCTCGGAAAACGAACATCTGTTATTACCCCCAATATATTATCAGCATACTTTTCATAAAGCTCCATCGCTTCCTCATATGTGCGTGCCAATGCTATTTTAGGACGCCCACGCATACGTAATGTCTGCTGATGTGCATTCAACGCTTCGGTTGAGAATTCTTGACTTTGCTTCAACACAAATTTGAACAGGTAAGGCAATACAGAAGAATAAAAACGAATTGAGTCCTCGACCAATAAAATCATTTGCACACCCACTTCCTTGACATCGTGTTCCAGGTTCATCTTATCCTCAATCAACTTAATGATAGAAAGCAGTAGATCTGTATTTCCCAACCAACAAAAAACATATTCGAAAGCACTTAAATCCTCATTCGCAATCCGTTTCGTGATGCCATGCGAAAAAGGCGTCAATACAACCAACGGTATATGCTCATATTTTGCTTTAATGCTACGGGCAATCTGGAATGTATCACTATTATCTGTTCCGGGCATACAGATCACCAAATCAAAAGGTATATTCGCCAACTGTTTCCACGCCTCCTCTTCCGTAGATACCTGAGTAAAACGCGGAGGATAACGCAAACTTAAATCAGTATATTCATTAAATATCTTTTCATCAATACGTCCGTCATCTTCCAACATAAATGCATCATAAGGATTGGCAATAAGTAAAACGTTAAAAATGCGCTTAGTCATTAAATTAACAAACGAAGTATCTTTAAAATATAGCTGACTTAATTTCAGTTTACTGAGCATAACGATTTGTTTTATATATAATAAGGTATAGCAAATTTGGGAATAATAATCGGGCTATGCAAGAAAAAAACATCAATAAAATATGCCACATAATATATTTTGAGGCTTAAACTATCTTTTTATCATTATTAACGCAAAATTTTATCGAAAACATTAGGACATTATTATAGAATCCCTATCTTTGCATACGTATTCGTTTACAAAATAACAATTAACCCTTAAAATTATAATACCATGAACATCGAACGAATCATGTCCTCTCTTGAGGCAAAACACCCCGGCGAACTTGAATATCTTCAGGCCGTAAGAGAAGTACTTATCTCTATTGAAGACATATATAATCAACACCCTGAGTTTGAAAAGGCTAAAATCATCGAACGCCTAGTAGAGCCGGATAGAATTTTCACATTCCGCGTGGCATGGGTAGATGATAAAGGCGAGGTACAAACCAACTTAGGTTATCGCGTTCAATTCAATAACGCAATAGGCCCGTACAAAGGTGGTATCCGTTTCCATGCATCAGTAAACCTTTCAATCCTTAAATTCTTAGGTTTCGAACAAACTTTCAAAAATGCTTTGACTACTCTCCCTATGGGTGGTGGTAAAGGTGGCTCAGATTTCTCTCCACGTGGTAAGAGCGATGCGGAAATTATGCGTTTCTGCCAAGCATTTATGTTGGAACTTTGGCGTCATATTGGTCCTGACATGGACGTTCCTGCCGGTGATATCGGTGTAGGTGGCCGTGAAGTAGGCTATATGTTTGGAATGTACAAAAAGTTAACCCGTGAATTTACAGGAACTTTAACCGGTAAAGGTTTGGAATTCGGTGGTTCACTAATACGTCCGGAAGCTACTGGTTTCGGTGGATTGTATTTCGTACATCAGATGCTTAAGGCAAAAGGTATCGATATTAAAGGTAAGACCGTAGGTGTTTCCGGTTTTGGTAACGTAGCATGGGGAGCTGTCACTAAAGCTACTCAATTAGGTGCTAAAGTTGTCACAATTTCAGGTCCTGACGGTTACATTTACGATCCGGATGGTATCAGCGGTGATAAGATTGATTATATGCTCGAACTTCGTTCATCCGGAAATGATATCGTAGCTCCATATGCAGAAAAATATCCGAATGCAAAATTCGTTGCAGGACGTCGTCCTTGGGAAGTTAAAGTAGACATTGCTCTTCCTTGCGCTACTCAAAACGAGTTGAACGGAGAAGATGCTCAACACTTAATCGACAATAAAGTAACTTGCGTTGGTGAAATTTCTAACATGGGATGTACTCCGGAAGCTATTGATAAATTCATCGAACATAAAATGTTGTATGCACCGGGTAAAGCTGTTAATGCTGGTGGTGTTGCTACATCCGGTTTGGAAATGTCTCAAAATGCCATGCACTTAAGCTGGGACGCAAATGAAGTAGACGAAAAACTTCACGGTATTATGTACGGAATCCACGAACAATGCGTAAGATACGGTACAGAACCTGACGGCTACATTAATTATGTGAAAGGTGCCAATATCGCCGGCTTCATGAAAGTAGCTCATGCTATGATGGCTCAAGGAATTGTTTAGTATTAAATAAATAGTTGAATTCTCGTTTAGTTGTATTTGTATTTTGTGTAAGCGTTATCCCCTTTTGTGAAAAAGCAGATAACGCTATTTTTATATGCATATTATTATTATCTTTGTGCGTATAAATAAATAAACAATTATGATAGCCATCGAACTAATAGGAGGATTGGATTCGCGCCTATACGAGCTTGTCGCCCCTTTGGTCATGAATCCGGAAGTACTGAGGCAGAATAGGAACTACCCATTCAAAACGACCAAAAAACATCAATGGCTTATTGCCATATCCCAAGAGAGCGTGATTGGATTTCTTCCAATGGAGATTAGAGACAAACAAGTCATTATCAACAATTACTATACGAAAGAAGAAAACCAAGAGGTTCTGGATCTATTAATAAAAAACGCGATCAAATTTTTCGGGGATGATTATTACCTGGTATCTGTAACCCAAAGACAGCACATTCCTACTTTCCTGCAAAATGGTTTTACTATTGAGTTGGAATGGAAGAATTACGTAAAAATGAAAAAAGCAGAATGAAAAAACAGCCGGACGATGCAAATGTGTATGATCTCGTACAAGAGAGACTAAAACTTATTTTTGCCGAATTCGACAATATTTATGTTTCTTTTTCGGGCGGTAAAGATAGTGGAGTACTTCTTAACCTCTGTATAGACTACATTAGGAAACATAATCTCAATCGACGTATCGGAGTATTTCATATGGATTATGAAGCACAATACCAAATGACAACCGATTACGTTGACCGAACGCTAGCACAAAATCGTGACATTATTGATGTTTACCGGGTATGTGTTCCATTCAGAGTAACAACCTGTGCATCTATGTATCAGGAATATTGGCGTCCGTGGGAAGAAGAACAACGTAGAATATGGGTAAGGGAACGTCCATTAGAATGTCTGGTAAAAGAAGACTTTCCTTTCTATACCGATGAAATGTGGGATTATGAGTTTCAAATAAAATTTGCCGAATGGTACCATAAAAAGAACGATGCTGTACGGACATGTTGTCTAGTAGGCATACGCACACAGGAAAGCCTCAACCGATGGAGAAGTATTTACGGGAGTAATCGCTATAACAGCTACCGTCGTCTGCAATGGATGCGAAAGCTCTATCCGGATGTTTATAATTCCTATCCTATCCATGATTGGAAAACTACTGATATATGGACAGCCAACGGAAGATTCCGATGGGATTACAATGAGATTTACGATCTATATTATAGAGCCGGAGTCCCAATTGAAAAGCAAAGAGTAGCCAGTCCCTTTATTTCAGCCGCACAAGAAACGTTGAAATTATATAAAGCAATAGATCCGCAAACATGGGGGAAAATGCTGGGCAGAGTAAACGGAGTGAACTTTACCGGCATTTACGGAGGGACAAAAGCGATGGGATGGCAAACCATAAAATTGCCGAAAGGATATACTTGGAAGAGATATATGTACTTCTTATTAGATACCCTTCCTCCCGAAACACGCCAAAATTATCTGAATAAATTGGCTGTCAGCATTGATTTCTGGAAAACAAAAGGTGGATGCCTTTCCAGAGAGACTATCAAAAAACTGAGAGATGCCGGAGTAGAGATACATGTAGAAAAAACAACAAATTATAAGACAGAGAAACTACCGGTAAAAATGGACTATCTGGATGACATCAATATCGCAGAGTTTCGCGAAATCCCCACTTACAAACGGATGTGCATCTGCATCATGAAAAATGACCACGCATGTAAGTATATGGGATTCGCTCTTAACAAAGGAGAAAGAGAAAGGAGAGAAAGAATTATCCAAAAATATAAGCATATATTAAAATCATGACAGAAAAAGAATACAAGAGTCCGGTTTATAATGTAAAATCGGTACCGGTAGAAAAGGTTAGGGCCAACAGCTATAACCCTAACCATGTTGCTCCTCCGGAGATGAAACTATTGGAACTTTCCATATGGGAAGACGGTTACACAATGCCTTGTGTGTGTTATTATATTAAAGGAGAAGATATATACGAGTTGGTAGATGGCTTTCACCGATATACCGTATTAAAGACTTCCAAAAGAATCTATGAACGGGAAAAAGGTCTTCTGCCTGTTGTTGTTATAGATAAAGACATCTCTAATCGGATAGCCTCTACTATACGCCACAACCGTGCCCGTGGAGTACATAGCATCGACTTGATGTGTGACATTGTCTCTGAATTAACTAAATCCGGAATGTCAGATGAGTGGATTATGAAGAATATAGGAATGGATAAAGACGAGCTACTACGTCTTAAACAGATTTCAGGCCTTGCAGAATTATTCGCAGACAAAGAATTCAGTATTCCCACGCCTTCCCTTTTCACTGACTACAAATGAGAAAAAACAAAAAAGGAATCTCCCATAACAGAAGATTCCTTTTCTTACATTTAATTTATTTACAATTATAACGCGCCAACTTCTTTTAATGCAGCATTCGTCTTGTGAACAGCAACGGCACTTGCAGCAAACTTAGCTTTTTCATCAGCATTAAGTTCCAATTCAACGATCTTTTCAATACCGTTCTTTCCTAAAATAACAGGAACACCAATACAAAGATCTGATTCCCCATATTCACCTTCCAAATATACTGAACAAGGAATCATCTTCTTCTGATCATGAATAATAGATTCAACTACATAAGCTCCTGCAGCACCCGGTGCATACCATGCAGAAGTTCCTAATAATTTAGTCAATGTAGCTCCACCAACCATTGTAGAAGCAACAACTTCATTCAATTTTTCTTCGCTCAACAATGTACTTACAGGAATACCTTTGTAAGTAGCCAAACGAGCCAACGGAATCATTGTTGTATCACCATGACCACCGATCACGATACCCTCTACTTCATTTGCATTGCAATTCAGAGCTTGAGATAAGAAATATTTAAAACGTGAGCTATCCAAAGCACCACCCATACCGATAATACGGTTCTTAGGTAATCCCAGTGATTTCAATGACAAATAAGTCATCGTATCCATCGGGTTGGAGATAACAACTAAAATTGCATTAGGAGAATATTTCAAGATGTTTGATGCTACAGACTTAACAATCCCTGCATTTACACCGATTAGTTCTTCACGAGTCATACCCGGTTTACGAGGTATACCAGAAGTAATAACAACAACATCAGAATTTGCAGTCTGAGCGTAATCATTTGTGCAACCAACAACTGTTGTATCAAAACCCAACAATTGAGCAGTTTGCATCATATCCATTGCTTTACCTTCGGAAACACCTTCCTTTACGTCAAGCATTACTACTTCGTCAGCTACTTCGTTGAAAGCAAGCACATTCGCACATGTAGCACCTACGTTACCTGCGCCTACTACGGTTACTTTTGACATAATTTTTATTTTTAAAAGTTGATAATAAGTTCGTTCTTTTAGTGGATGCAAATTTACATGTTATTCTGTATTAAAGAAAAATTTCCGTAATAATTTTAGTTAAAGTAAAGACCGCACTTTAATAAATAATTAATCTATGTTTAACCTTTTGCTTATCCATGCAAAAAACACTACATTTGCCACCAATTCAAAACAGATAAACTATGGGAAATAAGAAAGGCTTAGTTATCAGCTCTTTAATAATACTCGTCATTGCTATCATCGCTGTGACTTATCTTTTGTTTCAAGAAAAGAAAGAGAAAAGTGATATGACACAACTGTTCGATCTTGAAAAAGAAGAAATGGAGAACGAATATACCCGTTTTGCCAACCAATATGATGAATTACAATATCAACTATCCAACGACTCGCTGATTAATGTTTTGGAAAGTGAAAAAATAAAGACACAACGTCTTTTAGAAGAACTTCGCTCTGTCAAGACCACCAATGCAAAAGAAATCATGCGCTTGAAAAAAGAGCTTGCTACGGTTCGTTCCGTACTGAGAACTTATATCGTACAAATAGACTCCCTTAACAGAGTCAATCAAGTCTTGAAAGAAGAAAATAAGCAAGTACGGCAGAAATACAGCGAAGCTGCAAGGCAAATCACCAATCTTGCCGAAGAGAAAAAGAAACTGAACGAAAAAGTAGAACTTGCGTCCCAACTCGATGCAACCAACATATGGATTAAAGCAAAGAACAAGCGCGACAAGGAAGCCAAGAAGGTAAAAGACGTGGTAAAATTCGCAATAGGTTTCACCATAGTTAAGAATATCAGCGCACCGACAGGTGAACGTACTTTGTATATCCGCATTACCAAACCTGATAACGACGTACTGACAAAGAGCCAATCAAATACTTTCCAATATGAAAACCGTACCCTCAACTATTCAATAAAGAAATATATTGAATACACAGGCGAAGAACAAAATGTAACTGTTTATTGGAATGTGGAAGAATTCCTGTATGCCGGAACTTATCGTGTAGACATCTTTGCCGACGGGATATTGATAGGCTCGCAGAGGTTTACACTTGATTAATTTGAATTACGTATAGAGTACATGCATCCTTCAGCTTTAGTGATTAGAAAGTATCGCAATCACTAAAACTGAAGGATTTTAGTTTATTATCTCCCAAAATTAAATAAGGAAGACTCAGTTCTCGCACCATCCATCAGTTTCTCCAGCTCCTTGACCTTTGCCGGATATTTTCGAGCTAAATTATTATCCTCGTGCACATCTTTCTTCAAATCATATAATTCTAATATCGTTTCCCCAACTATCGGTTGGCGAATAAGTTTCCATTTCCCGCTACGCAATGCTTCACGTCCGTTCTGTTCATGAAATTCCCAATAAAGATATTTGTGTTGTTTCTGTCCCTTTCTTGAGAGCAACGTCGGTAAAAATGAAATTCCGTCTCCTGCAACGGGCAAGCTGGCTTCCGTCAATTCCGCTAAAGTAGGCATCACATCCCAAAAGGCACTGACATGATCGGATTTAACTCCTTCTTTAATCTTACCGGGACACCAGGCAATCATCGGTACACGGATTCCTCCCTCATACACATCACGTTTCACTCCTTTGAAAGGACCATAGCTATCAAAATAATCCGGATTGGCACCTCCTTCACGATGCGGACCATTATCACTTGCAAATATTACAATCGTATTTTTGTCTAACCCCAACTCTTTCAATTCCGCGATTACATCACCCACATACTTATCCAATCGGGTTACCATCGCCGCAAATGAAGCATACGGTTTCTCCGAAGGATGATACCCCATCTTCCCGTCATAAGGAACTTCTTCAAAAGCATTCTCATACATTTTATATATAGAATCATGCGGAAGGTTCAGTTCGGCATGGGGCAATGTATAAGTGAGCATGGCAAAGAACGGTTCTTCCTTATTTTTCAGAATAAACTTCATTGCTTCCTCATGTATCAAGTCTTGGGAATAGATTTTGCGCCCTTCTTTCATATTTGCCTCGAAGTCTACTCTCGTATCATTATGCCACAGATGATCAGGATAATAGCTATGGGCTTGTCGCTGACAGTTATATCCATAAAACTCATCAAAGCCCATTTTAAGAGGAGTAGATGAAGAACCGGGGTAGCCCAACCCCCATTTTCCAAAGATTCCCGTTTTATATCCTGCCGACTTCATCAGTTTAGCCAGTGTATACGTATCCTCCGCCATCGGTTGCTGTCCTTCCGGCTTGACTTCCTTATTCCCTCGAATCTGCGCATGGCCTGTATGCAGGCCCGTCATCAATGAACATCGGGAAGGAGCACTAACCGTACATCCGGCATAATGGTGCATAAACTGCATTCCTTCCTGTGCCAAACGATCAATATTGGGTGTTTTTATTTTCTGCTGACCATAACAACCAATATCACCATAACCTAAATCATCCGCCAATATATAAACGACATTCATTTTAACCGGTTCACTGGCATACAAAGACACTCCCGCCAATAACGAACCTCCCAGGCATAATACAATTCTGTTTTTCATAATTTATCTTTTAGCAATTAAGTAAAAGCAAAGATAAATAAGAATACGGCAAAGGATGTTTGAAAAAATCCAAAAGTTTTCCATTAATGTCCAGACTTATCTGCCATAAAAACACTATTTTTGCAGAAAATATATAATATTATGATACAGTCCATGACCGGATATGGCAAAGCAACCGCCACATTCGCTGATAAAAAGATTAATGTAGAAATAAAGTCTCTGAATAGCAAAGCAATGGATCTTTCCGCACGCATAGCTCCGCTTTACAGAGAGAAAGAAATTGAAATACGCAATGAAGTAGCCAAATTCCTGGAAAGAGGAAAGATCGATTTGAGCCTTTGGATCGAAAAAGACACTACGGAAAGTGGCACTCCTATCAACACGGCAGTTTTCGAGAGCTATTATAATCAAATCAAGCAATTGGCCGACAGCATGCAGATACCTGTTCCAGCAGATTGGTTCCAAGTTGTACTTCGTATGCCGGACGTGATGACGAAAGTCGAGATACAGGAACTTTCTGAGGAAGAATGGGAAGTAGTGCACAAAGTTATTATCGAAGCAATCGAACATCTGGTAGATTTCCGCAAACAGGAAGGCGCTGCTTTAGAGAAGAAATTCACAGAGAAAATCAATAATATCCATCAGCTGTTGGACTCTGTAACCCCATACGAAAAAGAGCGCGTAGATAAAGTGAAAGAACGCATTATCGACGCTCTCGAAAAAACAATCAGTGTGGATTATGATAAGAACCGTTTGGAGCAGGAACTGATCTATTACATTGAGAAATTGGATATTAACGAAGAAAAACAACGTTTGGCCAATCATCTGAAATATTTCATGACCACTTTGGAAAGCGGGAACGGACAAGGAAAGAAACTTGGCTTCATCGCTCAGGAAATGGGACGCGAGATTAATACAATGGGAAGCAAATCCAACCATGCCGAAATGCAGAAGATTGTCGTTCAAATGAAAGACGAATTAGAACAGATTAAAGAACAGGTATTAAACGTAATGTAATGAAAAACGGTAAGTTAATTATCTTTTCTGCCCCTTCCGGTTCCGGGAAATCGACAATCATCAATCACCTGCTGACACAGAATCTGAATCTTGCCTTTTCTGTTTCCGCAACCAGCCGTGCGCCACGAGGAACAGAAAAAGACGGAGTGGAATATTATTTCCTTACCCCGGAAGAATTCAGAAAGCGCATTGCAAACAATGAGTTCTTGGAATACGAGGAGGTATATGAAAACCGCTTTTACGGAACACTGAAAGCTCCGATAGAAAAACAGCTTGCCGAAGGTTTCAATGTAGTATTCGATGTCGATGTGGTAGGAGGATGCAACATTAAGAAATATTATGGAGAACGCGCCTTATCTGTATTCATCCAGCCTCCCAGCATAGAAGAATTAAGAAAACGGCTTGTCGGGCGTGCGACCGATGCACCGGAAGTTATTGAAAGCCGCATTGCAAAAGCAGAATTCGAGCTTAGATTCGCCAACAAATTCGACGTTATTGTTGTTAACGATGATTTGGAAACTGCCAAAGTAAAAGCCTTAAAAACAATAAAAGAGTTCTTGGAAAAATAACCCGCATGAAATTGAAAACAGGAATATTCGGTGGTTCGTTCAACCCTATCCATATCGGACACTTAGCACTGGCTAATTATCTGTGTGAATTTGAAGGATTGGACGAACTATGGTTTATGGTTACGCCTCAGAACCCGTTAAAGCAAGAAACTGAATTATTAGATGACGAAACAAGACTGCATCTCGTAAAATCCGCCATTCAAGGCTATCCTAAGTTCAAAGCGTCCGATTTTGAATTTCACTTGCCCAAGCCTTCCTACACAATAGATACATTGGATGAACTCAGAAAAGCTTTTCCCGAAAGAGAGTTTTATCTGATTATCGGAGCTGATAATTGGTCTATCTTCAATAAATGGAAAGACCACCAGCGTATTTTAGACGAAAGCCAACTGTTTATTTATCCACGCAAAGGATACGAAATAGAAGAAAGCAAACTCCCCGCCAACGTCCGGTTGGTAAAAGCTCCGGAAATGGAAATCAGTTCTACCTTTATAAGAGAAGCAATAAAACAAGGAAAAGATATCCGATATTTTTTACCTCCCCATGTATATGATGAGATAAGCCGAAAACTCTAAAGGTTATCACTACTACATCTAACAGATCTGCCCTCAATGTCTAACCACATTCGTCCGGAACTATACACAAAAAGAAGTAGGGCATTCGACTGAAAGACGTAGTGCGCCAGGCATAAAGATGTAGTGCATTTTTATGAGTCGTGCAAAAAGCGCGACAAATTTTCAAGGCTCATAAGGGAGATTAATGTCACAAGTTTTCTTATTCGGGGCTTTTTAAAAGATAAAGCACTGGTAATGAGCTCCGCGACAAAAATTTCATAGGGGGTTATAAAACTATTAAAATATATACCTATTTTACCCGATGAAGTCTGATAAGAACTACCTCGCTGGGAGCAAACAGACGAAAGTTCATCCAGGAAGTACCTAAACCATTCGTGATAATCACAGGAATCCCTTTTGAATTCTCTTTCTTTCCGGTACGAAAACGTTGTCCATAACGTGAACCGGTCTTCGGTGCATAAAGTCCGAATAAAGTGATTTGTCCACCGTGTGTATGTCCCGCCAAGGCAAGATCGGTATTCGAAATATCCACATCTTCCGCGTAATCAGGCGTATGAGTGAGAAGGATAACAAAATCTTCCGGCTTCAAAGCCAAAGTCGGTGAGGTTCCATTAGCCGATAAATTGAAAGGGTTGCGCACACCCGAGATGATAATCCTTTCATGCCCAATAGATAATGTATCATTCTCATGTTCAAGTATACGTATGCCAACCCTCTCCATTTGTTCTATGATTTCATCATGACAACGTTCGTGATCATTATTTCCCATCACGCCGATTGTACCGAAACGCGTCTTTATTTCTGCCAACCGCCTTACTAATTCCGGCACATACTCACATCCTTCCTGATAATCACCACCCAACAGAAAGACATCTGCATTCAGTGCATTAACGGTATTTACCAATCCTGCCAATTCTTTCTCCTTGAATTTACTTTTGTAGTGCAGATCCGAAGCAAAAGCTATACGAAAGCCATCAAACGAATCAGGTATATCCGCATGATAGAAATCATATTCTTTTATTCTCGCCATACCTTGATGAGAAAGAGTATTCGTCGTCCCGCAAGAACTTAACAATAAAAGCACTCCCAAACAAAAGAATAATAACTTCTTCATTTTATAATTATTTCCGGCAAATATAATAATTTGTATCTTTGCCTACTCCAAACAATCAGGAAAAATGGAAAAGATCAAAATCAATTCGATAAAGGCCTGGATACTCGCCGCCCGTCCCAAAACATTAGCCGGTGCAGCAACTCCGGTTATGATAGGGACTTCTATTGCATACATGGACGGAAAGTTCCAATGGTTGCCGGCTTGCATCTGTTTACTTTTTGCCTTTTTAATGCAAATAGTCGCCAACTTCATCAATGACCTGTTTGATTTTCTAAAAGGAACGGATAGAGAAGACCGGTTAGGTCCTAAACGAGCTTGTGCACAAAACTGGATTTCACCACAAGCTATGAAGACCGGAATCATAGTGACAACAGTACTTGCCTGTGCTTTTGGAAGCATTCTCCTACTCTATGCCGGATGGGAACTTATCATAGTAGGAATTGTTTGTGTTCTCTTTGCATTCTTATATACCACCGGTCCTTATCCCTTATCTTATCATGGATGGGGAGATTTATTAGTTTTAGTCTTCTTCGGTTTTGTACCCGTAGGATGCACCTATTATGTACAAGCACATAGTTGGACACCCACTGTCACTATCGCTTCATTGATATGCGGATTTGTAATAGACACATTATTAGTTATAAACAACTATCGTGACCGGGAAGCGGATGAAAAAAGTGGAAAGAAGACAATCATTGTACGTTTCGGTGAACCATTCGGACGATATCTATATCTGTTCTTAGGAATCTTTGCCGCATTACTCTGTCTCTTATTCCTAAAAGGGGGAAACCTTTATGCTGCATTATTGCCACAGATTTATTTAATCCCACACGTACTCACGTGGAAAAAGATGGTAAAGATTTATCAAGGAAAAGCCCTCAATAAGATATTAGGAGAAACGTCACGTAATATGTTATTACTGGGGATCTTGCTTTCTTTAGGAATGATATTGGCTAGAGTTTATTGATAAGCACCACTGCATAGGCGGATATTCCTTCTTCGCGGCCGGTAAATCCGAGTTTTTCCGTTGTTGTAGCTTTAATTGAAATATCCTCTTCTTCAATCCCCATGACCTGTGCCATGATCTGTTGCATCCGGGGGATATGAGCCTTCAATTTAGGGCGTTCCGCACATATCGTTGCATCAATATTCCCTATTTCATATCCTTTATCCCGAATTAAGGTAACAGTTTTCTTCAACAGCACTTTACTATCAATATTCTTATATTCTCCCGCCGTATCCGGAAAATGATAACCAATATCACGCATATTAGCTGCTCCGAGTATCGCATCACATACGGCATGAATCAAAACATCGGCATCCGAATGCCCCAATAGCCCTTTTTCATGTTGTAATTGTATGCCTCCCAGCCACAGTTCACGTCCTTCGACTAATGCATGTACATCATATCCAAACCCGACACGTATCTTCATCCCTAACGTCTCCTTCTGCCTAAAATATCCTTAATACCATCCAAATCAAACGAAAGCGTAAAACGTAAAGTTTGGTCCAATGGATTACTTTGGGCTGTAGATATAAGGTAAGCAGCATCCAAAGAAAATACACTCATACGAAAACCGGCACCCATTGTAAAGTACTTACGATTACCTTTATTTGCATTTTCATGATGATAACCGGCACGTACAGAGAATTGATTATGATACATATACTCGGCACCTATTGAGACCTGTATTTCCTGAAGTTCTTCTTTAAATCCTCCCGGAGCATCACTCCATGATTTAAATATACCCTTTATTGGAGATTGGTCAAAATAGTCCTCCTGCAAGCGATCCTGATACTCTATATCATCTTCATCCTCTCTTTTCTGAGGCATAGTTGGTACCATCAATTTATTGATATCGGCATTGATAGAGAAAGTATTATAGTCATCAATAGGAATCAACAAAGAACCTCCTAAACGGAAATTAGTCGGCAAGAAAGCACTCGTATTCCCACTATCATAAGAAATCTTACTACCAATATTAGATAAGTTCAAACCGAAAGCAAGCATACATTCTCGTTGCCCCATCATGATGTAGTTATTATAATATAGAGCAATATCCGCAGCGAAAGCAGATCCCGGACTTACAGAGGCATCCTGCTTATAAGCTAAATCGGAATAGATATATCTCAAAGCTACGGCAGCAGAAAAGGTCTGTGAAAGCATACGCGAATAAGCTACGTCAACGGCCATTTCATAAGGCTTAATGGTTCCTTGATTCTCACCGGTAGTTCCAGTCAATGGTACTTCTCCCAAAGAGAAATATCTTAAAGAAGCACTGATAGCCTGATAATCACCAATTCGCATATAGCCTGATAAATAAGCAAGGTCAATGTCATTAACCAATTTCCGAAGCCAAGGTGTATATGAGATACCGATTCCCGCACGACTTACCGTAAAAGGGTATTTTGCCGGATTCCAATACTGAGAATTGACATCCGGATCAGTCGCAGCACCAACATCACCCAAACTACCGCCACGAGAATCCGGAGCGATTCCCAAAGAATTGACTCCCGTATTTACCGGATTAAATTTATTTTTTATGTCTTGTGCCTTAAGTGTTCCGCAAACACATAGAACAAAGAATAAAATAACAGTTATCTTTACTTTTCTCATTGATATTTCCAACTTATATTCTATTATAAAACTCGTTATCTAATCGATTATTGCCCTACTATGACTATTTTTTTCGCTTTTGTACTTTCCTTACTTCCGCCCGAAGATACGGACGCTTTAAAGAGATAAATACCCGGAACTAATCTTTGTCCCCCGCTTGTTGTCAGATTCCAATCTATATAATAATAATTAGAAGAAGAAACTCCGCTTTCTTTATAAGTCCAGAGAGTTCTGCCGGCGAAGTCACAAACCATAATATTCACATCCAATTCGGAATCCGGACGATCATGGCTCAGAATAAACGTGGTACCTTCTTTTGCCGGACTATTTGTGCAAGTCACATCAAGCAATCCGGGACTTAATCCTTTCACAACTTCAAATTCCAATGTGGAAACGGAAGAATTATTCTTAATATCCCAAGCTCGGAACAATAGGGTATGCTTCCCTTCCGGAAGTTCCGGCAAACTATAGCGTACCACACCTTTGGTATAATCACCTAAAACCGATTCATAATAATTATTCAGCACATAGGTGTAAAGAGGAGAATTATCTATCATAGCAACCAAATCATGCCCGATTCCATTGCCTACGGTATTCACTCCATCTTCATCTTCAAGTTCTGCTACTAAGAAAGGCGTCTCATTCACTTTTCCTCCATAAACAAAATCCGGTCTGTTTAAATAAAGATTAATCTTAGGGCCAACAGAATCAGTATCCATAGCACCGTCTTCTGTACCGCCAATTAAGAAATCAGTAAATACTCCTTGCCCTTCATGGGTCTTATCACCATTTACAGCGTATAAATTAAGTAGTCCGCTTTCATTCGAATAATTTATATCCAAAGGAACCGGAAATTGGAATTCAAATCTTCCGGAACGCACAGAGTCACTACCTGCAAACAGTGTTTTAGTACGATCACGATAAGTGAAAGGTTCAGACTTCGGATCACTATAATTGTTACGTGTAGTAATCACCTCTTCATTATCCAATACAGTCGGATGAACGGTACCTATAAAATCTTCAGCTAAATCACCATTTGTATTCAATATATGTCCTTTCACAGAAACCTTACCGCCTGCTTTTATTGTAGGCATCTTTCCTTCTACAGATACACCATTAAATTCATCCACTACAATTTTATATTCAGGAAAAGCCAAACGTAAAGCCGGATCTCCTAAAAATACAAACTGAAGATTATTAATATTAGGTTTTACGGTAGAAATATAGGTCTTTGTTTCTCTTACAGCATCACCTAACCTACGATAACCATTTTCTGTCTTCGAAAAAAGGAATCTCACAAATATTGAATCCATTCTACAATTAGGATCTGCATATACAGTTCTAGTTGTTGTTAATAATCCTATAGCCCCTCCTTTAGGATTTAAAAATGCAACTTCCCCAAAAGTACTTTCATTCCGATCAAAAGGCGTAACTTCACACGCAGCAGTAACCCAAAATGGTGCTTTCGGAGAAGACATTTTAGCCACATCAGCTACCGTTAAAACCAGTTCATCTGAGAGAGCATGTGCCGCTCCATGCCCTACATAATTCATAAACAACAACCCATCATTACTCAATTCCATGATACGTTTAGTAATTTCAGGATATGAATCTCCTGTAGCCGTAGTCTCCTTTTTATAAGCATCCCAATAGATTCTTTTTACCAATAAAGCAGGATTATATTTTTCGGCCAAACGTGATACAGCATCCGCCTGTTCCATATGTATATTCAAACTACTATCACCATCCTTTCCATCATCCCCTAAGAAACAAACCACATTTTTCCATGAGCCGGCATCTTTATTTTCAATATAAGCGATTATTTTATCCACAACTTCTTTCGCTTGAGCAGAAGTCCTTACAGGGAAACGTCCTACTCCTATATCCGGAGCATCATTGATATGACTATTTATATTCAAGCCCGAAGTATCAGACAAAAAGCCAAAATAATCATCAATCACATAAGAATTTGTATCACTAACTGAGTTTACAGATTCATAACACAACACAAAGTCGTTTTGGGTATATTTACTCCAATTAGATGACAACAAACGGTTATCAAAAGCTGCATCTCCAAACAGTAGTAAATATTTAGGATCAGCACTACCTTTTCCACGCTCGTACAACATCTTCATAAGCCAGCGATAAGCAGTTCCGTCCGGAGTCCCGGAAGAAAACTCATTATAAATCTGGTCCGTTGTCACAATCTCAGTAACCAAATCATCATACTTAGCATGAGCATCAGCCAAACGCTTTGCTTGTCTCATAAAATCATTATTTGGAGGAGTAATAATAATCATATCCACATCTCTCAATTGATGAAGATTCTGATTGGGTACTTCCCCTACTACTTCAATCTTTTTAAACGCATTACCTTTGGTATTTACTACAACAAACTCATTCAAACCAGACACTTCACAAGTAAAAGAATACTGATTGCCTGATAGGTCTCCTACTACCTGTTTATAATCCTTTGAATTAGCTATATCCCAAACAACAGCATTTTCGTTAGCATTCGCTATTACAAACTTTACTTTTCCTGATTCTTTTGTACGAAAAGCCGTATAAGCATTATACAAAGCCAGATTGCGTACATAATTTAAAGCAATATAGTCTAAGCGTCCCGATATTCCATTATTCCGGTTATGAGTTAAAGTTACAACGGTTTTAGCATTCTTGCTATCAGACCATTCATAAGTTTTCTCCGTATATGCAGCCTTACTAAATTCAGGTGCAGCAGAAATAGTCAGATTCCCGGCCAATGCACTCCCATTGACCGATACAGCAACTGATGTAGTAGTCTTATCGTAAGCAGAGAAACCGACTGTTATCCAGCCTTTATCATTTGTAATCCCTGTAAGGTCATTAAAAGTATACGATTTCGTATTCCCATTCTTGTAATCGTAGCTTTCAAAAAGTTTACGCCCTTCTTCAAGCCATGCAAATTCCTCTTTCTCATATACCGCATAATCGGGGAAAGTAGTAACCGTTTTTGCTCCATCCTCTGATAGTGAATTTTCTTTAGGGAAAGTCATTGGATTATCCCCTTCCGTCAAGAAATAGCAACCATAAGTTGAATAATGGTTTTGAGTATGCCTGTAAATAGAATCGTTCTTATCTGAAGAGAGTGAATTAGCCGATTTATCCCAGCGCACTGTGCCGTAACCATAGAAAAGGACATAGCTTTGTTCACGCCATAAAGGTACTTCTTGCAAATCGTCGATTTTAGGCTTCCTCAAATCTTCATATAACAGTCTTCCTCCATAACCATAAAGTTTAACTTTGGAAGGATCCGAAAAGCCCATCTTCGTCAATTCACTATTGGCAATCTGATATACTCCGCTTTCGTTCACACGGATCTTTACCCACTTCCCGGAAGCAAGAACAGAATTCTCTGCATATTTTTCCTCCACAGAGGAACGCGTCGCCGCACGGGCCGACAAAGGTTTTTCTTTCTTATTAAAGGCTAACTTAAAAGAATTTATTCGTTGGTAAGTTCCATCTTTATAAACCAAAGGGACAAAGGTTACAACTAAACTTCCAATTCTGGCAGAGACTTTCACAGATGTTTTAACCTCAGGATAAGCAGGAAGTTGTACTTCGGATTTCTCAATAGCAGCAATCTCCTTTTTATTCAATGGTATAAACTCCGGATACTCAATCTTCACATCATAAAAATAGGAATCATAATCCCTACCAAGATCAATCACATGAGTGTAATATGGTAAATGATCATCCGTATAATGATAAGCACCGGCAAATCCGGGCATATCGGTTTCTACTTTATCAAATCCAATATAGATCGGAGAAGGATTTTTCCAATCCAATGAAATAAATCCCTGAGCAGCAAGAGTGCCCGAAAGCACTATGGATAAAAGCAACAGTATATAATTACGGATATGCATACATCCTCCTATTTAGTAAGAAAACTACTTATCTGACATAAAAGTCGAGCAGTTTTTCATCTTCCAGATAGCCTTGCAAATGCTGTCCGATACTTACAGGTCCCACACCAACCGGAGTTCCTGTAAAAAGAAGATCGCCAATTTTCAATGTAAAGAATCTACTTATCCAAGCTATTATCTCATCTACTTTAAACAACATATCAGCCGTACAACCTTGTTGGACTTTTTGTCCGTCTATCGTCAAACTGAAATTAAGGTTTTGTATATCTTTAAACTGTTCTACGGGAACAAAACGTCCAATAGCAGCTGAATTATCAAAACCTTTTGAGATTTCCCACGGATTACCGGCTGCGCGGAATTTCCGTTGCAAATCTCTTGCCGTAAAGTCAATGCCTACCGTCACTGCATCATAACAACGATGTGCAAAGCGCTCCGAGATATTTTTGCCCAGACGATTTATCCTTACCACTAATTCCGTTTCATAATGAACCTCATTCGAAAAATCCGGAATAAAAAATGGCTTTCCATCTTTCAGCAAAGCAGAATCGGGCTTCATAAAGATGACCGGCTCTTCTGGTATTATTAACGCATGATCCAGCTCTTTATTGTGTTCGACGTAGTTCATTCCTACGGCAAATATCTTCATTATTTTATTTGATTAAAATTTAAACGATTAAACATTACGGCCAAGTGAGCATATAAAGAGGTGTTTTGCACCACAATATTCTCAGGAACCCGTATTCTGAACGGGGTAAAATTCCAAACAGCTTTAATACCACCATCAACCATCTTGTCTGTTATTTCCTGAGCAATATTGATCGGAACAGTAAGTACACCGATATTCACATTATACTCTTTCATCTTTGCAACAAAATCGTCCGAATGGAAAATAGGAATCCCATTTATATCTCTTCCTATCAAATCCGGATTTATATCAAAAGCCGCAACAATTTCCAACCCAAAATGATTCAAACCGGAGTCACGCAATAAAGCACCTCCCAAACTACCGACACCAAACAAAAATGCCTTATGCATATTCGTAAAGCCAAGAAAATCTTCAAGTACATCGATCAATGCGTCAATCTCATAACCAACACGTGTACGGCCGGATATATTAACATAAGACAAATCCTTTGCTATTTGCGATGCATCAATATTTATTTCTTTAGAAATCTGGGTAGAGGAAACAAACTGCTCTCCTCTCTCTCTCATCAGCTTGATGTTAGACAGATACCACGGAAGTCTACGCAATGTCGGCTCCGGTACTTTATCATGTTCTTTTAGCATACGATTACTCATATTTCCTGGTATTATTGGCAATGTGCAAAAGTACATTTTTTTTTGTTATTGACAATTCTATCTACTAAAAGCTTAATAGAGATTAAACAAAACATGAAAAATCCATGCTAATTTTGCACAATCAATCATTGTTTAATACTTTTGAGCACAAATAAATGAACAAGGCATGAAAAATAACGATTGGAAAGAACGGCTCAACGTAGTATATTCCACAAATCCCGATTTCAAATACGAGACTGATGAGAGAGAAGAACAAGAAGAAGTAGATAAGGGAAAGCAAAATCTTCGTGTCTCTATTGAGAAAAAGAACAGAGGAGGAAAAATAGTAACTCTCATTACCGGATTCATCGGCACAGAGGAGAGCTTAAAAGAATTAGGAAGACTGCTGAAAACAAAATGCGGTGTTGGCGGCTCGGCAAAAGACGGAGAAATTATCATCCAAGGGGATTTCAAAATAAAGATAATAGAACTATTGAAGAAAGAGGGTTATTCCAAAACGAAATAAGGCAAGAATCATTTATAATAGATTTATTCATCCATTCTTAACTCTATTATAATGAATATTCAGCATACGGTCGATTGATTACAAACGATAGGAGTTTGTGAACAAACGACCGTATCTTTGTTCGCAATCGTCCGTATGTTCTTTTGCAAACGATCTGATGATTAAAAGAAACATCAAGATCATTAAAATCACCAAAGGGAGCGTTGTTCAACACACAAGGGAGTGTTGCCTAACGCTCAAGGGAGCGATAGCTTACATCTACTGGAGCGTAAGACATCGCTCCCTTAGGCGTTTTAGCTTACCGATTTGCCGATTTAGCTGTTATTCAACTTTTACTTAGACTAGCCTTCACCTTATCACTTTTATTCTTTCGTCTCTAATTCATAAATGGTTATAGTGAAAGTAACTTTTTCGCAGATTATTTATTTCCATAGCTCATACATAAAGTTCCAAAAACAATGGTCATTTGGACGAATTATATGGTTTCGTTATATTAAAAGTGAATAAACATCCCTTTAATACAAGGGAATTCAGTTATCTTTTGTATTTTTGTGCAATTCAAAGAAACAATTGTATAAAAAGAAAATTCTGTGGAGTCTAAATTTAAAGACATTTATATCGGTAAAATTATTCAGCAAAAAGTTGATGAACGTCACATTAGTTACGCAGAGTTTGCCAGACAGATACACTGCGCACGTACTTCACTTTATCATATTTTCAATAGTAAAAATATAGATGTAGAAAGGCTTTTGCTTATCTCTGAAGTTTTACAATATAATTTCATTGAAGAGATTTACCTTAAAAGGAGTTCACAACAGGAAAAAGAGTATCCTTACATTGTTATTCCAATTAAGAATCAAAATATAGATATCAGCCATTTGCCGGAAGAATTCAAAGAGCTGCTAAGGCACGAATTACTGTAGGGAAAAAGGTCGTTTCTGTATAAAATTTAATCATAGGTCGTCATCTTCAAGTCCTCTCTGAGGTATAACTTTGCAACGATTATTACATTACCAAATCTAATGAACGATATATATAACATTATTCTTAATATAGGAGCATTTATCTTTACATTTATCTTTAAATTAAATATAATCCCCCCAAAAAGTAAGTTTAAAAAGTTCATAGAAGGACAAAACAATCTATTAGCAAACATAAAGAATGAAATTCCGGATAGCATTACTAATGTTATTTGGATTCACGCGTCTTCTTTAGGGGAATATGGAGTAGCACGCCCTATTATAAAAAAACTAAAAGAGGAAAAAGGTTATACTATCATCGTAACATTCTTTTCTCCAACCGGTTATGAAGCATTAGAACATCATCACCCTGATGTTGATCATGTATTCTACTTACCTTTAGATACATCCAAAAACGCATACGCTTTTTTAGATATCATACGCCCTCAAAAGGCTATATTCATTATATCAGAATATTGGTTGAATTACTTATCCGAGCTTAAAAAAAGAGAAATTCCCACCTACCTGATTTCTGCGATTATCAAAGATAATGCTCCTTTCTTTAAATGGTATGGCAGTTTGTTTAAGAAATCGCTAAATACGTTTACCCATTTCATGGTTCTAAACAAGAAATCAGAAAGCAACTTGAATAAACTGGGATACTTTAATGTAAGCCTGACGGGGGACCCTTTATTCGATAATGCTATTGCCGTAGCCTCTACTCCATGGAAAGATGACATAATAGAAGGTTTTGCAGGACAAAGAGACTTATTCATAGCCGGCAGTATCAGTGATAAAAAAGATATAAACCTAATTTGTTCTTTAGCCAACAAATTCAGAGACACCCACTTCGTGATCATACCACATGAGATTACCGAAGAAATGCTGAGCCAAATAAAATATAATCTGGACGGAAATGCGATTTATTATTCCGAATGCAATGCTGATACAGATTTCTCAAGTACACAAATATTAATCGTTGATTGTTTGGGAGTATTGGCTTACCTTTATCGTTATGGGAAGTGGGCTTACGTAGGAGGAGGATTCACACCTTATTTACATAGTATCATAGAAGCTACAGTTTACGGACTTCCCGTAGCTTTTGGCCCTATGATTCACAGAAAAGTTACACCCCATCAATTAATCGAATTAGGGATTGGTAATATTGTACGTTCAGCGAGTGACATTCAGAAATGGTTTGAGACTATCAAAGATAATCCAAACAAAATAAAGGAAATAAAAGACATAGCTTTGAACTATACGCAAAACAATAGTGGAGCGACTTCGGTTATAGTCAACTTATTAGAAAAGTAATGAAAAATAAGATTTTATATAATATACTGATCGGTTTATTAACACTATTAGCCTGCTTACCGCTGAAAGTGCTCTATATACTTAGTGATATAGGCACTGTCATTATATATTATATAGTACGTTATAGAAGAAAAACCGTAAGACATAATCTGTTATTAGTTTTCCCCGACAAATCTATCCATGAAATAAAAAAGATGGAATTTAAGTTCTACCGTCATTTTTGTGATTGCATTATTGAGACAGTCAAGCTACTACATATCTCCGACAAAGAAATAGACCGTAGAGTAAAACTGAGCAATGGAAGTCTCATCGAACAAATAGCAGAGAGCAATCGCCCGATTGTCTTGTTTTTAGGTCATTACTGTAATTGGGAATGGGTTCAAGCTATCAGCCGACATTATAAACGCCCTAAAATCAACGGAGAAATATATCGTCCGGTACATGATCCGGTAATGGATAAAATCATGTTAAAGATACGTTCCAAGTTCGGTCATATTCTTATTCCGCAAAAGAAAGCGGTTCGTACCATACTTGCATTAAAAAACACGAACGAATCATTCATGATCGGATTTATTTCCGACCAACGTCCCAATAGTTCCAACTTAAATCACTGGACGACATTTCTAAACCAAGAAACGGCTTATAGCGCAGGAGGAGAAGAAATAGGGAAGAAAATCAATGCTGAATATGTTTATCTGGATATTGAAAAAGTTAAAAGAGGGTACTACGAAATGACATTCAAAATCGTTACCCCACAAGAAGGAGACGGAAAATATCCGTATACATTACAATTTATGCAAATGATGGAAACGACCATACTGCGCGCACCCGAATATTGGTTATGGTCTCACAAACGATGGAGATTTTCAAAACAAGATATATTAAATAAACAACAACAAATAAAATGAAAATAATTTGCGTAATACCGGCACGTGCCGAGTCTTCTCGTTTTTTTGAGAAGCCGTTAGCTCCAATATGTGGTAAGCCTATGATACAATGGGTATACACACACTGTAAGGAAGTTGATTGTTTTGAAGAAGTTTATATTGCAACGGACAGTGAAAAAATAAAATCAGCTTGCGAAAGTTTCGGCGCTAAAGTTATCATAACAGCATCGACTCATGATACTGCCACCGAACGTTTATATGAAGTATCCACGAAGATTCCGGCAGACCTTTACGTTATGGTAAATGGTGATGAGCCCTTACTTACCAAAGAAGCAATCATCCAGTGCATTCCTTCTGATTATGACCCGGAAAGCTTATACGTATCAAATCTGATGACAGATTTTACTAATCCGGTAGAGGTAGTAGATGCCACCAATTTAAAGATCGTCACAGATGAACACAATCGTTGCTTGTTTATCTCGCGCAGTCCGATACCTTACCCCAAAGGCAATATGGATTATGTATATCAGAAATTCGTAGGAGTCGGTGCATTCAACAAAAAAGCACTGGAATTCTATCATAATACTCCACGCGGACCAATCGAAAAGATCGAAGAAAACGATTCTTTCCGCTTCATCGAGCATAATATGCCTATTTATTATTATAATTGTCATTGCAAATCATTGTCTGTTGACACACCAAAAGATATCCTTGGCGTAGAAAACTACCTGAAGAACGCTTAACCTATTTCGTAATTAATGGCAGATTTAAGAAACATCACAATTGGCCTTGATGGGAAAAAGGCATTAAACAATCTTACAGGCATAGGTAATTATAGCCGGTTTGTAATAAACAACTTAGCTTCCAGGAATCCGGAAGCTAAATTTATCCTTTTTTCTCCCAAGAGTAACAATCGTATAGCAAAATTAAATCTACAGGAAAGCGAGAATATCAGCATTACTCTTTCACCATTTTCTAACTCACTACGTAGAGAATGGTGGAGATGTTATGGCATTGTTTCTGATTTAAAACAGAAAAGCATTGATTTGTACCATGGTCTCAGCAATGAACTTCCTTTCGGTATTCATAAAAGCGGTATTCCCTCGATTGTGACCATTCATGATCTTATTTTTCTACGTTATCCTCAGACCTTTAACTTTTGGGATAGAAATATCTTAAAACTTAAAGTAAAATATGCCTGTCTTCACGCAGATAAGATTATCGCAATAAGCCAGCAGACTAAAAATGATATTATCAATTATTATCATGTAGACGAGCAGAATATTGAAGTTATCCTACAAGGATGTGCTGCTAATTATTACATAAAAGTCGAGCCTGATTCTATCTCAGAAGTAAAGCAGCGTTATAAGCTTCCTGAGAAGTACATATTAACAGTAGGAACTATCGAGAAGCGAAAGAACCATAAAACGATTATTAATGCGTTAGCATCTGTACCGGATATCCCTCTTGTTATTGTCAGCAAAAAAACGAAGTTACAAGAGGAATTGGAAAAGCAAATCAAAAAATTAAATCTATCGGATAGAGTACATATTGTTAACAATGTGTCAAACCAAGATCTACCGGCAGTATATCAGGGTGCCAGTCTATGTATTTATCTATCATTTTTCGAAGGGTTCGGCATTCCTATACTCGAAGGAATAGCGTCAAATATACCCGTTATCGCAGCTAAAGGGTCATGCCTTGAAGAAGCTGGAGGTGATGCTTGTGCTTATTGTGAGCCATTCGACGAATCGGAGCTTGCCAAACTTATTACAAAGATTCTCTCCGATGAACAAATGCGAAATACAATGATTGCAAAGGGTACACAGCATATCGAGAAGTTCAAACCGGAAGTATCTGTCGCCCGATTGGAAAAATGTTATGAGAACCTATTAAAACAAAGAAGATAATGAACTTCTTTTATTATAATCCTATAGGTAAGGCTGTTGACAGAATGATTTATTTTATCTGTTCTGTCATCATTTATATTATTCCTGCTTCTTTCTTTAGAATGATGCGCCCACTATGGATTCGCCAAGGCAAACATTACGCTACAAACATTACAGAGCGCGTAGATTATTACTGTCGATTCTCTAAATGCACCTTACCAACGGATAACAGTACCCTCATCCGCAATTATAAATTTCCTTTCCGGAAGAAGAAGAAACTATCTACTTATTTCTTTGACTTATACAAAGAAATAATTTATTTCAATAAGAACTTTCGATTCTTTTATGAGTTTGGGGATATTACAACCGAACCATCCGTCCCTTCCATAGTAAAAAGTCGTCCGATAACTAATGGAAGGTTTAGCAATTCAGTTATTATGAAACTGAATAGAAAAAGACATTTCAAGTTCATTCATGACTCCAAATCTTTTCGCGAGAAGAAAGACATGATTATTTCACGAAACTACGTATGCCAACCCCACCGTATTTTATTTTTAAGAAAATATTTTGGTCATCCGATGTGTAATGTCGGCCAAATCAATGGAGACGTTATAGACGGGCATACAGAATGGATAAAAGAATTTATTCCGATAAAGGAACAGCTAAACTATAAGTTTATATGTTGTATCGAAGGCAATGACGTTGCAACCAATTTAAAGTGGGTAATGTCGTCAAATTCTCTTCCGGTAATGCCAAAACCCACCTACGAAAGTTGGTTTATGGAGGGCACACTAATCCCTGACTATCATTATGTAGCCATAAAACCGGACTATTCTGATCTGATAGAACGAATGCAATTTTATATAGAGCATCCGGAAAAAGCCGAAACAATTATTCGTAACAATCACGAATACATAAAGCAATTCAAGAATAAAAGTAAAGAAAAACTAATTTCCTTACTTGTCTTACAAAAATATTTTCTAAATACCGAACAAGTAAAACATTGATATGAAGCCAATAAAAGAACTACTTATAATAAGAATGTCTGCTCTCGGAGATGTTGCCATGACAATCCCCATCATTTATTTATTGGCAGAACAAAACCCTTCTATATCTATCCGGGTACTAACTCGGGAAAGATTTAAAGGGTTATTCTTTTCTTGTCCTGCAAACATTTCTATTATTAGTTGCGACTTTGGGCTCTCAAATGGTATATTAGGAATATGGAGACTATTCAAATGCATAAAAAAATACCATATCGATGCAATAGCTGATTTACATGGTATATTACGTTCATATATATTAGATTTCTTATTCGCAATTACAGGAACTAAAGTGGCTATCGTCCATAAATCCCGTAGCAAAAGGAAAGCATTAACCCGTCTAAAGAACAAGCGAAAAGTTCAACAAAAAAGTTTTTTCGATCGATATGTAGAAGTATTCAAGCGATTAGGACTTGATGTACAACTTTCACAAAACTCCTCATATCTTCCTGTGATAACCAAAGAAGATAGGAAAGAGAACATAAAAAGGATTGGTATAGCCCCTTTTGCACGTTACTTTACAAAAGTATATCCGGCAGAACTCATGAAAACCGTCATCAACAATTTATCACAGAAAGGATATGCTATATACTTATTCGGTAACGGAGCACATGAATATAACATCATGCAATCATTGATAGCAGAAAGTCCTAACGCTTCTATTGTTCCGGATAAGTTATCTTTCCAAGAACAGTTGGAATTTATGGCAACATTGGATGTAATGGTCAGCATGGATTCGGCCAATATGCATTTAGCATCTTTAGTAAATATACCGGTAGCATCTATCTGGGGAGGTACAACTCCTCTTTGCGGGTTTCTCGGATGGCAACAATCGAAAGAGAATGCAATATGCATGGATCTCCCTTGTCAACCTTGCTCCATCAGCGGAACGGCAGAATGTCCACTGCATCATTTTTCCTGCATGAATTCAATATCTCCCGATAGAGTTATTCAAAATATAGAGAATATTATCACATTAAATAAAAATAAAAGATCATGATAAAAAAAGGTATTATTTATATTATCAGTCATCTTGCACTTTGTCTCGCCATTTTCTTATTCATTCAAAAGCCCATATTCCTTTTATACAATTGGCAGCATGGTGGTTCACAATGTACATTTTCCGACCTGACAAAAATCTATTACCACGGATTGCCGCTAGATTTAGCAACAGCCGGATATTTAACCATCATTCCATTTCTTATCATCTGGATATATCTGGTATTTCCTAAATTAAATCCTCGTAAAATACTTATGGGATACGATGGAATAATAGCTCTGTTATTATCAATTATAACCTTGGCTGATGCTTCTCTATATGAATTCTGGGAGTTTAAATTAGACGCTACCGTTTTTCTATATTTAGATGATCCGAAGAATGCATTTGCCAGTGTCTCCCTTGCTTATATAGCTATAAGAGTATTAGCTATTATCATACTTGCAGGTATTTACTTTTTAGTTTTGGCGTTCCCGATACGTAAAATCGAATTTAAACAAACCTACCAAAGGAAGTGGATACTTACTCCAATATACATGATTCTATTAGGTGGATGTATCTTTGCAATGATACGTGGAGTAAGAATATGGCCTAATACTCCGGGAAGAGCATTTTACTCAAAAACAGCATTCCATAATCATGCGGCATTAAACCCTTTATTCAACATAGCCTATACTACTTCCAGAACAGAAAAATTTGATGACCAGTTCAATTTCTTCCCGAAAGAAAAGTGCGAACTGATTTATGCACCGTTATTCCCCACAAAAGGCAATACAACAGAACATTATCTGAATACGTCACGTCCCAATATATTAGTTATCGTGCTGGAAGGTTTCGGAGCTGTATTTATTGAAAACTTGGGTGGGATGAAAGATGTTGCTCCTAATTTTAACAGAATATCCGAAGAAGGAGTATACTTTACCCAATGTTATTGCAGCAGCTTCAGAACCGATCGTGGAATCGTTTCCGCCCTAAGCGGTTATTTGGCCCAACCAACCACAAGTATTATGAGATATTCCCACAAAATACACACATTGCCAGGATTACCTAAAAGTCTGAAAAACTACGGTTATGAAACACAGGCATTATATGGCGGTGACATAACTTTCTTCAATATGTCGGACTATTTTATAGCCGCGGGGCATGATAAGTTAGTAAGCCAAGATAATTTTCCTGCTTCAGAGCGCACAACAAAATGGGGAGTACCCGATCACACAGCATTCGAATGGCTCTACCAGGATATCCAACAAAAGCATGAACAACAAAAAGCCCCTTGGTATACCACTTTTCTAACCATTAGCTCCCATACTCCTTTTGACGTTCCTTACCATAGACTCGAAGATGTAAAATTCAACGCGTTTGCATACACCGACAGCTGCTTCGGTGATTTCATTGACCGGATAAAAACCACTCCCGCATGGGATGACCTATTAATCGTTTGTACTGCCGATCATGGTTTTAATCACCAAGAAATTGCATCGCCAGACTTTCCTCATATTCCGATGCTACTTCTTGGAGGAGCAATCAAAGAACCTTGTAAGATTGATAAAATCATGAGTCAGACAGACCTTCCGGCTACAGTTCTCGGACAACTCGATATACCTCATGAGGAGTTTATCTTTAGTCGGGATGTTCTGGCAGATACATACATATATCCATTTGCTTTCAATACATTTAACAATGGATTTAATTTCCGGGATTCTACCGGTTGTACAGTTTATGACAATACTGCTAACCGAGCGTTATACGGTAAAGATGAAAATAGAGAAGAAAAAGGAAAAGCAATATTACAAACATTATATGATGACCTAAGCAGTAGATAGATTAGATAACAGGTAAAAGGCAGCAATAAACACGACAATTCTAATAAAATAGTGCGGAGATTACATGATGGTCTCAGCTGTTGATATATATAATATAATAGAAATTAATAATAAACACGACAATTCCAATGAAAAATAATTCAGGCTGCAAAGCAAGTCTTATCATTTCAATCTATAAAAACTGTGTATTCTTAAAGGCAGTTTTAGACAGTTTACCTTTCCAAACGGAACAAAACTTTGAGATTATTATTTCAGAAGATGGTAATGACCCAGAGGTAAAAAGGTTTATTGATAACTATCCATTCCAAAATCCCCATAAGCACTTAGTACAGGAAGATTTAGGATGGAGAAAGAACAGAGCTTTAAATAGAGCAATCCTTGCAGCCAGTGCAGAACAATTGATATTCATCGATGGCGATTGCATTCTTCATCCCCGCTTCATTGAAATACATACCACATATTTTCAACAAGACAGGATTCTTGCCGGGCTGCGAGTCTTCCTAAACGAAGAACAATCCACGCAGGTGCTGAAATCAACCCAACATATACAAAAGATACAGTTCATTATCTGGAAAGCATTAATAAAAAGCGATGGTATAAAAAGACCGGAAGAGGGTATATTTTGTTCGCCTACAGGATTCATGGCATTCATACCCAAATTAAGGAAACTGGACTATCTGACAGGATGCAACATGTCATTTTCAAAAACTGCAATTATGAGTATTAATGGTTTCGACGAAGATTACGACAAACCAGCCTATGGGGAAGATACAGACTTAGTATGGCGCTTTAAAATGGCAGGATATAAATTCTACTCTTTAAGAAATCTTGCAGTCCAATATCATTTAAACCATCCTCGTTCATGGACAGATCAATCGGAAAATATGAATAAAGGTATGACAAAACAACAACGAAAAGAATATATATGCAAGCTAGGAATCGCTTTGCATCTTCAAAGACAAAAATAAAAAAAGAACTGTCTCAAATTAAACTACTGATGATAGAAGATCATGGTAGTTTAATTTGAGACAGTTTTCCTATTTATTCAGTTATTGGCTTATTCTGCTCTTAATGTAAAACGTTTGAAAGCAACAACCGTCAAATCTTTATCTGAATCTTTCAAGACATCAGCTACAGTTTTCTTAGGATCCATAATATCCTCTTGCTTCAACAAACAAACTTCTTTGTAGAATTTGCTGATACGGCCCATAGCGATTTTCTCAATCATATTTTCAGGCTTACCTTCTTGACGAGCTTTATCTGCTGCAATTTCTTTTTCACGTTCCAAAATTACAGGATCTAAATCTTTTTCATCAATAGAAAGCGGATTCATCGCAGCAATCTGCATAACAACTTCATGAGCAACTTTTTCATCAGCAGCCTTATTGAAAGCAGCAATTGTACAAAGCGCATTCTTTCCTTGGTGGTTATAAACTGCAGTTGCAGGACCTTCAACGAACATATATCCGTCTAATTCCATTTTCTCACCTGTGATACCACTACGATCAACCACTGCTTCAGCAACAGTTGCATTACCCATCGGAAGAGCTTTCACTTCATCCAATGTCTTGCATTTGTTAGCAACGGCAGCATCCAAAATATCTTGAGTTAACTTAACGAAGTCAGCATTCTTTGCAACGAAGTCTGTTTCACATTTCAAAGCGATGATTGCAGCAAATTCACCTGCGCTTTTAGCAAGTACACAACCTTCTGAAGCTTCACGGTCAGAACGTTTCGCAGCAACAGCCTGTCCTTTTTTACGGATGATCTCCATTGCCTTGTCGAAATCTCCTTCCGCATCAGCCAGTGCATTTTTACAATCCATCATACCAGCTCCCGTCATTTTACGCAGCTTGGTTATATCAGCCATACTTACAGCCATAGTCTTCTTTATTTTATTGGGTTTAATATTAGTTTAAAAACAGTTGAGAGTCGAAAGTTGAGAATTGAGAGTTATATAAGCATGACTCTCCACTTTCAATTCTCAACCCTCAACTCTCAATTATATTAAGCTTCTTCGTCTTCTTTCAAGAAAGCGGCAGCTTTAGCAGCATTGATTGCTTCTTCTTCAGCTTTGTCCAATCTTGCTTTTGCTGATTTTTTCTTTCCCTTAGTAGCAGGAGCCTCACCGGCAGCTTCCATATCAACTTTTTCAGCCTTTCTTTCCTCTAAACCTTCTGCCATTGCAGCACAACAAGCATCAAGGATTACCTCGATAGATTTTGTAGCGTCATCATTTGCAGGGATAACGAAATCTACATTGCTAGGATCTGAATTGGTATCTACGACAGCAAACACAGGAATACCTAAACGGTTAGCTTCACGAACTGCAATATTTTCCTTCATTACGTCGATTACGAACAATGCAGAAGGAAGACGGGTCAAATCAGCGATAGAACCTAGGTTCTTTTCCAATTTAGCACGTTGACGTGAAATTTGAAGAATTTCTCTCTTAGAGAGATTAGAGAAAGTACCATCGCTAGTTAACTTATCGATAGTAGCCATCTTCTTAACAGCCTTACGGATAGTCGGGAAGTTAGTCAACATACCACCCGGCCAACGCTCGATTACATAAGGCATATTTACAGATGTAGCTTTGTCAGCCACAACTTGTTTTGCTTGTTTTTTAGTAGCAACAAACAGGACTTTCTTTCCTGATTTTGCGATTTGTTTCAAAGCTTCAGCAGCTTCGTCTATCTTAGCGACAGTTTTATGGAGGTCAATGATATGAATACCATTACGTTCCATGAAAATATAAGGAGCCATTGCCGGATTCCATTTTCTCTTAAGGTGACCGAAGTGGCAACCAGCTTCCAATAATGTATCAAAATTTGTTCTTGACATTGTTTTTTCTTTTAATCGTTTACTTTCTTTTTTGTTTTTCTAAACCAACCGCCGGGTAGTCATCTTGAATCCCGGTAGTTTAGATACTAAACGTAATCCCGCCAGAATCTTCCAGCAAATATTAACGTTTACTGAACTGGAATCTTCTACGAGCTTTCGGCTGACCAGGTTTCTTACGTTCAACAGAACGAGGATCGCGAGTCATAAATCCTTCTGCACGAAGAGCTTTTTTATCATCAGCATTGATTTTCACCAAAGCGCGAGAGATAGCTAAACGCAAAGCTTGTGATTGTCCGGTGAAACCACCGCCACAAAGGTTAACTTTGATGTCATACTTCTCAGCAACTTCAAGTTTATTCAATGGTTGTTTTACAACATACTGAAGAATAGTTGATGGAAAGTACTCTGCGAGGTCTCTCTTATTTATAGTAATCTTTCCTGTACCTTCGCTTACGAATACGCGAGCAATAGCGCGTTTACGTCTGCCTAATGCATTTACTACTTCCATTATTTATTATTTAAGTAAGTTTATATCAATTGTTTTCGGGCTTTGAGCTTCATGTTTGTGTTCGCTACCTGCGTAAACATAAAGGTTACCCAATAATTTCGCTCCCAGTCTGTTCTTGGGAAGCATACCTTTAACGACTTTCTTCATAAGTCTTTCTTCACCGTTCGGTTTAGCGATCAAACGTGCAGGAGTCATTTCCTTTTGTCCGCCAGGATAGCCTGTATATGACAAATAAACACGGTCAGTCCACTTGTTTCCGGTTAATTTTACTTTGTCTGCATTGATGATAATAACATTATCACCGCAATCTACGTGAGGAGTAAAGTTTGGTTTGTACTTTCCTCTCAACAGTTTCGCAACTTTAGCACCGAGGCGACCCAACACCTGATCGGTAGCATCCACAACGACCCACTCTTTAGTGGCTGTTGCTTTGTTTGCAGAAATGGTCTTGTAACTTAAAGTATCCACTCTTAAATTCTTTTTAAATTGTTAACTACTAAAAAACTTTTTTCGCGTGCCTCCAGCCATCAACGGCAAGAGCTACATAACACGCTTATTATTAAAATCTTATCCGTTCGGATAATAATCGGCTTGCAAAAGTACTGCTTTTCTTTGAAATGGCAAAAGAAATCTCTTGTTTTTTGATTATTAGATAAATGGAAGAAATGGTTCTCTACTTCTTTCTACCTATATAATACCTGAATCCGAGTGTGAAATTAACACGTTCGACTCCCATTCTTTCATCCTCTCCCAATTCTCTTTCCGGGATAAGATTTTTATACTTCAATTTGCCAAACGAGCCACCGACCAATCCTAAATCGACACCCAATCCGAAGTGTTTGGACAGCTTATACTCGAAGCCAAGCGTCATATTTGCCGCGATGGTATTCCCATAGACCGCCCCAACACCTTGCGGAGCCGTCACCTTATTATAATACCTCATATAACCGACTCCCAGTTCGTATTTCATTTCCCACTTTTCCCACACTGCTTTCAATGAATATTGAGGAGCAATATAAGTAAGTAATACATTATGATCGAACCCGGAGAAGGTTGTAGACGAATTATATCCGGAATATTGAATACCCCACCCCATATTGTTTTTGAAATATTGATGAAAGGTAGCATCCCAAGTCAAACCGTTACTTAATTCTCTCTCCGCGCGTTTTTCTGACCTGTCCAATCCTTTTGTACGATTATAAATAACACCATAACCCACGTTGAGAGTAAAATCAAACGGACTTGTCTGATAGAGTCTTCTTCGAACTCCATAAGCTTGCCGATAGCCATCTTCTATTTTAAAAGGCGGTTTTTGATTGAGAGTAGAATCTTCCAATAGTATCCGCAAAGCCGTACCTGCAATCTCATGACAAGTACTGCCCCAAAAATTAGGCAACCGATGATCTGTCACCTGAAAAGCATTTCCTCCCATTCTACGCGTTTCTTCCATGGCAAAACCTTTTACGCTTTCATAATCACATTTCGTTGTAAAACCTTTATCCGTAATTGCAACCATGCCTAAAACCTCTGATGACTCCGGCGCTTGCTCTCCATATTCAAACACGCGTACCGGAGCTGTTTTATCCACAGGAGGATATTGTTTAAAAACAGTAGTTGTTATTCTTGGCGAACAACTTGTCAATATAAAAACCAGAAACAGCGTGCATAGAAGTAGATTTGTTTTTTTCATTATAATTTAGTCTATTAAAATGTTTGTCGCTTTGTTTTAATATCCGCAAAGATATATATAAATTATTTACGACAAAGAAATATGCTCATTTATCTTTTAGGAACACCAAATCTAGTATTCCATCCAAGTGTACAGCACACAAATTTCCATTTCTATGCAATTCAAACAAAAATCAAAGCCGTCCAACTTTTAGGAGTGCAGTTCTGTTTAAAAGAACATACGGTCGATTGATGACAAACATACGGTCGTTTGTCTGCAAACTCCTATCGTTTGTAATCAATCGACCGTATGTTGAACGACACGTACTAATACACAATACGTCCCTATGCTATACGATTAAACCAAATAAAAGACAAGTATCTGATCCACAAAGAGATCTCATCCATTCTACATTACCGAACTAAATCTTTCGGATATTTCGGCGGCATATTAACTCTCATCCATATTTCGTGATACCACGTATCCACTGTATTCCCATACTCATCTTTTTCTATATAGAATTTAAGCTTCAACAATCGGTTTTCCTGTATCTCAAAAGTCAGAGTATTAGGTTTACCATTAAGCATGGGAAGATGAATAGAACGGCTGATATTTTCTACATACGTATTATCCGAAGTTTGTTCATACAAGCCTTCTCCCGTAATAATTGCCCCTTTATTAGGAATGACTGTAAAATTTGTGATGTGTCCATCATCGGTCAAGACTTTAAAAGTATTGCCGGGCTTCAATTCACCGGGAATATCAGGCGACTCTGATACATAAAAACACATTTGCCAGATACCTTTCAGATTGGCAGGCTTAAAACTACTATCAGTTTCTTGCGCCATGACATTTATTACCCCCAGCAGCATCGCTGCCAGAATGATAAAAGAATAGTGTTGTTTCATACCTATATATATTATAGTTAATAAAAGGCTTGTCAACAAGGCCACAAAGAAACTTTATACAGAATCAATGTATTTCCAAAATTACAAAATTAATCTATAAATCAAATGCTTTCATTCATATTTTTCATTTCCAGCAAAAGATAAGGGGATAAACCATCTCTGATCTATCCCCTTCTATTTCAGTTATTAAAACTCTTATTAAAATTCTGCATTCTTCGGTGTTCTCGGGAACGGAATCACGTCGCGGATATTTGTCATACCAGTAACAAACAATAACAAACGCTCAAAGCCCAAGCCGAAACCGGAGTGAGGACAAGAGCCGAACCGACGGGTATCCAGATACCACCACATATCTTTCATCGGAATATCCAACTCTTTGATACGTGAAAGTAATTTATCATAATCCGATTCACGTTCCGAACCGCCAATAATCTCACCGATTTTCGGGAATAACACGTCCATTGCACGAACTGTTTTTCCATCTTCGTTCTGCTTCATATAGAAAGCCTTGATTTCTTTCGGATAATCAGTCAGTATAACCGGACGTTTGAAATGTTCTTCCACCAAGAAGCGTTCATGCTCAGAAGCCAAATCAACTCCCCAATAAACAGGATATTCAAATTTATGTCCTTTAGCTACAGCCTCTTCCAAAATCTTGATACCATCCGTATAAGGCAGACGCACAAAATCATCTCTCAACACACCTTCCAAACGAGTGATAAGCTCTTTGTCAAACATATCGTTCAGGAACTGTACATCATCACGGCAATTATCAAGCGCCCACTTCACACAATACTTAATAAACTCTTCCGCCAAATCCATGTTATCTTCAATCTCATTGAAGGCAACCTCCGGTTCGATCATCCAAAACTCAGCCAAGTGACGCGGAGTATTAGAGTTCTCGGCGCGGAAAGTAGGACCAAACGTATAGATGGCACCTAAAGCCGTCGCAGCCAATTCACCTTCCAACTGACCGGAAACTGTAAGACTTGCCTGTTTGCCGAAGAAGTCGTTATCATAAATGATAGAACCATTTTCATCTTTCTTCAAATCATACAGGTTCATCGTAGTCACCTGAAACATTTGTCCGGCACCTTCACAGTCTGATCCCGTGACAATAGGCGTATGAAAATAGTAAAAGCCTCTGTCATGGAAGAACTTATGAATAGCAATTGCCATATTATGACGAATACGGAACACCGCTCCGAAAGTATTCGTACGCGGACGAAGGTGAGCAATCTCACGAAGGAATTCCATCGTATGACCTTTCTTCTGAAGTGGGTAAGTAGCAGGATCTGCCGCTCCAAGCACTTCTATCTCGTCAGCATGCATTTCCACTTTCTGTTTCTGCCCTACGGATTCTACCAATGTACCGTTCACACTGATACAAGCTCCGGTAGTAACCAACTTCAGCACCTCTTCATCAAAGTTATCAATATCGACAACAATCTGCAGATTATTTATAGTAGAACCGTCATTTAACGCGATAAAGTTTACTTGCTTACTGCCTCTGCGAGTACGTACCCATCCCCTGACATTTACTTTCGTACCGAAACTCTCTGATTTCAGTACATCTGCAATTCTTGTTCTACGAATCTTTTCCATAATTTTTTATTTTGTACTACATTATATATATTACTCAAAAGAACCCATACGGAGGAAATTAACCTCTTGTTCTGTCAAGTATCTCCATTCGCCACGACGAAGGTTCTTCTTTGTAAGTCCGGCAAAGAATACACGGTCGAGTTTCATCACTTTATAACCCAACGATTCGAATATACGACGCACGATACGATTCTTTCCTGAGTGGATTTCAATACCAACTTGCGCTTTATCCGTATCCGAAGCATAACTGATAGTATCTGCATGAATTTCACCGTCTTCCAATTGAACACCGGCTGCTATCTGATCCATATCCGCTTTCGTCAGATTCTTATCCAAGTATACATGGTAGATTTTCTTCTTCAGATATTTCGGATGAGTCAGTTTTGAAGCCAAATCTCCGTCATTCGTCAAAAGAAGCACTCCGGTAGTGTTACGGTCCAAACGTCCCACAGGATAAATTCTTTCATTACATGCACCTTTCACAAAGTCCATAACAGTACGACGTTCCTGTGGATCATCCGAAGTTGTTACACAATCTTTCGGCTTATTGAGCAAAACATAAACTTTACGTTCTATACTAACCGGTTCGTCATGAAACTTAACTACGTCGGAACGCTTAATCTTTGTTCCCAATTCAGTAACGACTTCACCGTTTACAGAGACAACACCTGCTGTGATAAATTCATCGGCCTCACGACGTGAACATACACCTGCATTAGCAAGGAACTTATTCAAACGGATCGGTTCATTCGGATCAACAAACTGTTCTTTGTATTCTATTTGTTTCTTTCTACTATATTTGGCATTCGGATCGTAATCAGCCGTACGACGTACCGGACGGGAAAATCCTTGTCCATAGCTTCCTCCTCCACTGTTAATACGCGGACGACGCGGGCGATCACCGCCCTCACGATTATAAGAATTACCGCCATAATTGGTATTAGGGCGTTGGAACCTAGGTCTGTCACTATTTCCTTCACCGGAATTGTTATGCCATGGCCGGTCTTCACGGTTAAAATTACGTTCACGATTATTATTATAAGAAGGACGATACGGACGATCGCCACCCTCACGATTATAGTTCCGATCTCCACCTTCACGATTATAAGGGCGATATGGACGATCTGTACTATTTCCTTCTCTGTTTACACGCGGACGATAAGGACGTTCGCTTCCGTCTTCTCTATTAAAAGAACGCTGCGGGCGGTCTTCACGATTGAAGCGCGGACGATCACCGCCTTCACGGTTGTAAGGACGTTGCGGACGGTCACTACCATATTTATTATAAGAAGGACGATATGGGCGATCAGCACCTTCTCGATTATAGTGTCCCTCACGATTATAGTTACCATCTCTATTAAAAGACCTGTTACCATCACGGCCGGCGTCCTGCCCCTCTGTGGAGTTTTCACGCCAAGTTTCATTGTCTGTACTCATTGTTCTATAAAATAAAATTATTACTCATGGTCTCACGACCTATTTATTACTTTAATCTCTCGTTTCTTTAAATTCCCGTATAATTACGTGGCGTTATAGCCCGCAATTCTTTCTTAATATCTTCACTGACATTCAACTCCTCAATAAACTCTTTAATCGAACTTTCGGTAATTGCTTGATTTGTACGAGTCAATGCTTTCAACGCCTCATAAGGATGAGGATACGCCTCACGACGCAAAATAGTCTGAATAGCTTCGGCCACTACACTCCAACAATTATCCAAATCATTAAATATCGCTTTCTCGTTCAGCAATAGCTTACGCAATCCTTTCAGAGAGCTTTGAATAGCAATAATCGTATGTCCAAACGGTACGCCAATATTACGAAGCACCGTTGAATCCGTCAAATCACGCTGCAAACGTGAAACCGGAAGTTTAGTAGCCAAATGTTCAAATATTGCATTGGCAATACCTAAATTGCCCTCTGCATTCTCAAAATCAATAGGATTCACTTTATGCGGCATGGCACTTGAACCAACCTCACCGGCTTTAATCTTCTGCTTGAAATATTCCATTGAGATATATTGCCAGAAATCACGGTTCATATCAATCATAATTGTATTAACCCGCTTCATTGCATCCAAAACAGCAGAAAGATTATCGTAATTGGAGATCTGTGTCGTATATTCTTCACGAACCAAGCCCAACTTCTCCGCAACAAAACGATTACCAAAAGCTTTCCAATCATAAGACGGATATGCTACATGATGAGCATTATAATTTCCTGTAGCACCACCAAACTTAGCAGTAACAGGGCAAGCCTTTAATGTTTCAAGCTGACGTTCCAAACGAGACACAAATACCATAATCTCTTTTCCCAAGCGCGTAGGTGAAGCCGGTTGTCCATGAGTCTTTGCCAACATCGGTATTTCCGCCCATTCCTGAGCATAACTTTTCAACTGCGCAATCAACTCTTCTATTTGAGGATAATATACATTTTCCAACGCCTCCTTTACAGACAAAGGAACAGAAGTATTATTTATATCCTGTGAGGTAAGTCCAAAATGAATAAATTCTTTGTATTCATCCAAACCACCCATTTCATCAAACTTCTCTTTCAGGAAATATTCTACAGCTTTAACATCATGGTTGGTTACACTTTCTATTTCTTTAATGCGTCCGGCATCAGCTTCCGTAAAATTACGATATATATTTCTAAGCTTATCAAATACATTACTGTCAACACCTTTCAGTTGAGGTAACGGCAATTCACAAAGCATAATAAAGTATTCCACTTCTACCCGGACACGGTATTTGATAAGTGCATATTCTGAAAAATAAGAGGCTAAAGCCTCCACCTTGTTTCTATATCGGCCATCAATCGGCGAGATAGCTGTAAGTAAATCAAGCTCCATAAGTTTAATAGATAATTATCAAGCTACAAAATTAATTCTTTTTATTGACTTAAACGGATACAAAGGGGAGAAAGTTTATTAATTGAGATAAAAAAAGTCTCACAAGTAACTTGCAAGACCTTCATTTGATAAGTGGGCGTTGACGGATTCGAACCGCCGACCCTCTGCTTGTAAGGCAGATGCT
>ERZ791808.426-NODE-426-length-50415-cov-3.325814_pt1 | contig 50415 bp, 35 predicted proteins | sample MGYA00510305_ERZ791808 | MGnify/ENA primary metagenome ERZ791808 (study PRJEB30046, sample SAMN00792024) | human gut metagenome | study: EMG produced TPA metagenomics assembly of the A metagenome-wide association study of gut microbiota in type 2... | reverse complement strand
AAGTCGGGGTTTTGTGCATAAAAAAAGAAGGTGTGCATTTTGACACACCTCCTTTGTATGTAATTTTTATTTGATCAATCCTTTGTCAAATTTTTCTTTTACCTTGATCAACATATCGTTTGTCATGCTGGTAAGGTCGAATTTCGGTGCCCAGCCCCATTCTTCGCGGGCGCAAGTGTCATCCATGCTGTTTGGCCAGCTATTAGCGATGGCTTGTTTTACCGGGTCGATCTGGTAATCCATCTTGAAGTCGGGGATATGTTTGCGAATTTCAGCAGCGATTTGTTCCGGCTCGAAGCTCATGGATGCGATGTTGAAACTGTTCCGGTGTTTTAATTTACTGGGATCAGCTTCCATCAATTGAACAACGGCGTTCAAGGCATCCGGCATATACATCATGTCCATGTAAGTACCTTCTTTCACGTTACAGGTGAATGAACCTTTGCGGATGGCATCGTAGTAAATTTCTACGGCATAGTCCGTGGTTCCTCCTCCGGGAAGAGTCACGTATGAAATCAATCCCGGGAAACGCACGCTACGGGTGTCAACACCGAAACGATTGAAGTAGTAGTCGCTTAAAAGTTCGCCTGTTACCTTGCAAACCCCGTAAATCGTGGTATTGGAACGTTGCAACGTGTCTTGGGGAGTTTTATCTTTTGGGGTATCGTTCCCGAAAGCCCCGATGGAACTCGGCGTGAACACGGCGCAGTTGTTATCCTTGGCGATGTACAGAGAGTTGGTTAAAGCTCCAATATTGATGTCCCAAGCTAGTTTCGGGTTCTTTTCTCCCGTGGCTGACAACAAGGCAACTAAGTTAAAGATGGTGTCAATATTGTATTTTTTCACGATGGCACTGAAACCTTCCCCGTCAAGAGCGTTTAATTCCTCGAACGGACCTGCTTCTGCCAATGCTTTACATTTTTCAGCACTAATATCAGCTGCCACTACATTGCTGTTTCCATAAATGGATCTCAAGTGGGGTACTAGTTCGGAACCGATTTGTCCCCCTGCACCAACGATTAATATTTTTTTCATCTCTATAAGTTTTTGTGATGAATGATGTTACTTTTTCTAGTTTTAGATTGTAGCGCGAAAATAGTTATTTTAGAATCTCCTTGACTAACAATTGATAATTTTTTTTGCCTATTCACTAAAAAGTTGTTCGTCAGAACTCTGTTCTGCTTCATAATATTCATCAATCTGCAAGTTCGGGGCTTTGTAGGCGGCTACGGCGAGCTGGTCGCAACGTTCGTTTTCCGGGATGTTGGCATGTCCTTTTACCCAGATGAATTTCACGTGATGCTTGCGATAAAGGGCGAGGAATTGTCGCCAGAGATCAGGATTCTTTTTCTTTTTGAACCCGGTCTTTTCCCAGCCGAAAACCCAGCCTTTTTCGACGGCATCGACCACGTATTTCGAGTCGGAGTAGATGGTTACGTTGCTTCCTTCGAAACGTAGGGCGGCGAGGCCTATGATAACCGCGAGTAGTTCCATGCGGTTGTTCGTGGTGCGGCGGAAACCTTCCGACAATTCTTTGCGGTGGGCACCGGCCATGAGTACGACCCCATAACCTCCCGGTCCGGGGTTACCGCTGGCGGCTCCGTCTGTATATATCGTGATATTATGTGGCATATATTTGTTTTTACGCCGTAAAAGTAAGTATTTTGTTAAAATATTTGTATATTTATATCGAGGAAACAACAGGCCTTTGTGTGGACCTGATAAAATAGCAAATATGATAAAATTAAGTCGAATTGTCTTGATGTTCCTGTTCGTGGGCATTCTCGTTGCTTGCCAACCGAGGGAACGGGTGATTGATTACCCGGCCTTTCAGGCTAAAAATTCTGCGTCACTCGAAATCTCCCGTATCGTTTTAAACGATACGGCCACGGTTATTTATGCCGATGTCGAACAATATCCCGGTGGCTGGGCTCGGGTGGATGCCGGGATCTATATCTTGGCGAACGGGCAAAAGTATTTTGCCTTGAAGTCGGAAGGATTGAAGTTGAATGAGAAATTCGAGATGCGTGATACCGGGTTGCTCTTGTTCAAATTGTTTTTCCCGCCGCTACCGGCAGGAGTGAATTCGATCGATGTGATCGAGAGTCGGATGAACCTGGGGGGCTGGCATATTTGGGGATTGAATTTGAATCCGGATGTTGAAATGACTGCCGTGGCTATCCCGTCGGACGTGTCTGCCCGGGACTGGAAAGAAGCGATCACGTTACCGCCGGCTGAGTTGAAAATGGGAAAGACGAGGGTAAAGGTGCATTTATGCGGTTATCGTGATTTGATGGACGGGCGGGATGTCGAGCTTTTCGTGAGCGATATGTTTAACCCCGGGAAGGAGTTGTCGAAGAGGATCGATCAGGATCATAGCTGTACCTTCGAATTTGATCAATATTCCACGACATGGCTTTATTTGAGTAACACACTCTTCCGTACGATGATTGTGCTTGATCCGGGGGATGACGTGGAGGTGTATGTAGATTTGGAAGAGGCTACCCGGAGGGCTTCCCGCTACCAGAAAGACCGGATGAAGGCTCATCGTTTGGCTTACGTGGTTGGGGAGAGCCGGTTTGTCTCCTTGAATTACGCGTTGCAGGATGAGTACGAGGATGGATTTTCTATGTATTCTTTCTACAAGGATATAAACGGGATGAATGCCGATGAGTATATCGCGTACGTGATGAAGCTTTACCGGGCCGAGATGGAGCGTTTGGCGAATGATAAGGCACTACCGGATGGAGTGCGGAAATACCGGGAGCTTGGGGTAAAAGGTTTTGTAATGAGGCTGGTTTGTTCCGGGGAGTCTAATTTGGAGACGGCTTACAGGGAGGCGAATCATATCGGATGGGATCAACGGGAGATTGATTTCAAAGCTCCGGAGTTCACGGATAAGCATTTTGCCGTGTTGCAAGAGTTGGATGTGAATCGGCTGGATATGTTATATGCTCGTGATTTCCCATATTGTTTTGATATCGTTTGTTACCGTATTCCTTCGTTGGATCGGTTGGAGAAGATACTGGGAAGCCAGGAAGGGTTCTTGATCGATTATTTTAAATTGCAGGGTATTTATGATCAACTGGAGAATATGAAACCCTTGACGAAAGAGCAACGGCGGAACCTGGCATCTATCGACCCTTATTACACGAAGGCTTTTGAACAGGTGAAACAGCAGATCGATGCGAAAGTTGCGGAGAGTAAGGTGAAGGCGGAAAAACGAATCCGGGAGATTCCGTCGGTATCCGAGAAAAAGTTATTCGATGCTATTATGGCCCGTTATAAGGGGAAAGTGGTGATGGTAGACCTGTGGGCCACGTGGTGCGGACCTTGCCGGGGGGCGATTGCCTCTTTTGAACCCAGGAAGAATAAGTTCAAGGATAAGGATGTTGTTTTCGTGTATATCACGAACGAATCTTCCCCGGAATCCAAATGGTTGGAGATGGTGGCAGGAATCGAGGGAGAGCATTATCGTTTGAATCGTAAACAATGGGATTATATATGTGATTATTTCGGCGTGGACGGGATTCCCTCGTATGTCATTGTTGACCGGGATGGGAATGCACGGTTGAGAAATAATTTGAGGGGATCGGGGATGTTGGAGCAGGAATTGTCGGGGATGCTTTAAGCGTCTAGTTGATATTTCATCGTGAACTCTTGCCGGCCGGTTTGTTTGTCGGTTTGTTCACTTGTGATCGTAAAGCCTTGGCGTTTGTAGAATGTCAAGGCTTGCGTGTTTTCCGCGTAAACATTTAATTCCAATTCGGGGTGTTGTAACTTGATACGAGTCATAAGAGAATGTCCAATTCCTTGGCCTTGTCGGTCGGGAGAGACGAAAAGGGCGGCGATGTAGTTGCCGATTAAGGAGATGAATCCCGTGATCTCGTTTGTGTGTTCGTCTTCATTGACGAGGGTTTGGCTTTGTGGCAGATATTCGTTACGCATATCCGGAACTTTGCTTTCCCAGTAGGAACGAGGAATGAAGGAGTGGGCGATAGCAGATGCTTCTAGCCATATCCGGATGACGGAGTCTTCGTCTTGTTGTTGGAAGTAGCGGATCATGGTTTTGTATGTTTTTGTGTTTATGTTGATGTGAGCGAATGTAGCAAAAATGGGCGAGATTGAAAATGTTTTTTTATGAGGAAGAATAAATGTTGGAAGAGAGAGGAATAAAATTGTAATAGCCTGAAGTGCTGATTTTCAGAAAAAAGTTGTTACTTTTGCATGGTTGCGATTCATCGGAGAAGGAATGGAGACATTGATTTTTTGTCATGAGGTGCGGCGCTTTACCAAAAAGTGTATGTTTAAATATTTTTTGCATTAAAATAAAAATAAGAATAATGGATTTTGTATCTCCTGAACACTTGTTCGAGGAACTTCCTCTCACGAAAGAAGAGGCGAGTATTCTTGATGAGTATATTTGCGATTATGATTTCACGGTTGTTGGAAAACAAGGGCCGGAGTGGATATTTTCTTTCTTGGGTGTTGTGCGTGCGGAGTTAGGGGGAGAGGAAATGATCTTGGAAGATTATGATCTTCTGAATGATATTTTTATTCGTATATTGGAATGGATGCTTGAAGGGTCTGATTATTTGAAATGTTTTGAAGGGGTCAAGCTGAATGATGCCCGAATGCAGGTGGAACGTTATCTGGATGAGGCTATTGCCAGCAGGGAGGCGATCCGGTTGATTGATGCAGGGGAAGAAGGGGTGTATATTACTTCGAAGTTGGAGAAATTGATGCTATCGGGTTACTTGTACAAGAAATCGCTCGTGTGGATAACATTACTGACTATCGTTCGGTTTAGTCCGAAGTTGCATTTATTGCCGGCACGGGGACTCGTTTTACTGGTGTATAACACGTTGAATAAACCTAATCCTAGGGTGATGGAACGTTTTAACGAACGGGTAGCTCTTGTGAGAGAACAGGATGATGCGCTGTGTTTTGAAGGACATACCCGGGATCAGATTCAGGAGGCTGTTTGGATTCTAGGGGCCCGGATCTTGTTGGGGGATTCCGTGCAGGAAGAACTGGCAAGCTTGCGTTCCATGTTTTTCAGGTACTTGTATGTGTTACGGGATAAGGAAGATGAAGTAATTCGGAAGAATGCGTTTAATTCTTTATTGTTTAACCAGAAGAATGCCGTGTTCACGTGGGAAGAGTTGTTAAAGTTCTCCATTCCTGTCCTGATGGAATCTATTGCAGAAAAGACGGTTGACGCGATTAGAAATTGTCAGGGGCGTCTGTACGAGGGACACGGGCAATTGTTAGTGGAAACGAAAGCAATCACGCTTGCCGCTCCGGTTTCATTAAAGTTTGACACGCTGATGGAGATTGACGGTGTCGCTTTGAAACTCGGGTACAGTAAGAAAAAGTTGAGTTTTGAAGAAGGATTGGTGGGGACAACCCAAGCGTGGAGAAGTATTCTCGCAGACTTTTCGGATGAATTAAGAAAGAGCGTGATTCAGAAGAGACGGCCGCCTGTGGGGGCTGTCGTGAATATACGGGTGAAACTGGTGCATAATTTTAAACCCACGCTGGCTTTCGTTACGATTGTGGACCCGCAGTATGATGGACAGGGTGTTTTACATGTCAGTCAGGTGACACGGGCAAGGTTGGATAGTTTGAAAGATATTCTTCATCCCGGGGATATTATGACGGCGACGGTGGTGGAGTCGGAGGATGACCGCTTGCAGTTCTCGATCTGGGAGGAACTGAATCAAGTGGCCGTGGAGCATTTGCGGGTGGGGGATCAGTGTAACGCTCTACTTTTGAGTGAGAAGAATGGATTTTTGACGTGGTTGTCGGAAAGTGGTTTCTTGGTTTCGACCCCTCTTGCTGAAGGGGTGAGCGAGGAGAGAGGGGGGTATTATCTTTTGGAAGTTACTGATGTCCCCTCGGTAGGGAGGATCAAAGGCAAGATTCTAGGTGCCACGAAGGAACGATTTGACAGGCACGAGGCGGTTGCTAATCTGGTTTACAGTTATATAGAGGAGTGCAAGAGATATAGAAATCGGGATGGCGAGGGAAAGTTTAATACGGGTAAAATCGAGCGTTCTATCGGGGTTTCGGGTAAGTATGTGAAGGAGTTGATCCGGCTGTTGCAGCTTTACCTGACGCAAGAGGTTTGTTTGGAGAATCTGAATTTACTTTATTTTATTCGCTTGTTGGCTCACGTGTTAGGTGATTATCGTTTGAAAGGGTACTATGATTGCTTGATCAATCATTTGATCGTGAAGTATGAATTTATAGAGGGACGTTTAGAAACACTGGACTTGGGTGCACTGGAGAAGGATTTTCGGGCTTACCCTGCATTGGAACCTTTGTGGGCGGTGATCCGAATGCTGTCGTCATATGGAGATCGTTCTTTTGCGGGAGATTTGGAACGTTTTTCTCATTCGGAGAATGATTATGTGGCTAAAGTGGCTGGAGCTATATTGGCTAAGGATGTGCAGGGAAATCTTCCTGAAGAATCCCGTTGGAGAGAGGATGAGTTGTTGGACTTGTTGTCGTTGAAGGGAAAAGGTGAAGAAGATTCCATGTCCGGGAATATGAAAGAAAAGAGAACGTTTAAGAATTCGTTGGTCTATCCGGTGGGGGCGAAACACGTGGACGTGGAGGCCCAATTGGATTCTATCATGCAGGATATGTGCCGTTTCCTGAACAATCAAGGAGGAACCGTGTATATCGGGATGAGTGATAAGGGGGTGCCTGTGGGGATTCAAGCGGATTTGGATTATTTGTGTTGCAATTTGGACAAGTATGAGCTGTTTCTTCACCAAAGGATCAAGGAGGCTTTCGGGGAGGAGGTGGATCGGATGATTCAGATTGAAAGAAAGCAATTCGGTGATAAGGTGGTTGTTGGCCTTGTCGTTCCGCATTTTGATCGGGAAGTGGAATATTATCCAGAGAATTAGGCGTCTATTGTTGGATAGATTGTAGGTTGAAAAGCGGAAAGATTTCGTTATAGTTGATCTCTGTAGCTCCAGGTAATTTGTCTTCTGCTAATTGATTGATTTCTTTTTTTAGCTTGATTGCAGAATGTGATTTTGGCATAAAGGTTATTCTTTTTTATATTAAGTCTAAATAAGTATTGGAATATTTGATTAATATACTATATTTGTCTTTTAGAGATATTGTTCTTGATATGGATTACACGAATACGGGAATTTTAGTATCAGCTTTAAATGAGGGGAATATACTTGCTTTCGAGTATATCTATAAAACTTATTATAAAAGCCTGCTGAATTATGCTAGTCGTATTCTAAAAGATGTGGAGGCCTCAAAAGATGCTGTTCAGCAGGCGTATTATCGACTTTGGGAAAATCGTTCGATGTTAACGATTACAATTTCTCCACAAGCATACTTGTATCGGGCCGTGTATAATAATTGTATAAATTCTATTACTCGGAAAGATATAATTCGGAAGTACGAGGAGGAACAGTTGAAAGAATTGTATTTTTCTACAATAATACAAACTCCAGAAGCGGAGATGTTGTTGGAACGTTCGGAGATTGAAAAGGCTATAATGATTTCTGTCGAGGCGTTACCGAAGAAGTGTCAGGAAATATTTATACTGAGTAAAATGGAAGGGTTGAAAAACAAGGAAATAGCAGAACGATTAGGTATTTCCTTGAAAACGGTAGAATCTCAGATGACCATAGCGATCAAACGGTTACGTAAAGATTTAGGTTGGTTACTTCAAATTTTTATTTTTTTTCGATTAGATTTTTAGGGGTAAATCGGGAGTTGTTTGTCTAAGAGGTATAAAGGATAAATTTATGAATCAGACCTCGAAAAATATAGATGAATTACTGATCCGGATTTTGGATGATACTGCAACACGTGCGGATCTGCGAGTGTTTGCGGAATGGATTCGTACGGAAGAGAACCGAAAGTATTTTGAACAATATAAGAAAATATGGCATACTACGACTGGAGTTCAGTGCGATGATCAAGTCGTGAAAGAGGGATGGCAAGACTACAAGCAGTTCATGTGTGCTTTGCCGGAAAGAAGAAAAAGAGCGGTTGTTTTGCGAAGAGTGTTGCAATATGCGGCGATCGTGGCTGTGATCCTGTCATGTGTTTATTTCTTTTTGAAACCGATTGGAAGCATGGATGATCTGGCAATTGCCTATGTAGACATAACGATTCCGAATGAACGTGGGGTGATGTTGACTTTGGCTGATGGTGAAAAGGTGGTTGTGGGAAATGAGAAGCGGGAAGTGATATTCGAAAAGACGGGTAATGTAAATATTAAACAAGAGGGGAGGAATGAATTGGTGTATGAGAATGTGAAAATATCAGAGAAACGGAATGTTGAAGAAGAAGCTATGAATGAAATCACGGTTCCAGCGGGAGAGCGTGTTTCAATTATCCTTTCCGATGGAACGAAGGTTTGGTTAAATTCGGAAAGCGCTATTCGTTATCCTGTACGATTCGGCATAGGTAAGAGAGTGGTAACAGTAAAAGGGAATGTGTATTTTGAAGTGACGAAGGATGTAAGCAGGCCTTTTTTCGTGGTGATGAAGGATATGGAGACGGAGGTTTTGGGAACTTCTTTCGAGGTGAATACATATGGCGATCATGGTGAGATTTATATGGCTTTGGTGGAGGGATGCGTTCGGGTAAGATCGGGAAATCATGTTGTGGTAGCGAAGCCAAATGAACAAGTTGCATTGGATTTGGAATCACGTAAAATTTCTACCAAAGAAGTGGATGCTGCCCGTTTGGTTGCTTGGAAGGATGGTGTGTTGATGATAAAGAATGAACCCTTCGTGGATGTGATACGTAGATTAGAGCGTTGGTTTGGGGTGGAAATTGAAAATCAGTGTTTAGAATCGAGTGCGTTGTTATTTAGCGGGGTGTTTGAACGAAGTGGTCTTGAGGTTGTTTTACAGACAATATGTGCAAATCTAAATATTAATTATGTAATTGATGGAAACCGTGTTATATTGAAAAATTAAAAAAAAAAGAGTACCGGATGCGACCAAACATATGGATACTCTTTAAGTAGTTAAATAATTATTATTATCAACTAGTTGTTACAAATCTATGAAAAAAATCAAGAAGTATTGTAGGAACTGGATAAAAATTTTAGACCCAAGATTTTTGTCGGTATTTACGTTAGTAGGAATTTTATTTTGCGTGTCAGCTGCCGGATCCGCTCAACAGATTGGCCGTCAGTATGTGACGCTGGATTTGAAAGGTGTTACACTCTCCGTGCTGTTTGAGGAGATGATGAAACAGACGGATTACAGGTTCTTTTTTAATGATGCTCAAGAAAAGAATGTGAAAGAAGTGAGTATTTCTGTGAAGCATGTTCGAGTGGATAGCGTGTTGAACCAAGTGTTTAAGAATAGTCGCTATACTTATCGAATAATTGGAACTCAAGTAGCGATTGTGGATAAACCCGTGCAATTACCGGGGCAGAGTGTGCGGCGTACAAACGTGACATTACTTGTGAAAGATAGTGTGGCAGGAATTCCGCTTGTGGGAGTTGCGTGTATTTTGAAAGAATTAGGCATATATGCTGTAACGGATATAAACGGAGTTGCGGTTCTGCAGCAAGTTCCATTGGGGAAAACGGAATTGGAACTTCAGATTCTAGGGTATGAAAATTATAAGAAAGGGATAAATGTAGAGGTTAATTATTCTTTGGAAATCCGGATGATTGAAACTTCTCTGGCTTTGGATGAGGTGAATGTTGTTGCTACTAAGAATGAAGCAGGACAGGCCACAAGTTCAAAAATCGGTAGGCAGGCGATAGATCATTTACAGGCTACGAGTTTGGCGGATCTGATGCAATTATTGCCCGGGCAGTTGTTGAAACAAAATAGCGATATGACAAGTCCGGAGCAGTTTTATTTACGGACGTTGAATTCGGATAAAAATAATGCTTTTGGGGTATCAATTATGGTGGATGGAATACCTATGTCTAATGATGTGAATCTGAATTCAAATGAATTTAACGTTGTGGGTGGTGGTTATGACCTGCGGAAAATCGGAACCGATAATATTGAGTCGGTGGAGGTTATTCGAGGTGTTCCTTCCGTGGAATACGGGGATTTGAGTGCGGGAGCCGTGATCGTGAAGACTAGCGTGGGAAAGAGTCCTTATCAAGCTCGGGTAAAAGTGAATCCTTCGATCATACAAGCTTCTTTGGGTAAAGGTTGGAGATTGGGGGATAAGGGAGGTTTCCTAAACGGGAGCTTTGATTATTTGAAATCCTCGGGTGATCCTCGTAAAAAAACGAATTCGTTTGACAGGATCAATGCTTCTGCAGCTTATATGAATACGTTCGGGATATGGCGTATGACAACCCGTTTCGGGTATTCCGGTATAATTGATAATGTTCAGCAAGATCCGGATGAAGTAGATAACGGGACGTATACCGAGAGTAAAGATTATACGTTGAAATTCAGTCATGAAGGTTCTTTTTCTTTTAATAGTGCATTGAGTAGAACATTGAGATATAATGTGGGAGTTACAACGGGACGTTCTGATTATTTTACTTCCAAGATCGTGTCCAGTTCCACGGGGCGGACTCCGATTTTTACGGCTAAAGAAGAAGGAATTCATGAAGCGATATTGTTGCCGGCTTCTTATGCAACTTCCGGGGGTACGATTGGTAAGCCGTTAAGTGTGTTTGCCAAGGTAAGTAATGATTTTTTTGTGAAGGCGGGATTGCTGAATCAGCGTTTTAATATGGGGGTGGAATATCGGTATAGTAAAAATAGCGGAAAAGGAGATTATAACACGGATGATGCATTACCATTAAAGCCAACTAGTGCCCGTCCGAGAGGATTTGACGAAATTCCGGCATTGAATCAGTTATCAGCTTATTTTGAGGATAATATAATGCTTAATATTGATGAGTGTCCCGTGACGATACAGGCAGGAGTGCGTTATACTGTGTTACAACCAGGAAAGAGCGAGAGCGTATGGTCATTGTCTCCGCGAGTGAATTTATCTTTTTCTCCGGTGAAATGGCTTGATGTGAAAGCAGCTTTTGGAAAAAATGCTAAAACACCGGGATTGACTCATTTGTACCCGGATTTGAAGTACGTGGACCGGATGATTGTGAATTACGGAACGGGTAATCCCGATGAGCAGTATATGCTGTATGATACGAGAATTATACACGTGAATAATTCCAAGTTGAAAAATTCAACGACAACTCGTTATGAAGTCGGGTTTGATGTGAAATTGCCGAAAGACCGGATGATTTCCATATCGGCTTTTCGGGATAAGAATGATTTGGGATTCGGGAGTTTATCGCAATATATGACATATGCTTTTGATTATTATGATATTTCTAACGGGGGTGTCGTTCCGAATCCGGAAGGAGGAAAACCAACCGTGGATTATTCCAAACCTTTCCGACGAGATACGGTGATGACGACTACAGGGGAAATGGGAAACACGAGCGGAAGTGTGAATGAAGGAGTTGAGTTGGAAATTAATCTAGGTAAAATCAATCCGATTCGGACTGATCTTTATTTGAGAGGAGGATATACTCGCTCGGAATTGTATTCTTCAGCCCCTTTGTATACTCGTCCGGTTGGGTATTCGGGGGATGTGGATACTTCTCCGTTTAGAATTGCTTATTCTTCTAAATTGCAAAAAGATATCGATAAGCAATTTAGCACACAATTGCAGGCCGTTTGCCATATACCTAAGTTGAAAATAGTGGGGTCAGCCACGTTTCAGGTAATTTGGTATAATTATTCGAAATCAACAAATTCGAAACGAATTCCCATGGGGTATCTGGATAACAAGTTGGTGTATCATGAAATCACGCAGGCGATGTTGGATGATCCGGATTATAAGATACAGGGGTATAAGTTACAGGATCAGATTATAGATCCGCAAGTAAGTGATGCGATAAAGCAACCGGTTTTGTGGTTGATGAATTTCCGATTGACGAAGAATATATCTGATTTTGCAGGTTTCTCATTCTACGTGAATAATTTGCCGTATTATGAGCCTTGGCAGCATAGTAATCAGACGAAGACTTTGAGTGAACGGAATAAAAATACATTTGCTTTTGGTGTGGAGCTTTCTATTAAATTGTAATGTTAATGATATGAGAACGATAGATATATTTCGATATTTGCTAGGTTTTTGTATGTTTGGCGGGATGTTTTCTGCATGTATGCCGTCAACCGATGATATTGAACCTGTGCGGAAGGTGGAGATTAAGATTAGTTTGCAGGAAGAAGATTTTATCGATACCCGTTTTGCTAATAAAGAGGTGACTATCCGGGGAAGTAAAAATTCTTATAAAGCGGTGACGGACGAGGAGGGCGTCGCTGTTTTTCAGGATCTTTTGCCGGACGTATACAGCTTGGCCGTTTCTTATGTGTTACCTCGGGAGGAGTATGGGAATATGGTAAATCCTCCTATTGAGGCAAACGATGTGTTACTGAATGGGACATTGCCTAATTTGAGAATTTACGAGAATTATAACGGGGAGTTGACTTTGCAGATGGGAGTACGACAGAGTCTGATCTTTAGTAAGATTTATTATTCCGGTACAAAGAATGCCAATAATAAAAATTATGATGTGGATCAGTATATAGAACTGTATAATAATTCGGATCAGACGGTTTCGACAGAAAATATACATATTGCTTTGTTGGAAACGGAGAGTACTCCTTGGTTTGTGGAGGAGAAAGAACAGTATATTTATGCCAAAGATATATTCAAGTTGCCGACACGTGATTTAGAGCCGGGAAAGAGTATATTAATTGCCCGGCAAGCTATTGATCACACGATAGATGCTCCTTTGTCATTGGATTTGACAATAGCGGATTATGAAGTAAAGGCTGTTAATAAACCCCAGAATAGTCAGGTGGAACAATTGCCACATGTCTATAAATCGCTTGCCACTTTAGATTGGTTAAATATGGTAGTTGGTGGTGGGAATCAGCTTGTGCTGTTCCGCTATGACGGGGATGTAAATGATTTGACGAAAAAGCAAAAACCAGATGCTAAGCCAAGTCATGCGTGGTATGTGCAAATTGCAACAAGTATGGTTCTTGATGGAGTGGAGTGTTTGAAGTATAATGCACAGGAGATTGATCTATCTAAAAAGAGAATGCCTGCAAGAATTGATGCGTCGTATCAGACATTGTCAACGGCTTCGGGACGAACAGGGGAAAGTATAGAGCGGAAAGTTGCAAGGGTGGAAGAAGATGGACGGGTCGTTTTGCAGGATACCAATAATTCGTTGGAAGATTTCGTGTGTACATCTGATATTAGACCCTTGATTTACACGAAACCAGAATTACAACCTCAAGAATAATTTATAAAAAAGAACGTGATGTATAATAAATATATATACTTGTGTTTTATGCTCTTCGTGAGTGTAATAGGAAGAAGTCAGACTTCGACAGACACGGTGAGCGTGGTCACTCCTGAAATGCAGCGACTGGAATTAGTGAAACAATTATGGTTGCCGACTCGCAATGCTTCCGGATTAGGTTTTGATCCGGTAGCAGATCATGGAGATGCATGGTTCGGGGTGTTTCATTCTTCCGGTGATTATCATCGAGCTCAAGAAGGTAGTCGAGTAAACGGGTTGAGTTTCTTGGCAGAACGTTATTCTAAAATTGCCCGGAATTTATACGTTTGGGGAAGTTTCAAGTTTACGATGGACCGAGAGAGCGAACGGGCGTGGTCGGATGTGATCTTGAAAGAGTATACAAGTCCTTATCAATATGGTGGGAGTGTGAAAGGAAGTTATGATCGGCAGTTGTTTGATTTAAAGGTAAAGCTTGCAACGGGAAGTATTGGGCGTTTTACTTTTGGTGCGGAAGTGGATTATTCGGTTGGTGATTTGTCTCGATTGCGAGATCCTCGTTCTCGGGTGTTGTTGGCTGATTATGCAATTATCCCGTCTCTTACTTATAAAATTTCGGAGAAACATGCTTTGGGTTTGGATTTTTATTATCGTTTCCGGAAGCAGCGTTTGGATAACATAATTACCGTACAGAGGGAAAAACAGTTTGAATATTATTTGTTAGAGGGGTTGGAAAATTATTGGATGACAACGGAATTAGGTAAAGTGGCCCGTCGTACTGTGGCCGATATTTTTGGTGGGGATTTGCAGTATAAGTTGACAGGAGAATATGGTTCTTGGTTGGTATCTTTGGGGTATGAACGTTTGGTGGAAGAGGTCGTGGATGATGAAAGGAAAGAACCGGGAGATTATAATGCTCAGAAAGTGACTTTTTATTCGGGTTACAAAAGTGAACGAATAAATGTGCTTCATGCTTGGAATATGCAGGCAAGTTATACCGGAGGGCAAGCTGAAGAGTTTGTACAAGAGCAAGTGAATATCACTCACGGTAATGGGATGGTTTCGAATAAATGGGTGACTTTGTATAATTTCGTGACTTACAAGGATGATGTTTTAAATGTCCAGACAGATTATACTTTTTATAAAGGAGATGTTTCTCGTAAGGATTATAATTGGTTGATGGGGGTAAGTGGTAAATATGAGTATTTGAAAAACCGTTATTTATTACCCGAATCTACACGTGAGGTATCCACTTTACGTATAGGGGTGAAGGGTGCCGGACGGGTTGTGAACAAGGATGCACATAAGTTTTGGATTGAAGCCGCTTTGAATGGAGCATTACCGTTAGAGACCAAGATGAATTTGTCAGAAGAGAATGTTTTTACGGAGAATGTTTTGAATCCGGATTTGAGGTTTTTCAAGGCCAAAACGTTGGAAGCGAAAGTTGATTTTCAGTATTCTTTCCCTATGCGATTGAAGAAAACAGCCTTGACCGGATATATAAAAGCGTATGCTGGAAATGTTTTTACCGATAAATTCGGGTCTCGCTTTAGCGGGGGAATATCTGTCGGAATCTTAACACTTTAGGAACGGAAGGGGGCGTGTTAAATGATATTTGGGTGTATCATTTAGGAAATTTGTGTCATTGTATGTATTAAAAACGAATAGAATGAAGTTTTTGTGTGAACTAATGGTTATTTGTGCCTCGTTGTTAAGCTGTCCATTTGTTCGAGCTGCAGGACCGTTGAAGATCGTGAAACAGGGGAATGCTTATTTGCTGGAAGTGGCGGATTCTTTGTTGGGGCGAGATTTATTTTTTGGATCTCGGGTTGTAAGTTTAAGTGTACAGAAGAATATATCAGCAGGGCAGACGATGGGGGATCCGATAGTAGTGCGATTCGAGTTAAACGGGAAGTATTTGAACATGGAACGGTTGGTTTCTAGTGCCGTGTGGGAAGAGTCGGATGTCGCTGCAAAATTGATTGCGCGTAATCATGTGATTCCGGTGATGCAGGTCTTCGATCTCGTGAGACGGGATGAGGAGCGGGGAGTAAACGTGATAGATGTAACTCGTTATTTTAGTGATGAAATTGGTGAAATTTCTCCTTTGCCCGGGGGAATGAAGCAGGGACGATTGGAGCCGAAGGCTTCCGGGATTCTTTGTTTTTCAAATCATGAGAATCGGGTTAATGTGACTACTCGTTATGCTTATGTAGGCGGTAAGACACCTTTGATTGTGACAATTAATTACACGTTGTTGGTGCTTTCGAAGGAACCCATGCGTCCTCGTTATGAAGATGAGCGGATGGGGTATTTTTCAACAGTGAAGACAGTATATAATACGGCAAAACGAGTATATCGTCCGAAGTATGTTTCCCGTTGGAGGATTGAACCCCGCCCGGACGAGGTTGCACGCTATCAAGCCGGAGAGTTGGTAGAGCCTGCCCGCCCTATTGTATTCTATTTTGATCCGGCTACTCCGGCATTGATAAAAAAGTATGCCCGTTTGGGAATGCTGGATTGGAACAAAGCGTTTGAGGCGATTGGTTTTAAAAATGTTATACAGGTACGGGATTTCCCGGGAAAAGATTTTAATAGCGAGGATTTAACGGTAAGTTGTTTTCGATATATCCCTACGGAAGAGGCAAATGCTGCCGGTCGTATTTGGACGGATCCCCGTTCGGGAGAGATTATCCAAGCTGATATTTTGTGGTATCATAACGTGGTGCGTTTGTTACAAGAGTGGTGTTTTATACAAACTGCCGCTGCGGACCCGAGTGTGAGAAACAAGGAATTGAGTGAAGAGGTGATGGGGAAATTAATCCGGTATGCCGTGGCTCATGAAACCGGGCATGCATTGGGGATGAAGCATAATATGAGAGCTTCGTTTGCCTATCCCGTGGATTCTTTACGTTCTCCCTCGTTCACGCAAAAATATGGTACGACGGCTTCCATTATGGATTATGCACGGAATAATTACGTGGCGCAACCCGGTGATTTGGAACGGGGAGTAAAAATGACTCCCCCACTTTTGGGGCCTTTTGATTATTTTTCAGTGCAATGGGCTTATACTCCTATATTTAATGCTGAAACACCAGAGGAGGAGCTTGTCGTGTTGGAACAGATGTTTCGAGAGAAAGGAAGTGATCCATTGTATTTATATGCCAATATGGCAATGGGACCGGTTGTTCCGGATCCTGCCGGGCAGTCGGATATGTTGGGAGATGATCTGTTGAAATCATCTACTTATGGCATATCGAATTTGCGGTATATTATGCGACATCTAATGGAATGGTGTTCGGACGAAGGAGATTCTTACCTTCGGATGACGGAAATGTATGATGCGGGTGTCAAACAGTTCTTCAAATACATGAATAATTGTGCTTCTTATATCGGGGGTGTTTATTATTTACCGGGGACAGTGGGACAACATGAAGCCCGTTATGTGGAGGTGGATAAAGAACGGCAGAAGAAAACGGTACAATTTATTGTAAATGAATTGCGGGAGACGGATCAATGGTTGTGTGATCGAGAATTGTTCGGTTCGATTGGAAATAAGACCGAGATGTTAATGAATCGGCAGGGAGAGATGATTGCAACATTGGTATCTCCGAATCTTTTAAATCGGTTAATTGGTTCGGTTTATCCGATAGAGGAGTATTTGCAGGATATTTCAACATGTTTATTCACGGGAAAGGGATCGTTAAGTGAGTACGAGAAAAATAGACAGATTGCTTATGTGCAGGCCTTGAAAAAGGTTGGTAATGAAAAGGGAGATCCGGGTAAGGCAAATGATAATTTGAAAAGTGCGGCTGTGTATGGCGAGATGGTTCGATTGGGTAAAAAATTAGAGCGTCAAATAAAGTATTCCGAACATATCGGATTTGTTGTGGATTTATTAAAAAAATGAGATTATGTGTAGAACAATATTATTGGGATTAATTGTATTGATGGTTACGGTGGGACGTGTGAAAGCAGACGAGGGGATGTGGTTGCCGATATTATTAAAAGAACAGAAATTCGCCGAGATGCGTAAGAAAGGACTGAAGCTTTCTGCAGAAGAGATATATAGTGTGAATCAAGCTTGTTTGAAAGATGCAATTATCGGTCTCGTGACAGAAGGACCTGATAACCTGAGGAGTTTTTGCTCCGCTAGTTTCGTTTCGGATCAAGGGTTGTTGATCACGAATTTTCATTGTATTATGAGTTATATCGAACGTTTTTCAACCCCGGAGAATGATTTTTTGAAATATGGGTATTGGGCCTCTAAAAAAGAAGAAGAGAGTTTATGCCGGGGGTTGATGGTGAAGCAGTTAATTCGTATGGAGGATGTTACGGACCGGATTATGGAAGGTACAGAGGGGTTGAGTGGGGCGGAGTACTCCCGTAAAATTGATGAGAATGGGAAAAAGTTGGCGGAAGAGGTTACGAAAGGGAAAAACTTGGAGATGCGGGTACAGAGTTTATTTGCCAATAATCAGTACATTATGTCGGTGTATCGCTTGTTCAAAGATGTGCGTATGGTGGCCGCACCTCCCATGTCTATCAGTAAATTCGGAGGTTTAAGCGATAATTGGAGCTGGCCTCGCCACACGGGGGATTTTGCATTTTTGCGGGTATACGTGAATGAAAAAAATGAGCCTAAGGCCTATAACCAGAAAAATGTGCCGTATAAGACGACGAATTATTTGAAAATTTCGTTGAAAGGGGTGAAAGAGAATGATTTTGCCATGGTACTCGGTTACCCGGCTTCCACGAAACAGTATGTTCCATCTTTCGGTTTAGAGGCGATTGTTGAAAAACAAAATGCTGCAAAAGTTCGGATACGCGGAGAAAAGTTGGCTATCCTGAAACAAGAGATGGAGGCAGATCCTGGGTTAAGATTACGTTATTCTACCCGAATTTCTTCTATTTCAAATTCTTATTTGAAATGGAAAGGGGAAATTCAAGGTGTACGCAGAATGAACTTGGTTGAAGAGAAAAAACGGGAAGAGGAGGCGTTTCAACAGTGGGTGGAAGCATCCCCGGAGCGTAAAGCGAAATATGGTACTGTATTGGAAGATATGAGGGAGGTCTACAAGGAGCTTTCCGAGTATAATTTGGCTAATGATTATTTCTCGGAGGCCGGCTTGAATGGGGCGGAAATTGTGCCTTTTATTGGGAAGTTTGAGAAATTAGTTGCCATGTATAACGGCCGGAAACCAGTCAAAGAAGCTAGTCAGAGGAATGAATCCAAACGGCTTATTGGGTTAACAAAACAGTTTTTCGGTAATTGGTCGTACGAGATTGACCGTAAGACGTTCCGTAATATGTTAGTACGGTATTACGAGGGAATGCCGATGAAATTCCATACGGAAGTTATGGAAAAAATTATTAAGCAGTATGGTGGGGATATTGAAAAGTTGTCACAAGATTTGTTTGCTAATTCTATTTTCACGAAGCAGCAAGGGTTGTTGGATTTTTTGGAGTCAGATAAAGCGGATGGGATAAAAGTGATTACAGAAGATCCTTTATATCAGTTATCCATAAATTATTACCGTGTTTTTGTAGAACGTATTTCGCGTCAACGGGGTGCATGGCAGGTGAAAATGTTACCTTTATATAAGATTTTTCAAGAAGGTATGTTGGAGATGAAACGAGATCAGGTGTTATATCCGGATGCGAATGGTTCATTACGAGTGTCATACGGGACTGTAAGAGGATGTGAGCCAGAAGATGGATTGTCGTACCGTTATTACACGACGATGGATGGTATGTACGATAAGTATTTAAATAATCCGGATGATCCAGAGTATTTTCTCCCTAAAAAAATGCGGGAGTTATACCAGAAGCAGGATTATGGCCGTTATGCTGATAAAGAGGGTAGATTGAGGGTTTGTTTCTTAACAGATGCGCATACGACTAGCGGGAATTCAGGTAGTGCTGTCGTGAATGCTAAAGGAGAGTTGGTGGGTATTAATTTTGATCGGTTATGGCAGGGGGTAGCCTCGGATTTCTGTTACGATGAGAATATCTGTCGCAATATTGTTGTAGATATTCGTTATATTTTGTTCGTGTTGGAAAAATATGCACCTTTTTCTTATGTTTTTGATGAGATACGTATCGAATGATAAGTAAAATCAGGTGACTGAATGTTTCTCTTCTACTTGCTGTTCGAATTGATTTGTAATCATTAGACGTAAGTAGAAGAGATTTCTTTTGATCAAGGAGTGGGGTATCATCCGGAGAATTGATACGAGATATGTAAGAGTTTTTTATTATTTTTAGCCCGTAAAATGAAGATCAAATATAGAATGAAAAACTCGGAGAGGATATTGTTACAATTTAAAGATGATGAGCGGAAAGGTTTTCGTCTATTATATGATTCGTTTTATGATTCTTTGGTTTTATTTGCTACACAGTTTATTGGTGAGGCGGAAGAAGCTGCAGATATTGTTCAAGAGTGTTTCGTAGATTTTTGGGTAAATCGTCGTTTTTCTTTGTTACAAGGAAGTCTGGAACGTTATCTTTTCTCGGCAGTAAAGCATGGATGTTTGAATTATTTGCGAAATACCCGTCGGCGGGAAGGTAAGCATGAGCAGATTCGCGATGAATTGTATTGTGAGGTTTCAAGTGAGAATTTGGAATTAATTGAAAAGTTGTACCTGGCAATAGAAAGGTTACCGGAAGAACGTAAGCGGATATTGCATATGGTTTGTATGGAAGGGATGAAATATCAAGAGGTCGCAGATTGTTTAGGTATCAGTATTAATACTGTTAAGACGCAGATGGGGAGGGCTTTTCAATTTCTTCGGCGAGCACTCAGTGCGGATGATACATTGGTTCTAGTATTATTTTTCAAAAAAAAATTGTTTCCTGCTGTCACCCGAAATGAATAGTTAAGTTCCTTTAGGGAAAAAGGAATAATAATGAGTGATAAAATTCATGAAATAGTAGCTGCTTATTTGGCGGGAGAGAGCGTGTCGGAAGAAGAGCAACAGGTTGTTGAAAGATGGTTGCAGGAACATGCGGGAGAAAAGGATGTGGAACTTCTTCAAGGGATGTTTTGGAGTTTCCGTTTGATGAGGGAAAAGGCGGTTGGTCGGAAAGAGTTTGTTTTCGAACGAATGGAAAAGGAGGTATGGCGTCGGCAGAGAAACCGGAGGATCGGGTGGTATTATTCCGGGGTGGCTGTTGTTGCTGTCTTGTTGGGGGTTGCGCTGATGTTCTGGAGATCGGGAATGGAGGCTGAGGATCTTGATGTTCCCGGGGAACTTCAAAAGATGGATGTATCTAAGGCTTATTTAAAACTGAATACAGGGGAAGTAATCGAACTTGATAAATATCAAGGGGTGATGATTCGTGAAGATAGCATCCGGATTGCCAATGCTGATTACACGTTAAGGTATTCGTATGATTCTGTTGTTCCGCTAGAAGTAAAATATGATACTCTTATGATTCCTAGAGGCTCAGAATATAGTATCGTGCTGACAGATGGTACGAAGGTATTTTTGAATGCCGGTTCGGAAATTTATTATCCTGTTGCTTTTTCCGGAGATCAGCGAGAGGTGGGATTGAAAGGGGAGGCTTATTTTGAGGTGGCTAAAGATGAGTGTCGTCCTTTTTTCGTGCAGGCGGGTGATGTCCGAATTCGGGTATTAGGGACTTCCTTTAACGTGACTTCTTATCCTGAGCGTGAAAGGATAGAGACGACCTTGGAACAAGGACGAATTCAGATAACGAATGGAAAGGAACAGATAAATGTCGTACCGGGAAAGCAGGTCGTTTATAACAAGAAAAACAACCGGTTCGAAGTGAAGGTTGTTGACACGAAATTATATACATCGTGGAAAGATGGGTATTATAAGTTTGATCAGATGACGTTGGAGGAGATTATGGAAACCTTGGCTTTGTGGTATGATCTGAATGTTTTTTACGCGAACGCGGAGGTTAAATCTTTGGAGTTCACGGGACGTTTGAGGCGATATGATCGTGTGGAGGGATTGTTCAAAAAAATAGAACAGACGGATTTGGTTGAATTTGAATTGAATGGGAAAAATGTCGTGATAAGGAAAAAATAAAAGTTGGAAATTCCCCAATTTCCAACTTTAGGTAAAGTACAACAAGTATGTGTAAGATGATTGTTGTACCATGTGTAATCTTAAAAACAAAAGTATGCAAAAAAGTCGAATTCGAATAAGAGCGCCGCGGGGTATTCTTATCCGGAAAATGTTAATCTTTATGAAATTGTTTTGTCTTTTTCAGTTTGTTTTTTTCATCTCGGTACAAGCTAATGTTTATTCTCAACAGGCTGTGGTAAACGTGGAGATGGAGAATGTTTCTTTAAAGGCTATTTTCACGGAGCTTAGTGTGCAGGCCGGTTGTGATTTCTTGTACAATAACCAGATGATTCAGCAAAAAGGTTTGGTAAGTCTGAAAGTTCAGAATAAACCTTTGGATCAGGTATTGAAAGAGTGGTTGCCTTCATTAGGGTTGACTTTTTCTTATGATGATAACGTGGTGATAATCCGTGCTGTAAAGGAGGAAAAGAAAAAGGTGTATACGATTGAAGGTAAGGTCGTTGATGAAAATAATGTGCCAATGCCGGGTGTTACGGTACTTTTGGACAGTACCCAGTTCGGCACGTCAACCGATACTGCCGGGCGTTTTGTTTTACCCTTGCCAAGGGAGAAAGGTTCGTTAGTATTTTCCTTTGTCGGTTTTAAAACAAAGAAAGTTGCTTACACGGCAGGGAAGTTGGTGGTAGTGAAAATGGAGGAGGACATTTCCGGGTTGGATGAAGTTCAAGTCGTGGCTTATGGTTCCCAGAAAAAGCGTACTGTGATCAGTGCAATTTCATCCGTGAAAGGAGAGGAGTTGAAAGAATTGCCGACTCATAGTTTGGAGAATTTGTTGCAAGGGCATATGGCCGGGGTTGAGGTCAGTAATATATCCGGTTCTCCCGGTGGTGGCGGTTCCTTGGTTGCTATCCGTGGTTACAATTCTTTGGCCATGGAGGGAGAAGGTGCAGACAGGCAGTACGGGACTCCTCTGTACGTGATTGACGGGGTACCTATGCAGGCATTTACATCTTCGGTGACAGGAGCGAACACTTTATCTGATTTGGATCCCTCGATGATCGAGTCCATTGAGGTTTTGAAAGATGCCGCTTCGGCAGCTATTTACGGTTCTCGTGCGGGTAACGGGGTTATTTTGATTACCACGAAAAAAGGGCGTGCCGGGAAAGCACAATTCAATGCCAATGTATCTTACTCTGCATCATGGTTGCCGAAAGCTCCGGAACAGTCAGGAGGACGGTACGAAAGATTGTTTTTTTTAAATGCTTTGCGTAATACGGTTGCTCCTTATAAAACCGCATCCGGAGAATGGAAAATTCCTACATCTTATGAAGAGGTCTACGCTAATAAAAGCACTAACGGTCCCATGTATAACTGGTTTTGGGGAAAAACGGGACCTCAAGATGCAGTGATGTTACAAGATAGTTTGAACCCTTTTTACAATAATTCAACGCATTGGTATCGCCAAAATTACAGGACCGCAGGAGTGATTAACGCAAACTTGCAAGCATCCGGGGGATCGGAGAACGTGCGTTACATGGTTGGGGCCGGTTATTATGACGAGAAAGGAATCGCAATCAATACTGATTTTAAGCGTTTTAACGTATTGTCAAATTTAACTGCCCATCCAGCTAAACGTTTGCGTATGGATACGCAGTTGGGACTTACTTACAGTGATCGTAGTAGGGGAACTTCTGCTGGAGCCGGGGGAAGTAAGTTTGAAGGAATTAGTTCTGAGGCCAAAACTACTTCTACTCTGTTGCCGGGAGGAGGAGCTATCGGAGATTTAATCATTCAAAAGTATAACGAAATTTCGGAGAAAAATCAAAGCTATTCTTTACGTTATAATATAGCATTGGATTACGAATTGATGCGTAATTTAAATTTGAGAGTATCTGCTGGAATCGATTATAATCAACAGAATCAGAATACCTTTAAACCACGAGCTTTAGATGCCTATACACATTTTTCCAGTTCGGAGGGGACGATTACGAAAGATTTGTCGATTTTGAATGAAAATTTGCTGACGTACACGTATAATTATTTGGATAAGCATAATTTGAAGATTATGCTAGGATTGTCGTTCCAAAAAGACCAGTCCTTTAATAATAAAGGAAAAGCGATGAACGGGCCGAATGATAAGATTCATTATGTCGGTGCCGGTTGGGGAGGAGCTAACGGGTTGAATAATACGGGTACGGCGGCTGATCCTTTTTATGTGTCTGCTTTTGAATACTCTTCAGGTTTTTCAGAAGAACGGATGAACAGTTATTTCGGGCGTTTGACTTATAATTATAAAGAAAAGTATTTATTTGAAGCAACGCTTCGGCGCGATGGTTCTTCTGTGTTCGGGGAAGATGTGCGTTGGGCTACTTTCCCTTCTATAGCCGTGGGGTGGACTTTTTCGGATGAAAAGTTTATGAAGCCGTTCTATTGGTTGAGTTTTGGAAAAATACGGGCGAGCTGGGGTGTTTCCGGTCAAAAATTCAGTCAACGTTATTTGTCCCAGGGATTATTGTCTGCTAATGGAACCACCTTTCATGGGGATATAGCCATGTTCCCGGATATAAGAGGAGGAGTTATTAACAAGAAATTAAGTTGGGAAGAGACTAATCAATATGATTTGGGATTTGACTTGAGTTTTCTGGATTATCGATTGCGGCTTGTCATAGATTATTATTATCGTTACACGAAGGGACAGTTGAATCAAATTTCTTTGCCGGGAGATATTTATTACCATCAATTCCAATGGCAGAACGGGATGGCGATTTCCAATCAAGGTTTAGAGCTTGAATTGGAGGCAGATATTTTGAGACACACGGCAGTAAAATGGAAAATGAAATTCAATGCTTCACGAAATTGGAATCGTTTTGAAAAAAGTGCTGACGGTTTTGATTTTATGGAACAGGTTATCGGAAAACCTTTGCATCAGATAAAGGTTTTTAAAACAGACGGGTTCTATAATTCATTGGATGAAGTTCCGGTTTATTATTTGGCTAATAAGGAGGTACAACCTCTTTATTCCGGAATTACGGCAGGGATTTATCTTCCGGGGAGTCGTCGGCTTGTTGATTTGAACGGGGACGGTAGGATTACCGAGGATGCTGATGTTTATTTTGCAGAGAGTCCTCTACCTTTAGCTCACGGTGGTTTTATTAACCAACTTCGCTGGAAAAATTTTGACCTGAATATTTTCTTCAACTATTCGCTGGGGCGTCATATCGTGAAAGTTTACGATGATGTGAGCATGACGGCAAATGGGAGCGCAAAACCTTTGTTCGTGGATGTCAATGATGTGAAAATTTGGACGGAAGCAGGTTCTAAGGCCGATTACCCGAAATCTCAAGTATATGCTTATTTGATGAATCAAACAAGTGGACGTTATGATTGTGATATCGAAAGTGTTAGTTTCTTGCGGTTAAAGCAACTGACGTTGGGGTATAATGTCGGGGAACGGGTTCTTAATAAATTGAAGATTTCAGGGGCTAGAATATTTGTTACGGGAGAGAATTTGTTCCTGTTGACAAATTATTCCGGTTTAGATCCGGAACTGGTAAATCCTACCCAAGGTGTGGATAATATGGGGTCTTATCCCTTACCTCGTAAATTTACCGTGGGTTTGTCTGTAAACTTTTAAATTGTAAGCACATGAAGAAAATATTAATACTTTTATTATTTGTTCCCCTGTTTTCATGTAATGATTGGTTGACTGTCGAGCCGGAAGATTCGGTGACTTTTGTCAATTACTTCAAAAATGAGGAGGAACTTAAGGCTTTGCATAACGGTATTGCTTCCTACATGAAGAATATTTGCGTGGGGGATCAACCTCAGTTTTATAATTCTTTGGATGCCGATAATATTGAGTGGACTTATCAGGGATTTTGGACATTGGATCCGGATACTTATTTGCCCGAGGAAAGTATGGTGTTGAATGTGAGTTGGGCTAATTTTTACGAGGCGATATATATGGCTAACGTGATTATCGAGAATGAGTATCGTTTTGAAAATATATCCAAGGAAAGGGCCGAGTTCTGGTTGGGGCAAGCTCATTTCTCTAAAGCAATGACTTATTTCCGGCTTGCCCAGATTTGGGGAGATGCTCCCATATCTAAAGGTTCTGAGTCTATAGCCCCGGAGGGTAAACGGCCTGCCCTGGAAGTACTGGAAGAAGCGGCTAAAGAGGCAAAATTGGCATTGACTCTTCCGACTTATGATCAGTTGAGAGATGTGGATGGGAAACAGATTACTTCCAAACAATATGCCAGCTTGGGAACGGTGAATACGTTGTTGGCAAATATTTACGCTTGGATGGGAGGTTTGACGCATGAGGAAAAATATTGGAAAGAGGCCGAATCTTACGCTTCGGAAGTGATTGAAGGACGTGCCGGTGCATACGACTTGGAAAGTATTGACGGGTTGATCACGAATGTATTCGGAAAAGCGAGATCGAGCGTGGAGACAATTTTTTGTATAGATAATGATCCGATAGATATTGATCGTCAATATGAAACCCGTTTTAAGGCTGAACTCCCGGGCCAGATGTTGATGACTTATCCTTATACGACAACGGACGAGTCGGCGATCGCTTTGCTCGCGGAGGATTATTGGGATGACTATACGAAAATTTACGTGGAAACGGTAGAAAGTATTTATCCGGATGAAAATGATGCACGGCGGCGGGAGTTCTGGTATCAGTTGGGTGAATTGACTTATCCGCTGACAGAATGGGATGATGAAGTAGGTGATTTCGTGGAGGTGGGAAGAGAGGCAAGTCCTTGCGCGCATATTGCAAAGTGGAGGGACGTAATTATTCAGGAGAATACGCAATTTGTACAGGATCGTCCGGTAATAGCCACGGATGGGGATTGGATTGTATGGAGGTTGGCCGATTTAATTTTGCTTCGTGCGGAATGCAGGGCAAATCTTGGATTAACAACAGCCGTGGATGATTTGAATCGGGTGCGTGCCCGTGCGGAATTGACCGATTATGACGGACCCACGGATAAGGAGAGTTTACGTCAAGAAGTTTTTGACGAACGGAGACGCGAACTTTTTGGTGAGGGGCAATTTTATTTTGATATTGTGCGTAACGGTTATTACAAAAAATATTTGAGAGGTAAGTTTCAAGAACTTACAGATCAAGATATAAAAAATGGAGCACTTTACGCTCCGGTTAGTAGCGGGGCTTTTGAAAAAAATACGTTGATGACTCAAAATACTTATTGGCAATGGCAAAAATAACATATATGTTGAAAGGAGTGATCCTTGTTATGGTGTTAGCATTAGGATCATGTACAAAATGGAATTATCACGACGGAGGGTTATCTGACGGGGTTCATGATTGTTCGATGTGGGAATATTTTCATACACAACCACATGATTGGGATTCTACAATGATTATGATTGAGCATGCCGGTTTAAAAGAATTGTTTGAAGGACGGGGGGAACATGAGCAAATTACATTCTTTGGTGTAACAAACTTGAGTATCCTAAATTACATGTTGCAAAATGGGTACAAGAGGGTGATAGATATTCCGGTTGAGGATTGTAAGAATATTTTGTGCAAGTTAATCGTGCCGAAGCGATTGATGGTCAACGATATTCCTAGAGGACAGATTGTTGCCAATACAGGGGAAAAAGTGGATGGCATGGAAACACAGACATTAAGGGGATCTGTATTTATGTGGACTCACCAGGAACCTTATATGCAAATAGAGGAAGCGGGAGAAGTTTCATTGTATATCAGGACTAATTCCGGTTCAGTCAGTTTTAGGGTTGTGTCGACAGATATTCAGACAAATAACGGTGTCGTACAGGCCATGGGATATGCTTTTGATTTGAATAAAATTTAAGAAAAAGGAAATGATGAAAATACATTTATATATTGCCATGTTATGGGTGATATCCTTGCTTGCAGGTTGTAATGATGTCACTGTCGGTTATTTGTACACGACTGAAGCTTCTTATTCAATGGATACTTTGCAGGTTACACGTTTTTCTGCTCTAGAAGATAATATCAACGAATTGGAACGTGTTTTTGAGAAGTATACTCCGGAAATTCAAAATCTGCTGGCAGAGACCGACCAATTGGAAAAGGAATTTGTTTCATTGTCAAGCAAAAGGGATGAGTTGTATGAAGCTTATAAGCGGGCGAGAACAGCTTGGCTGAATGCTCCGGCGTCAGATAAGGAGTATTACCAAGAGTTGTTGAATAAAGCTACCGAGGAATATACGTATTGGAAAGATGAGGTTGTAGCTCCTGCAGAAAGAAAAATCCGTTCTCAGAAAAATACAATTTCTTCGATGTGCGGGAATATCGGGTTAGCTGATCCCTATACACTCCGGGAGCAAATTTCTCAACTTCAAGAGCAAATAGATAAAAATATTCCATGGACTACGGCTCAGATTGAACAAGTGTTAGGAACCGAACCGTTGCACTATTCTCTTTATAGAGTGAAGAGTAGTAACGGGCAGGAAGCTGCCGATGATTTTGCTAAATATATGACTGTTATCGGGGGAGGACGGATGTATGTTGATGCAAAGGTGGATTCTCCCGTGGGCTATTATACCGTGTCTCTGAAGATCGAAAATGAAGGTCATACAGCTATTTTAGAGGATATATTCACGTTTGAAGTGAGAGATAACTAATCGTTTCGGGTGTGTCAAAATCCGCTTTTAGATAAAGTCCATTTCGTGGATTTTGACACGCTTTTTTCTTTAAATTCAATTGCAATGAAATATATAAAATTATGGTTGGTAATCCTATTTTTAGGATTACTGGGAACAGCATCTGCTCAGATTACTTTTTTTGAAGGGACATTTGAAGATGCCATGGCGAAAGCGAAAAAGGAAAAAAAGAATCTTTTTGTAGATTTTTATGCAGATTGGTGTGAACCTTGTAAACTGATGGGGGAACAGGTTTTCGTGTTGCCTGAAGTAGGGGAATATTTTAACAAGAATTTTGTTTGTTGCCAGTTAAATGTCGAGTCTCCCGAGAACAAAGCGTTAGTACAAAAATACAAGATAAATGCTTTACCTACGATGTTATTTCTTAACGTGAAAGGGGAAGTGCTTCAATCGATTAACGGCACCAAAGAGCCTGCTGCTTTTGTGCATGAGGCCAAGGTTGTTATGGGAGAAGCTTTGAGTTTTGAAAAGTTGTACGAGAAGGTGAAGAAGGAAAAGAAAAATTTGGATTTGCGGCAAGAGTTATTGTTGCAAGCTCCGGCTTTCATCGGTACGCAGGAGGGATACAACCGGGAAAAGTGGATCACTCGTATAGAATCCTTGTTCGATGCTTACGTGGCTGATAAAACATTGGATAAGATGGTGAACCCTGAGGATTTTACTCTATTGACAATGTTTCACCAGCAAAAAGATAAGAATGACCCGATTTTTGATGCTTTGGTGAAGAATTATCAGGGATACGTGGAACAGGTGGGGAAGGCTGACGTGAACAGGTATATTATCAGTTTGTATAACGGGTATATCATATCCTTGTGTCGTAATGGCAAGGTAGAATACAAGCAGGAACTGGAGCGGTTGAACGGAGACCTGAATCAGGTTTACGGTGGAATTCCGTTTGGGGATCTTACTGCTTTTGAAGCTGTTAATTTCCTTGCTGACGGGTATTATAATTTGTACCGAAAGAATTTGGATGTGTTTTTTGAAAATATGAATAAATATTTTCAAGGAGCGAGCTCGACATTGACGGTTAATAATTACACGGGACCGGTGGAAGATTTATTCTCGTTATATCAAGGCAATATTCCTGAAAATGCTTACCCGAGAGTGATTCCATGGTTGGAAAAAGCGTTAGCTTTTCCGCGGATGTCCGTACTGTTGAGAACCCGCGTACTTTGTCTGTTGGGAGATTGTTGTAAAGAAACTGGGGATCGGACAAAGGCAAAGCAGTGCTATAATCAGGCTTTTATCGTGAGCGCCGAGATTGAGAACAAACAGTTGATGGTGCAATTACAGAAAATGATTCAAGATCGGTTGAGTGTGTTATGAGAAGTTTACTATTGTTGTTGTTCCTGTGTTCTTATTGTTTTTCTATCGCCCAGAAGGATTCCAATACCTTCCGTTACGGTAAGCTAAAGAACGGGTTGACTTATTATATCCGCCATACGGCAGCCCAACCGGGATATGCTGATTATTATCTTGTGCAGAATGTCGGTTCTTTGATGGAAGACGAGGACCAAAATGGGTTAGCTCATGTGTTGGAACACATGGCATTTCATGCCACGGAAAGTTTTCCGGAAGGAGTGCCGGCTTTTTTGCAGCGACATGGGATTGAAACATTTAATGCCGTTACGAGGTATGATGAAACGATATACCATGTTGATCATGTACCGACGATATCCTCGGAATTGGTAGATTCTTGCGTGTTAGTTTTGCGGGATTGGTCCGGTTTTCTGATGTTGAAGCCGGAAGATATGGATCGGGAGCGTAAAGTGATCCGGGAGGAACGTCGGATCAGAATGAATGTATCTAAGCGAGTACAGAAAATGGCAGAGCCTTACCTGTACAACAGGAGTAAGTATGCCCTTCATGATATTATCGGTTCCGTGGAAGTGGTGCAAAATTTTACTCCGGAGCAACTTCGCAGTTATTATAACGCTTTCTATCGTCCGGATCAACAGGCCGTGATTATTATGGGGGATATTGATGTCGCACGGGTAGAGGCTACGGTGAAACGTTTGTTTGAGGTCATTCCTAAAAGAGAAAATCCGAAACCCAGGCTTGTTTACAGGATTGAGGATAATGAAGAGCCTTTATATGCCAAGTTAATTGATAATGAAATTCCTAATAATTCAATCCAGTTAGTGAAACGTATCCCTCGTCCTCGTGTGAATTCTTTGGAAGAGATGTTGCGAGAGATGTTGCTGCGAGATTTTTACAATTCGATTATGAGGGGATATATAACGGAATATGTAGAAGCGGGAGAGTCTTATCTTTTGGGGGCTGGTGCATGGATTTCCGGTTTGGTGAGAAATTATGATAGTTTTAATTTGGTATTGACCTCATTACCGGGAAAGGAAAGGGAGGCTTTGCAACAAGTATTGGAGCAGGTCGAATATGTACATCGTTTTGGATTTGCGGATGAGGTTTTGCAACCTTTAATTGAGAATTATCGGCAAGGGGTGAAATCGAATATGGGGCAAGAAAAGAGTATGCCTAATGATGTGTTTCTCCAGATTTATCAAGATAACTTTTTGTTAGGCAGGCCTGTATGTACGGTTGATGAGAAACTTGCGGCCACTTTGTCGGTGCTTGACTCGTTGTCTGCTAAAAGTTTTCAGGATTGGATCACTGGTTGGTACAAAGGACGGGATAATTGGGTGTTCCTCATGCAAGGTAATGATTCTACTTATCTTTTCCCGGATGCACAAGAGATTGAAAAGATGATTCGGGATTCCCATTCGGTTGATATGGAAAAGGAGCGTCCTCAAGAACAGATGGTAGAGGAAAATGCTGAATTAATTGATTTCGAAATTAAGCCGGGGAGGATCGTGAAAGAGAGGAAGATAAAAGCGTTGGATGCGGAAGAGTGGATATTGGATAACGGGGCTAGAGTCTTTTATAAATATACGGATGGTGATAAAGGCATGTTTAATATGTTGGCGGGAAGTCCCGGTGGACGTTCTGTTCTGAAAGCCGAGGATTTGCCATCCGCTGATGCGTTATCAGCCTTGTTTTTGCAAGGTGGTTTGTATAAGTATGATATGCGTACGTTAGGATTTTTTCTGAAGGATCATACGGTTGATGTGAATCTGTCTTTAGAGGAACGTTCGGAGAGTATTAGTGTTGTCGGGGCATCGGTTGATGCAGAACTTGCTTTTCAGTTGTTCTACCTGACAGTGGAGCGTCCTCGTTTTGATCGTGTGCTTTATAATCGTTTTGTGGCAATTAATCGGATGAATCGGGCGAATTTAAAGGCGACGCTAAACGATACGATTAGTGAGATGTTATCTTCGATTAGAAGAATGGAATCACCTCGTCTTTGGAGAAAGGATACTACTTACTATGCGGCAATGAATTATAATCGAATGATTCAAATCTATAAGGAACGTTTTCAAGATGCTTCTGATTTTACATTTTATTTGGTGGGGGATATTGAAAGAGAGAAAGCTCGTGAGTTGACGATTAAATATGTGGGAGCCGTTTCTTCCGTGTTTAGAAAGGAGAAGGCAGTGGAGCATGTCTACGAGCGAAGAGAGAATATAACGAAAGATGTTGAAGTGAATATGCCGGATCGCAAATATCTAGTCAGTATAGAGTTTTATAACAAATTGAAAACCAATCCGACAGAAGAGTTGTGTATGCGTATTTTGAAAATGTATTTTCAGTATCATTTTCAAGAAAAAATTCGAGGAGATCAAGGAGCTGCATATAGCGTCCAAGTATTAGGGGGAACTTCTTCTTCACCCAATTATCAACAGGAGCTTTTTATTCGTTTTGCAACATCTCTGGATGAAGGGCCGGAGATGAGGAGTTTAGTACGTGAGCGAATTCAGGAATTTTTGAAACAAGGTATAACTGATGAAGAGGTGGAAGATTTTATTCTTGCTATAAAAAAGGAGAAGAAATCGGCTGATGATGTCGCTTATAATACCATTGTTTTTTGGACAGATAATCTCCAGTTTTATAATAAAACGGGAAAACGAATGGACTCCCCGATTTATTTTGACTCTATTGTTGACAAGATTAAAGCGAAGGATGTGCTCGTTTTTGCCCGGAAGTTTTTTAACTCGGCGCAATGTGTCGATTTAGTAATTAAGTCAAAATATTGATAAAAGTGTGCTTTGAGATTTCGCTACTTTCATTCCAGTAAGGGAATGGGGGTAGCGAAGGCTCAAGTGGAAAAGTTGATAAAATGAAAAAGAGGTTCTTTTGAACCTCTTTTGTGGGCGCTGAGGTACCCGAACCTGTATCTTTTAATTCTTTAATATCCAATTCTTTACTTCGAAAGAACTCTTGAAAAACTAATCTAGGTTACTTTTAAGTAACTGCTTTTGGCTCAAAAAAAAGCCTTTTAATTTTCTCGTAACAAAGATACTAATTTTATTTTCAATATAGGCGATAGTGGGCTATTTTCTTATGTATTTCAGTGTATTATTTGTTTTTTATTTGTATATTTTACACTTAATAGTTTCATAGCCGCTATTAAACTATCGTGTATGAAAAAGTATTTTATGATGCTTATGAGCGAATTGGAAACAATTATTCATTCGCTTAAAGGAAATGACGCCTTAAATATGTCGGTTATGGCTATGCAAGTTATTTATGGTGTGGTGAAACAAGTAAAAGATTACGTACTAACGAATGGTTTTGCAGATATAAACGAAGAGATAGTGTTCTTCAAAGAGTTAAAGCCGTTATTGCATAGTAAATTGATCTACTACATGGAAATAAAGGAGATCGAATCAAAGCGTATTTTATACGCAAATAAGGAATTTGTACGTGCTTATTTGATTGAACAAGTGGAGCGTTTAACGGGATATTTGGAAGAGAATATTTACACGTATAAATATTTGCAGCTTGGTTCTACATTCTTGGATGAAGCATTATTTACTCGAAAAAATGTTTTAGAATTTTCGTGTGTAGATCGTGATAATTTGGATGATTCTTTCATGACACTTTGGGATAATAAAGTATCTCGAATTTTAGCTTACCAGATGCTTTTGGAATATCTAAACTCTGAAATATTGCTTTTGGATAAGCCATTTAGCAAATCTTCCAAATTAGTGTGGCACGGGACAAAGCGGGGGTTAGTCGAATTGATCTATGCGCTCGTCACGAAAGAGTGTTTTGGAGAAGCAACGATAAAAGATTTAGCCGATTTTTTTCAGTTGAATTTCAACGTGGATTTGGGTGATTATTATGGGATCTATAAAGAGTTAAAAGAACGTCCGGTAAAGAATCGTGCGGGTTTTCTTGGTGATCTTGTGGATGGGCTTTTAAAGCGTATGGAAGAGGACGAAAATAGTTAATATAGTATAAATAACTACCCCTGATTTCCCCTACCGTGGCATTCTGAAAATTACGTAATTACATATTCGCGAAAATAAAAAATGACTTTATGGAAATAATAACATTTGATTCTGAGGTTTATCGCGAATTGAAAAAGAGTTTGGATACAATTTCAAACTACGTGCTTAATAAAGAAGACAAGCAAGGGGAGGAGGATTGGGTAGATGAATATGATGTTTGTACTTATTTGAAGATTAGCCGCCGTACCCTTCAACGTATTAGATACGAAAATCTGTTAACCTATTCTTTGGTAAGGGGTAAGGTGTTAATACAGATGAAAGAGGTGCGGCGGTTAATTGAAACGGGGACTATAAAATGCGACATTAATCGCTTTGCAGATTTGTGCAAGGGGCATAAGGCGTATCTTGAACAGCGTAAACGAAACAAGAAAAAGTAAGTCTATGGATATTGACGAGCATTTAATGCTAAAGGCTTTTGATAAATGCTTTAGCCTGTTAGAAAGGATAGATGCAAGGCTTAATTCTCTTGAAAAAAGGGAATTTGGTGTGGATGGTGAACGCTTGTTAGATAATCAGGATTTATGTCAATTGCTGAATGTGGATAAAAAAACATTGGAACGATACAGGCGTTCCGGGCGATTGCCTTTTTTGAAGTTGGGTGGTAAAATTTTTTATAAATATTCCGAGATTGTCAAGGTAATGCAGAATCTAAGGAAATATGATTTTGACAAAGAAAGTGAGTAGAGGTAGGGGGGTAAAAACAAAATGTGTAAATGATAATCTTATATGTTGTTAATATACAGGCAAATACAATAATGATGCAGAAAAATAAATTGTGCAAAAAGTATAATTCAGGTTTACTTATTGAGCTACTTCTCATCAAAAATAAGGGAAAAAGTTAACAATAGGTATAAGAAGGAGGGGAAAATGTTACTTTGGTTATATTTGTGAGGGAAGATCGGTCGGGAAAGGCTTGAATAACGTGGTTTTAGGCGATATTGAGGGGGAATTGACAAAAGGATTGGGAATAGACAAAAAGACTCCAGAAACGGGGTCTTTTTTGTTGTTTATAGAGGGTAGTTTCGGGAGGATTCTGAGAGACGATGCTTCCCTCAAAAGAGTGTGAAAAAGGTGTTTTTTAACACTTGGATATTCAGTTGGATATTCAAAAAGCATATTTTTGAGAGGGCAAATACGGATACATATTCTATAAAAAATATACATTTAAAACGTTTGCATTGCAAAATAAGGGGGTACAAAATATTTTGATTAACATAAACAGATTTAATTTGAATCGCTTGTAATTCAGTAAACTACAACCAAAAACACAGAAAAGGTAATAGTAAAAAGGCGCAATAACCCTATACAAGCCACTTGCCTGGTCACCCATGTGGCCAAAGAAATGCCCAACCGATCAAGAAGCGGCAACGACACCCGAGACATCCTCGGCACTTCTTAACTGAACGATAACCTTTCTTAATTCTTGGTTGTCTACCTCTAAATTTTCATTGATCTCCCTCAAGCGTCCGATCTCCTGCGCTTGTTGCTCTATCTTATAGTCTTTTTCCTTGATGACACGCTCCAAATAGGATACAATGGGATCAGTCGTTTGTAAAGTGTCATGGGTGGTTGGAGCGTCTGGCTGTTTCAACATTTCACCTTGACCTGTAATGAGCCATTCTATATTTAAGTCCGGGAATGATGCTAAGATTTTAGCAATATATACATCTGAAACAGTAGCATCAAGCTTGTCTTTATCAAGTAAACCTCTTTTAATATCAGTTTTTTCGTAAAAAACTGACTTGGTAATATTCTTTTTTTCAATAAAATACAAAATTCTTTGCTTTGTTGTTGCTAAAATCATAGTAAAATGTTTGTTTGTTGCGATAATCTTAGTAATATTGCATCATATTACACGGATGTGTAACGGCAGTAAAGGTAATGATAAATTTAATAATAGCAGAATGGCAAAAGTGATTATTCGCACGACAAGAAAAGTGATGCCGGCATTATTGCCGCCCGGGGCGATCGATGATATCGCCAAGGTTTGCGGCTGTGGCCGGAAAACGGTTTACAACGCCTTAAGAAAAGGGATGAAAGGTCCAGTGTCCAACCGGGTGAAGGCTTATTGCCTGGAGAAATACGGGACGGAGGTTGAAAATAATAACGAGTGAAAAGAGAATTGACATGAGAAACAAAAAAATGTACAGTATTATAATGACGACACATCTGTATCTTGCAAGTCCTCTTCATTTAGTAAATTTTGAAGAGCTTCCACGGCAACACAAAGAGTTACTTTTTTTCCGTTATGGACTTCCGTGTAAGGATAATTTAGAGGTTTGCAATACTCATCAGGAAAAGGGTATTGAGGTAAAAGCTTATAAAGTTGACGACCAACTTCGACTCCTTCATAAAAAAATGAAAGCCCGTTGCGGAATACGTCATAAATGAGCGTATCAAGTTCTTTCTTAGAGATTTTTGTCTCCTTGGTAGAACGAAAATAGATTAAATCTGCATCACCTTTATCTAATCCAAAATTATGACTAGTAGAGATGGCATACTCAAGGCGATACAGCCAAGCAAGATTTGTAAGGATATTAAGAATAGGTTGACGATACTGGTTGATATTTACGTGTTCAGTGTACGATACAAGTACATTTATACGAAAGTTTTTTTTCATAATCGTGATATTTAATTGTTTCGAGGCTACAAATATAACGATTTTCCCACGAACAGAATGGTGTTGTTCACAGCGATAGTGGCGTGGGAACAAAATCAAGCATTTTTCCCGAACGGCATAGCCCGGGGTTCGACTCCCAGGCGGGAACCAAGAAAAAAAGAATAAAATTATGGAATGGTACAATGGATTGGCTTGCGTGACATACAAGGAGCTGACAGACGGGGACCCGGAAGCGGAAAAAGTGGAAGATAGACCGGTGATGAGTGTTTTCACTTATCGCAACCTGACAACCAGGGGTGACATCTCAGTACTTCGGCGTGCTTGTTACGGACATCCGGCGTTGATCTCGTTCAGGAGTTTGCCGTTGAAATACCGGGAGGCCTTTGTCGCCAAGTACGGTGATCCAGAGAAGATGGCGAAGACGTCGTGCCTGAAAGACCTCGTGATCACGGACGTCAAGGCGGAGGCTTTTTTCTCCGGGTGGCAGAAGCCAAACGGGGATCACCTGAAACCGGAACAAATCAGGACCCTGACAATGAACGTGTCGATCCTTAACGCGCTGAACGAGATCATGACGGATGGGCTCACGTTGCACAAGGCCCTCGGGAATTTCAGGTCGCCGTCGGAAGCGTGGAGAGATATGGCGAAATCAGTAAAAGAGTTGAAAAAGTATGACAGGTACCGTCACACGTTGCCGGAGAACTATCGCCGCTTACGGGATCGGCTTGAAAGCTACAGGGCGAACGGGTACCGGGATTTCTCATCCACGCCAACGAGGGGAACTTGAACGCCTCGAAATTAAAAGAAGAGGAACAGAACGCCATGTTGCAGGAACTCGCCAGTGACGGGCGGAACCTGGACAACGAGATGATCGCGATGTTGTATAACACGGTGGCCTCGAAACTCGGGTGGAACACTATCTTGGCGGGAACCGTGGCGAACTGGAAACTCCGCAACATGGACGTGCAGTACGTCGGGCGACACGGCGTGGTGGCTCACCGGAACAACAAGGCCATGCAAGTGAAACGCCGGGCCCCGAGATTCCCCTTGTACTACTGGACGGTGGACGGCTGGGACGTGGAACTTCTTTACCAGCAAAGAGAGGAACGAGAAAAGAACGGCAAAAAATATTCCGTGGTGACATACAGCAACCGCCCGACCGTGGTCATGTTACTTGACCCTTGCACGAGATATCCCGTTGGTTACGCTATCGGGACACACGAGACCCCAGAACTGATCCGAGAGGCATTCCGGAACGCGTTCAAGCACGTGAAAGAATTATTCGGGCATTATTACAAGCCGTGGCAGCTACAGACGGATAATTACGGTAAAAAGACACTCCTCTCGTTCTACGAGGCCTGCACGAGAGTGTACACGCCCGCCCGGGTGAAGAACGCCAAAGCGAAAGTCGTCGAGCCTTACTTCAAGAAAGTGAATAGCAAGTATTGTCACCTGTTACCCAACTGGAGTGGTTACGGGGTAACGAGCAGAAAAGAGAATCAACCAAACGATGAATGGTTAAACCAGAACCGTCACAAGTTCCCTGGCTGGGATGGCGTGGTTGGACAAGTAGAGGGAATCATCCGGGTACTCCGTTCCGAGAGTATCGAGAAATACCGTCAAGCGTGGGGAAAAATGGCCGTCGAGGATAGGCTGGAGATGAGCGACGAGGAGTACCTGGTGTTATTCGGGGAGACGACCGGGTACGGCAACAGCCTCGAGGGAGGCGGCGTTGGCTCGACCATTCTCGGCGAGAAGGTTTGGTACGATAGTTTCGACCCGTCGTTCCGGAACTGGGGACACCTGAACTGGATCGTGAAGTACGACCCGGAAGACTTGAGCGTGGCGGTGGCGATCGAGAATCTCGGTACCCCCGGCAAGCCGGAAGAGGGAACCCGGCGGTTCATGCTCGAGCGGAAACACGTGCAGCCCATGGCGTTGAAAGAACGGGAACCCGGGGATTTCGACGAGTTGCGGAGGGTTCAAGACTACAACGACCGGAGAGAGAAGATGATCAAGGAGAAGCGTGCCCGCTCGGGAGAGGTTGTCCGGGAATTGTTCGAGGAACGGGCAGAACTGAACGATACGCTGGCGAAACTTGTTCTCTGTGATAGCCGGGGGCAGCACAAGGACGAGCGCAACCGGTTGGCCGGGAGGACGACGAAACAGGTCGAGAAGAGCTGTCACGAGGAAGTCGATTACGAGGAAGTGTTCGACGAGCGAGATTTACTGAGAAAATTTTAAACAAACTTTAAACGATACATCATGAACAGGAACGGGTTAATGAAACACGCGCACGACTGGATCACCCGGTTAGGAAGCCAAGCGAGGGTCGCCGATAGATGCGGAATCAGCACGGCAGCGTTGAGCTTGTGGCTCGGTGGCAAATACGGGGCTGACACGGCCTCCTTGGACAAAAAGATAGCGAAGGCGCTTGGGTACAAGGAGAGTGATTGGGTAACGGTAGAAAATGTAAAAAATTTCAAGACGGTAAAATTCGTTTTTGACCAGTGCAAAGAAATAAGTATGTGGATGGCGATAAGCAGTAACGCCGGTAGCGGCAAAACACGCAGCCTCGAGCATATATTCAACACGGACTTGAGCGGGTCGATCGTGTTGATCCAGGCGGAAGAATGGGCAGCACACCAGTTCCTGGAACGCTTGCACGGGAAATTAACAAGCACCCCGTTGAAAGGGTACATGACGAATAACGAACTGCTTGACAAGGTTATTGCCTTGTTGAACGAGATGGACGGTCATCCGATACTGGTGATTGACGAGGCAGACAAACTAAAACCCTCCGCGTTAAGGCAACTAATCCCGATTTATAACCGGACAGAAGAACACCTTGGTTGCGTGCTTGCCGGGACAGAAAATTTGCAAAAAGAAATCAAGGCCGGGGTCCGCAAGAGATTAAAAGGTTATGACGAAATTGATAGTCGCTTGGGAAGAAGTTACATAACCCTTGACGGGGCGACGGAAAAGGACGTTTACACTATTTGTGAGGCAAACGGTGTTACCAGCGAAACGAGTAAATTGACGGTATGGAGCGAGATCGAAAAAGTGGAGAAATTCGTTAGGGTACGGACCACTCAAGGGGAACGGGAGGTGAAGGTATTGCATTGCGAGGATTTCCGTCGCCTGAGACGGTTAATCACCCGGGAAAAATTGTTAAACAAGACAAGCGGCAAGTGACATGAGTCAGGCTATATCAATAGATAACCTTCTAAAAAAGAAATACCGGAAACTTGGTTTCACGGGGGAATGGCACGAGGCTTTCGGTGATCCCGTCCTGGGCGGATCATGGTTCGTGTACGGTGCCTCCAGTAACGGGAAATCCAGCTTCGTGCAACAATTAACTCGTTATCTTGCCGAGTTAGGGTTAAACATCGAGTACGTTTCCCTCGAGGAGGGAGCCGAGGACACGATGCAGCAAGCGGCACTCAGGGCGGAATGGAGAAGCGTGAAGCGAAAAATCAGGATCATGGAGCCGATCGAATTCGATGATTTCGCGGAGAGAGTAGCCAAACCGAAAAGTGCGGACGTGTTCGTGATCGACACGATACAGTACTTCGGGGAGGAAGTAAGGTTTAAACAGTATTTAAAATTAAGAAGGGATAACCCGGGCAAACTGTTTATATACATCTCGCACTTGAAAGGCAAACAACCCGACGGCAAGGCCGCAATGAAGGTGATGCGAGACTCGAGTCTGAAAATATGGGTCGAGGGCTACCGGGCGATCTCGAAAGGAAGGTATATCGGGCCACGAGGGTATTACACGATCTGGGGAGTGTGAAATTTAGTGATACAGTGATTTACGATTTTAAAAGCGGATTTCACGGCTCCTTATGCCGGGATCCCCGAGTTGCTGGGGGAATTGAAGCGGCAAGGTATTTTATTAGCCGTGGCATCCAATAAATACCATGAAGCAACCGTAGCCCTTATCCCCGCATATTTTGGCGAAGGACTTTTTGATTTTGTATTCGGGCAACGGGAGGGAATACCTATAAAGCCTGATCCGACGATTGTCTATGATATTATAAAAGCGGCAGGTGTCCGAAAAGAGGAAGTGCTTTACGTGGGAGATTCCGGTGTGGATATGCAGACCGCCGTGAATAGCGGGGTGACTTCCGTCGGTGTGACTTGGGGCTTTCGGGATCGGGAAGAGTTGTTGGCAAACGGGGCTTGCCATGTCGCGGAATCTCCATTAGATATACTGGCAATATTGAATGAAATATAAAAATATATGCTAATTTTGCACTAAACATGAACTGGCATGGTGGGTAGTGAAAAAATATTGTCATTGTATAAACAGAACGAGAAGGTGGCGATGCAGTTGCTTTTTGATGTTTATTACGACCCTCTTTTATTGTATTGCAACCGGATGGTGCATGATGCGGATGGTGCGGAAGACATCGTGCAAGAATGTTTCGTGCACCTGTGGTTCTCCCGGCGATTGCAAAGTTTTGAGGGGGATTTGGACCGGTTTATGTTTCAGGCTGTGAGGTTTCGAACGATTAATTATATCCGGGATAAACATCGCCGGGATAAAATGCACGACGATTCTTCCGTTGATGATTGTATTTTGCCCGGTATTCTCCGGGAGGAGGAAGCGGGACAAGAGATTGAGTTGCTATATCGTATGATAAATCGCTTGCCGGACGAGTGCCGGAAAATATTTTTGATGGCAGCTCTTGACGATATGAAATATCAAGAGATCGCCGACGCCTTGCAGATCAGTGTGAATACCGTGAAAACTCAAATGAAGATAGCCCTCCGGTTTTTGCGGGAACATTTGAATAAGGATTCTTTTTCTTCCATTTTGCTTTTCTTCGTGGAGGACGTGTTTTAATTTTTTTGCGGCAAGGCAAAAAAAATTCATTTTCTTTTCACCCTAAATGAAAAGTGTGGTGATATATGAGTAAACGACCCATAATAATGAGTATGAAAGAAAATGAAATAGATCGGATTTTGGCAGACCTTGTTGCGGGGGAGCGTATTTCCGCGGAGGATCGGCAAATCTTGGAAAACTGGAAAGAGGTTTCCGGGCGAAATTCCCGTTTTGAGCGGGAGATGCGGGAAATAGCCTCCTCTGGTGCGAAATTGCATCATCGGCGGAAGAACGAGATCGTCTTTGAACAAGTGGAGCAGGTCGTGAGAAAACGACGGGGGAGGGTCCGGTTGATGCGGCAATTGTCAGTGGCGGCAGGTATAGCCTTGTTCGTGGGGATAGCGGCTTATTTTATGCTTGCGGGAGAACGGCAAACGGGAACTTCAGCACGGGTGGTTACCGCGAGGATCATGCCCGGGAGTGTGCGGGCGGAGTTAGTTTTGCCGAGGGGAGAGGTGGTTCATTTGGATTCCACCACCCAAGTGGTGCTTGCTGCCGATAGCTTGAACCTGCGAGTGATGAGCGACGAGAGTACGCTAATTTATGGTGCGGAAGAGAAGAACGAGCAGATGGAGTACCACACGATTCGGGCACCCCGGGGCGGGGAATATAATTTGCAGTTGGCGGACGGTTCCAAGGTCTATTTGAACGCGGGATCCTCGTTACGTTATCCTGTTCGGTTCACGGGGGAACGGCGGGAAGTCGTTTTAACCGGGGAAGGATATTTCGAGGTGGCAAAAGATACCGCCCGACCGTTTGTCGTGAAGGCGGGCGAGATTGACGTGCGGGTGTTGGGGACGGCGTTCAACGTGAACGCTTACCCGGAGAGGGAAACCGTTGCCGCGACGCTGGTGGAAGGAAGCGTGCAAGTGAATTATAAAGCGGGACAGCAAGTGATACGACCTGGAATGCAACTCGTGTATGACAAGCAGAACGGGAAGGCGGAGGTGAGTGCGGTGGATACCGAGGTGTACACTTCGTGGAAAGACGGGTATTATTATTTCAAGCGGGAACCGCTGGAGAATATCATGGAGGTGCTTTCCCGGTGGTATGATTTGAATGTCTTTTACCATAACCAAGATTTGAAACGCATGGAATTCGGGGGACGTTTGAAGCGTTACGATGATATTAGTTACCTGCTCAAGAAAATGGAGGAAACTCAAGATGTCGAATTTATAATAAAAGGAAACACGATAACCGTGCAAAGAAAAACAGATTGAAGACCTGAGCAATCTTCAACCTGCCGTTAATCAAGTATACTTTCCGATTCATTTGCACCGATAGGGAAGTATATCATGTACAATTATAAATACAAAACTATGAAAAAAAGGCGAAATTGCGCTTGGCGATGCCATGGGAAGTCATGGCGAAAAATGTTAATGTTTATGAAATTATTGAGTGTTTTACTATTTGGTGTGTGTATGTCAGTGAGCGCCAGTGTGCTGTCGCAAAATGCGAGAGTGACGGTGGATATGCGAAACGTGGCATTAACCACGGTGTTGGAAGAACTGGGGAAGCAGTCGAAGTGTGATTTCTTCTACAATTACGCTTTGATGCAGACGAAAGGGATGGTCAGCGTGAAAGCCGAAAAACGGGAACTCGGGAAGGTGTTGGAAGAGTTGTTGCCCGGGTTGGGATTGGCATTTACTTTTGACCGGAACGTTGTGGTGATCCGGGAGAAGGTCGACGACGAGAAACCGAAATCCGTGCGGGTGAAAGGGTACGTTTTCGACAAGCAGAAGCAATCCATGCCGGGGGTGACGGTGAAAGTTTCCGGGCTGACCATCGGGACGTCGACGAATGCCCAAGGATGGTTCGCCCTGGATTTGCCCATGACAAGCGGAACGTTGGAGTTCACGTTTATTGGGTTTAAGAAGAAGACGCTGGACTTTACCGAGAAGATGGCGAAAGACACGTTGCGCGTCACGATGGAGGAGGACGTGCAGGAGTTGGACGAAACGGTGGTCGTGGCTTTCGGGCAGCAGAAGAAGGAGAGCGTCGTGTCGGCGATTACCACGGTGCGCCCGATGGACTTGAAGTCGTCGAGCAGTGACCTGACCACTAGCTTTGCCGGTAAGATCGCCGGTATCGTGGGGTGGCAGACGGGTGGTCTTCCCGGTGCGTTGACCGAGGAGGAGATGAACACGAAGTTCTACATCCGGGGTATTACCTCGTTCCAGACCGGGGCGAACATCGACCCGTTGATCCTGATCGATGGCGTCGAGTCCTCCAAGCTGGATTTGGCGCGTATCGTGCCGGAGGACATCGAGAGTTTTTCCGTGATGAAAGATGCTTCCGCCACGGCGATGTACGGTGCCCGCGGGGCAAACGGCGTCATCCTCGTGACTACCAAGAAAGGGGAGGAAGGTAGCGTCTACACCTCCGTCCGTTACGAGGCGGTGGCTTCCATGCCGACGAAGGAACTCGACGTGGTGGATCCGGTGACCTACATGCGTATGTACAACGAGGCGCTGATGGCGCGCGACCCGCTCGCCGCGCCGCGTTACTCCGCCTTGGATATCAGCCGCCGGCAGAACAAGAGTTTCCCGTCGTGGGCGTATCCCGCCAATGATTGGAACGACATCCTCTTCGAGGATTACAGCATCAACCACCGTTTCGGGGTGAACATCCGGGGCGGTTCCAAGGTGATGCAATACTACGCTTCGGTCAACTACAACCGGGACATGGGTATGTTGAAAACCGACCGCCTCAATGACTTCGACGTGAACATCAAGAACGGCACCCTTTCGTTCCGCGTGAACCTGAACGTGAACCTGCACCGCAACATCAAGTTGCTCTACAATAGCCAGACCAACTGGGATAAATACCACGGTCCGTCGGCAAGCGTGCAACAGGCTTACAAGTTGGTGATGAAAGCCGACCCCGTGTCATACGCTCCTACGTACCCCGCCGATTTGGAATATAACTGGAATCATATTCGCTTCGGGGCGTACCGGGAATCTGATATGCAAATTAATCCTTATGCCATGATTCACGCGGGATACTTGGAACGAAACCGCTACAGCGTCACCAACCAGTTGGAATACATCCACAATCTCTCTTCCCTGGTGAAGGGATTGGAGTTGCGCGGACGGGTAGCGTTGAGCCAGACGGGCTATTACGCATTGAATTTTACCACGAAACCGTTCTTCTATCGTTTGCAATCCTTTGACGAGTCCACGGGAGGCCATAAACTCTTTGCCTTGAATGCTGCCAGTGGGGATCGCACAATCGATTTGTCTGACGAGAAAGCGGAGGCGATGCAAACCCGTCTGACCTACGAGTTGCGCGCCTACCACACGGCAGCGTGGGGCGACCACCAGACCAGCCTCACGGCGGTGCTCAATGCCATGGAATCGACGAGTTCTGAACCGCAGAAGTTCCTAGAGGCAGTGGAACATCGGAATCTCGGTTTTTCCATGCGGGGCACTTACGGGTTCAAGGACCGCTATTTCGTGGAGGCGAGTTTCGGGTACAACGGTTCCGAGCGTTTCGCCAAGAAGCACAAAATGGGATTCTTTCCCGCTGCCGGCGTGGCGTACGTGATTTCCAGCGAGCCCTTTATGGCGGGTGCTGCCAACTGGTTGCCCTACCTGAAATTCCGTGCTTCTTACGGGAAGGTCGGGAACGACGGGATTATCAATACGCCCCGTTTCGTGCATTTGCCGGAAGTGCTTGCTACTTCTGTGCGCTCCTTACAGCCGGGACAACAGGATGCTAAAGCTTGGACTGTACGGAATTACGCGGATGAGAATATCAAGTGGGAAATTGCCGAGCAGGTGAATTTCGGGTTGGAGGCGAAGATGTTCAAGGGCATCATGGAGTTCACCTTGGATGCTTACCAGGAGATCCGCCACAACATCCTCTCCTATCGCCTTGTGATCCCCAGCCACGTGGGGATTGAGCAGAACCAGTTGGATAATATCGGGAAGGTGCGCTCCCGGGGGATCGATTTCTCCGGGAAGATCCAGCACGCCTTCTCGCCCGACTTGTGGATTATCCTGAACGGGACCTTCACCTACAACAAGGCGGTTTACATGAGCCTGGAAGAGGCTGCCGACAAACCGGAATGGCAGCGCAAGAAAGGGCACGAGATCAGCCAGCAGGTGGGATTCATCGACCAGGGTTTGTTCCGCGACGAGGCGGAGGTGGCGAACGCCCCGAAACAGAGCGGTAGCTACGGTCCCGGTGACATCCGTTACCGCGACGTGAACGGCGATGGCACGATCGGCCAGGAGGATGCCGTGCACATCGGTTTCCCGGAAACGCCTCGGATTACCTACGGGTTCAACGGTTTTGTCAATTACAAGGGATGGGAGTTCAACTTCGCCTTCCAGGGTTCCGGTAGTCGCGGGTTCTTTATTAACCCGATGAGCATCTCTCCGTTCTATAGCGGGAATATGTTGCAGGCGATTGCCGACGACCATTGGACTCCCGAGAACATGAAGATGCATCCCTTGTGGCCCCGTTTGTCTGCGAACGCCATTGCGCTTCATAACGGTGAAGAGGATTACTACCAGTACCAGACGGGCGTGATCAAGAGTACTTATTTCATGCGCGAGTGCCACTTCTTGCGTTGCACGGCGTTGGAACTGGCGTACAATTTGCCGGACCGCTGGAAAAATAAAGTGCGCATGCAGAACGTGAAAGTGTTTTTCCGGGCGAACAACCCCTTCATCCTCTCCAACTTCAAGTTGTGGGACGTGGAACTGGGCGAGAACGGGTTCAACTACCCGATCCAGAAGACTTTTGCCTTGGGATTGAATTTTAGTTTTTAACTTGAATGAAATAGATATATGAAAAAAATTGGAATTATAGCTTGTGGCTTGGCGTTCTTGTGGGGCGGGTGCGATTACCTGGATATCGTGCCGGAAGACGACGTGAAGTCAATAGAAACGATTTTTGAGCAACGCTCGCAGGTGGATGGTTGGGTGGCAACGTGTTACCGCAATATTCCCGGTTTGACCACGTTGACCGGGAATGTCGCCTACACCGGGGCGGACGAATTGGTGGGGAATGATGTCCATCGGTATGTGGCAGGTATGGTCGGCACGATCGACGGGTTCAAAATTGGCGACGGTTTGCAGCAGGTGTTGCACCCGATCAATGACTCTTGGACGAACAAATCTTATTACGCCACGATCCGCTATTGCAACACTTTCTTCGAGAACATCGGCAACACGCTGAACATGGAGCAGGAGGAGAAGGAGTTGTGGACGGCGGAGGTGAAAGCCGTGAAGGCGTTCTACTATTTCCAGATGGTGCGAAAGTACGGTCCCATCATCCTCTTGCCGCAGACGATTGGCATCGAGGAGAGCATCGATGACATGAAGCGTCCCCGCGTGCACGTGGACACCTGTTTCAAGGAGATCGTGCGCCTGCTGGATGAGGCGATAGAGGTGCTGCCGCTCCGGGCGGAAAAGGAAGCGATGCGCCAAGGGTATTTCCACAAGGAGTCCGCGCTGGCGTTGAAGGCGCAGGTGCTGGTTTACCAGGCTTCCCCGCTCTTTAACGGTAACCCGAGTTACGCGAGTTTCCGCAACCGGAAGGGCGAGCTGCTCTTTAGCGCGACACCCGACCGCGAGAAGTGGAGGCGTGCCGCCGAGGCTTGCGATGAGGCAATCAAGGTGTGTGAGGATGCCGGTTGGGGCTTGACCAAGGGATACACGGGAAAGGCAACCTCTTTGTTGAATACGATGATGGATATCGAGCAGTCCGTGCAGGCACCCGGTTCCGTGAGCAAGGAGATCGTGTTCCAGACGAAAACGATTTATTCAAACATCGCATCGCCCAATTATTTCTTCGCGCACACGTTGCCCTATTTTTGCAATGCCACAATATTGAACAATCCTCCCTCGGACGGATCCATGTCTCCCTCGATGAAGATGGTGGAGATGTACTACACGAAAAACGGTTTGCCCATCGATATGGATAGGGAGTGGAAATACGAGGAGCGCTATACGATGGGGCAGGTGACCGACGTGACAACCTACGAGCGGGTGATCCCGGCAAACACGGGCGTTTTGAAGTTGCACCTGGACCGGGAACCCCGTTTCTATGCCTGCATCGCTGCCGACCGGCTCTACTGGCGGGGGGCGGTTGTGAACCAGTCGAACGAGATGAAAGAACCGAAAATCATCACGGCACGGAAAGGCGAGGAGTTCGGGACGAACCTCGAGTCCTTGCAATCCTACATGAACCAGAACCGGAGCGGCTATTGGCTGATGAAGCATATCTATACCGATTTGTTGTGTAATAATTATAAAAAGCAGATAGAGGGAAAAGGCGATTTGCCGAAGCCGTTGATTCGGATGGCACAGCTTTACCTGTGGGCTTCCGAGGCGTGGAACGAATACCTCGAAACCCCGGACGACCGCGTCTATGCCGGAATTGACAAGGTGCGCGCCCGTGCCGGCATCCCGGACGTGAAAGAGGCGTGGAGCCAACACTCCACGAACCCGGCACTTGCCACGACCCAGGCAGGCATGCGCCAGATCATTCGTAGGGAAACGAGCATCGAGTTGGCTTTCGAGGGACAGCGGTTCTGGGATTTGCGCCGCTGGCTGGAAGCCGAGAAGGAGTTGAACGAACCGCTGACGGGGTGGAACGTGGTGGCTGCCGATGCCGACGGGTTCTATAATAACTACCAAGGTCCGGTGGTGGTTTGGGAGAAACGCGGCTTCCTGGCGCCGAGGGATTATTTCTTTCCGATCAGTTCGGAAGTGGTGCAAGTGTCTGGCGTGGTGCAAAATCCGGGTTGGTGATGTTTAATCGTAAAATGAAGAATTATGAGAAAAAGGATAGGATTATTAGGGTGCGCTTTGCTGTTGCTGGCAGCCTGTAATGATGACAAGGATATGTTTGACGTGCCCGTGCCGGCGGAGACCATCTCTTTCCAGCCGGTGAGCGGGGGTGCCGTGATGCGCTATGCGTTGCCGGATGATACCGGGATCTGCGCCGTGAAGGTGTGCTACCGGAACGAGCGTGACGAGGAGGTGACCATCTTGGGCACCCCTTACGCGGACTCGGTCGTGCTGACCGGCTTCGATGCCCCGCGCCGGGACGTGCCGGTGCGGATCTCCGTGACGGACAACAATAACGTGGAGTCGGAGCCGATCGAGCGGACTTTCAACACGTTGGCATCTTGCCCTTACGCCTTTATTGACAGCGTGAAAGTGGAGGAGAGTTGGAACGGCTTGAATATCGTTTCTTCTTACACGGGGAAAATCACCGGTATTGTGGATGTCTACCGGGTGGGGATTAATCCCTTCTCCAAAAAATTGGATACCTTGTATATCCGGAATTTTACCATTGCTGCAGGGACGGTGAAAAATTTTGTTTCTATTGCTACCGAGGACGAGGAGAGCACGATTGTCTTGAAGACGGGCGACGGCAAGGGAAATCATGTGCGTACGCTCGTGGTTCCCGGGGTGAAAAATCATTCGACACAACAATACCCGCGGCAAAAACTGTCCGTGACGGATCCCGGGGAGATGAGTTACGAGTACAAGGGTGTGGCCGATGATTCTCCGTATAGGGCATCATATTTCGGTATCGAATACTTGACGGATGGCGATTTGAAAGGAAAAATTCGCAAGGAAAGGGGTAAAAACGCTCATTATTACACGTACGTGACCAAGGTGAATGGAAACGGTTCGTACGTGCAGGTGGAGCTGGAAGAGCCGCAAGTGATTGCCTCGGTTCGTTTGTACGGGGTGCTACGTGATCTTGATGCCATCATGTCGGCGGGTGATTTGTTTGCTGGTAATTACATCGATCGTTTGCCTTGCAAGGTGCGGGTGGATGCGTCCGATGACGGCGAGCGGTGGGAAACGATCGCTTCTTTCGAGCAGCAGAAAGACGGGAATGGAGATTGCTGGGGAAGAACCACGAGTTTAGGATGGGATGTCACGGTGGAGACGTATGACAAGACGGATCCTTATTATGCCGAGATTGTGGCTGCTATTAGTGATTTGAAGTACAAGTACTTGAGAGTTTATTCCTTGGATCATTTCACGACCTGGACGTTTTCTGGGGATAATACGGGAGATCGTATCTCTTATCATGAATTGGAAGTTTACGTGCAAAAAGATTAATTTATGAAATACACATATTTATTGGGTTTATTGGCAGTGCTGTTTTTGGCGGGCTGCGAGGATTTGGAAGACACGTACGAGGATTACGTGGGGGACGGGCCGGTGCGTTACCTGGCGAAATGCACTTCCGTGGAGGTGTTGAGCGGTTGGAATCGGTTGATTGTTTCTTGGGAGAATAAATTGGACCCGAACCGGGAGGCGATATTGGTCCATTGCGAGGCGGACGGTTACCTGTACGATACCGTGCTGGATGCGAACGCCACCTCGTGCATCATCCGGGGATTGGCGGACGCCACCTACTCCGTTTCCGTGGCGGCGCGGGATAAGGCAGGCAACACGTCGTTGACGAATGACGAGGTGCGTTCCGGCCGTCCTTACACGTTGTCGCACGAGGGTGTGCAGGGTTACACGCGGGGCATCGTGAAACACATTTTCCTGGGGGACAACCTCGTGTTGTTCATGGGAACGAAAACCGACAAGATGCTGGAGTTCGTGGTGCATTACACCGGCACGGACGGCAAGCGGTACGATTATGACGTGTACAGCGAGGGGTTGAACACGATTTTTCTCCGGGGAGTCAAGGCTTCGGAACCCGTCGTGCTGACCCGCAAAGGATTGTTGGAGGAGGGACCCGATGTGATTCCCTTCCCGGACGTAACCTTGGAAACCAACGTGGTGAATATGGCGGGAGATTTTAGTGGTTACTTGCAAGAGCGTTACGGGAACGTGGACGTGAATCGCACCAACCTGGAACTGGACTATGATTTGTCGTCGATCGAGGATATCCTCTATTTTAAAGATTTGAAAAAGTTGGAACTCGGGAAAAACCGCTATTACGGCAAGACGAAGAAGATGAGTGCCATCTCGGTGGCTGCCAACAGGAAGCGTGCCGAGGAGTGTATCGCGTTCATGCAGGAGGTGATCGGTCTGGAGGTGGTGAATTATGGTTCTCATTACGGGGCGTTCGGTATTCCTGCGGAAACTCCTGAATTGCCGCAGGATCTGGTCCTGATGGACACGGAAGGCTTCACGGTGGAAAATTCGATAGAGGGTTCGGCTCCCGATTTCGAATCGTACATGTTGCTGGACAATGATCCCACGTCCTTGTGGGAAACCGTGCTGGAAAAAGGAGAGCGGCGCATTTACGACCTGACCATTGATATGAAAGAGGTGCGCGAAGTGAAAGGCTTGAAGATCGTGCAGGCGGACGTGTCCACCAGCGTGAGAAATTACCTCCCCAACGCGATTACCATCTATGTTTCCGAGGACGGAAAAACGTGGACGAATCCTTGCAGCATCGCGGAATGCCGTTTGGGGGTATGCGTCGGCGAAACGAAATTGCTGAACTTTACCTCCCCCCGGAATGCGCGCTACATCCGCTTGACA